>Ga0163108_10002380_pt1 | contig 13645 bp, 9 predicted proteins | sample Fk1155metaG_FD_109644 | JGI IMG/M metagenome (GOLD analysis project Ga0163108, IMG submission 109644) | Marine microbial communities from the Central Pacific Ocean - Fk160115 155m metaG | ecosystem: Environmental > Aquatic > Marine > Oceanic > Photic zone | place: The Central Pacific Ocean...
ATCCATATGATCCGGCTGACGACGCAGCCGATTTGGCTGAAGATGCACTGTATGTAATGCGAGGCGGTTCCTACGCTGACGCCATGAATAATGTGCGTACTGCTGTCCGCGGCGCTGTGGATCCGGGTGTTCGAACCGGCACCATCGGCTTCCGTGTGGTTATCAGTGAACTTTAATGATAATTATCAGTTCTGCGGAAACCTGTTTTCTGGGTACATTAACCCTAGGAAGAGTAGCTTAGGATCAATTTTTCTCCGGGAGAGCAAAGGTCAGGATCAGGTTTCCACCCCTGCGTCCTCTTGAGCCACCTCCTGAAGCTACAGAAACATATTCCTGGCCATCGATGGCGTACACAGCCGGTGAGGCAAAAACGCCGGATCCGGTGTTGAATTTCCAATATTCTTCTCCGGTTTCAGCGTCGAAGGCATAGAAATATCCAGCTGTGTTACTTCCTGCGCCGACAAATACTAGACCACCGTCGGTAACGACCGGACCAGCTTGGCCATAACCTTCGAAGATCTGTCTCCAGACCAACTCGCCGTTGGTCGGATCGTAGGCCGAGAAATAACCCTTCGGATCCCGACCAGAATTAAAAGGTTGGTCTATGGCGGCCACATACAGTAGGCCTGTTTTCTCACTAAAGGCTAACGGTCCGTAACTAGAGCCACCGCCCATACCCGGAGCAAAAATTTGATTTGGTCCTAGCGGGGTAAACTGTTCAACTAAAGTATTTACTTCCATGTGTTGAGCTGGAATATCGGTTGGAAACACCGGGGAAACTGGTTCCATTCGATCGCCATTTGCCTTGTGAGGTATGGGCTGGGTTGGCCATGGTTCTTCACCTTCGAGGTCAGTTTCGGTGGAAACTGGAGTTTCAAGAATTGGATGCACTGGTTGTCCGTTTTCTCGGTTAAGAATATAGAGCCAACTATTTTTGTTTGCTTGAGCGAGAGCTTTAACGGTTTCCCCGTTTACCTCCATGTTGAATAGCACGGGTTGATTACCGTCGTCGTAATCCCAGACATCGTGATGTACTTGTTGGTAGTACCACTCCAGTCTACCTTCATCCAATGTTAAGGCGATGATCGAATCGGTAAAAAGATTCATGCCGTCGCGCTTGGTGCTGTCACCAAAGGGATTGCCAACGGCAAAATACACCAGGCCCAGTTCTGGATCGATGGAAGGAGTTTCCCATATGCCACCACCATTGCGTTCACCGCCAATCCAAGTTGGGCCAGCAATTTCCCAGCCCTGATCATTTTCATCCTGGGGAACAGTATTAAAATGCCATAGTATTTCTCCGGTCTGATCGTCAATAGCCAGCACATAGCCGCCTGCGATATGACTTTCACTGCGGGTAGTACCTATATAGATGACGTCGTTATAGAGTTGCGGAGCCGTAGTGAACCAGTAACCCGCCGAGATAGCTGTTTCGATAGTGGGGTCTTTCAAATGAAGTACATCTAGGATAACCGAAGCTTGGCCATTATCGCCGAATCCTTCAAGAGGCTCACCAGTTTTTGCATCTAGTGCGAACATGAAAGACCCGGCTGCCGTGTAAACTACGCCTTCATCGTAAACCACTCCTCGATGCCTGAAAATATAACCCTCACGTCGACCGCCTCCTAGTAATCGTGTAACGTCATAGGACCAGATAAGATGGCCGTTTCGAGCGTCTAACGCATAGACGCTTCCCCGCGAATCGGTGACATACATAATTTCGTCTACAATGACAGGTGTGGTCTGATTGCTTACCCCGTCGATTACGCCATGTTGGAATAACCACGTTGGTGTGAGAGTAGCGACGTTTTCTGGTGTGATCTGGTCGGTAGGTACGGACCGTGATCCATAAAGGTTAAAATTGTGTAGCGGCCATTCCAGGTCAGGAACCGATGACAGTTTATTTTCTGAGGGCTTCATAGCGTCGTCGGTAGTTGCAATAGAAATTGATCTGGTATTGTCCTCTTGTGAACAACCCGCAAAAATAGCTAACAGGCTCGCCACAAAGAAAGCGAATTTGGTCTTGGAAATAATTTTGTATAGCATCCGTTTACTCCACTGTTCTGATTAGGGGTGACGAGGCTTCTTCGTGCTCATTTACTGACTCTGTTCGATCATGTATTCCACTATGGCTTTGAGATCCTCATCGCTACAGGCTATGCACAAACCACGTGCTGGCATGACGCCGTTTAGGCCCTCAATGGTGTTCTTTACAAGTGTATCCATACCTTTTTCCAGCCGAATTTCCCATTCTAGTGTTTCTCCAACTATCGGTGCATGAGCTTGCCCTGTGCCATGACAGGCGTAACAGGTTGATTGGTAAGTAGCGGCAGCATTGAAATTTCCAGACTCGGCTGCTATCAGGTACTGAAAAACACAAACTGCAGCTATCAGGGCAAGGTTCTTAATCAGTTGGGGTTTGGGCATTGTACCTATTCTTGTTAGTAGTGCTTTCGAACAATATTAAAAAAATCTATGAACTTTTGCATATGTTTGCTGTTTTGAGAAATCACCAGTGAGTGGTCACCGTCCGGAATCTCTGCGTAAACATGTTGCATGCCGAGGCTCTGCATTTGTTCGACCCAGCGCCGTGTGAGTGTAACCAGCCCGTCTTCATCTCCTTGTAAGACAAAAATAGGAATATGCTTGATTTTTTCTAAAGTAGCTCTGATGTCGAGGTTTTGCTCTGGAGCCGGAGCTGCGACACCGAGCCCGGCAAATAAACCTGGGTACTTAGCGGCAATATGGTAGGTTCCGGCACCGCCCATTGAATGGCCCCATAAATAGATGCGGTTATCATTGACATTGAATTCATCTCGCACCAGGCTCAGCACTTCCATTACATCCTGTTCGCTGTATTTTGAATCCTGTCGATCTTCAGTTTCTCTTGAGCCATACCAGCCGCGTCGGATATACCCAAGCGGAGCAACCACGATGTAGCCATTAGCCTCAGCCTCATCAAGAAATCCATGGTATCCCATTAGCCAATCATAAGTTCTGCCAAGGCCATGCAGTGAAATAATTAAAGGTGCCGGGTTTCCCTCGTTATAGCTAGAAGGAATAAATAGAGCATAGGGGATAGTTTCGCCAGTGGGCGGAAACGCGTATGTTCGGTGTTGAACACGCGTATCTACAATATTGCTTTCATCATCGCTAGCTTGACGGTCGGCTAGTGCTCCTGAACTGAAAAAAATCAGTATAGGGGTTAAGACTATTGTTAGCAGTTTTTTCACCTTCTATTCCTCGTGTGTTTTTCCCCAGGGGGATCGGGAGCATAAACGATCTTATGGAGGAGTCAAAGTGCGCTGGGAAACGTATTCGACTTCCGGCGAACTATTATTCGCGATTTAGTTCACGAGTTGTAAATTCCATGATTCTACCCGTTCCGTAATATCGTGATCAGTCCAGTCAAATTTCAAAGGTGTTAACGTGATATAACCTTGTTGATAAGCATAGGTATCGGTACTACTGTCTAAAGACTGCACGACAATTCGCTGTCTCTCATACACCGAGCGCTCGCCAGTCTGTTCCACTAGCTCATAATGGGAAGTTTGTAAATAGGAATCCCCCATGGGCATGATTTTTACACCTTGTAACTCGCCGCTTGGAATATTTATCGAAATCAGCGTACCTTCCGGAGCTCCCGACTCTCTGTAGTGCTTCACTAATTGGGCGGTGAACCGAGCAGAGGCAACGGTATCAACGTCTGTTACATCCTGTGAGACAGCTATGGCAGGCACCCCATGCAATAGGCCTTCCATCGCTGCGCCCACTGTGCCGGACAGATGGGATATGTTGCCAACGTTGGCGCCACGATTGATTCCAGATACTACTAGGTCGAACGGATCGGCCTTGCCGAGCTCCACAAGCCCAAAGCGAACTGCATCGGAAGGCCTGCCAGCCACTGCGTATCCCAGAGATTCACCATTCTGATAGATGTGCTCGACAATTAATGGACCACCATCGGTAGAATGGCTGCTGCCGGACTGGTTATCCGCAGGTGCCGAAATGATGACCTCAACTTCGGGTAGAGCGGCCAGTTCCTCTTTCAAGGTATGCAATAAGGGTGAATTGATACCATCGTCGTTGGACAAGAGGATTCGATAGGGTTGTGCGACAACACTTGAGCTTGTTTGAAGAAAAATCAGTAGAAACAGGACGCGTGCCAAACTACTCATTACTTTATTGATAAGACTATTATCTGTTAAGGACATATGTGCACCTCAGAGGGTTGATAGCTCCACGATAGCATTATTTCTGTGCCTGATTCGACAACTTTGTATACACACAATAGGATGCTTTCGCTTCTGTGGTAGTACCTACCATTTTACAAAAACAAGATAGTGCATGGGTACTCTAAACCTACAGTTAATCTCGTTACTCAATTATAGAATAAGCGCTAGGCCAGTCAGAGGGGGGCTATATTACAAAGGTGTCATAAGTGGCGCTAGATTCTATTGGTAAAGTTATGACCATTGAATCCGCACTGAGGCTAAGTAGAATTGTGCGCTCGTGAGAAAGAATAGAGATTTTTTGCTAGTTTTTTGGTATTAGATGTAAAACTGAAGTACTGTAAGCAGGACAAAATGCAACTTTCAGGGAATCAATTAATTCAGTTCTGATTTAATGTGTTAAACGTAAAAACAAGAACAAAAATGATAGTAATTAAAAGAGGAATGTTTTCATGAGCAGATTAAACAATTTAATAGAAAAAGTCCGCGAAAATCTCCGAGATTATGCCTGGCTTTTGTTCAGAGTATTCGTTTCAGCGATGTTTATTACTCACGGCTCCGCCAAACTATTAGGTGAAAATCCACAACCCTTCACGGGAGGCGGCATGACAACAGTCAACATCGGAGAACTAATTTCGATTCCTATGCCTTTCGAGATAAACGCGTTGTTTCTCGCTGGCAGTATAGAGTTAGTGGGCGGTGCCTTGATACTAATTGGATTATGGACTCACCTGGCAGCCCTTATAGCTGCTTTAGATATGGTAATGGCCTACTTAATTGCTCATCTCGCCTGGTTTCCGACGATAAATAACGGCGAGTTAGCTGCCATGTATTTTTTCTCATTTTTGATAATTTTTTGTATAGGACCAGGGGAAATTAGTTTGGATGCTTGGCTCGAAGCGCGAAAATCTACCGATGGTGAAGAAGAATCTGCCGGTGGTGAAGAAGAATCTACCGATGGTGGCGAAGAATCTGCCGAGGGTGGTGAAGAATCTGCCGGTGGTGGCGAAGAACCTGCCGGTGGTGAAGAAGAATCTACCGGTGGTGAAGAAGAAAAGGGGAATACGCCATAAGAACATATTGAAGGTCTATTTAGACGCCAAATTGGCCGTTTTTTGGGGCTAGAATCGTCAATAATGGGTTGGGTAATGATCTGGTTTGTCCTTTATAGAAGGTTATCAAGTCATACTCTTACTTTGTTAGTCTAGAGTGTCTAATTTGCTACTTCTTTCCAAACAAATAGGCGGGTAGCTAACACGTAACTGACAACTAGCCAGACGGCAATACCAATCAAGCTGGGCATAATAGCCAACAGTGAAACACCTTCGTTGGCAATGTCCCGCATACCGGTAGACACAAAACTGAGAGGCAGTACGTTAGCTACCGGTTGCACGAATTCAGGCATTGATTCTATTGGGTAGAACACCCCTGAAAGAAAGATCTGAGGGAAGATGACGATATTTCCTATCATAATCGCAGCTTGTTGAGTTTTGGCGATACTGCCAAGACAAAAGCCGAGGTTAAGAAAAATAAATGTGCCGAGGATCACGACGAAAAAGAACGCAGCAAAGCTACCAATAATCTGCACATCCAATACTAAAATGGCAAATGTAATAAGCACGACTAGTTGGGTTAACACGATAGTCGTTCTTGCTAGCACTATTGCAGTAATGAAATCTTTTGGTTGAATAGGAGTGACGAATAAACGTTTCAGAATTCCCTTGCGCCGAAATTCAATTATGTTGTAGCCGCTGCCGGCGATACTTAGCTGCATTAATGTAAACGCCATCAGTCCGGGGAGGAGAAAATCTAGGTAGCTCTGAGAACGGGCTTGAACGTCTTCGATGATAAGGCTGAACATTGGTTCGGTTTCGCGAAATTCTCGCTCAATTTCAATTAGGGTTTGCTCAAGTAACGGCATGACGAGGCTCAGCTGCGCCAGCTGCGCCGCGTCAACTAATATTCTTAGTTCTATGCTCTGCCGATCCAGATTAGCGGTATTAAAAATTTCCGGAATCACCAGTACCATAGTTTGATCGCCTTCCTCTAGTTCGGAACGCAAAAGACCCTCTGTGCCTATGGTTACATTAAAGACTAGACTGTCTTTTAGCTGTTGGACAAAATCCGCAGCGACAACCGAGTCCGATTCATTGACAACGCCGATCTCAAGAGGTTCTTGTTGACCATTGTTCACGAACCCGAAGACGGTCATGAAGATAATCGGGAAAAACAGGCTGAAGAAAATCGACTGTCGATCTCGTAGGAAGATCATCAGGAATACCTTGGATAAATGCAGTTGCAGTTTACTAAGTATCACTTTTTTCAATCCCTGAGAGCATGTCCGGTTAGTACAAGAAAGACATCTTCAAGGTTCCCGTGCAGTGGCGCTTCCGGCGGTTCAGGAGCATGTAGCAGTATCAAGTTCTGTGGTGTGCCTTCCGCGACGATTTTGCCATGGTCCATGATAGCAATACGGTGACAGAGGGACTCCGCTTCTTCCATATTGTGCGTTGTTAACACAATGGTCATGCCGTTGTTATTTAGATCCTGAACTAAATCCCAGATATTTCGTTTCGCCTGAGGATCGAGACCAGTCGTCGGTTCATCCAGAAACAGCACCTTCGGTTCATTTACCAGTGCACATGCAATCGAAAAGCGTTGTTTTTGGCCACCGGACAAATTTGCAGGTTTAGCTTTTGCCTTATCCAGCAATTGTACTTTCTCTAACAAGGCAGTGGGATCGATGTCGCGGCTATAAAGGGCTCCGAAGAGAGTTAGTAGTTCAACAAGAGATAAATTATCGAAGTACTCACTGGCCTGCAATTGTACGCCTATGATTTCCTTTATCTTGAAGGGATACGATTGCACATCAATGCCATCAATTGTCGCATGCCCTCCATCGATGTCATTAAGTCCTTCGAGCATTTCCAGCGTGGTTGTTTTGCCGGCGCCATTCGGACCGAGAATGCCAAATACCTCGCCCGCTTCGATGAGCAGGGAGACGCTATCAACGGCGCAAAAGGTTTCGTTTTTGTTGTCTGGTAGTGGGTAGGTCTTCGTGAAATTCTCGATTTCGATGATTGGCATAGAATGCTTTGCCTAAACTTCTTGTTTGAGTCACCCTGCGGGTTAACCGGAGCGCCGTACTTTAACTCATTAAAAGAATTAGGACTATCAAATGTTCAGTTGGACGGTTTTTGTATGATAAGAATTTTTAATGAGAGCTAAATTAATTACATACCAGTGTAGCCCGGTCCGTATATTATTTTACCCGGTCGTCTGCCTGTGTGCCGGCCTTGATCTACGACGACCTGTCCATTGACTAATACGAACTTTATACCGATGGCATATTGGTGTGGTTCTTCGAAAGTTGCCTTGTCGATAATCTCATCGGCGTCAAATATGGCGATGTCGGCGTAATAGCCTTCGGTAAGCAGCCCACGGTTATGAATGCCAAGCCGACGGGCGGTCTGGCTGCTCATTTTTCGCACCGCGTCTTCCAGGGTAAGTACGGCACGTTCTCGCACGTAATGCCCCAATACCCTGGCAAATGTGCCGTATTGGCGGGGATGCGGCGTTCCTTCTCCGAATATACCGACCGGACCATCTGAACCAATCGCGGTAACCGGATGCTGCATTATTCGATCTACATCGTCCGTGTTAATGGCGTGATAAACCGCCGTTGCTCCTCCGCCTTTGAGGATTTCGAAGACTATCTCGGAAGCATTCTCCGGCGTCGGATTCATGCCTGCCTCGACAGTGAGCTCCGCTAGATTCTTACCAGTCATGGACGGATCCCAAGAGTTGCGGGAAATAAATATGTTCTTGGGGTCACCGCCCCCACGATCGTAGAGAATTTTCAGTACAACTTCATTCTTAATGGTAGCTCGCGTTTCTGGACTTTCAATACGTTCCAGCATACGGACACGACCTCCCTCCTGCGCCCATTGCGGAATTAAAGCGTTGATGCCGGTTTGAGAAGCTGTGTAAGGATATTGATCGATAGTGATATCGATACCACGCTTACGGGCTTGGTCAACTAGTTGTAAACTCTCAACCGACGATCCCCAGTTTTCGACACCAATAACTTTATGGTGAGTCATTTGCACAGGGATGCCGCTTTCTTCACCGATGCGAATTGTTTCATTAACCGAGTCGATCAGCTGAGCAGCTTCTTCTCGCATGTGAGAGATGTATATGCCGCCATGTTTAGCAGCAACTTTGGATAACTCGATAACTTCTTCAGTGGACGCGAAACTACCAGGCACGTAAAACAATCCGGTAGAAAGGCCCAAGGCGCCGTGTTGCATGGCTTGCTGAACCATATCCTTCATTTGCTCTAATTCGTCCGGAGTTGGATCGCGATCTTCCACTCCGATAACCTGGGATCGGATAGTCCCGTGCCCTACAAAGACCCCCCAGTTCGGGCTTATCTGCTTGTCGAGTATGGTCTGGTAATGTTCGTCAACGGGAAGCGGTGAAGTTCCGTCATTGCCTTCGGTAAGAGTAGTCACTCCTTGCAACAAGGCGCTCTCAGCATTGGGCACATCCAAAATTCCACGCAGAGCATGGGTATGGGGATCGATAAAACCTGGGGCCACGATAAGCCCATTCGCGTCGATAACCTGACTGCCGGTGTCAGATGACAAGTCACCAATGCGGACAATATGTTCACCATTGATAGCGACATCTGCCTCATACCAAGGATTTCCCGATCCATCAACGACCCTACCATTGCTAATGATAATGTCATAGTTGTTTTGGGAATAAGCATGACTTGTTCCCAAGGCCAGCAATAATGTTAACAGACGATACAAGCGCTTTCCCTACCTATGACTACCAAATTCTTATGCGTTCTTCTGGAGGCAGATATAAATCATTTTCCGGAGTTACATCGAAAGCCTCGTACCATTCGTCAAAATTTCGGACGACACCGTTTACTCGAAATTCTGAGGGTGAATGAGGGTCGGAAGTAAGACGCTGTATTAGGGCCTCTTCACGATACTTACCTTGCCATACCTGAGCCCAAGCCAGGAAGAAGCGTTGATCACCGGTGTAGCCATCTATAATTGGAGCTTCTTCACCATTGAGAGATATCTTATAGGCACGGTATGCTAATGATAGACCTCCTACATCTCCGATGTTCTCACCCAGAGTGAAGTTTCCGTCGATAAAGTAACCGAGCACTGGCTCAAACTTACTATACTGCGTGGCCAGAGCTGTCGTCAGTACTTCGAAATTGGCACGGTCCTGATCAGTCCACCAGTTACGTTGGATGCCAGCAAAATCAGATTTTGAACCCTGATCGTCGAAACCATGGCCCATTTCGTGGCCGATAACTGCGCCGATACCGCCGTAGTTCACCGCTGGGTCAGCCGCCTGATCGAAGAACGGGGGTTGCAGAATACCGGCCGGGAACACAATTTCGTTAAAGGACGAGTTATAGTATGCGTTCACGGTTTGGGGTGTCATACCCCATTCCTCCCGGTTGGTTGGATTTCCTAGCCTACTAATTTCATCCTGGTAATTATACTCACGCACGTTTTGCGCGTTCTGGAAAAGGTTTTCTCGAGTAATATCGATAGAAGACAGATCTTTCCATTCATCTGGATAGGCTATTTTAGGGCGAAATGACTCCAATTTTTTATTTGCTTCTTCCTTGGTGGCTGAACTCATCCAGTCGTTGTTTTCGATACTTTGGGCGAGTGATGTACGTAAATTCTCTACCAGCTGGTTCATTTGTTGTTTGGCTGATTCAGGGAAATGACGCTCTACGTACAGCTGACCAAGCGCTTCACCTAGACTGTTCAACGCGCCGACTCGTAGCACACCTCTCTCCCAACGCTGACGTTGTTCCGGTACGCCGTTGAGTGTTGTGGAGTAAAAATGAAATGCTTCCTCGGCGACTTCCTCTGATAGCACGCTTGCATTATCGACGATGAATCTATAGGTCATGTAACTCTTCCAATCCTCAACAGGTAGTGTATTCACAAGGTCGATAATGGGATACATGGCACTTGGATATGAAATATTTAGGTCTTCCAAATTATGAATGCCGGCTGCCGCAAAGTAGGCACTCCAATTAAAGCCTGGATATTCAGCCACGAAATCTGCATAAGTCATCGGATTATAGGTCAGGTCTCGATTACGGCGCTGATCGCGCGGCCAGATATGTTCCGCGATCTGGGTCTCCAGTGCTAGTACCCTATTCGCTTTCTCGGTGGTGTCTTCGAAATTTGCAAAATCCAAAATACGGGCAATATGGGCAATGTACTCGTCTCGCACATTCTCGTACTGCTCGGTATCAACCAAGTAATAGTCTCGGTCAGGCAAACCCAATCCGCCCACTGACAGAACCAGCTGGTGACGATCCGGATTACTGCGATCAGCCCCCACATAGAATCCAAAAGGGCTTGCGGTATTTTCAATCGTGGCACGACCAAATCCCGCGATAAGCTCTTCCTGTGTGTCTATTTCGCTCAATTTGGCAAGGCCAGGAATTAGAGGTTGGACACCAAGTTGGTTCAGAGCCTCGGTTTCCATATAACTAAGGTAATAGTCACTGATCTTCTGCTCAATAGAACCTACCGCTGGTTCGGCAGAAGTTAAGTCGTCGATTATGACTCGCACGTATTGGTCAGAGCGATCGCTGAGAACAGTAAAGGAACCATAGCTGCTGCGATCAGCAGGCAGGTTAAAGTTATCAAGCCACATTCCGTTTGCGAAGCGGAAAAAGTCATCGCCGGGTTGTGCGCTGGAATCTTGGCTACTGAGGTCTATTCCAAAGTTACCCAGTTCTGGGATTGGCGTTGTGATAGCTGTTTCTTCTGTGGCAGCCCCTGTCACCGGTTCGGATGCCGGCATTGGAGAGGAGGTTTCCTCACTACCGCAGGCAACAAGTAAAACGCAGGACAAAAGCATAGAAAACTTGACCGACGATGTCATTATGAGACCTCCAACCCTATATAAATAGAACATTAACCGGAGAGTATACCTGAATTGTAATTTTTAATAGGGCGCTAAAAGCAAAGAAAAAGTCTCACCCTTATAATTGCTGTAGGTTGCCTGTAATATGCGATAAAGCAATCGGCCGAGTTATACGGGAGGGCGTTCGGCACCATGATGAGCATACTTAATAAAACTGTCACAACTGCTTGCGCGGCGTTACTAGTTTGGGCGTTGATTCCTCCAGTATTCGGTCAGGAAAATGTAACCCCTAATGGTATTGCCGACAATCGTGAGCGCGCCTATGCATTTACTGGTGCTAATATTTATCAGGCGGATGGATCCATAATGAACAGTGGTACTCTGTTAATTCGTGCAGGGCGTATCGTTGAGGTAAATGAAAATAATTCTGTTCCGGACGGTTTTTTCGAAATTGATTTGTCAGGGCGCTATATTTATCCCGGACTAATTGATATTTACACTGATTACGGAATACCAGAGCTTGAGCGCGAAGATAATAACGGGGCAGCTGAAAACCTTTTTCCAAGTGACCAGGCATTCAACGTCAATGATGCAATACGTTCTAATTTTCGCGCCAGCACGGTATTTACGCATGATGAAGAGGAGCGCGCAAAATATCGGGAGTTAGGCTTCTCTTCAGTCCTCAGTCTGCGTCCTGACGGTATCGCGCGTGGTACATCTGCCCTGATTGCCCTGGGAAACAAGAATACAAATGAGTCAATTGTGGCATCAGACTCTGCCGCGCATTATTCACTGGATAAAGGATCCTCGGCTCAATCTATGCCCTCTTCCCTAATGGGCGCTTTTGCTTTATTGAGACAGACTTATCTTGATGCTCAGTGGTTCGATAGCCAGAATCCAAGGCCATTTACAGACGATTCCTTGGAAGCATGGATCCGGACTCAAGAGCTTCCCCAGATAATGGAAGTAGGCAATTGGCAGGAAGTATTAACTGCAGACCGTATTGGTGACGAGTTCAATACCCAGTACTTGCTTAAGACAGCTGGTGACAGCTATCGTCACGCAGACTTGATTAAAGACACTGGCGCGACTCTTATTGTGCCAATAGATTTTCCTGAGGCTCCAAAAGTGGATGATACTCTCACCGCTGACGAGGTTTCTTTTGAAGATCTTAAGCATTGGGAGCTAGCCCCCTTTAACGCGCCTATTCTTGCTGAAAATGACATTCCGTTCGCCATTACTTCGAGCGGAGCTAAAGCTGATTTTTGGAATAATCTGCGCACAGCAGTCCAAAATGGGCTGCCCCAAAATCAAGCTATTGATGCCATCACCCGCATACCAGCGGACGCATTGGGGTTAACCAAATTAGTGGGGCAATTGACCCCTTTGGCGTTAGCCAATTTCATCGTTACCACTAAACCGCTGTTTACAGAAGGCTCCCTTATTCTCGAGAACTGGATACAAGGTGAGCGCTATGTGATTAATTCTAGCTACGATGATCGAGAGGGAGTCTACGAATTAGTAATAGAAGATCAGGACTTTCAGTTGGAGCTTAGCTTTAATGAAGGAAACCCATTGGCAGAATTAATATTATTCGATGGAGAGTCCCGGCAGGTTAACCTTGATCTTACCGATGATCTTATTTCTCTAAGTTTTGTGATAGATAACGAGGGCAATAGAACAAGGCTTAGTGGTTGGCCGGAAGGGAATGGCTGGCGTGGCACTGGGCGCGATCCAAACGGAGCCTTGGTGGATTGGCGGCTCATCCGCAGTGGAAATTTGGAAGCAGAAGAAACTGGGTCAGGTAGCGACGAGCTCGCGGAGTTACCAAGTTCGGTCCTGTACCCCTTCTCTGCATATGGGCGGCAGGCAGTTCCTGAGCAGCAGGACTTTCTCGTTCGTGGCGCAACTGTCTGGACCAATGAGGACGAAGGTGTAGTCGTTACCGATGTGTTGGTTCTTGATGGTCGCATAGCAGAAGTAGGTGATGATCTCTCTGCCGGTGGTACGCCTATAATCGAGGCTGCCGGCAAGCACTTGACTCCAGGCATCATTGACGAGCATTCGCATATTGCACTCTTCAATATAAACGAAGGCCAAGCCAACTCTAGTATGGTGCGGATGAAGGATGTAGTAAATTCTGAAAACATTAACATCTACCGCAATTTGGCTGGGGGAGTCGTTGCAGCACAGTTGTTACATGGTTCTGCTAATCCAATTGGTGGACAATCAGCTATTATCAAGATGCGTTGGGGAGGCTCGGCACAGGACCTTCTGATAGAGGAAGCAGATGGGTTCATCAAGTTCGCTCTTGGTGAAAATGTGAAACGTTCCCGTAACCCAGCTTCAATTCGTTATCCTCAAACTCGCATGGGAGTCGAGCAAGTATTCGTTAACGCATTTTCTCAGGCCCAGGAATATGAAAGAGCTTGGGATGAATACAACAGCCTATCACGGACTCAGCGGCGAAACGCAGTACAGCCGCG
>Ga0163108_10002385_pt1 | contig 13635 bp, 8 predicted proteins | sample Fk1155metaG_FD_109644 | JGI IMG/M metagenome (GOLD analysis project Ga0163108, IMG submission 109644) | Marine microbial communities from the Central Pacific Ocean - Fk160115 155m metaG | ecosystem: Environmental > Aquatic > Marine > Oceanic > Photic zone | place: The Central Pacific Ocean...
CTTTCGTAGTGGGCGAGGGGGAACTTCGCATCCAGGTTGACCTTTTTCTGGTTGGGCAGGAGAAAGGTGAAGTCAGGTTTTTCGCCGGACTCGACCTGCTTCTGCTTGACGAAGTTGATGTGCTCGACGAGTCCCACCAGGTTGAGGATGTCCTCGACCATCTTTTCGCCCCACTGGCCCCTGGCCTGCGAGCTAGAGAGCACGTTGCGAAGATCCTCGGTGGTCTTCTGCAGTTTAAGGGTTTCATCCTTACTCAAGGTCAGCCCGGTTTTGAGCTCGAGAGTTTCTTTCCCCAGGTTGTCCAGGCTGTCCGCCATCTTTTTCAGGTTGGCGTCGATTAGTTTTTTCTTCTCCTCGAGCTTCAATTCACCGGATTCGGTTTGCTTGGAAAGCCGCTCTTTCGCCAGGGCGAGGAATTGTTCGTTGTTCTTCTGCAGGGCCTCTGAAGAGAGATTGGCGAACAGGTTCGCAAAGTCTTCGCGGTCCCCTTTCCTGGCTTCTCCAACCGCCTTTTCGGATTCCAGCTCTTTACGGTGCAGCTCCAGGTCTTTTCTGTAGAGCAGGGAGGTAATAAACCAGCCGGCCGCGATACCAACCCCTAGCCCTATCCCTAATGAAATAAGATCCATTCGACCAACCCGATTAACCTGGACACCGATGAAAGCTATACGCCAAGGCTTACTGATACTATCATACTTCTGCTTAGCAACTATTTATGGAGATTTCGGATGTCAAAACTATCGATGGCCGTTTGTTTGAGCCTGTCGATCGTGTCTTTGGGAATGGCTGGGTTCGCTCTTCTGCAGAGCGCTCCGGGGGACGGATCCTCCCGCTCGGATGAAGTGATAGACAATACCAGGGTTGAGGCTGTCCAGGAGATCAGGGAGCTTGCTTCCAATCTCAGGGCCGATGCGGAAGAGCTCAGGTTGCGGGTCGAGAAGCTGGAGAGCATCGCGGCGCGCTCTTTAAAGGGCGGGAAAAAAGGTAAAGCCGGCGCTGGAGATGGAGCCGGGGATCCTGATCTTGCAGCCGATATTGCGGCCCTCGCCGAAAGGCTCGACAGCCTCGAGAGCGATGAGAACATCGCCGAGTTGGCGCGCTCCGGATTCGCCAGGGTCAGGAAAAAAGAGACCGAGGAGGCTCTCGACCTGGTCCTCGATACCAGCCAGCCCGCCACGGAACGATTGAAGGCGTGGCAGAGCCTCCGTAGAGGCGGTGGCAAGGGGAAAGGGCAGAGCGGTCCGCCTGAAGCTCTCCAGTCCATTATTGACCTGGCCCAGGATACTACGCTTGGTCCGGAGCTTCGTGAGGAAGCGGTGAAGAGCCTTCGTGGGGAAAGATCCGAGGAGGTCAAGGAGCCCATGCTCAACATCCTGGCAGATGATGACGATCCCCAGGTCCGCAGGAGAAGCCTGGAGGTTCTCATGTGGCATGGAGGGGATCCGGCCGTGCTGGAGACCATCACAGCCATCAGCCGGGAGGACCGGCATGAAGGGGTTCAGCAGCATGCCGCGGCCATCTTGCCGAAGGTTCAGCACTTCTCCCGGGAAGCGGAGGCACAGGCTGAGGGAGGGGGAGACAGCAAATGACTGGTGGCAGCAGAATGAGAATCCCGTTGGGCGCTGGTTTGCTGGCCCTGTTGACCCTCTGCGTCGCCGCTGGTGCGCAGGACAAGAAGGCGACGGTTCCTGTCTTCTCCGATGGCGAGGCGCAGATCGTAGAGGGCTTCAAGGATTCATCTAAATGGATTCGTCACGACCTCTGGGTGCAGACGAACTTCAACACCGATGGAGATGACAAGCCCGATCGCATGCACGTATCCGTATGCCGTCCGCAGCAGACCGACACCGAGGGGCTGAAGGTCCCGGTCATCTATATTTCGAGTCCTTACTTTGCCGGCACAGGCTCCAATGGCCGGGAGTTTTTCTGGGATCCCAAGCACGCGCTGGGAGCAAACCCGCCGGCGCACAAGCATCCCCCCGCGATCAAGCACCAGAGCCGCAGGCCGGTCATCTCAAAATCCCATACAAAGACCTGGGTCCCGCGCGGCTACGCCGTGGTTCATTCCGAGTCGCCCGGTACGGGATTGTCCCAGGGCTGTCCGACCGTCGGCGGCGACAACGAATCGCTGGCGCCGAAGGCTGTCATCGACTGGCTGAACGGGCGCGCGCCCGGCTACACCTCGATCGATGGAAACGAGGAGGTCAAGGCGACCTGGTGTACGGGAAAGGTCGGAATGACGGGTACCTCCTACAATGGAACACTGGCCCTTGCCGCGGCTACGACCGGGGTCGAGGGGCTCGAGGCGATCATCCCGATCGCGCCGAACACATCCTACTATCACTACTACCGCTCCAACGGTCTTATTCGTCATCCGGGTGGCTATATGGGGGAGGACATCGATGTCCTCTACGATTTCATCAATTCAGGCGAACCGATGCGGAGGGAATATTGTGATTCCAACGTTCGGGACAAGGAGATGGCCGAAAACTTTGACCGGATCACCGGCGACTACAACGACTTCTGGTTCGGGCGCGATTACATCAACGAGTTGGGGCCTCTGAAGGCCGCGACCCTGATGGCGCACGCCTTCAACGACTGGAACGTGATGCCCGAGCACAGCGTGAGGATCTACGAGGCGCTCAAGGAGAAGAAGGGTCTGCCCCTGCAGGCCTTCTTCCACCAGGGCGGCCATGGCGGGCCGCCGCCAATGAAGCTCATGAACCGCTGGTTCACGCGCTACCTCTTCGGGGTCCAGAACGGCGTCGAGAAGGATCCGCGCTCCTGGATTGTCAGGGAGGGAAAGAAGCGTACCGAGCCGACTCCCTATGAGGATTATCCGAATCCCGGGGCTGCTCCGGTCAGGCTCTATCCCGTCAAGGGCGGCAACGAGACCGGGAAGCTGATCTTCAAGGACCAGGCGGGGCAGGGCAGCGAGAAGCTGATTGATAATTACGAGCTCAAGGGGTCGGTCCTGGCCAGCCAGGAGAAAGGCGAGAGCCGCCTGCTCTACGCTACCGCGAAGCTCTCGCGGCCGGTTCACATCTCAGGTACCGCGCGTATTCGCATCAAGGTCGCCTCCAGCCAGCCAGCCGTCAACCTGTCGGTCTGGCTTGTCTCCCTGCCCTGGACCAAGGGCGGGCGTACCAACGACAATCTCATCTCCCGTGGCTGGGCTGATCCGCAGAACCACGAATCTATCAGGGAGAGCAAGCCGCTCGACCCGGGGAAATTTTACGAGCTGGATTTCGATTTCCAGCCTGATGACCAGGTGATTCCCGCCGGGCAGCGCATCGGCCTCATGGTCTTCTCGAGTGATAAGGATTTCACCCTCTGGCCGAAGCCGGGTACTGAGCTTACCGTTGACCTTGACGCGACCTCGATCGAGCTGCCCGTGGTCGGCGGCTCAAAAGCTTTCCGCCGGGCGACCAGGCCGAAACGCCGCCGGCTCTCCGCTCCCGGAGTGCCGATCCATCACCCCCTGCCCCGAACCAATGGGCTCGGGGGGTTCTGAAAAGCCGGTGTTCCGCTGCCGCGGCTACTTCTTCACTCGAACGAGCTTCATGATTCGTCCGGAGACGTTCCAGTCCTGGACGTAGAGGTTGCCCTCGGCATCCCAGCAGGATCCATGGGTTCCGCTGAAGTGTCCTTCGACCCATTGCTCCTGCTTGATGCCGAAGGAGGAGCCCCTGCGACGGTCGGGGTTGTGTCCGAGCACCGCGATGATGGTGTTGGTCTTATCGAGGACCACGACCCTCCCATGCAGGTCAGGCACCGAGACGAAATCACCCTGGACAGAGACCGAGGTGGGCATCCCGAGGCCGGTGACCACCTCGCCGAGGAACTTGCCGTCGAGACTGTAGTGTACCAGGCGGCCCTTGGGACGATGGTTGCGATCGCAGATCAAAAGCCGCGGAGGGTCATAGCGCGTGTCGAGCGTCATGCCATGGGCGGTGTTGAACTGTTCCATACCGTTACCCTTCTTGCCGAAGTGCGCGAGGTATTTCCCGGTCTTGTCGAACCTGAAGATCCGGTTGCTGTAGTAGCCGTCGGCCAGGAAGATGTCGCCATTGGGCGTGACCGTGATGGCGGTCGGGTTCATCCGTCTGATCTTCAGGCCGGATTGTTCGGCGATGGCCGCCACAGTCAGCTTGAGGACGATCTTTCCATCCTTGGCGTTGAACTTGATTCCCTCAGCGTTGGTGTTGCGGGCTCCGTAGATGTACTCGGTGCCGTCCTCGTCGCGGATCTCGATGTCATGCATATCCGAATAGGCTTTCCCGAGGAACTCGCGGATGACCTTTCCAGCGGGGGAAAACACGACGACGCCCTTGTTGGCGCTGGTGTAGATATTGCCGGCCTTGTCGATCGTGACTCCGCCGTGGGTGGGCCCCAGAACGGATTTCCCATCGGCTCCGAGACCCCAACCGGGAACAGTGTCAAAGGTCATTGCTCCGGCGCCCATGCGGACTGGAGCGGTCTTTTCGGCGGCCGCCAGCATGGAAGAAAGGTTCAAGAGGATCGTTACGGCGACGCATATCGAAAAGTATTTCATGGCTCTGGCTCCTGGTTGTTTGCCTGCCGGCAGAGAAGAGATCTCAGTGTTTTGAAGGACCACCAAAAATACGCTGAACCGTGGCGGGGTGCGAGAGGAAACATAGGGCAAAAGGCCTTATTCCATTCATCTGAACGGACCCGGGCAAGCTGGTTGGTGTATGATCAGGCGAAGGTTTGGATCGGTTTCCCCCGGGAAATAACCCCGCATCGGGAAGCGCTGACAACAGTCCCTGGTTTGAATTTGTCGATGGAGGCCCGCCAGTGAAACGCCTGCAATTTTTCCTGTACCTGTCAATTGTGACCCTTGCGATCAGCCTGCCGGATGCCCGTGCCGAGGGAGGTCTCAGGGCCGGCGCCGCTGAGCGTGAGATCACTCCGCCGGTCGGCCACCAGATCCAGCACTACTTCCGCCTGAGCGTCGGCGTCAACGATCCGCTCTTCGCCAGGTGTTTCTACCTGGAGGACAAGGAGAAAAACTCGCTGGCGATCATCTGTCTCGACCTGATCTTCGGAGGCTTTGAGCTCTGCGACGAGCTTCGGGCAGAGATAAAGAAACAGACCGGAATAGAGAACACCCTGGTCAACTTCAGCCATTCTCATTCCTCCGCCAGCCTGGGCGCGCGCGGCCACACCGAGATCTCCAACGACACCGATTCAAAATGGAATGACGCGACCCTGGACAAGATTCTTTCCATCGTCAAGGAAGCGAAGAAGCAGGCTCAGCCCGTCTCTCTACGAGTGGGACGCGCGCCTGTACAGGTCGGCTTCAACCGCCGCCTGGTTAACAAGGAGACCGGCCATGTTTACATGGGAGTGAACCGAAAGGGCCAGGTGGTTCCATGGGTCAATGTTCTATGCGCCGACAGCGTGAAGAGCGGTAAGCCCATCGCCGTTCTCTACGAGACGGCGGCCCACCCGGTGATTGTTCCCGACCGCAGCAAGCTGACAAGCGCGGATTTCCCGGGCGCCGCCGCGAAGACTATCCACAAGGCTCTCGGGAGGGATGTCGTCGCGCTCTTCGCGCAGGGCTGCGGTGGAGACATCAACGGCTTCCCGTTGCGCACCACGCATGAGAACGCCGACAAGCAGGGACGGGATCTCGGCAGCGCCGTTCTGAAGGCTCTCAAGGAGAGCGAGCGGATCAAGTCGAAGACCTTCAGCGTCAGGTACGCCCGGGCGGCGCTCCCCTCGCACGCTCTTCCTCCCAAGAAGCTCTGGCAGGAGATGGCTTACCGCCAGAGGGACCGGGAGGGACGCATGGAACAGCTCAACAGGATGCTGGCCCTCATCGACAGCGGCAAGAAGCCGCCGCCAAGACGCATGGATGTCTACGCGGTCATGTTCGGCAGGGAGTGGTGTCTCGTGACCATGCCGCACGAGATGTTCTGCGAGTATGAGCTCTGGGTCGACAGGAACGCTCCCTTCAAACGCACCATGACCTTCGGTTACACCAATGGCTACGAGGGCTATATTGCGGTGGATAGCGCCCTGCGCCTGGGGGAGAAGGGCGGCTACGAGGCCGCCTGCCTTCCGAATTGGGGCGGCCAGGTGTGGACCCGCCACTTCGGCCCGCCGGCGGTTGGCTGCGAGAAGATCATCAAGGATGCCATCTCCTCGCTCTGGCCGAAGAAGGCGGGGAGCTCAGAGAAATAGGCGACGCTCTCGCGTCTAATTCGTCTTTGCCGTATCGAGCAGCTTCACCATCGCCTTGCCGAGCGCGTCGCCGATGAGGAAATAGCTCTCGGCATTGCCGAACCAGTGGTGGCCGTGCCCGGTATTGGGAGATAGCTCCTTCGCCCGCGCGAAGGGGGTGGTCTTGACGAAGGCGACCGTCCCTCTTCCGAGCTTCGGGTTGGAGGCCGCGGCAGCCTGGGCCTTGCGAAGCTCTACCATCCCTTCCCCGGCCTTTTCGCCCAGGTTGCCGAGCTCTCCGATCACCACTGGAAGCCGGGGCAGTTTGAGCTCTTTACGGATGTCGATTACCAGGTTGACCAGGTTGGCGGTGTATTCAGCCCGCGCATCTTTGTTGACCATGTCGTTCCAGCCCTGGAACCACACGAATCCTGAGATTCTGTATTTTCTGTCGCCCAGGGCGGCCAGCGCGGCGCGAACCTCCTCGAGCATTTTCTTATAGTAGGTTCCAACTGTGCCTCCTGAGCTCGGTGGTCGAAAATCGCTATAGAGGCTCTTTCCGCCCCAGGCAGTCTTGATCAGCAGGACAGGTTTCTCGATGTGGTCACCGATGACATGGCCGAGCTGGAGCTCGGGGCCGATATGGCTGGTGCCTCCATAGCCGGTGAAGCCGATGCCGAGCTTACCCGTACGAACTTCCCGCTTGTCCTTGAAGCTGATCCGGACATCTTCGCGTTCAACCCACTTCCCCCCGGCATCTTTGAGATGCTTCATGAGCGCGGCGCTCTTCGAGTTCTTCATCGACCAGACGAGATTGCCCTTGCCGCCGTTGTAGTACTTGGGGTGGTCGTAGGCGACGACGCCCTGCCCCTCCATGTTAGACTGCCCTGCAAGGATGAAGACCTCGATGGGGAGGTCGGCTGCGGGAGAAGCTGTGGCCGTGCTGGCGAAGACAAAAAAGCAGGCGAGGGTGCTGAGGCTGGGGATGGCCATGTTCATGTCCTTAGTTTTTTTCGGGGTTGTTGACCTGACAGGAATTCTATTCTCCTGTTCGGGCTGAGGCAATGGCTGTAAAGGTGCTGTTCAAAGAGGCCTCTGCTCAACTAAGATCGGGAGCTATACGAGGATCATTCCATGACAGACTTACGAGCTATCCTTCAGGTCCGCAGCCACCTGCCTGCCCTGGCCGCGGTTTTTTGTCTTTCAATCCTGGTTGCGGGGCTTGCCGAGGAGAAAAATCCTTCTTCTTCGCAAAAGCCGGAGAACACCCAGGCGGAGACCATCCCGTTGCTTACAGCGGAGCAGGCCCTGGCGAAACTGAAGGTCCCTGATGGTTTCCGAGCCTCTCTCTTCGCCTCCGACCCGCAGGTTTTTCAGCCGATCGCCGGTGCCTTTGACGCGCGCGGAAGATTGTGGGTCGCCGAGAACAACACCTACGCCGAGCGTAAGGCGAACTTTGACCTCAGGTACCGGGACCGCATCGTGATCCTCGAGGATGCGGATGGCGATGGCCGCTGTGACCGGCGCAAGGTCTTCTGGGAAAAGGGGCATTGCCTGACGAGCATCGAGCTGGGCTTCGGAGGCGTCTGGGCCCTCTGCGCGCCGAAGCTCTACTTCATCCCAGATGCCGATGGAGATGATGTTCCTGACGGGGAGGCGCGGGTTGTCCTCGACGGCTGGAATGACAAGGAGGTCCGGCATAATTTCGTCAATGGTCTGAAGTGGGGGCCTGATGGCTGGCTCTATGGTCGTCATGGAATCCAGGGCACCTCGTTGGTGGGAGTCCCCGGGACCTCGTCCGACCGCAGGGAGAAGCTTAACTGCTCCATCTGGCGCTATCACCCGGTGACTCGGAAGTTCGAGGTTGTCTGCCGCGGGACGACCAACTCCTGGGGCTCGGACTGGGATGATTACGGTGAGCTGTTCTTTATCAACACCGTTATCGGGCATCTCTGGCACGCGGTTCCAGGCGCCCATTTCAAGCGAATGTACGGAGAGGGCTTTCGGCCTCACCTCTACGAGCTGCTTGAGCAGACCGCGGACCATGTCCACTGGGGTTCCGGTGAACCCTGGCATTCGGCAAAGAAGGGCCTGAGTGATGGGACCAACAAGGCCGGCGGGGGCCATGCCCACACGGGAATGATGATCTATCTCGGAGCCAACTGGCCGGCGGAGTATCGAAATGATGTCTTTACGGTGAATTTTCACGGCCGCCGCCTCAACCGCGATCATCTCGAGCGCCATGGAGCGACCTATCGCGGGGTGCATCGAAAGGACATGGTAGAGTCGGGGGACTCCTGGTTCCGCGGGGTCGAGCTCCTGCAGGGACCGACCGGAGAGGTTCTTGTTCTTGACTGGGCGGATATCGGCGAGTGCCACGAAAACGATGGCGTTCACCGAACCTCCGGGCGGATCTTCAGGATCAGCCATGGAGAGCCTGTGAAGCCCGCCGCTGTTGATCTCAGGAAGCTTTCGGCGGCTGAGCTGGTCCGCCTGCAGTTGCATAAGGACGAGTGGTTTGTCCGCCAGGCGAGGCACCAGCTGCAGCAGAGGTCTGTCGGCGGGCAGCCAATGAAAGATGCCGCGGAGCTGCTCTCGAAGATGCTGAAGGAGCAGGCTGATGTTCGCCGCAAGCTGCGGGCTCTCTGGTGCCTTCACGTGATCGGCGCCGCGGATGAACAACTCCTGCTCGGCCTGCTCGACAGCCCCGATGAGCATCTTCGCTCCTGGGGTGTCCGGCTGCTGGTTGATTCGGGGGAGGTGTCCCCAGAGGCGCTTTCCGCGTTGGAAGCCCTCGCTTTGAAAGAGCCGTCCGGGCTGGTACTGACCTACCTGGCATCGGCCCTGCAAAGGCTGCCCCTGGCGCGGCGCTGGAAACTGGCGGGGAGCCTGGTCGGGCGGGATGAGTTCTCCACTGACCGCGTTCTGCCGACGATGATCTGGTACGGCATCGAGCCGGCCGTGCCGGCCGCGCCGCAGGCGGCGCTCGCCTGCATCGTGAAATCACGAATGCCGAAGGTCAGCCGGTACACCGCCCGCCGTCTCACCTACGAGCTGGACAACGACAGCACGACGGTTTCTCGCCTCCTGGAACTCGCGGTCAGGGCGCCTTCGGATCACCGCCGGGCTGTTCTTTCCGGGTTGAGCCAGGCTCTTGATGGCTGGCTGAAGGCGGAAGCTCCCCGCAGCTGGGAGCGATCACGGAAGGCGCTTCTCGAGCTTGAAGATCCTGAGACCCGGAAGCTGGTGGAGCGGATTGGAATCGTCTTCTCCGGGGGAAGGGGTCTTGAAGAGCTCCGCCGTATCGCCGCCGGCGGGAAATTCGATAGCGCGACAAGAAACCGGGCCATCCGCACCCTCGCGGCGGCGGGGGATGAAACATCCTGGCCGATTCTCAAGAAGCTGGTGGGCGACAAGAAGGTCGGACCCGCGGCGATTCGCGCCATTGCCGCCTATCCTCGCGAAGATGCCGCCGATTTTCTCCTCCAGCGGGTCAGGGGTATTCATTCGAACATCCGGAGCTTTGCCATCGAGGCTCTTGCCGAGCGTCCCGAGCATGCGCGCAAGCTGCTGGCGGCCGCCGGGAAGGGAGCTCTTCCCCAGGGCTTGCTGACGCCCTATCTCATCAGGCAGATCCAACTTTTTGGCGACCCAGGGCTCGACAAGCAGCTGCGAGAGGTTTTTCCAGGAGTGTCGCTGATCGGTGCTGACCGCCTGGCCTCGATCGAGAAATGGCGCAAGGACCTGCAGCCGGAGAAACTCGAAGAGGCGAGCCCTGCCAGGGGCCGCAAGCTCTTCGCCGAGGCCTGCGGAACCTGCCATCGTCTGTTTGGTGAGGGAGGGACCATCGGCCCGGAGCTCACCGGTGCGCAGCGCGGAGAGCTGGGGTACTGGCTCGAGAACATACTCGATCCCTCCGGTATCGTTCCCCAGAACTTTCGCATGTCGGTGGTGCGTTTGAAGGACGGCCGTGTGCTCACCGGTGTCCTGGGGCTCGAGCGCGGCAGAACCATCACCCTGCGGACCCCGAAGGAAGAGCTGCTCCTTGACCGCAGTCTTGTGGTTGAGGTCAAGCCGACAGCCCTCTCGCTCATGCCCGATGGACTCCTGGATCAGCTGAAGCCAGGGCAGGCCCGGGACCTGGTGAGCTATCTGATGTCTCCAGCGCAGGTGAAGTCAGCGGACTGACGCCGGGGCACGGGAGCATGGTCGACCTTGGAACGGAGGGCGTGTATGCTTGTTTCCTGTAAGCTGCCTGGCCAGGGGCCGGGGAGTCTTTTCCTGCGCACCGAGGAACTCAATAGATGAACAGGTTTTCGATTCCATTCCGCTTTCTGTGCCTCGGCCTGCTTCTCTTCGCGGCGCCCGTCATGGCGAAGGAGAAGGTCAAGGTCTTCATCCTCGCCGGGCAGTCCAACATGGAGGGGCATGGACAGGTCAGCAGCCTCGAGCATCTTGGAAACCATCCGAAGTACGGAGGGCTGCTCAAGAAGCTCAAGAACCCCGATGGATCCTGGGCGGTCAGGAAGGATGTCACCGTAGCCTGGAAATCCAGGGAAGGTAAAAAGAAGGGGCCCTTGAGTGTTGGCTGGGGCGCGCAAGAGCAGGAGCTCGGGCCGGAGCTCATGTTCGGAACGATCATGGGTGAGCTCTACGATGAACACGTCCTTCTCATCAAGGTCGCCTGGGGAGGCAAGAGTGTCTGGTGTGATTTTCGTTCGCCGAGCGCCGGCGAGATGACCTGGGATGAGAAGAGGGTTCTGAAACGGGACAACTTCCTCAAGCCGGGTCTCTTCTACCGCAGGATGGTCGCCGAGATCAAAGAAGGCCTCGCGAACATTAAGAACCTGGTTCCCGGCTACGAGGGCGAGGGTTATGAGCTTGCCGGGCTGGCCTGGTTCCAGGGCTGGAATGATTTCTGCGAATGGCACCTGCAGCTCGATAAGAAGCCTGTCGGTCTCGGCCTCATCAAACGCTATCCGCATAATCTCGCCGCCATGTTTCGTGACCTGCGCAAGGATCTCGGCGCTCCCGGGTTGCCGATTGTGATCGGCGAGCTTGGGGTTGGCGGCCAGGAGATGGAAAAACGGGCGAAGCGGGAAGATGACCACGAGGCGCAGGGAATGTTGGCTTTTCGCCGCGCGCAGAGGGCGGTTGCCGCCGATGGGTCTCTCGAGAGAGTGACCTTTGTTCCCACCGCTGAGTACTGGGACAGTCGCCTGCAGGAACTTCGCGAGCAGAGCGATGCCTGGTGGAATGAGAAGGAGAAGAAGGGGATCAAGAGCACCGAGGAGAACCACCTGCCGACAAAGGAGCTCAATGATGAGTTCCTGAGGCTGGGAGTGCACTGGTACTGTCATTACAATGGCTCCGCCGCCAACTACTCGCTGGTCGGCTACGCCCTGGCCGAGGCTTTGAAGAAATAATGGATAAAATAATGGATACAAGCATCTTTCGAGGCGGAGTGCCCGCCATCATGACTCCCTGTCTTGAGGACCGCAGCCCGAACTATCCGGCCCTGGTGGGCAAGGCGCGGGAACTGATCGCCGCCGGTATGAACTCGGTGGTCTATTGCGGTTCGATGGGGGACTGGCCGCTCCTGTCGGACGCTCAACGCCAGGAGGGTGTACGTCAACTTACCGAGGCCGATGTGCCTGTGATTGTCGGTACCGGGGCCCAGAATACCGCGATCGCCGCGGCCCACGCGGCCCACGCGCAGAACATCGGCGCCGGTGGATTGATGGTTATTCCCAGGCTCCTGTCCCGCGGAACTTCGCCCGCCGCGCAGAGAAACCACTTCGCCGCTATCCTGGCCGCGGCGCCGGAACTGCCCGCGGTGATCTACAACAGTCCCTACTACGGTTTCGAGACGAAGGCTGAGCTGTTCTTCGAGCTGCGATCCGAATTTCCAAACCTTGTCGGTTTCAAGGAGTTCGGAGGGGCCGCATCTCTGAGCTACGCCGCGGAGCACATCACCAGCGTCGATGAGGATGTACTCCTGATGGTCGGCGTCGATACCCAGGTGTTTCACGGCTACATTCATTGTGGAGCCGTCGGCGCAATCACTGGTATTGGCAATTGCCTCCCGGGTGAGATTCTTCACCTGTTGTCGCTTTGCGCCCTGGGGGCCGATGGGGACGAGCAGGCCAGGGCCTTCGCCTCCGAGCTCGAAAAGTCCCTGGCGGTCCTGTCATCCTATGACGAAGGACCGGATCTCGTTCTCTACTACAAGTACCTTCTTACGCTCCTGGGCGAATCAGACTTCGAGCTCAACTTCAACGAGGACGACTCCCTGGACGACAGCCAGAAGGAAAACGCCGAGAGTGAGCTGAAGCGTTTTCAGGACTGGTGGGATTCCTGGCCGGGGAAGTCCCACGGGAAGGGCTGAGTTGCCGATGCGATGCGCGGCAATCAAGCCTGAAGTATTCCTGGAGTTCCTTGAGGGGCGGTCTGCATGAACAAAGCCGCTGTTGGACTTATCCTGCTGCTGATGGCAGCTTCCCTGGCTACCCGCCCTTCGTTTGCTGAGGAATCGAACAAGCTTGGCTCTCTTCCTCCGAAGGCTAAGCTCGCTCTTGATGAGGACTGGTCCGCGGGAAAGATCGATTCAAAGCGCTGGTACGCGCTCAGAAAGAAATGGGGAGAGAATAATTTCGGCGTCGTTCCCGAGAACGTGGCTCTTGTCAGGGACACCGTGAAAGGAAAACGCCGGAGGGTGTTGAGGTGCGAGGCGCACGGAGATCAATACGATGGCCCGGTGACCGGCCAGTGGAAGAGGAAGAAGCGTGTTGGCGGTGTGCTGGTATCAAAGCAGCACTTCGCCTCGGGGCGCTTCGAGGTGGTCATGAAGATAGGCTCTGAAGACAATCCCCGGCCGAAGGGAATCGTTCCGGCGATCTGGACCTACGGCTACCGGGCCGTGAAGGTGCCTGGGAACCTGGCCGGCGATTTCACCAGCACCCAGCCGCTCTACAATCCCAACCTGCAGAGGTGGGGCAAGGGGCAGGCTTTCTACTGGTCCGAGATTGATTTCCCTGAATATGGCAAGGGCGGAAAGTTCAAGCGGCCGATGTACAACACCTGGGTTCATTCGAAGCACCAGTCGCTCACCTTCGATGCCCACGGCGCCGCCGATGGCCGCTACCATACCTACACCACCGAGTGGCGAACCGGGCTGGTTCCGATCAAGGGGGTCAAGGACAGCCAGGTCGCGAAGTCGAAGGGCTTCTACTGGATCCAGGACAAGGCGGTCGATTTCGGACTCTATCTTGGCAATCCGCTGAAGAGGTTTGGCCGTGACCGCTACGCCGTCTGCAGGGGGTTGACCGCCCGCCACTGGATTGACGGCCGCTTCATCGGCGAGAACAGGACCTTCGTTCCCTCGATGAGTGGCCAGCTCAACCTCGGCGTCTGGCTGCCGAAGTGGGCCGGCCCGGCGCCCTGGAA
>Ga0163108_10002387_pt1 | contig 13629 bp, 6 predicted proteins | sample Fk1155metaG_FD_109644 | JGI IMG/M metagenome (GOLD analysis project Ga0163108, IMG submission 109644) | Marine microbial communities from the Central Pacific Ocean - Fk160115 155m metaG | ecosystem: Environmental > Aquatic > Marine > Oceanic > Photic zone | place: The Central Pacific Ocean...
ATAGAGGCTTCTATTTCTTTTCCATTAGCCATCATAAGATCGGCAAGCTCATCTATTAGAATTAGGATTTTAGGCATTTTCTTTTCTTCTGCTTTTTTGTTTGAATTGTATTCTTGAATGTTTCTAGCACCAGCTTCTGATAAAATTTTATATCTACGATTCATTTCTGCAACTGCCCATTTGAGTGCGTTACTTGCTTTGTCTGGATTTGTAATTACAGGAGTTAGTAAGTGTGGTAGGTGATCGTAGTCTTTAAGTTCTACTTGCTTTGGATCAACTAAAATCATCTTCAAATCACTTGGAGAGTTTTGATATAGGAGGGAGCATAAAAATGTATTAATACATACAGACTTACCAGAGTTTGTAGCACCAGCAATTAGTAAGTGAGGCATATCTGCAAGCTCTGCAACAATTGGTTTACCAGACACATCACGTCCAAGTGGTAGTGTTAATTTAGAAGTTTGGGCTGAGTTTAAAAATTCTGAAGATTCCATAACTTCTCGTAATTTCACTGTTATTCTTTTTTCAGATGGTACTTCGATACCTACAAGCGATTTACCTGGAATTGGAGCTTCTATACGTAGAGATTTAGCTGCAAGCGCTAATGCTAAATCGTTTTTTAGATTTGTAATTTTTGATAGTTTCACACCATCATCTGGTTTGAGTGTGTATTGGATAACTGTTGGTCCTACATGCACATCACACATGCTTACCGAAATATCAAACTGATCTAATTTTTGTTGAATGTTACTTGCATTAGCACGTAAAAAGCTGTCTTTTGTTTCTACTTTGTCAGTTGTATTGTCTAAAAGATCTAACTTTGGATATTCCCATTCGATTTCTTTTTCGAGTGTCGATGCGTCTTCTGGTGTTGGTGTGTTTTCTTGAGGTTTTACTTGTAGTTTTTCATCGAACAAGGTTGGTAAAATATCAGCAGTTTTATTCGTCTTTGTACTTGCTAAATTTGGTTTAATAATATTGATAGTAGCTTCTGGTTTTTTATTAACCTGGCTTAGTTTTTGAATAATAGAGGTTTTTTCTTCTGATTTTTCTTTTGTTGCTTTCTTATTGATTTTTTCTGTGGCTTGTTCGTCGCTTGAAACTACTTTAAAGATTAATACAGATTTTAGTATATTAAGTATCGAAGTATTAAAAGTTAAACTTACAGATATTAAAAATATTATTCCAAAAATCATACCGGATCCAAGTGTGCTGACTTCGAGAACTCCACGAAATAGGTAGTTTGTTATAAACCCAATGTAACCTCCTGCTTGTCCTAATTGAGCTGCTACTAATATGTCTCCTAAATTTACAAAGAGATGACTAAGTGACAAACTCGAAATGAGTAAGAGTCCAAGTCCTGTAAACTTTGCGGCATTCAACTTAATGGTTTTGGATGCAAAGCAACTAACTCCAAGTGAAATACACATTATTGAAAGAGCGTAAATCCCATATCCAAAGACTGGCTTTAATATATAGTTGAGACCTTCACCAATACGACCGAGTTGATCGAATTGAGAGAGTGTTAGGGTGATTCCTATAAATAAAAACATAACTCCAAATAATTCACGAGCAATGTGTTCATCGACTTCAATATGCCATGAGTTTTCTATTTCTCTGGCTCTTTTAGTTTTAGTTTTTGTTTTACGGACGAATATTCCGAGAAATTTTTTGTTTTTTTTCTTTTTTCTTGGCATTAATTTCTTTTAATTTTACCTTTAAAATTTACTGATTATTGGCTTGTTTTGCAAAAAATATTGCTTTAATATGGTACAAAATAGATTTTTGTCATTGTAAATATTTATGCAGAAAAAAAATTTCATTCATAAAAATGAAAGTTTCACTTGTTCCAACTGCGGAAAACAAGTGGATAAGGGAGCTGGTTTTATCAGAAATCACTGTCCCTTTTGTTTGCATAGTTTGCATGTCGATTTAGATGTTCCGGGTGATAGGTTGAGTAAATGTAAAGGAATTATGAAACCAGTCGCTTTAAAGACAATTCGCGTAGGTGAGTTTAAGATTAAATTTAAATGTACAAAGTGTGATCATACTTTTGTAAATAAAGTGTTACCAGATGACAATATGGATAAAATCATTGAATTATCGACGAAACCCTTTGAATTATGAATTTAGAAGAATTTTTTCAATGTTATTCATATACTAATCAAAAATTTATTCTGTCTTGCAGTGGAGGATCAGACTCTCAAGTAATGTTACATTTAGCTTTACGATATTTAGATCATCGTAACTTGTCTGTAGTGTATTTTAATCATAAGAAGCGTCTCGATATAGATTATGATATTGCAGCTATTAGAAGTTTACTTTTTGCTACACAATTACAACTACAGATAGTCGATGTAAACTTAGATTCTGAGATGGCACGCAATTCAAGGTATTTACAGACACCAATTTGGGACTTAAATGATGTGGTATCAAATAAATCACTAAATAATTTTCAAGCGTTAAGTTCGAACTTTCGAAATAACTATTTGCTAAAAATAGCAAAACAAACAGATTCTAAGGTTTTATTAGCTCAACATTCAGATGATCAAAATGAAAACTTATTAATGAAGCTCTCAACTGATGCCTCTATACTTGGATTTTCTCCATTATCTAGTTCTGAATACTTTTTACGTCCTTTTATCAATTCTCTTAAATGTGACCTGTTAGAGTATCTCACTGTGCACTCTGTTTTACATAATGAAGATTCCTCAAATTTATCATTAAAATATACACGTAATAAATTTCGACATTATCTTGACTATGTTATGTTTTCAGATTTATTTTTAAAGTCATTGTTTGAGCAGTGCTTGTTGAACAAGAAAATAGTTCAGGATGATTTATCTCAGGTTTTGAAATTGTTTACTTATGAATTAGGTTTTTATGTAATTCAAGCTAAAAAAATATCTTATGAGAATTTAATATATATATATTGGATAATTTTTGCAGAGGTGTCTCGTGGAAGGTTAATGGAGTTCAAAAAATTTATACAATTATCTAAAGTTAGTTCTGAATTTTCTTTCAATTCGGTTCGTGTGTTTAAAACAAAAAATGCGTTATTTATTACCAAGTATACAAATGAAGAGATTTTAACTGCATTTGGATTTTTAAAATTAGAAAAAAGTGATTTTGCTACCTCAAAAATGCAATTTGAATTTGAAGACAAATTTATCTCGTATAAAAAGCTCTTTCGTAAGCTAAATATCCCAGTTTTTTTAAGGACTTTTGTGCCAGTTGTACAAACTAAGAAAGGACTTTATAAGTTATACTCTAAAAGCTTAATTTTGTCTGTCTATAAAAACTTTATAAAAATGGCTTAAATGCTTTGAAAAATACTTAGATTTTGATTAAAATTACAATAATTGTTTAATTTATTTTCGTAAGTATGAAAGTTGTATCGAAACGACCTAAACGTCATAGTTTTCTTTTATTTTTAATATTAACTCTAATTATCTCGAGTTTGCTTTATAACTCAGACCAATTATTAGATCCACCTAAAAAAGTTCCTTTTGCAGAATTTAGAGCAGATTTGAATGAAGGTTTGATTTCCGACAATGCTGTGAATATTAAAGGTGACAAGCTGACCTTTAAATCAGAAGAATCTACTAAGTATTCTTATAAAGAAGAATCTGCAAGTTTATCCGATATGTTGTCAGCAGATGAATATGAATTATTAAATATAGATGTAATTCCTAACTCTAGTTTTTGGTCTAATTTACTTATTTCTGCATTGCCAGCAGTGTTTATTCTGATGGTTATTATGTATATGCTTAAATCTGCTCAGTCGTCTAATAATCAAGCAATGAGTTTTGGTAAGAACCGTGCAAAATTACATGACAAATCAAAATCTCGAACAGATTTTTCTAAAGTTGCAGGTGCTCAAGAGGCTAAAGAGGAGCTGGAAGAAATTGTAGATTTCTTAAAAAAACCAGCTAAATTCAAAAAACTTGGGGCTAAAATACCTAAAGGTGTCTTGCTTGTAGGTCCTCCAGGTACTGGTAAAACTTTGCTTGCTCGAGCTGTGGCAGGTGAGGCAGATGTACCATTTTTCTCGATTTCTGGTTCTGAATTTGTAGAAATGTTTGTTGGTGTAGGTGCTTCACGTGTACGTGATATGTTTGCCACTGCAAAAAAAGCTTCACCTTGTATTGTATTTATAGATGAAATAGATGCAGTTGGTCGTAAACGTGGTGCTGGACTTGGCGGTGGGCACGACGAACGTGAACAAACTTTAAATCAAATTCTTACAGAAATGGATGGATTTGAAACAGGGTCTTCTGTAATTGTTATGGCTGCAACAAATCGTCCAGATGTATTAGATCCAGCGTTGTTACGTCCTGGTCGTTTTGACAGACGAGTGGTGGTTGATAGACCAGATATCAAAGATCGTGAAGCAATTCTTTCAGTTCATGTAAAATCTAAGCCACTTGCAAAAGATGTTGATTTATCTGTAATTGCCAGAAAAACACCTGGTTTTACGGGTGCAGATTTGGAAAACATTTTAAATGAAGGCGCTTTATTTGCTGCACGTAGAAATGCTAAAGTAATAAAACAAGAAGATTTAAATCAAGCTGTTGAAAAAGTTGCTTTAGGACCAGAAAAAAAATCCAGAGTATTATCTGATAAAGAAAAGAGAATTACTTCGTTTCACGAAGTCGGTCATGCGGTTGTTGGGCACATGTTATCTGAATGTGATCCGGTCCATAAAATCTCGATTATTTCTCGAGGACATGCTTTGGGTGTAACTTGGTATTTGCCAGAGCAAGATCGTCATTTATATTCACTAACAAAATTCAAACATGAATTATGTGCTTTACTTGGTGGTTATGTAGTAGAGAAAGAATTTTTTGGAGAAGTTACAACCGGTCCATCTTCTGATTTAGAAAGAGCTACAAATATGGCTCGCTCTATGGTGACACAATATGGTATGTCTGATTTAGGACCAGCAACATTCGGAGAAAAAAATCAAGAAGTGTTTTTAGGCAGAGACTTTGGACATGTAAAAAATTACTCAGAACAAATGGCTCACGAAATTGATAAGCACATTAAGGCTTTTGTCGACGAAGCATTTGTTGAAACAACTAAGATTGTAAAGAAAAATAAAAAATTGATTACAAAGATAGCAGAGGATTTACTTGAGAAAGAAAATATTTCTCGCGAAGAATTCTTAACTTATTTTGCTTAATGGAATTAGACATCTTAATGAGAGGCGATTTAGAAACACGTGATAATTTAGAATCACGTGTCTCTCATACTTCTGAGGAATCAGAGATCTTGGATTTTATATCAACTATTAGTGTAGATGTGTTTGAAACATCCGACGCACTGGTTGTTATTGCTCCAGTTGCAGGAACAGATTTGAATAATTTAGAAGTCTTGATTGCAGATGGAGAAATTTTAGAGATAAAAGGGAAGTCTAGTTTGCACGAATTTGTTGCTGAATCTGAATATCATCTTAAGGAGTGTCACTTTGGCGACTTTAGTCGTTCTATATTATTACCTCCAGGATTAGATACTTCAAAAGTACGTGCTACTTATAAAAAGGGTATTTTACGTGTTGAAATTAAGAAGTCTATTGTTGTTCCTGAGGCTCATTCAGACTCATTGCATATAGAATCTGAAGCTTTTTAAATTGTAGTTAGTTTTATAGTTGGTTTTTATCTTTATTTGTGATATAATATTAAGATTTAAACAAAAAATATGAAAAGCGAGCAAATTCTACTAGCAGAAAAATTAAAACTATCTGGAGACCATAAAGGTGCAATTAATGTATTAGAAGATATTTTAAAAGCAGATTTACATTCTACGCAAGCGTTAGAAGAAATGGGTGATAATTATCTTTCGATGCGTGAGTTTGAAAAAGCACAAAAAGCGTTGCGATTTGCTCTTAGAATTGATCCTATTTCAGCAAATGCTCACTACTTGCTAGGATTTACACATTCTTGTTTAAATGATTTTGATGAATCTATTAAAGAATTAGAAGTAGCGGATAAAATTGAACCAAATCATCCAGAAATTATTAGATGTCTTGGATGGTCTTTCTATAACTCTGGTAAAAAGCAACAGGGGATTGTTCTTCTTAATAGAGCTAACTCACTTGCTCCAAACGATCCACTTATTATGTGTGATTTAGGAGTTTGTTTATTAAATAGTTTAAACTTTGAAGAAGCAGAAGCAATTTTTAATAGAATTTTATCTATTGAACCTGATAATTTACAAGCGATTGAATGTTTAAAAGCTTGTAGTCATTTCAAGTCTCAATAACAAAAATATAAAGTAAATTAAAAGCCCTGGAATGCCAGGGCTTTTTTTTGTTTTTTATTGATCTTGTGCTGGTTGTTGGTTTTGTTCTTCTTGGTTCACTTCTTGGCCTTGTGATCCAGAACTGGAATTTTCGTCTTGGTCTTGTGATTCAGAATTTGAATTTTCTTCTTGTTCCTGTGTTTCTATTTGGTCTTCATTTTCGTCAGCCTCGATTGTTGGATCATTTGGTCCTAGATCGTCGTTTGATTCTACTGTGTTATCATCTGAATTATTATTCTCTTCATCTTCATCGTCATCTAGAATTTCTTCTATTAATTCTTCTGTTATATCCAGCATTTGTTCGACTGCATCTTCTAATTCATCGCCTAGTTCTTCCTCTAGATCTTCTATCGCATCGTTTAATTCATCTTCTAATGTATCTAGTTCTTCATCTAAATCATTCATAGTTTCTTCTAGTTCGACTTCTTCTATTGTTTCTTCAGAATCTACATATTTATCAAGGACGTTGTTTAGAATTTTTGCGATTTCTGCTCTATTTGTTGGACCATCAAGCATAAGGTTTCCTTGCGAACCTTTAATTATTTCGTCTTGGACAAAAATACATGTTGCGAGTGCTTGTGGGTGCGTTGAATCAAAGTCAGCAAAAGCGTTTTTCATTCTATCAAAATCACAACTGCTAGAGTTTGCTGTTGGATCTAGTGGGTTTATGAGCATCAAGCTTTCTGCAAATGTTTGTAGTACTTGGCCACGAGTTACTGGTCTATTTAAATCTGATAATTCTAATGCAATTGATAGATTAAGATCTTTTGCTGTTTGAGCAAATCCAGATGCCCAGTGGTTTTGTTGCACATCTGTAGTTGCATTTTCGCTTGCTTGGTGTCCTGCAGAAATAAGTGCGACTTTAAGTAATTCTCCAAGTTTTACTTCGTTAAGTGGACCAAAGTTACCAGTTAATTTACCACCAATATCTTTGTATCCTTGAAATAGTTTTACTCCACGCACCATTCTTTGGCTAATTCTTTCTACATGAGATTTAAACCATCCTTCTGCTGCATCTCGGAACATAATTTTTTTATTTTTGTATCGTAACTCTTTAATTTCTTCTTTTGTTTTTTGAAATGCACGTCGAGCAGCTTTACATGCTGTTATGCTTGGATTTGCTTCCAGTAGTTTAAAGTAGTTTTCTGCTTTTTCTTCGAATCCATCATATTCTGTTTGTTTTAGTTCTAACAAAAGGTTTTTACATTCTTGTTTTTTTTCTGAGTTTTGTCTGACTTGTTGAAGACGCTTTGCAATTTTATTATTTTTATTTTCAAATTCGTAATCTTTACTTTCTTTAAGAATTTTTTTGTTTGTAAGAAATGCAAGGTCTATATCTTTAATATCAGGATGACTTAAGCTTATGTTTTTGTCTTTTAGATCTTTAATATTGATTGTGTATTGTTTTTCGTTTATGAGTAGTTGAAAGCTGTCTTGGGAACTTGGTATTTCAAAAATCAATGCAATGTCATGGGCATTTTCTGTTTTAAATTCTATATTTTGTCCAACTCTACTTGAAATACTGTCAGATGGTTTGAAGTTTTTAATTTTTAATACTCTAACACCTAAGTCTTCACTAGATATGCTTCCTGTTATGTTCAGTTTAGGATTGTTTAATTTTAAAATTATTTTTGAACCTAGCATTTTAGGTGGAACTGCCAGGTTGTTTTTGATAATTCGTCTTACTTGTTTTGGTTTTTGTGTGTGTTTTTCACTTCTTTTTGTATTTTTTTCGAGTTGGTTTTGTTTTTGTGGTTCTATTATATTCTCTTTTAATAATTCAGGTTTTAGAATTTGAGTTTTTTCTTTTAATTGATTTATTGTGTTTTTTATATCAATTCTTTTTTTATTGAATTGTACTGATTTTAGCTGTTTTTCTATTGTTGAATTTTGATTGTTTGGCGTTGCTTGCATTACAAAATTTGGAAGTTCTGCAAAAGCGCTAGCTGGTAATGCAAGTATTGATAATAGCACTATGCTACTTAGGGACTTTTTCATATTCATATTAATAAGTTATTGAACTTAAATTTATAGTATAAAAAAATTAGAGAATGTTAAAATTTTATATAAATTCGTTCTTGTCATAAGATGTAAATGTTGCAATTTTAATTGACAAAGTCAGAAAATCGTATGATAATAAGCGAGCTCTTTGAATGTGATAGTGCCAACTTGGTAAGGAAAGTCCGAGCACCGTAAAGAATTATGTAGCAGCGAAATGCTGCCCACACTTACGTGTGAGGGAAAGTGCCACAGAGACAATACTAGCAAGCTTGCTTGCGAAAGGTGAAAAGCAAACCTAAGGTTTGGACTTGTGGGTAACTACAAGATTCCGGTAAACCCTACATGGTGCAATACAGGGTGGAAGGATATATCTGTTTTAAATTCTTTTAGAGGTTATATCTTGCCTGTAGCTGGAGTTTGATAGAAATATCAAGCCTAGATAAATTATCACACAACACAGAACTCGGCTTATTCGAGAGCACAAAAAAGACCCCATATATATGGGGTCTTTTTTGATTTGTATGTTATCTTGCAAAGAGACTTAATATTTTTTGAATTTTTTGTATTGTACTTTCACTGACTAGTGAGTTTTGTTTGAGTTCTTTAACTTTGATAAGTACTTTAGTCATTTCAGAAATTGTAATTGTTCTTTGTGGTTTAAACTCACCATCTGCGTAACCTTTTACAATTCCTAGTTTGTTTGCAGCCATTACAAATTTTGTAAACCATTGTTCGTTATCAACGTCTGTAAAGATTGATTGTTCCATGCTTTCTGGAACACCAGCAGTCATTAATATAATTTTTAATGCTTCTGCACGGGTTACACTTCTTTGAGGTTTAAATGTTCCATCATCGTAACCTTTAATGATTCCAAGTTTCTTGAGTGTAAGAATCGATTCTGAATATGTTGTAGATTCTGATATGTCTGAGAATGGATTTTGTGCATCTTCTACAATTTCTACTTCTAGAAGTTTTGTAATCATGTCACTTAATTTAGCACGACTTACTTGTGTAAATGCTTGGTCTGAGTTATTGATTACATTCAAGCTTTGAGCTTTTCTCATAAATGGTGTGTACCATGGAATTGTTGGGTCTGTAGTTTCTTTTGTTTCAAAGACTGATTCTTGTGTTTTAAGGATGTCACGTTTGTAGTTTGTAATTAAAATCGCCATTGTACCTGATGTCTTACTATTAAAGTAAGCTTTATTATCTATTATCCTTGGGCTTGCATCTTGTAATTTATATACTTTATTAATTAAGTCATATTGGTATAGGGCTAGATCTTGAGTTTGATCTTCATACTTATCTGGCACAAGATATGTGACACGTAAATCTTTCGTAGTTTCTAGAGCACGTTTACCAATTTCGAATGTTTTTACAATTTGAGATGGTAAGCTTGTTTCTGCAAATTTGTCTTTAGAAATGTTCTTAATAATAATTTTATCGTTTAGGTAATCTTCGAATGTAGTCATTTTTTCTACATTTAGTTTTAGTTGTTTGTCCGAAGTTTGGTTACTAAATGTTTTTCTTGTTGCACCCGATGAGCTTATTGATTTACTACCACTTGAGGTAAGTGCCGGAATTGCTTGATTTGCTTGAGCTACGATTGAGGCATGGTTTGTAACTATACAAGTTGTAGTTGCTTCTTGATAGAAACACTCATTTTGATTTTGACCTAATACAGATCCTGCACAACTATCAATTGGGTGGAATCTATCTCCAGGTTGATTTTGAATTGCCCAATGTAATCCATTATTATTTTCGAAACAAACTTCTATTGGTTTATTAAATAATAGTTGGGATGCATATGAACCAAGTTTGATTATGTTTGATTCATCAATTAATTCTTTAAAGGCACCGCTACTATCAGATATTTTATCAAATTTGAATCCATCATAATTTTCTTCTGCAAAAATAATTGTGTCTTTTGGTATCTCTAATTTAATATTTAAATCTTCTGTATTTTGAATTTGTAGATTGTTGTTTTCTAATGTAACTGCATTATTAACTTTGAATTCAACTGCTTTAGTAACACTAATTTGTTTATTTAAGATTTGAATGTCTTTAAAGCTTTTTTGAGTCGTAGCACCATTGCTATTTGTTATTGTGACATTTGTTAAGTTAATTGTTTCACCATTGTCTTTGGTAAATGTGTCAGCCACTACCTCTTTGGTATTTTCTTTTTTGAGGAATAGAACTTCTGGTTCAGCTTCGTCGATAATAATTTTATCAACACCTACTACTGCTAGACCTTCTTTTTCTTCGGTTGCTAATGTAACATCCTTAGTAGCTGCAGATGCAATTTGTTGAACCGTTTGTGTACAATTATCAATTTCTGATTTAATTTGTACTAAACCTTTAGAATTATATAACTGTGTAATACAGTTGGCCTCTAGTGCAATGATACTTTCTTGGTCATTGTCTATTGAGAATGTTGTATTAACTACTGGGTTTGAATGAAGAAGTTTGTTTCTGTTGATTGTATAGGTTGATGTTCCTAGGTTATGGATCGCTTTTGTATTTTCGTCTAGTAACGTGTTTTCAATACTCACTGCTTGACTGTTAGTGCTTAAGTTTTTAATACCAGTTGTATTATTTGTTATTTGAGCTTTTTTAACAGTTAATTTAGCATTTTTATTTTCGATCCCGATTGATTTTTTATCGATGATTGTTTCTGTACCATAGTTTGCATCTATTTTAATATGCGTCAGAGCATCTTCTGCTTTGATACCAATTCCAGTACTAGCAGTGTTTGATCTTAAAATATTTGAGTTACCAAGTGTCAATGTATGAGCACTGTTATCATTTTCTGAATCAATAGTGTGGATTGCAATTGCATAGTCTCCAGTAATATTATTAGATGTTAGACTTGGACTTGTACCATATGATTTAATTGCAGTAGTTGTATTTCCACTAAATGTGTTACTTGATATTGTTGCAAGTGTTGCATCTTTTAAGTAAATGTTTTCTGTAGAAGTACTTTGGAGTGTGTTTCCACTAATTGTTGAGTTAGTAGCAGTTACTTCTATATTTGGTAATATTGAATTTGTTACCGAAACACCAGAATTCTTAATGTTTACTTGATCATTAATTGTACAATTATTGAATGTGAATCCACTAGCGTTAATATTAATTACAGAGTTTCCAGCATCGATTGTTGTGCCTTGAGCACTACATTCAAATGTAAAATTGCTGTTTGCAATATTTATCGTATTGCCTTGGCTAACATTTGCTTTGATAAGCATTTTGACTGGATTGCTTGCCGCTAGATCTCCAATTTTTGTAATTGCTTGGTTATATGTACTTGTGTGACCAATGTCTGTAGGGTTGTTATCTTGAATAATAAATCTACCATCTTTTGTTGTCATATTTGCATCTGTATAGAAAGGAGAGTAGTTAATTAAGTCTGGATTGTTACCAGTACTTGTTACTGCTTCACCAGATCCATAACCAGAATTGTCACTTGGACCAGTTGCGTGATTAAAATATGAATCAGTAATTGTGAATAGATTTGCGTTTTGGTTGTTTACTGCAGTTGTGTTATTTGTGAATTTATTATTTTGTGCAGTTAATGTACTAGCATCTACAGCTGCATCGATATTGATAGCAGTTAAGAATCCATCAACTGCGTTTTTATTTGCAATTAAACTATGACCAATTGTATGAGTTGCTCCGCCAAGTAAATCAATTGCAATGTTTGCACCATCTGCTGCTTTAGCAAGACTTGAATCAATATCATTTTTATGAATCAATGCTTTACCAGATTTAATAACTATTGCTTTTGTTATTTTACCGCTAAAGGTGTTGTCGTTAATTGTTATTGCAGTATTTGAACTTGAACCAGTACCAATCGAAATTGCTTCGTGGTTAGCTGTTGCCCCGTCAAATGTGTTTCCAGATAATGTTAATCCTTCAACATCTTGTCCATTGCTAGATGAGATTGTGTTTTTAGCTGTAGAGTTTTGGATTGTTATGTTTTTGGCTTTTAAGGCAGTAGTTGAATTTAGTGTTACATTGTCGAGTATATTGTTGGCTCCACTAATTTCTAAACTATCATTTATTATACAACCTGTGATTGAAGCATTATTTGCACTTAGCACGACTGTACCGTTTGTATCTGTGATAGTTTTCCCAGCAGCACATTCGTAAGTTATACCATCTACACTGAAGTCGATGTCTGCATCACGAGTTGTGAAACTGTGTTTGATTTCAGCTTTGGTTGGAGCAGCACCGTTACCAATTAGAGTTGTAAGGTTTGTCATTGCTTCGGCTAGGGTAGTTGCATGGCCTAGAACTGCACCATTTGTATCTTTAATTACAATTACACCATCTAGGTTATTTTTATCCATGTCATTTGTTGTGATGAAAGGAGAGTATTCAACTTTACCTTCTACAGTACCACCAGAACCTTGACCAGTGTCATTGGTAGGACCATCAGCGTGACCGAACCAAGATTTGAATATTTCTATGAATGAATCTTTGTTGTTATCGATATCTTTTGTATTACTTTCAAACTTGTTGTATGAACCGTTGACAGTTGCACCATCTGCTACTTGTAAACCAGTTGCAAAGTCATCAAAGGTGTTAAAGTCTGAATCAATCGCACCAAGAGTATGGTTACCACCTAATGCGTTGATACCAATACCAGTATCACTGTTTGAGAATAAGTTCGATGCAGTAATTGTTGCCGTACCAGATGCTAACTGAATACCAAATGTAATTTCATCGTTAGTTGCAGTACTCATATCGTTATTTGTAAGAGTAAGTGCACCTGTAAATTGGTTTCCTAGATCGATACCTGTATAGCTTTGCCCTTCGACATTTGCTTTGAATGTATTATCTATAATACTTGCTGTTGCAAGACTAGCAGCACCTCCGCTAGAAGTAATACCAGTATCTGCATTGGCTAATACAAATCTATTACCATTTCCAGCTGTACCAATGTTCACACCAGTAGATTGGATATCTAATGTTTTAGTAATGTCAGAATCTTTAATTGTAGCACTAGCTGTAATTGCTGTATCACCAGTAATGTTTACATCATCTAGAGTTGCAGCGGCTGAGATAGTTAGAGCTGTATCGAATGTAGCGTTGTTGTTACTTGTCATAGTTACAGCAGCATGAATGTCTTTACTTGAGTAGGTTTGTGCTGAGTCGAATGTTAATGTGTCATTCCCAGCAGCTTCGTCTATGGCTCTATCAAATTGGGCTGCACCATATTTTTTAGATTGAGTAGTATTACTAATATCTTGAGTAAATGTACTACAATCATTTTGATTACACCATGGACCATAAGTTACGTAAGAGGCATTGTTATCAACTTTA
>Ga0163108_10002389_pt1 | contig 13625 bp, 17 predicted proteins | sample Fk1155metaG_FD_109644 | JGI IMG/M metagenome (GOLD analysis project Ga0163108, IMG submission 109644) | Marine microbial communities from the Central Pacific Ocean - Fk160115 155m metaG | ecosystem: Environmental > Aquatic > Marine > Oceanic > Photic zone | place: The Central Pacific Ocean...
ATTCTATTTTTTATATTGGGCGTATATCAATTATTAAGTACGCAGTTTGCATACGGGCCATTTATTAATATATTTAACACAAAAGAAATATATCCGAATGCATTTGCTGCCTTAAATTTATTATTACTGCCATTAAACAAGGGTAAGATTCAAAGTTTGAATATATTTAACATACTAATAAGTAAATCAAGAATAGGTATAATAGTTACAGGTTTGTTTTATATCTATAAGATAATAGTAAATAAAAGAAACAGTAAAAAGTTTATCATACTAGGCTTGATGTTAATTTTATTACCAACGGCTCTTATAAATAAGACAAGTCAGAGTACAGAATTTAGTTCTCTAGATCAAAGAATAGAACATTGGCAAAACAGTCCTAAACTTTTAAATAATATAAAAGTTATAGCTTTAGGCTATGGAGCCAATAGCTTTTCATATATATATCCCACAGTACAACAAATACCAGAGAACCAAGCCCCACATTCTCACAACCTAATTATAAACCTAGCTGTAGAAAATGGTCTGTTATTTACAGCATTACTTATACTTATGCTAATAAAAAGATTTAAAAAGTTAGATGGTCAATATAAAGCTGCATTGCTACTATTTTTAATTCATAATCTTGTTGATTTAAATATACAGTTTCCATTAACTATATTTATTTTGCTGTTGATTTTTAATACAGAAAGCAAGTCAGAAAATGCAGGCAGTTTTATATCATTAAGTATGAATATATTCGCAATAGTAATACTGTTAATGAGTATGAGTGGTAACTTTTATTATGGCCATAAGGATGAGTTGTTAAGAAACAATAATCAATCATCACTCACAAAGTACATTCAAGAAAACCCTTTAGATTCTAAACAATTACTAAAACTAGATGAAAAGAAATATATAAAAGAAGTCTTCGAGGCAGATCCATATAGTGTGGATCATCTCGTAACACTATTAAAGTACTATCCGGAGACACAATTAGATCCAGAATGGTTAGAACATTATAAAGAATGGTATGTATCACATTCTAAGTATAATTTGAATTACATACATGAAAAGGGAACAGTTGAGAAACTTAAAAATACTTTTAAATTAATAGATCCCGAATTTGCCAATAGCCTATAGATCTAAAAAAGATTTAGCTTTAATAAGCAACTGTTTTGCATTATCAAATGTGAGCTTATCTAAAGCAGATGCAAAATTTAGCCAAATAAAATCTGTATGCTCGTGAGAAACAGTAACGTTTTGAGTGTTTGATTTCGCTAAGAAAAAATCTACTGTTTTGTAGTGCTGTTTATTATCCTCAATATAATTATAATTGATTTGCTCCATGAATCCCTCAATCAGCTCTATATCAGCAATGCCAGTTTCTTCTCGTAATTCTCGTTTAGCGCAATCAATCAATGTCTCATTTTCTTCTATATGACCTTTGGCGAAATCAATATGACCATGTGGATATTTTAGAAGTAAAAATTTAATTTCTGACGCTCTTTCAATAAATAAGATAACTCCGCATGATTTATGAACTATTGGTTGCATATTAAGACATTACATAACCATAACAGTGTATAGTTTTAATATATTTTGTGTCAAACTTATCATCGATTTTCTGACGTAAACGACTTATATAAACATCTAATGATCGAGTGGTAATAGTTGATTTATAACCCCAGACAAACTCTAATAATTCCGACTTTGAAAGGGGGCGTTCACGGTTTTCTATTAAATATTTAAGTAAATAAAATTCTTGGTTGGTTAATATAAAAGTACGGTCTCCACGCTGACATTTTCTTGTGAGAGTATTAAGAATAAGATTTTTATGATGAAGAATATGAGAAGTAGTAGAGTTTTTTATTTTAATTAAGGCGTTAATAAATTTATTTGTAAAAGACTTTGGTGTGAAATAGTAATAAGAGTTCTTGAGACAAATATCTTGTAAGGGTTGTGAATGTTTTTTCGATAAACAAAAAACATAACGAGGTGCTTTTTTAGACTTTGATAAAAACTTTAATAAGTTAAGTGCTTTATTATTACAATATGGCAAGAATAAAATTAAAATTGATGCTTGTATAATTGTATCGATGATAATCTGTAGTGGTTGTTTTGATATACTGTAGTTCAAAAAGAATTCGTCTATGGTTTGAAGTAAATCCAAATCAAAAAAGTCAGTATAGTTTATTAATATAGAAAACATAAAAAAAATTATTTTCTATAATTTACAATAAAAAGAGAGGTTTACCAAGCAATGTAAATGAAAGATGTCAATAGACGCTAGCCTAAGCAGAAAACATGACTATAAAAGTGTTGTCACATTTTGTCAACACATACTATAGAATGGATTTAATAGCTTCAATAGCCTCTCTACCTCTTGATTTTGGACCTACAGATCGTGCTAGAGCTTGTTCATAGTTCTTTACAGTTAAAATTCCAAACCCTACAGGACACATATGTTCTAAACTAAGCTGCATTAAAAAATAGTAGACATTATTTTGTATCAGATGATTATGAAAGGTTTCACCTTCAATAACACAACCGTAAACAGCAACAGCATCAAATTCATTTTGTTGTAAGATTTGTTTAACCTTGTAGACGATTTCCATACAACCACATACTCTATATTTAGTAACTTCATAATCTAATTCATTACACAATTCTAAAGCAGAGGTTAGTAAACCATTTGTGACATCTTTATAGTAGTCAGAATAGACAATTGCAACTTTTTTCATTATTTATAAGTTAAGATTCTATCAACATAACGAGCAAGCATATCAATTTCTACATTAACATGCGAGCCAATTTTCAGATTAGAGAGATTAGTAAAATTTAAAGTTTCAGGTATTAAGTATACACTAAAGGTGTTGTTTGTTGCATCACAAGAGGTAAGAGCTACACCATTTAGTGTTATTGATCCTTTGGACACTACAAGGTGTTTATATTCATCTGGTAGTGAGAATGTGTATTGTTCTTTATCTATAGATATAAGCTCTGATACAAAATCTACATGTCCACTTACAACATGACCAGAAATCATGTCATTTAAAGAAATAGGAAATTCAATATTAAAAAGTTTACCGTGAGAAGAGGAACACAGATTAGTACGTTTACACGTTTCTTCTAAAACATCAAAAGAGACATTGTTTTGTTTTATATTAGTAACTGTTAAACACACACCATTGACAGCGATACTATCGCCTAAATCAATTTGTTTAGGTAAGTTATTAAATTTTAAAACAAGAATATTATTTTTAAAATCAACAAAAGTGGCATTATTTTTTATAATTCCATTAAACAACTTTAAAAAGGATTATATATTGCGTATAATTTAATCAAATTTAGCTAATAAATCAATGAAAAGAATTATCTCCTCAATCTTAATGGTAGTACTTTTAACATCATTAAGTGGTTGTAGAAAAAAACAAGTAGTTATAACAAAAAAACAACCAATCACTCTTACATACTATAAATTATATGAGAATCAAGAAAATCTAAATCCAATATTTACAGAGTTTCGTAAAAAATACCCATATGTAACAGTTAATTATCGGAAGTTTACTGATCCTGATAAGTACTATGAAACAATACTAAATGAATTTGCCGAAGGTCGGGGACCAGATGTTTTTTCTGTACCTAATTGGTGGGTAAAACCAAATTATCTTAAGTTATCAGAGGCACCTCAAACAATTGTTAATCCACAAGTTTATAGAAATGTTTTTCTAGATATTGCATCTACAGATAATATCATTTTAGACAATGCAGGAGGCGAGCATATTTATGGCATGCCAATGAGTATTGATACATTGGGTGTCTACTATAACAAAAGCCATTATGAAGCAGCTATACCCGAACGTGGACGTCCAGCTTCAACTTGGTTAGCAATGCAGTCAGATGCAAGGATTTTAAATTTCAAACAAAACAATGCATTAATCAGATCAATTTCACCAATTGGTGACCCAACAAGAAACACTAAAGAAATAGACTTGTTATACAATAGAATAGTACAAAGTGGTGAAGAGTTTTATAATAAAAACTTTACTGGTTCGACATTTGCAAAAAGTTTAGAGTTAGAAAATATAGTTAAATATCAATTAAGTTATGCTGACTATAAAAGTCCAAATTACGCAACAAACGAAAACATAGTGGCATCTGAATCTACAAATAAAGAAGTTGAAGCATTTGTAACTGGTAAAACTTCGATGATATTTGGATATAGTCATTTATACAAGGATCTAATAAGTGTACAAACTGCACTCAAAAGACAAGGTCAGGATGTAATTGAAATATCTGATATACAAATTAATGAAATTCCTCAAGAAAACATTAATGATGATAAAGCAGCATATGCTAATTATTTTAGTGAGGTTGTTTCCAAAAATTCTAAAAATAATTTAGAAGCATGGGCGCTTGTATCTCATATGATTTCTAAAGAAAGCTTAAAATCACTCTATTCAAAAAACTTTAAACCAACATCAAGACGGGATATGGTATCTGAACAAAGAAATAATAGAATCTACTATCCATTTGTGAACCAACTTGGATATGCAAAAAGCTTGCCGATAGCAGATGATATTAAATACAGAGATATATTATCAAATATGATGATTAACACATTACAAGATCCAAATTATAAAATTACAACAAGAAAACAAATGAGTAATGCTCAGGCACAGATGAATACAATCTTAAGTACTAAACCACTTAATCAAATAATCAATATTGCTAAGTAATGCTAGCTAAAATTTTTGGAGGATCATTATCGCTTATACTATTAAATAAATTTATCATTATACAAAACCCATTATTCAACATGGGTTTTTTTGATTATTATCAAAGTAAAACAATTTATCCATTTTTTATATTAAGTATTGCCATAGGTACATATTTGATATTACGAAGAAAAAAGGTACAAGAGCAGACAAGTAAATTAGTAATCAGTGCATTTATATATTTAGGTCTAGTTAATTATTACTTTTTTGGAGCGCTAGTAATTTTCTACGCATTTGAAAAGCTAAATATAAAAGAAAAACAAGAAATACTAAATATATTAACTAAAGCCCTACTTGTATGTGTTGGAATTGGAATATACCAGTTATTAACGTTTAAAAGTCTTGGTTTGCAAGTTCTAGGAGAACCTAATATTAGTAAAAACATATTAGGTTTATCTACAATCAATGTATATGGTCATGAAATAATACGTGCGTATGGAACAATGGCGCACCCAAATATACTAGCTGGATACATTGCTGTTCTAACAAGTTTTAAAATGCTAAACATTGTAACTTTTAGTATTTCCGGAGTTATAGCACATATAAACTGGTTAAAATTTAAATTAAAAAGCTTAATACCTTTAATTATTGTCTTACTAGTTAAAAACCCTTTTATTAATGAATCGAGCTACATTGAAAGGGTAGAAGAGTTACAAAGTGTATCAGTGGCAAAACAAGTTCATAATGTTTATTTATCCATTGGTATAGAAGATGGGATGGCGCTACTAGTTTATCTAATAATATTACTGAATCTATATAAAATAGATAAAAGCACAGCTATAACGCTAGCCTTGTTGGGAATGTTTGATCATTATCTGATTTCACATCCGCAAGGCATAATGCTAATACCAATAGCATTTCTTGTAGCGAGGATTAAGAAACAAAAAATGTTGGACGACCATTCAAAAAGCTCTTGATATCTAAAGGTTGTTTAGAAGGCATTTGCAACTTTGAAATTTCTAAGACTCCCAGCTCACAGCAGACATACAAATGTTTATCTTCAATAAAAAACATTCCAGCAGAAATATTCGAAGGAGCACGCTTGTCTGAAATGATACAATCATGAATAATAATTGTTTGATCTTTAAATACAAAGTGGATTTTTGGCCATAAACTATAAGCTCTATGAAGATTAAATATCTCCTTAGCAGTTAAGGATTTAAAATCAACCAATCCATCTTCTTTTTTTATTTTAGAGCAGTGTGACACTAATGAAGCATCTTGTGGTTTAGCCTGCATGGTACCATTAGAGATTTGTGGTAATGTTTGAAGAACTAGTTTCGATCCAAGCCAAGCAAGCTTATCACGAAGTTGTTCAAACATAATATCATCAGATATTTGCATTTCCATTTCCGCATAAACGTCTCCCGCGTCTAATTTTAACACCATGCTTTGCAGAGAAACACCAGTTTTGTTATCGCCATTTTTTAAACATTCTTGAATAGGAGAGGCACCTCTGTAAAGTGGTAATAAACTTCCATGAATATTAAGAGTGTCCTTAGTAGGTAGGTCTATAACCGGTTGCTTTAATAAAACCCCATAATCACAAACAAGTAAAAAATCGACACTCTTGACAGGTAAAACTTCGAGAATTTGCTTGGAGTTAGAACATTCAAAAACTTGGATGTCTAGTTTTTCAGCTAGCAATGCTACATCAGTAGGTACTAAACGTTTTTTACGTCCTTGAGGCTTTGCAGGTTGAGTGATGATTGATGATATATCATACTGATTTTCTTTAACTAATAGTTCGAGTACACGTGCCGCGAAGGGTCCAGAGCCCATAAAACAAATTGAAATCATAATAACTTTACAAAGAAATAAATTTTGTGTAAAGTATAGACTTACATAAAAGTTTTAGCAAGATGCGTGAATTAATATTAAAGTTTGCCGATATTATAAATAGAAACGAACGATTTTTAATTATCTCGCATAATAAACCAGATGGAGATACTCTTGGATCAAATTTAGCATTACGTAAAGCACTTTTAAGAAAGGGTAAGCATGTTGTCTCTGCATGTTACGATTTACTTCCAGATTACGGAAGGTTTTTACCAGGTAGCGAGAGCATTGTTCAAGATTTTATTCTAGAAGATTTTGATGTGGTTATTGTAGTAGATACTGCAACGAAAAAATTAGTAAGTTTTTTCAATAAATTTCCGGAGTTAAACAGAACAAGAAAACCAATAATATGTATCGATCATCACGCTAGTGGAGATCCATTTGGTACATTAAATTTAATTGATACAAATGCAACATCAACTACAAGTCTGCTGATTGATGTCTTTCAGGAGTTATCATGGCCAATAGACTCAGACATGGCTACCTGTTTATTAAATGGTATTTATACAGATACAGGAAGTTTTATGCATTCAAATACAACCAAAAAAGTTTTGCAACAATCAGCTATTCTTTCAAAGATAGGTGCTGACTACAAATTAATTCAAAAAAATAATTTTCAAAAAACAAATCTAAGAAAATTAAAGTTAATGGGGGAAATTCTTTCAAATATAGAAGTTGATGAACATGGAGTGGTACAAAGTGGAGTTAAAAAATTAACATTAGATAAATACAAAGCTACTAGTGATGATTTAACAGGGGTTGCTGATATGATATGTTCAATACCAAATACAGAATATTCAATTTTATTTACGGAGACAGATGAAGGATTGGTGAAGGCTTCATTAAGAACACGCAGAGACGACGTTAATGTAGCAAAAGTTGCAGAAAATTATGGTGGAGGTGGGCATACAAAAGCTGCTGGTTTTAGAGTTCAAGGTTCGTTAAACAAAAAAACAATTTGGGGTTTTGATCAATTGCCAAAGAATAAAGACTAACATATGATATATGTGATTAGATCATATATATGTTTAAAAGACCAATTACATTTTTACTATCAACCACAGCAATTAGTTTTGTTAGCCTGTTTACTATCTTTCAAAAGTTTGAACCGTGTAACAGTTATTCTGCCAGTAATTTTTGTGGCACATTAAATTCAGGTTCAATTATTTTATTACAAACAAATTTATTTTTATTTACATTGACTTTATTTTCACTAATTTTATATTTAGTCAAAATACTTAAAAATAATGTTAGTTCAAACATATTAACTAGCAGTTTTAGACAATCCTTTTTGTTATCGATTTTAATTCAATTCACTCTTACAACTACAATCTTCGACATTCTATACATATGGAATATCGCAATAGTTGCTTGCATTCTCTTAACAATAGAGGTTATTTCTCAAAAATAATCTAAAGAAAGTTTATTTTATTTAATGGCCAAAATCTAAACCAAGCCTTACCTTTTATTTGTTCACGAGAGACAAAAGACGATAGACTATTACTTGAGCAAGGTTGACCGAAAGATGTATGAAAACAGTTACGTGAATCTGTAGATTGCGTCCTGTTATCTCCTAAAACAAAAAAGTGATCTTCAGGTACTGTATAAATAATATCTGTCTTTCCATCAGGCAGCAATGTGTTTGAGTAGTTATCATCATTTAGATAAAATTCATCTAGTTCTACAAACTCATTGTCTTTTTGTTTATATACTAAACCGTCTTTAATACGAATTGTTTCACCTTCAGATCCAATAATTCTTTTAACATAAAAACGTTGGGAAACTGCATTAGGTGCAAAAATTATAATATCATTATTTTTAGGAGTACCTATTTCAAAATTACCTATACGTAAATAACCGAATATATTTACAAGCATTCTGTCGCCATATGCCATTAAGCACCTTTGATTGGTGTAGTTTAATGTGTTACACATAGATGGACCATAAACCTTAAAAGGGATTACTACATATGAACGAATTATCATTGCTACGAGAACAACAATCAACAAATCGATAAAGAATTCAATCCAAGTTTTCAATTTAATATATTAAAGTTTGTAAAAACACTTTAAAATGTACATAAGCAGATAGTAAATTACAATTATTTTTATGAGACTAAACAGATTTTTATTTCGTAAGTATTTAGAAGGAGAAGAGGAACTTCACGAAGTGATCCATCATCATATGGATTCAATACTAAAACCATTCATCCTAAATTTTATATTTTTGATATGCCTACCAATTTTTGGTTTTATTACTTTTTCACATCTTTCATTTGTGTGGTTAACAATAATAGCAGTTGGTTTACTTAGATTAAGTACTAAAATTTACACATGGTACTTTAATGCTCTTTTGATTACAGATATGAATGTTATCAATATAGAGTGGGATGGCATGTTTAGAATGTCATCTGAGAGGTTTGATTATAGTCAGATTGAGGCATTTGCATTCGAAATTTCTGGTGTTTTTAATACAATTAATAATATAGGAACTATTACTATAGTAAAACTTTCTGGTAATGCCCGTGAAATAGAAGGTATTTATAATCCAAAAAAAGCATCACATGTTTTAATGGAATACCAAGAGAAATTTGCAAGAACACACTTGCATAAAGAGCATGAAAGCTTAAAAAACATGGTAACACGAATGTTACAAAGACACATTAATGAAACAGGAGTTACTTTATTCGATGATACAGAATAAATCCTCTTGAGAAATGTTGAATTTTTTTATTAAATATAGATAGCACTTAAAAAAGAAAAATGGATAAATACGATATAGTAGTTGGATTAGAAATCCACTGCCAAATAAATACAAAGACCAAATTATTTTGCGGATGCTCAAACGATTCAGAGAATGCTGAGCCTAATACAAACACATGCCCAATCTGTATGGGTTTTCCAGGTCAATTACCGATGGTAAACCAAGTAGCAGTAGAAAAAGGAATTAAAGCAGGCCTAGCACTAGGATGTGAAATTGCAGAAGTGTCAGTGTTTGATCGTAAAAATTACTTTTATCCAGATAGTCCAAAAGGTTATCAGATCACTCAGCAATACAGACCAATAGCAATTGGAGGACAAGTTGAAATTGAAACATCAAAAGGTAACAAAAGCATAAAAATACACCATATGCACCTAGAAGGAGATGCAGGAAAGCTCACCCATGTCAGCTCAGGCAGTTTAGTAGATCACAATAGATGTGACTCACCTTTAATGGAAATAGTATCAGAACCTGATATTACATCTGTAGAAGAGGCATCTCAGTATGCTCGTGAAGTTCAAAGAATAATGAGATACTGCGGAGCTAGTGATGCAGACATGGAAAAAGGAATGATGCGTTTTGATGTGAATGTATCTTTGAAACCTAAGGGTCAAAAAGAGCTAGGTAATAAAGTTGAGGTAAAAAACTTGAATTCATTTACAAGTATGGAAAAAGCATTAGCATACGAAATAAAAAGACAAACAAAGGCATTGGATGCAGGTGAAGAAATTTTTCAAGAGACACGAGGTTTTGACGATGCAAAAGAAGTCACAACTTCTCAAAGATCTAAAGAGTCTGCAAATGACTATAGATATATGCCAGAACCAGACATTCCACCACTAACTCATGAAAGAGAGTTGGTAGAAAAGTTAAGAGCTGAATTACCAGAGTTAGCAATTGATAAAAGAAAACGTTACAGAGAATATGGAATTAGCGAAGATGAAGTTTTTACACTGACAAACACATTGGAAATGGCTAATTATTTTGAGGAATCTATTGCTATTGGAAAAGATCCAAAAAAAACATGTTCACTTTTAACCACTGTGCTTCTTAAAAAATTAACTGATAAAAATTTAGATATAAGTGAATCGAAAGTAAGTGCCAAACATTTAGGAACAATGATCAAATTAATTCTAAATGAAACAATTAGTTTCAATACTGCAAAAGGCAAGCTTATGGACCTAGTTTTTGAAACAGGGGATGACATAGAGCACTTAATTCAGCAACACAATCTAAAACAAGTAGTTGATTTAGGTTTACTAGAAGAAATATGTAACAAAGCTATCGAATCAAATCAAAAAGCTGCTGATGATGTTCGTAACGGTAATAACAGGGCAATAGGAGCATTGGTAGGATTTTGTATGAAAGAATCAAAAGGACAACTAAATCCAGCGATGATATCCAAAAAACTTAACGAGTTGTTGAGTAATTAAGCAATTTGTGCTATTATATTAAGAATTAACCAATAAAAATGTTAGAAACTACATATTCACTACAACAAATATTTCAATCTTTACTGTATGTAGGGGGAGTTCTATGTTTGTTTTATTTAAGCATGGTTTTACGACAAGTATATAAAATTCTCAAAGATGTAAGCAAAATTACTAATTCAACAAGTGATATTACAAATAGAGTACATTCTTTAATTACTGGACCAATAGACATGGTGCTATCAGTTGTTTCTAAATTAAGTCCAATTATTGAAAAATCAATTAAAGATTATATTAAAAAAGCTAAAAAGAATAATAAACTAGACGAGTAGTGAAGTATTTATTTATTGAATGTGATCTAAAAAAGGATAGTACAATACAAGTACTAGATAAAAAAGACATTAACTACATTGTTAATGTTTTACGTTTTAAGAAAAACCAAAACGTACTTTTATTAGATGGTGATGGAAACTATAGTGAGTCTACACTCACCAGTTGTCATAAGAAAGGAGTTGAGATACAAACTAGCAGTGTAGATAGCGTTTCGAAGCAAGATCAACTAAATCTTTATTTTGGTATGCCAAATAAATTACCAAAACTTGAATTGATACTAAAAATGGGGACAGAGATGGGAGTTGCAAATTTTTACCCTCTGAACACATCATACAGTCAGGTACAATCACTTGGAAAAATAGAAAGATTACAGCAAATAATTAAGTCTGCAGCGAGCCAATCCGAAAGCAAATTCCTACCAAGACTTCATGATATCCAAAAGATAACAGATATTAAAGAACAAACATTATACGTGTGTGTTTGTAGAAAAGACAATCCGCAGATTACTCAAGTTAAAGAGTTTAAAGAGTCCAATGTACTGATTGGACCAGAAGGTGGTTTATCAGATGCAGATCTTGAAACACTATCAAAAAACAATGAGATTTATTATGTGAGCCTCGGAAAAAAAATCCTTAGATTAGAGACGGCAAGTCTTCTTGCACTTGGTGTAGTAATGCTTAAGAAGTCTCAGAAGTAACAAACTAGTTTCAACTATTAAAAATAGAATTGGAAAAATAACAACAGCTTTAATAATTCGTTTATATCTTTCGGGTTGTTTTAATAGTCTATAAAACCATTCAAGACCCATAGTTCGTACAAAAGCAGGTGCACGATCCACACTACCAGAGAGATAGTCAATAGCGCCACCAATACCTACGGCAATCTTTACATTTTGCAAATGTTGTAAGTTTCGAGCTATCCACTTTTCTTGCTTTGGAGCACCAAGTGCTACAAGTAAAATGTCTGGCTTAAGTGAGTTTATCTGCAATGCTAAATCCGTAGAGTCATCTAACGCTACATTTCCATCGTAGTGACCTACGATATTTAACTTGGGATATTTTCTTTTTATTTTTTTTATATTTCCCTTAAGTCCTCCAAGTATATAGATTGTAAATTTAGGGTCTGCAAATATATCTGCCACTAAATCAGTGCCAGTAATCCTTGAGTGTTTATGACCAAAGAACTTCAAACCTAAATGCAATCCAAAACCATCTATAATATTAAACGAGTTGTTTTGTAAAATAGAGCGAAATTGTGCGTCAAAAAGACTGACAACATACATCTCTGGATTGGGTGTTGCTATAAAGGTGGTGAATTGAATGTGAGTCGAATCAATTCTAGTGTTTATAACATCCAATAAATCAGAAAATTTATCTGGAAATATTTTGGCATTATGAAACAAGGTAAACTTACACATAAGGTTATTTATTTAGTACCATAATTATATTATGGCAATCTTTCTTAGATGTCTTATAGCCTTTTTTATCTACAAATACAAGTTTATAGGATGTGTATGGAGATAAGAATAATAAAAAACGTAATCCAAATATAGTAAATGCATGGTAAAACCTGGGAGTATTACCAAATTTTATATTCAAATCATTAAATCTCCAAAAGTGAGACTTAAAGGCTTGTAAAAAGTTTGGAAGATATTTTTTTTGCCACAAATTCCATACAGAAACACAAGATGTAGAGTTGGGTTTAGACCAACAATATAACTTTTTAATAAACTTATAGCGATTATAAAATCCATGTAAATGGTGAAAACTAGCAACTGCAAAGATATTATCAAATGACTCTGCTTTGAATTTAGCACCTAAAACATCGGAATTAACAAAAGTTTTATCTGAAACAGTCTCCGCGGTGTTTTGCTTGGCATGCTTAATCATCTCTGATGATATATCTAGACCAGTATAATTAATTTGCAGATCATCTAGGTGCAATAGTAAGCGGCCATTACCGCAGCCAATATCTAAAACGTTAGCATTGCTACTTACATAGTTTTTATACAAATCAAATTCGATCCAAGGTCTATTTCGTGAAGCAGAAAATTTAGACGCAATAGAGTTATAAGATTTATCTACTTTTGAATGAAGTACTTTATGCTGTTTTTTATTGAGCATGAAAAATATTATATGCAGCTATTATAAACACTAAAACAACATTTGACAATCTAGTTTATATAAGCCAAAATAGACAAAAAACATATGAATTACGAACTTAGAAAAGATTACGAGTTGTTATGTAAAGAAGTGATACTAGCAATCTATGAATTTATAGAAATGGCTGGTGCAGAAATGTTAGATAAAAGAACACTTGAAAAATTAAGAAACAAGTTAACTAAAAAGCATAAACTTACACCACCTAGAAATATAGAGTTGGTAAAAGCGTATAATGATCTTGTAGAACAAGGTGCCGTTGAACAAAGCGATACAGTTCTTAACTTTATTATGAAAAGGCGAGTACGTACACTAAGTGGTATCGCAAATATAACAGTCATGTTAAA
>Ga0163108_10002392_pt1 | contig 13620 bp, 7 predicted proteins | sample Fk1155metaG_FD_109644 | JGI IMG/M metagenome (GOLD analysis project Ga0163108, IMG submission 109644) | Marine microbial communities from the Central Pacific Ocean - Fk160115 155m metaG | ecosystem: Environmental > Aquatic > Marine > Oceanic > Photic zone | place: The Central Pacific Ocean...
GTTTAGCATGAGTTCAGAATTAAAAACACTACAACAAAAAGATAAGGATCATCATTTACATCCCTTTACAGATCATTTGCAGCTGTCAGAGAAAGGGACACGAGTTATTACCAAAGCTAGCGGCGTTTATATTTGGGACTCGGAAGGCAACCAAATCTTAGATGGAATGTCTGGACTATGGTGTGTGAATTTGGGTTACGGAAGGAAAGAGCTAGCTCAGGCTGCTTTTCAACAAATGGAAGAACTTCCTTATTACAATAATTTTTTTCAGTGCACACACCCTCCAGCCATAGAATTAAGTAGCGCGCTAGGAGAGATCAGCCCCAGCGGGATGGACCATGTCTTTTTTACAAGCTCAGGTTCTGAGGCTAACGACACTGTTGTGAGAATGGTGAGATACTACTGGAGCCTTTTAGGTAAACCAGATAAGAAGATTATTTTAGCTAGAAATAATGCTTATCATGGAAGCACTGTTGCTGGAGCTAGTCTTGGTGGTATGAGCGGAATGCATGCCCAAGGAGATTTGCCAATTCCTAATATTCATCATATACAGCAACCTTATTGGTTTGGTGAAGGCGGAGATATTGATCAAGATGCTTTTGGAAAGCAGGTTGCAAATGATTTAGAAAGAGCCATCAATGAGTACGGGATTGATAATATTGCTGGGTTTATTGCTGAACCAATACAAGGTGCTGGAGGAGTGATTATTCCTCCCGAGACATACTGGCCAGAAGTTCAAAGTATTATAGACCGATATGAGATCCTCTTAATTGCTGATGAGGTTATTACTGGTTTTGGAAGATTGGGCGAGTGGTTTGCTTCTCCCGTTTATGAGATTAAGCCAGATCTTATTCCATTTGCTAAAGGCGTGACCTCAGGTTATCTGCCTCTAGGAGGTGTTTTGGTAAATAATAGAGTTGCTAACACGATTATTGATGAAGGCGGAGAATTTGCCCATGGTTTTACATATTCAGGACATCCAGCTGCATGCGCCGTCGCTTTGAAAAATATAGAGATTATTAAAGAGGAAAATATCCTAGACCAAGTAAAAAATAAAACGGCCCCATATTTAAAAGACAGATGGATGCAGTTGGCAAATCACCCATTGGTTGGCGAAGCTAGAATCAAAGGGCTTATGGGTGCCATCGAGCTGTGTTCAAACAAGGAGACCAGAGAACGTTTTTCTTCAGAAGGTCGCTTTACCTCACTAGATGAGATATCAGCAGGTTCTTTGTGTCGAGATTATTCAATCAGTAACGGTCTAGTTATGCGAGCTGTAGGAGATACCATGATTATTGCTCCACCTCTTATTATTACTGAGAACCAAATAGATGAGCTTATTTCAAAGGCAACAAAAACCCTTGATAATACATTGGAAGCAATTAATAAAAGATAGAAAAAAATGCCTCTTTCAGAGATTGATTACCCTGATTCCTATTACTATCACTCTGCAAATGAGATAAAAGATCGACCCGCTCTACATAACGACATAAGCACAGACATTTGTATTATTGGAGCAGGCTATACGGGTTTGTTGTCAGCGATAAATCTTGCTGAGAAGGGTTATAGCGTGACCGTTTTGGAAGCCAATCGAGTCGGCTGGGGCGCCTCAGGAAGAAACGGAGGGCAAGTTGGGAGTGGTCACAATAAAAAAATTCACCAACTTGAAAAAGATTATGGAACACCACTAGCAAGAGATTTATGGCATTTGTCGGAAGAGGCAAAGAATGTCGTTAAACAGAGAATCAATCAGCATGATATAAGCTGCGATCTTAAATACGGTAACGCAACGGTTTCAGATAATTCTGATGATGATCAGGCGCATCAAGCGTATGTAGAAAAATTGAATAAAGACTATAATTACGATCCAATCCGATATATGAATCCTGACGAAGTGTCTGAAATGTTTCACAGCCCTTTCTTTAGAGGCGGCGGCTCATTGGATATGGGTGGCATGCATTTACACCCACTTAATTATGTCTTAGGTCTTGCAGATGCTGCGGAGAAACTTGGGGTAACGATTTATGAGAAATCAAAAGTTATAAGTTATACCAAATCAGAACCCTCTTTAATTACAACCAGAAAAGGTAATGTAACAGCAAAAATAGTGGTTCTTGCCTGTAATGCTTATCTTGAAAAACTTGAGCAAAAGCTCGCAGCAAAAATCATGCCTGTGAATAACTTTATACTCGCCACAGAACCTCTGAGTGATCAGGATGCTCGTTATATCAATAGGGACGATGTTTGTGCGCATGACAATAAATTTCATGTTCACTATTTTAGAATTTCAGAAGATAATCGACTTTTATTCGGTGGTGGGGAGAATTATAGGCCCACCTTTCCCAAGGATCTAAAGTCTTACGTACGAAAAACAATGTTAGACGTTTTCCCGAATCTTTCTGATAAACGTATTGATTTTGCTTGGGGCGGAACCATTGGAGTAACAGTAAATAGAATGCCTCATATTGGAAGGTTGAAGAAAAATATTTATTTTTCTCATGGGTACTCTGGACACGGAGTGGCTCTGGCATCTCTTGCGGGAACTATCATGGCAGAAGCAATTGATGGAGAGGCCTCAAAGATGGATATCTTTGGTAAAGTAAAAATACCAAACTATCCTGGAGGGACCTTGTTAAGATGGCCCGGTTTTTATTTAGGGATGATTTATTACTCTCTCCGAGATCGATTATGAGTAGAGCATTAGGATTCAGTTTTTTACTGACAGCTCTTTTCTTCAATCATACTTTTTCTTTTGCTAACGAGGTTAGGGTTTATAACTGGTCCGACTATATTGATAAATCTGTTATTGATGATTTTGAAGCAACCACAGGCATTGAGGTTATTTATGATGTATTTGATAGTAATGAGGTGCTTGAAGGAAAATTGCTCGCTGGAAATACAGGCTATGATATTGTCGGCCCAAGTATTGAGTATTTAGGTCGCCAGGTCATTGCCGGAATACATCAGAAATTGCATAAAGAGGACATTCCAAATTTACGCTACCTAGAACCAAAGATGATGCAAATGCTAGCAACTATGGACCCAGGTAATGACTATTCTATTCCCTATTTATGGGGTACGACAGGGATTGGTTACAACAAAGATAAAGTGAAAGAAATCATGGGCCAGGATTATCAAATGGATAGCTTTGATGTGCTTTTTAAGCCAGAAATTATCAAGCAGTTTGCAGAATGCGGTGTGGCATTCCTTGATGCACCTAGCGAAGTCTTTAAAGCAGCTTTGTTTTACTTAGGTCTTGATCCGAATACAAAGGATCCTCAGGACTATCAAGGTGAGGCATACCGGCTGCTATTGAACGTGAGACCGTATATCAGATATTTTCACTCATCAAAATATATTAATGATCTTGCCAGTGGCGAGATTTGCCTAGTGTTTGGATGGAGTGGCGATATTTTGCAATCAGGCGATCGCGCTAAAGAGGTAGGAAATGGCATTAATATTGACTATGAGATTCCAAAAGAAGGTGCCCAAATGTGGGTAGATATGATGGCGATTCCTAAAGATGCACCCAACACAAAAAACGCACATCTGTTTCTTAATTTTATTTTACAACCTGAAATGATGGCAAGGATATCTAACAAAGTTAAATTTGCTAATGCTAACGAGAAATCCAAAGGATTTATTGTCCGGGAGATTTTAGATAATCCAACAATTTATCCCAATGAAGAGACAATGAAGAAGCTATTTATTGCTGAGATTGCAAATCCCAGAGTTGATCGTATGATGACTAGGCAATGGATAAACATCAAAACAGATCGATGAATACTTCTTTTATAACGAAAATATTTTTACTTTTAATCTTTTGTGTAGGAGATGCATTTGCATCAGGGCATTATGCCGATAAAGTTTTTATCAACGGCGCAATACACACATTTAATCAAAAGCTAGAAGTGGTAACAGCAGTCGCTATTAATGATGGTTTAATTACTCTCGTTGGCACAAATGCAGAAGTCAATAGAACAATTAGTGAGATGACAGAAGTCATTGATTTAAAAGGTAAAATGATGATGCCATCTTTCCATGACGCACACTCACATCCAGTTTGGTCAGGGATCGATCAGCTGAAATGTGTTGTCTCAGAGTCTTACGATATCGATATCATGCAGACCCAATTAAAAGAATGTTTAGTCAGTGATTTAACTAAAGAGACTGGATGGATAGTGGGCACACAGTTAAATATAGGAGTATTTCCTTCGGGAAATGTAGATAAATCATTTCTGGATCAGGTCAGTAAAGATATTCCTATTTATGTCGATGCTGAAGACGGGCACAATGGCGTTGCTAATTCAAAAGCATTGGAACTAGCCGGTGTTTCCAAAGAGACTCCTAATCCAGAGAACGGCATCATCGAAAAAGATCCTGTCACAGGCGAACCCAGCGGGACATTGCGAGAGCCTTCAGCAATGAATTTAGTCAAATTAATCATGCCTAAAGATAGCGATGAGCTGTACGATAAAGGCTTATATTTTGCACAGGATTTAGCTCATAGTTTTGGCATAACAGCCTCGATAGCTGCATCAGTAGGTCAAAGACATATGGCAACATATAAGCGAGCAGCTGATCGCGGTGACTTGGAGTTAAGAATTATCACTTGCATTGAATTTGGAGATACATTATTTGCACAAGATCCAGTAATTTTTGAAGAAGTCTATAGAAACAGGGGACAATATAGACACCCTAGAATTAATGTAGATTGTATAAAAATTTTCATCGATGGAGTTTTAGAGGGACAGACAGGCGCTGTCTTAGAACCGTATCTAGGCACAAATAACTATGGACAACTTTATTTAGAACAAGAGCTACTTAATGCTGCTGTGACTCGGTTTGATTCTGAAAATATCCAAATACTCACTCATGCAATCGGTGATCGTGCTGTTAGGAGCACTTTAGACGCGTTTGAATATGCTATCAGTATCAATGGAAGAACTGATAATCGTCATCATGTATCTCATTTACAAATGATCGATGAAGAGGAAATCCCAAGATTTTCTGAACTTGGTGTTGCTGCAAATTTTCAGGCAGCATGGGCTTTGCCAGATGAGTATATAACAGAGATTAATACTCCGGAACTTGGTATTGAGAGAGTGAACAGGATGTATCCTATTGGTAGTGTCTTTAGAGCTAACGGTTTAATTGTGGGGGGTAGCGACTGGGCTGTGAGTACCATGAATCCCTTAGTGGCTATTGAAACAGCAGTAAGACGTCAGGATCCAGATGATCGAGTTAGCGGGTTTTTAAATAAGAACGAAAGCATTGATCTCACAGAGATGCTTAAGGCTTACACTACAAATGCTGCCTATCTTATGCATCAAGAAGAATATACCGGATCCATTGAAGTAGGGAAGGCTGCAGATTTGATCATACTAGAGAAAAATTTATACAACATTCCTGCAGATGAGATTAGTGAAGTAAAAGTCTTGCAAACTCTCCTTGAGGGCGAAACTGTTTTTAGATTAAAGTAAAGTTATGAAAAATAGATTATCCATTACTCGAAGAGATTTTATCAACGGCGTCAGCTATGGATTAGCAGCTTCAGTTGCACCGATTGATTATCTAAGAGCAAATGGCATTGATATTGAAAACTATCCTCCAGCTTTGACAGGTATTAGAGGCAACCACCCAGGATCGAATGACTTTGCTCATAGGTTGGCATTTAAAGGCCCAAGCTTCTTAAATGAATATACGGACACCAAAGAGGTCTATGATCTTATAGTGGTTGGCGGAGGTTTATCCGGCTTGTCTGCAGCATATTTCTATCAGAAAAGGTCAAAGAAAAAGAATCTGAAAATATTAATAATTGATAATCATGACGATTTTGGCGGTCACGCTAAAAGGAATGAGTTCAATGTGGATGGAAAAACAGTGATTACTTATGGTGGAAGCCAGTCAATAGAATCCCCAGGATCTTATGAAAAAGTTTCAAGAAACCTTCTCTTAGAATTAGGTATTGATTTTGAAAGATTTTATACCGCCTATGACTTTAATTATTTCTCTGATAGAGGGCTTAAGAAGGGAGTGTATTTCAATGGCGATGCTTATGGTGAGAACCAAATTGTCAAAAATATGCCAGGGGATAAGTTTGAACTCGACTATAAAGAATCTATCAAGGAAGAGAATCTCAGAAAGGTTATTGATGACTTGCCATTCAGTAGTTCTGGAAAAGAAGATTTTATAAGAATCTTTACCGATCAGACCGACTATCTTTCAGACATGACCATGGAAGAAAAGTATTCCAAACTCATATCAATTAGCTATAACGACTATTTACAAGAGTATATGGGGTTTGGCCCTGAGATCATTGATTTTTATCAAGATAGATTATGGGGATTATGGGGTGTTGGGACAGACTCTATTTCTGCATTTGGTTGTTGGGTGGATGGTTTACCTGGCTTTGAAGGCTTGGGATTCATTGATCAAAACACAGGAGAATTACACCCGTACTTACTTAGCAAAATCAGTAAAAATTCAATTTCCGAAGAACCATATATCTTTCATTTTCCTGATGGAAATGCAACGGTTGCCAGATTATTGGTAAGAAAAATGTTACCCAACGCCATCCCTGGGAGCACCATGGATGATATTTTTACAGCTCAAGTTGATTACAATCAGCTCGATCTTCCTGATCAAAATATACGAATCCGCTTGAACAGTACCGTGCTTGAGACAAAGAATGTTGATGGTGGGGTTGAGGTTTTATACGGAATGGGTGAACAGTTCTACAAGATTCGTTCTAAACAATGTGTTCTCGCATGCGATCATAGGGTAACCAAGTATATTTGTCCTGAACTACCAAAAGTTCAGAAAGAAGCATTGGCAAACAATGTACGAACCCCTTTGGTGTGGGTCCAAGTTGCAATGAGGAATTGGAAAATGCTCTATAAAAATGGGGTCTATCGACTGTATTGTCCACAAGCATTTTTTAATCGCATCATGGCAGATTTCCCAGTAAGTATCGGCGATGTTCGCTACCCTCAGACAGAAGATGAACCCGTGGTTTTATGGTTAACACACTGTAGCGCGTTTCCAAATCAGGGGCTAACAAATAAAGAGCAATTTATGAAGGCTCGAAAACGGATACTAGAAATATCGTACCAGGAATACGAAGACTTGATTTTAGATCACCTGGCAGGAGCTTTTGGCACTGATTTTAAAGTTGAGGATGTTGCTGGTATTACCATCAATCGATGGGCACACGGTTATGCTTACGAATACAATGAATTATTTGATGGCGATTTCGACGACTATGAAGGACCAAACATGCCACATGTTATTGCCCGAAAAGGCATTGGAAATATCGCCATTGCTAATTCGGATTCAAGAGGTTATGCCTATGTGGATGGAGCAATCAGCATGGCTGATCGTGCTGTAAATGAATTATTGTAAAATTAGACTAGTTCTTAGCCAAGTTTTCTCTAAAAAACTCACCCATTTTTTGATAGAGTTCGATTCTATTTTCTTCAAGCACAAAGCCATGACCTTCTTCTTTTTTAATCATTACTTCATAAGGAATATCTTTTTCATCTAGGGCATCCATCAGCGTCTCTGCTTGTTCAATCCTAACGTTATAATCTTTACGACCATGAACAATAAACAACGGGGCTTTAATTTTATCAATATGGTAACTCGGAGAGGTTTTTCTTAATTGTTCTTTATCTTCTTTGACATCTATTACATGATTTCTAAACCATCGACCTAACCGATCATCCCATCGACCGTCTTGCTTATAAAGCATTTCTAAATCCCAAATGCCGACATAGTTCACAGCACATCGATAAAGCTCTGGGGTTAATGTGATCCCTGCCATGGTGGCATAACCACCATAACTCGCACCGTAAATACAGACATGGTCTTTATCAACAATCCCTTGATCAATTGCCCATTGGACTCCATCGCTGATATCGTCTTGCATTTCTAAGCCCCATCTTTTGTAACCAATTTTTTCATAACGTTTGCCGTAACCGCCCGAACCTCTAAAATTAATTTGCATCACCGCATAACCTTGGTTAGCAAAATATTGAGTTTCTGGATTAAAACCCCATCCATCCTGAATACCAAAAGGCCCACCATGAGGATTAACAATCAATGGAAGGTTTTTACCATCACTGTCCAATGGAACAGTTAAGAACCCATAGATGGTTTCACCATCTCTGGTCTCAAAGCTAATGGGTTGCATAGGGGACATTGTTTTTGGATCAATCCATGGTCTTGTCGAGCCTAGATAAGTTACGGTGTTCTTGATCGTATCGTATAAATAATATTCTCCAGGAATAGTATCGCTAGCAATAGTGATAATCATTTTTTCAGTATATTCACTCATAGATGCGATACCGACGTAATCAACATCAAAGGCAGTTTTCAGGCCTTCTATAGTTTGCTCCCATTCTTTATTGAGATAGTGTCTTTTTGGTTTGGTATCAATATCATTATAAAGAACTGTGATTGCTTCTCCTGTTGGGGTAAATCCAATTGACCTAACGTCTGTACCCTCATTAGCAAACAGATCCTCCATCATGCCAGTTTCCGGATCGAATAAGCTGATTGAGTAGGTGTCTTGTCCTAGGTTAGAAGTCACATATATTTTGCTGTTATCTTCTGTAAAACCAATGTCGCTCCACCCGTTTTGTAATCCTTCAAAACGATCTACTTCCCTCCACTCAGAATCTTCATCATCTCTGTACATAATTTGAGTTTCATAATTCAGTGAATTTTCGTCTTGCATAGCTGCTAATCGAACTGTTCCGTCATTATCAGCACCCCAGCTTACAACTGGGCCAGGCGGTAACAATTGACGATTGAATTTGCCTGTGTAGACATTCATTTTATAAATATCCAATTGATATCTTTTCCGATCATTTCGCATAACAAGAATATGTTGCGGATCAAACGGCAATAAACTTAAAGGGATAGTAGAAATTATTTTAGAGTTTGTAATTGCATCACTAGGCTTAACTAATTGTTTTGGCTCAGTGCCGTCTTTATTGACTGCATAAATTCCAATGGAGTCAATTGCACCGGTCATGTCATTGAGTTGATCTCCTCCAGTTTGAAACATGATTCTATCATTATTGACCCACATAAACCCTGATACATTTTGACTCCTTAGTTGAGTGACCCTGATACGCTCACATTCTGAAATAATTCCCTTTTTGCAATTTGGGTTAGAATCTCCCAAATTGAACACCACAATGTTCCTTCTACTAACATCACAGAAATCTACAACTCCAGATTTCGACTTCTTCATCGTGGTTTTTTTCTTACAGCGAGATACAGTTTCTTTATTGATATTTAAGGGAGTTAAAGCTGCTAGATACTGACCATCGGGAGATAATTCGGGGCTTAACATTGCTGAATCCTTAAAAAAGTGTTCCACAGGGTACTTTTCAACCCCAAAGGAAGTAGAGCTAATAATAAGTGCTAAAAGGGTTAATATTTTTTTCATATCTGTGTTGCTTTATGAATATTTAGGATAAGAACAATATCTAAAAATTGACTAAAGATCTAGTGAAGACATATAAAATTCTATAGTATTTGCAGATGATTTATTTAAGGCATTTAATAATTTTATCTCTTTTGATTAGCAATAATTACTTGCTCGCAGAAGATAGTGAGAAATCTTGTGTAAATCTAATCAAACAAAACCAATGTCTTCAAGCGATTGAAGCATGCAAGGTTGAATCTGAAAATAATGACCCAGAAGCACAAACTGCATTAGGTATGCTCTTATCGGGTATTAGACATGGAGATTATAGAAAAAACTATAAACAGTCTTTTTTTTGGGTTAATCAAGCAGCTGAGCAAGGTTATAGCAAGGCACAAGTTGTTATGGCTGAAATGTACATGAATGGTGAAGTGGTTCCAATGAATGCCAAGAAAGCGAAGGTCTGGTATGAGAAGGCTGCCGAGCAAGGCAATTTGGATGGAGTCAATGGGCTAGCTAGATTATACAGGTACGGCACTGGAGTCAGAAAGGACTACGAGAAAGCTTTTGCATATTATCAACAGGCTGCTGCAGATGACCATATAAGATCACAGGTGGGCATTGGCTTGTCTTATCGAGATGCAAAGGGCGTCAAAAAGAATATGGTCAAGGCTTACGCTTGGCTTTTGATCGTCTCTGACAAAATAGATAAGCAGGGCATGAGAGCTATACAAAAAGAATACGAACTAGAGCGAGACAATCTTGATAAGACCATCCCTAATTGTAAATATCTCTCAAGGTTAGAAGAAGCTAGCGATATTATGACGATTGGTTATGCGAAAAAGTTGTTACTCGATCTGAAACAAAGAATGAGTATTAAACAAATCAATAAAGCGAAAAAATTAGCCGAGGATATAAAAAAAGAGCGGGTATGAACCCGCTCTTTTATTACAGTTAATATTACTGATTATAGGCTTTGGTTGTATCTGATATAAGTCATTCTGCCTCTCATATCATACAGATTGTAATCAAACGGATACCAACCATATGCATCTGCATTAACTTCAGGGCCTTCGTTTAAGATGTTAGAAGCACCAACCACAATCGATGCGCCCCATGGAAGCGAATAAGATACTTGGAAGCCCACTTCAAAGTGGCTGCCTACACTATATGTAGTTCCACCAATATCTTGTGTTTGACCATCAATATAATAACCCGTCAGAGATGCTCCCCAATCACCTTTACCCCAATACATATGAGGGTTCATTCGAAGATCTGGGTAACCTAGTTCGCCTTGATATTCAGTTCTAGGGCTCTCTGGGTAAGCTTGAACGATGTACTTAGTGTATTTTGCACCATCAATTCCAAAGTCAAATCTACCAAAATTTTCCGTATCTAAGATATAGGAAATATTGAAATCAATACCTTCTGCTTCAACACCTGCAAAATTATTAGCTTGCAGCGAGATATAATCAACGCCACCATCTGGGCAGCCTGGTTTACCACCTGCTGGACAACGAACAACATAGTTAACGTCTCCATTAGCTTCTGCGTTAAATTCACGTTGAATGCTAGAGGTTGAAATTAGATCTGTAAATTCTGTGTGCCAAAAACCAAATGACATAGTCAGTTCTGGCAATGGAGCCATAACAATACCATAAGTCCAATGATCAGATAGCTCAGGTCTCAAGTCAGGGTTACCACCGTAAAGTGTTCTGTATTGTTGTGATCCGCAATAACCTTTACCGCTTGCACAGCCTACGACATCAATACCAGAAGGGTAACTTTCAGAGCGTTCGCCATACAACTGAGTCATAGCTGCAACACGGAAGCCTTCACCGTAGGTACCTCTAAGAACAATCCAATCCGTTGGTCTGTAAGCCATGGTTACCATTGGTGAAAAATTACCACCAATACCTTTACTGCTATAGCTATCAGAACGCCCAGCAAAGCTTAGTTCTAGCTTTTCAGTGAACGGTAATCCAAGCTCAAAAAATGCTGATTTTCTACTTCGCTCTGCTTGTACATTATCACCACCTGCTGTCCCTGCAATCAGTTGAGCTTTCGATGCTGGGTCATTGACCTGATCAAAAGATAGATGATTGTATTCAGCACCGAGTACCATACCAATTGGTCCACCGGCTAACTCACCGACATCAAAACTCATAATAAAATCAGCTTGTGATGATTTAAGATCAGCCGCATAAGTTTTAGTATGGTTAAATTGTTGCATCACTGGAGCTAGTTCAGATAAAGGCGTTCCATGTACCCCAAAGATATCCAAAAGACCATCGTCAATGGCTTTTTGAAGTAATGGTTTATTAACCAAATTGATTGTCATGTTATCAATATCATTATTCATAACTTGAACATTAAACTCCCAATTGGCTCCGCCCAAGATATCAAAGATACCTTCAAATCCGACTCTCAAATCTTGTGAGTTTGAGACCACATTATTATCCCTTGTACCATTTGGAACAGTACGGATAAATATATCAACTGGCCCACAATTAATTGCAGAACAATCATAACCCATACCAATTAATGGATGATTTGGATTATCAGCTGTCATTGAAGGGTAGGGTCCTGTAACAGGAGTACCCGCATATCGAGAGTCTGCATCAGTTTGTGAAATCATTAAGACAGTGTTCATAGTCACATCAGGTGAGATGTCGTATGTGGATTTCATAAGGACTGCATTTCTTTTTGCTCTTGGCAGCGCGATAATGTCTTGTGCATAATCATAACCACAGAAACTCCAATCCGCATAAGGTGTTCCAGCGTATGATTTTGCATAAGGATTCCATTTGTAAGAATTAGGATAATCAGGATTTGAGTTAGTGCCATCATCCGTCACTTGGTTTTGATAATTGCCATTGTCCCCAAGAAGACCAACACCACCGACGGGGACATCAGGACATCTTGAATCTGCTACGTAGCCAAAATAAGGAGAATAGAATGTTCCTGGGAATCCAAATGAAGAGTAGGACTCATAGTTATAGGCATTGGGCCATTCAGTGTCCCTCCAATACATTGGTTTTTGACCGTAATGTTGCACGGTGAAAAACACATTCCCTTTTGAATTTGATGCACCACCAGTAATAGTAGCGGCAATGTATTCGCCTCCTTGAGTATCTGGTTTACCCGATGTAACTGCAAGCTGCATACCATCAAAATCTTTACGAGTAATGATGTTAACTACACCACCAATCGCATCTGAGCCATAAATAGCTGAGGCACCATCTCTTAGAATGTCAATTCTTTCAATAATAGCTAAAGGTATTTGGTTTAAGTCAGCCGCAGCACCACCTGAACCACCTGTTCCCGAAACTCTTCTGCCATCTAGCAAAAGCAAGGTTCTTTGTGATCCAAGACCTCTTAAGGAAACTTCATTTACAACAGCCTGTCCGTTAGCATATCCTGAGGTTTCTCTAAAGGAACCAAAGGAGTTGTATGGTGTGTTCTGTAGGACTTGTGCAACAGTTTCAAAGCCAGATAACTCGATTTCTTCTCGAGTGATAACAGTCACAGGTTGAGCAGTCTCAATGTCTGTCTGTTTCAATCTTGAACCTGTAATTTCTATAGAGCCTAGTTCAGCTGCGTCTTCATCATCATCCTGAGACATAGTAGGTACGGCGAAAAATAAGGCAGTAACACTCAAAGTAACGATCCAACCAGTTACTTTTTCTAGTAGGTTAATATTCATTTAATTTATTCTCCTAATTCTAAAAATATTAGTGTGAGAATCATTATTAGGAATCTAAAAAGCTTAGACTCCTATATGATCCCACTATTAACATCGTTTATTCTCAGACATATAAGGCTATTGTGCAAGTTAAAATTGTTAAGACATGCTTAGAAACAGAATGTAAATTTATGTTTTTAATAAGGTTTCAGTGAACATGTTGTAGCGATACAACATTATTCAGGGATTAATCAGACGATGGGGACTTCTTGAACTTTTTGATTGCACTGCTTTTAAGTCAATGTATGATTGAGAAAAAATATTTAAATTTTCGATGCAAAAAAAATCAAAATTACTACTTTTCAGCACTATCTCTTGTTTTATTATATTTAAAGCAAACATCACTAATAGCCAATCTTTAGATGAAGAATTAAAGAAGTGCTCAGAAATCACAGTGTCATTAATTAGGCTACAGTGCTTTGACAGATTAGCTAAA
>Ga0163108_10002395_pt1 | contig 13613 bp, 9 predicted proteins | sample Fk1155metaG_FD_109644 | JGI IMG/M metagenome (GOLD analysis project Ga0163108, IMG submission 109644) | Marine microbial communities from the Central Pacific Ocean - Fk160115 155m metaG | ecosystem: Environmental > Aquatic > Marine > Oceanic > Photic zone | place: The Central Pacific Ocean...
ATCAATCCAAATATTTCCTATAAAGTAAGTAGTAGCTTTTCCACTGATTAGAACCCTTTCTCCTTTGTCCTCACATAAAAGTTTCCCCTTTCTTGATGAAAGCTGCATGGCTTCCATTTTTTTCTTTTTCAACTCTTTGCTCCAATATGGAATTAATGAGCAGTGGGCTGAGCCAGTTACAGGATCTTCAAAAATAGTTGATTGTGGAGCAAACCATCTTGAAACAAAATCACAATTATCTCCCTTTGCTGTTATAATAACTCCGCCAGGGTCGAGATTTATCTGATCAATTATTGATCGGTCTATTTTTATGTCTTCAATTTCTTTTTGATTATTATACACCAAAAAGTAATCTCTTGATTTTAGGATTTTTTGCGGCTGTATGCTTAGAGAATTTTTAATAAGTAAAGGCAACTCAGAACTAACAGGTTCTCTTGAAGGAAAGTCCAAAGTGAAATTTTCATCATTGGCATGAACATTTAATTTACCGCTTAGACTATTAAAAGGGATAACATCTTTAGGGTATTTTAAATACTTTTTTATCACATACGCAGCGGCAAGTGTTGCATGTCCGCAAAGGTCCATTTCAATATCAGGGGTGAACCAACGTAAATGAAAAAAATGATCATTTTGAACAAAAAACGCAGTTTCTGAAACAGCATTTTCTTGTGCTATCTTCAAAAGTATTTCATCTTCTAACCATTTATGAAGCGGAACAACACAGGCAGGATTACCTCCGAAAACTTTATCTGTAAAAGCATCAATTTGATATAGGTATAATTTCATTTCATTAAAAAAGACAAATATAATTCTATGATGTGAGTTAACAAAAATTATGGCTTTGAATGCCAATAAGCTAAACCTATAAAAAGAAGTTGAAAAGGAGCCCTAACAATTGCTGTTTGTTTAGTTATATCAATTGACATTTGAGCCTCTTCACTTATAATTAAATGAATGTTAGCTGGGAAAACAGCAATTAAAAGCAGAATTAAGCCAAGAGCAGAATGTCTTCTATATTTTGTCAGCAGCCCCAATCCTAAAATAACTTCAAAAAAACCACTTAAATAAACAAGTTCTAGATGCCAATTAAGGTAGGGAGGCATAATACCTAAAAAGTAATCAGGGTCAGTAAAATGTTTTATGCCGATGTATATATAGAAAAAAGACATTATAAAAATTGTTATTTTTTTAAGCATTTTCTATTTTTTAAGAGGAAGTATTTTGAAGTTTAGGATTAAAAATCTCTGTATTCAAAGTTTAAATACTTGTTCGCTTCAGATTCCTCAAATTTGGAGGCTTCTTTATCCCAGTGTAAAGTTTTGTTTGGAAATCTTCCAGCTATAACTCCAAGAAGAATTGTTTCAGTTAGTTTTGCAGAATATGAAAAAGGAGCGGTGCAAGTCCCTTTATCTAAGCAGGCATCAACAAATTGATGATAATGTTTGGGAGATTCTTGCTGATAATTTCTAACCGGAGCACCAATTTTTTTTGACTTTTCAAAAGGAGTAATATCTATTTCTTTATATTCCCCATTAACAATTAATCTTGGCAGTTCCATAAAATGAGGAAGTAATAATTTTCCTTTTTCTCCAACAAACATCGCTCCTTGTTGAGGGAGCTTTTCTCTTTTAGGTAATTTTAGATCTTTATGATATTTGGGAGCATCTGCACCGTCATGCCATATCCATTTAAGAGTATCAGTTGTATAAGGTGTTCCGGGGAATGTATATGTTACTATATTATTTTCAGGAAATCCAAAACCATTAGGCTTTCTACAGCTATTTTTAATCGTAAGTGGCACATCAAGAGCAAGAGCATTATAAGGAGTATCAAAAATATGAACCCCCATATCACCTAGTGTTCCACATCCGTAATCGACAAGTTTTCTCCAGTTGAATGGATGGTAAACTTTATCTTTATAAGGTCTATCAGGCGCAGTTCCAAGCCATAGATTCCAATCTAAATTCTCGGGCACAGGATCTTTCCCTTCAGGTTCTGGGCCATCATATCCCCAATTTTTTGGCGACCAAGCCCTTACAGTACTAACTTTACCGATTATTCCAGATTGAATCAATAAAGTAGCAAGTTTGTAATCATAAAATGAATGAACTTGAATACCCATTTGGGTAACCAAGTTTTTTTCTTCTGCTAATTGGCTCATGGTTCGCGCTTCTGAAACATGATGCGTTAGAGGCTTTTGGCAATAAACATTTTTATCCATTTTCATTGCCATTATAGATGCAGGTGCATGAGTATGATCAGGTGTTGAAACAATTACGGCATCTATTTTGTTTGCATTACTTGAGAGCATTCTTCTATAGTCTTTATATGTATCTGCCTTTGGGAATAATTCTTTTGCTTTTTTTAAGGCATTACTATCAACATCACATAAGGCAACAACTTGAACTTCACCATGAGATGAAATAGCTTTTAAATCCTCAAGGCCCATTCCCCCAACTCCAATATGAGCAGTTCTAAGAAACCTCTGATTTGAAGATGACCAAGCAAATGATGGCATAAACGAAAATCCGCTAAAAGCGGCAAAAATTTTTAAAAAATCCCTTCTTTTTCTCATAGTGAGATGACTAAAAGTATAAAATTTTTTTTAATTATTTTTTAAGTCCAATTAGGTATTGAAATTTAAAGAAAATTTGTGATCTTCTAAATTTGAGAAGGGGAATAATCTCCTCATCAATTTCTAAATCTGTATTTTGATTTCCTCCAAGATAAAATATAGTTGAAGGATTAGGATTCCATTGAATTAATGGCTGAATAAAAAAAGATTTATTAAAAGTATTCTTCTCAGCAATGAGTCTCAAATTCAAAAAATTTGAAAACTGATATCTTGTAGTTAGCCTGAAAATATTACCGGAAAAATAATCTTCAAGCGTCTCAAGATTCTTTAGCTCCGAATAATTTAATAATCCATTAATGTTTAGATTTTCATTAATTTGAAATGATGTGTAAATAGAAAACGTTCTTAGTTTTCCCTTTTCAGGAATTTCCTCATTATATGATAAATCTTTGCCCCATTCATATGAAATATTAAAATTAAAAAATTCAGTTGGGGAACTTCTTATATTAAGATCTGAAGTTGGAAGATTTTTAAAATCAACACCCATAAAATTTTTAAAAATATCCCAATCATAAGTAAATGATATTTCAGTATTACCAATTGTTTGAAATTGAAAATCCCCATCTAGTGAAATAGTTTTTAGGTTATTATCGAAAGTATAGTTTACATCTAATTTTGTTCCAAGTTCGAAGCTTCTCAGGTTTTCTTTGTCTAAAATGTTTTGATACATATGACGAAAGGTAGCCCAGCGGCGATTGTTTTTGACAACAAATCCAACATCCGTTTGATAATTAGGAGATATATTTCTATAGGTAAAATAACTTTTCCAATGTTCGGTATTTCTTTCAAAAGTAAGATATATGGCATCTCCATTAAACTGTTCTCCATCTAACATGATTGAGCGATCTCCAATTTTATCTGAGCTATCAATCCAATCTTTATTAGGCTCTTGGTTAAAGTTTTTAAATAGTTCATAATTTAATCTCCATTTTTTGTTTAATATTAACAGGCCATCAATTCCAAACAAATTGCCATATCCTCCATCTTTATAATATCGGTTTGATGTATACATTCCAACACGAGTTTTATCATTTATTATTCTTTGATACCTGAAAACATTTACAAAGCTCTGACCTCCCTGCCCTAGATAGGATTTGTCTTCGCTGGCAATCAAATAGGGCGAATCTTGATCAACGGCAGTTAAGAAAAAAACTCTACTATTAGAATTTTGACTTAATAATTTTGTTGAGATAGATGGATTACTTATGGATCGGGAATAAAATGCACCATCACTAAAGCGGACAATATCTGTCCCTCGACTAAAGTAAGGCCTTCTTTCCCGATACCTTAGAGAAACAGCTGAATTGATGTCAATTCTTGTAACATCAGCTTCCACCTGAGAAAAGTCTGGATTAAAAGTAACCTCAAGAGATGTTGTCTTGTTGAAGTCCATATTTATTCCAAGACCAACTCTTTTTTCAATAGGCTCATAGCCAATTTTATCATCTATGTTTTCTCTCTCTCCTGAAACGGAAGCCGAAACATAGGGAAGTAATCCAAATCGTTTTTTTATTTTGATATCATTTAGAGTTAATATATCTGTAGTTTGACATACTTCACATGGATTATCCCTATCTATTGTCTGACTTCCTAGTTCAATATTTTTCCCGTCTTCATAATATCTGTTTCCAAGGTTAAAATGCCATTGCTGATTTTCTCCATTTGGAGAAGGAATTTCAGAAAATGGAATTTTCCATTCTACCTGATATCTATCCTCAGTAATGGATCCGACCGAGACAAAGTTTACGTTAAAACTTGAGTCGTATTTGCCCCTGTCATCAGTAGCATTTAACATCCGAAGGTCAAACTGACTCCCTAGAGAGTTTGATGAAAGAACAAAATTATTTCTCGCATCTTTAAAAGTGTCAAATCTAATAATGAACATGTCATCATTCCAAATACTCATATTATCCCGGGGCCTTATAGATCCTCTAACCTCTGTATCTGGATCAATAAAAGAAATAAATGCAACAAAGAGAAATTCATCTGAATAAGTAAGATATGCAACAGTATTTCTTTCAGCTTTTGTATTATTACCAGGTTCCTGTTCGAAGATTAGTGGAATTTGAACTGCATCTCCCCATTCAGTCATATTAACTACCCCGTCTAATTTAATTTTATCTGGAGATATTTTGCTAAGGGAGTATTCTTTTTGAGCATATGAGAAAAAAGACATTAAAAACAGAATAACTATAAATTTCTTTCGCATTGTCTTACTCATAATTGTTACAAATTTCTAATAATTTAGATTTGGCAATGATTTATTACAATAATTTTTTTTTATAGCACTATAGAGTTTTCAAATAAAGCTAAAGAGGTCTTAATTTTATAGTTTTAAACCATATTGGACTATCATGGTCTTGAAGGGCAATGTAACCTTTTTTAAATTTTTTGTAATTGGGGTAGTCTTTCCACTTCCCAGAATTCTTCCTTTGATACCAATCTTCAGAATAAGGAACAAAGGAGAGAATTAATTCTCCATTTAACCAGTGTTCAACTTTTTTTTCTGTATAGACTATTTTAGATGAATTCCACTCTCCCGCAGGATTTAGCTTTTTCTTTTCATTATCTGGTGTGTACATAGCGTAATCAGCTCCTGCTTTTTGCCACTCTTCAAGTTTGGCATTATTGATTTCTTCCCAGCCATCATCATCAAGCAGCTGATATTCAGGAGAAACATCAAAGGGACTATTGTACCCTTCTTTCACATGATATAGTATTCCACTGTTGCCTCCTTTAGGTAGTTTCCACTCAACATACAATTCAAAATTCCCAAATTCTTCCTTGTAGTATATTATATCCCCACCTCCAGAAAATTCATCTTCCAATTTTAGCTTAGTATCAAAAGTCAGATTTCCATCAATAACGGCCCATTTTTTTGATATTTTATCTCCATTATACACTCTCCACCCATCAATTGTTTTACCGTCAAAAAGATTTATCCATTCATTTTCAGCGTTTGAGGACTTCTTTTCTTTACAACCTTCAAATAAAAATGTGATTCCCAACAGGAATGTTAATATTGACAAAATTCTTGTGTTTGTTTTAATTTTTCGCATAATATTTATATCTATTTTAAAACTTTTATTTTAATATTTTTCCAACTTACTTTTATTCCTCCACCATCATGAATTTGAAGAGCTATTGACCCTTTTCCTTCACCAATTTTTTCATCCTCTATTTTTATCATTTCAGTACCGTTCAAATATGTTATCACTTTTGAACCTATGACTTTAACTTTAAGGTTATTCCAATCTCCCATTTTAAGAGCCCTATCTTTTTCAGGATCAGGTTTTATTAACCACCCTCTCCCATAGGACTCATATATTCCGCCCGTGTGATTGCCTGGAGGAGCAACTTCAGCTTGCCAGCCAGTAATTTTTGTTCCTTCAAGAGTTGATCTAAAAAAAACACCGCTGTTACCATCAGCATCTTGTTTAAAATCTAGACTTAATTCAAAATCATCGTAATGATCAATTGTTGATAGATATCCATACTCTTTTTTAGGCCCACTTTCACATATTATTTTTCCATCATCGACATACCATTTTTCTTCTCCATGAATTGTCCATCCACTCAAATCTTTACCGTTAAATAAAGAAGTGTAGGATTGGGAGTAGCTAATAGCACTAAATGTTAAAAAAATAGTGATTAAGGATAATTGATAAAATAATTTTTTCATATTCTAAAGTTAAAGTTTCATAAATGCTTTATTCTATTCTCATACTTGTTATAAAGTTCTTCATTGCTATATCCATCAATATTTTGGCTATAATAAATTGGCAACTTAATTCCCTTTTCATTTGCTAAAAGCATTGCTTCAGTTGAAATTAGATTCACAATGAAGGTTCCTGACAATGTTGATGCTGCCCCAGTTTTATTGCCCCCAATATTGAGCATACCATCTCCTGAAGGAACGCAATTATCTATAACAATGTCAGCAAGATCATATAATTTTTTATTACTGCTATGTCTGGAAGGATATTTTTTTGATTGTTCAATAGAAGTTATTCCAATTACTTTTAAGCCTTTTTCTTTTGCAAGCATTGCAATTTCAATAGGCATGGCATTCCTGCCAGAGTTTGAAATAATTATAAAAACATCTCCTTTTTCAATTTTATGCTGATCCCAGATAATTTTTGAGTAACCCTCAATTCTCTCTATTTCAGCACTTCTTCGTGAGCCTTCAGAGGTCATAACAGAGGAATCTAAAAAAGAATTAACATTAGCTAACCCACCTGCTCTGACAAAAAGTTCAAGCCCTATTACATGAGAGTGACCTGTTCCAAAAGTGTGGATCAAATTATCATTGCAAATACATTCACTTAAAAGCTTAGATGCCTGATCAATTTTTGAGCGATTTTTTTCTACAATTTCATCAAGTAAGGCCTTTGATGATGAATAGTATTTGTACATAGGACTATAACTTAATGTATATTTTTTTTCTATAAAGATAATTTGTAGGTATCCATATTATCAAAACATAAATAAGGGCATAAATAAATGACAATAGTTTTTTTGAGATTCCAATTGATGAAAGATTTTCTATAAATAAATCATTAAAACCAAAACCCCATAGAGCATCACCATAGAAAATAAATGTTATCATACCAGCAAGGACATAAGAAAAGATGGAGTTAACGCCAAATATTTTTGCAAATTTAAAATATTTACCATTATCTCTTAGATCGACAAGAAAAACAAAAAACGCAAATGCTAAACAAGATATTCCTCCAACTAAAAGAGTAAAAGAAGTGCTCCATAAATTTTTATTAAGCGGGAAAATATAACTTGTTAGATCTCCTGCAAGAAGCAAAGAAAACCCTAGAAGGAAAAGATAAACTATTTTTTCTTTTAGGTCAGATGATTTTTTAATTATATATCCAGCAAACATTCCAAAAATCCCAGTGACTATTGATGGGAGAGTACTGAGTATTCCTTCAGGATCCCATGTATCTTGCCATAAAACCCCGGGTAAAAACATTGAATCAATATAATGGGCCCAGTTTTTTTCTGGTACACTTAGATCTGGATAGCCTATTCCGGGGACAGGCACATAGCACATAACAATTAAATATCCCATAAGAGTTAAAACGCATATATAGATTTGTGTTCTCTTAGAAGTGTACATATAAATTAATGCACAAAAGAGAAAAACAAATGAAATTCTTTGCAGAACGCCTACCCAACGAATTTCATCAAAGGATATTGAAAAATGATGAAAAAATTCACCCCAAACCCATAAAAACAAACCGACTAAATATATTTTAGCTGCTCTCCATAATACTTTTTTAAGGATTCTGTTATTCTCAATTCCCTTTTCCCTTTGTTTGCTTATCGACAGTACTATTGAGGCTCCCAACACAAATAAGAAAGTAGGGAAAATATAATCAGTTGGTGTAATTCCATTCCAATCTGCATGCAATAAAGGAGCATATACATGATCCCATGAGCCAGGATCATTAACAATTATCATAAAAATAATTGTAACTCCTCTGAGAAGGTCAAGTGATAATAATCTTTGGGAACTAGAATTTGTCATAGATTGAAATATTTATTCAATTTAATGATTTTATACCTAAAAAGATTATTTTTTTGACATTTCAAAAAGCAATAACTCTCCAGAATTTTGGGAGACTAAAAATGAATTATCTCCTTTACTATTAGTCATTTTTTCAATATCTCGAGCATTCCCAGGAACAATAAAATTTGATTCTTCTTCCTCCATTACCTCAAATTTATTTCCCCCAGTATTGATTAAAACAAGACCTGAAAGAGCGTCATAAGGGCCTATAAAGGGCTCATTTCCGTAGTCATTTCCAATTAGCAACAGGTCTAATAAACCATCATTATTTAGATCAACTTTTTCAAAATCATATATCGGGGCAAACTGGGATTTACTGGGCAATAGATGGACCTTAAATTTCCCATTTCCTAAGTTCTCAATTAAGCAGGTTTTATCAAAATTAACTTCTAATTTTATGGCGCCCTTTAATTCCTCTTCAGAAAAAATTTTATTAAAATCTGCGGACCCAAATTGCCTATAGGATTTAAATTTTTTCCTGAAAAAAGGACTTTGTCTATTTAAGTTACCCCAAAATGTAACGGGATACATTTTTAGTTTTCCCTTTTTACTTTTTGAGTAAGAAAAAATGATTGGATCCTCAAATCCATTTTCATCAAAGTCTTTTGAAATCAAAGAAACCGGTGTTTCCTTTGAAATATTGTAATGATTATTTACACCAATATTTCCAATCAAAAGATCCATATCTCCATCGTTATCACTATCTAAGGATTCTATTGATTGCCACCAGCCAGAATAATTTTCTATTCCATTTTTTTCTGAGAGTATCAGCTTTCCATCGTTGTGGAGATATATTTGGATGGGATAAAATTCACTTACCACAACAAGATCTTTTATTTTGTCATTATTAAGATCTACCCAAAGAGCATCCTTAATAATGCCTTTTGGGGGATTATTCCCAAAAACTTGTTCACTAACATCTGTAAATTCTCCATTAATATTTCTAAGAATTGAACTAGTATCAGAATGAGGATATTCTATTAGTCTTGTTTTTCCTCCAATAAAAATATCAGTAAGCTTTTCATTAATGTTATTATTAACACGAATAATTGAGCCTTGAGAATCCATTTGTGGAAAATTGCCACTTTCCAATTCAAAGTTTCCATTACCATCATTTCTTAAGAGTTCAATTTTAGTTTCAAAAAGTTGTCTTGAATAATTTTCTTTGTTTGCTAAAAAAATTAAATCCAAATCATTATCAAGATCATAATCCAAAGTTGCTAAATCTTCATATTCATAGTCATTAAAATGATCAGATTTGAAAAGTGTAGATTCATTAAATTTTCCATCATTATTTTGTAAGAATAATTTTGGAGAAGCACCTTTTGAATTGGATACGACAAAATCATTTAAGCGATCATTATTAAAATCTCCAGAAACTATTTTAGGAGAGGATTCAGAGATTTTTCTTGGCAGTAATCTTTGAAAATGGAAGTCTGCTTGATCAATTTGAGAATGCTTAAAGTTAATGTCTCTAATTTTAGACACTTCAGTAAACATTTTGTCATAATCTTTTTTAATTAGAGGGAAACGGATTGATTTATCATCTAGATCATTTGAATTATTATAAAGGAATTCAATGGTTTGATTTGATTTAACATCAGAGATTTTTTGAAAAGACCCATCTGGCCAAAGAACTTCTACTGAAAGAATTTCCCCAAGATCTCCAAGGCCAAAATGAATTATGTTTTCAACTCCAGACATGTATCCTCTAGTGTGATAGATCTCTTGGGTTTGAAATTTATCTCCTTGAAACCTTACGGCAATCTTTGCCCCTATTCCTGTAGTGTTATTTTCAGGACCTCTTAGTTTAACCATTAAATACTTATTGTTTAGAGATTTTTCAGAAGTGTTATTAAAGATAAATGCTTCATCATTTATATTATTAACTATATAGTCTAGATCACCATCTTTGTCAAGATCTGCATAAGCAGCGCCATTTGAAAATGAAGGTATTTCAAGCCCCCAATCATTACTTTTGTCAGAAAAAGTTAGATCGCCATTATTTTTAAAAGAATAATTTGACTGTTTTACAACCGGGATGCAATCTAGAAGGATTGAACTATTGACAAATCGGGCAACACTTTGCCGAAAATCAGAAAAATCTTTATCTGTTATATCTCTTGGAAAACCATTTGTTATAAACAAGTCTCTAAGCCCATCATTATCTGCATCAAAGAATAAAGGAGACCAGCTCCAATCGGTTTGATATATTTCTGAAAGCATACCTATTTCACTAAAAGGGACATTATTCCCATTTCCAAGATGCAGCATATTCCTTGAATGTTGGGTTTCATAATCCCATTTTTGATTTAAAAAAACAGTTTCATAATTGCTATATGAAATAGTTGTTTTTTTTCTATAGTTTGATTCGCCAAGCATATCCAAGGACACAATATCAGGGTACCCATCATTATTAAAATCGGATATATCTACACCCATAGAGAACATACTTTGGTGTTTAATAAAATCTCTTATTTTATTAGAGAATGTTCCGTCTTGGTTATTTATATATAGGAGATCATTTGTGATATAATCGTTACCAATGAATATATCTGGCCAACCATCATAGTTTACATCAGAGATAGCAACCCCCAAACCAAATCCTTCCACTGTAATTCCCGATTCTATTGTAACATCAGAAAAAGTTCCATCACCATTATTTTTATATAGGCGATCATTACTAACAGCAGTTCCATCTTTAATTTTTTTTCTATAGTTTGTAGGAATGGTTTTACTTTGTTCATTGTTTAGAACAAAAAGGTCAATAAGACCATCTTTATTGTAATCAAAAAAGACAGCTCCCATGCTATTACCAGAATCGTCAACACCATATTCAGATGCTTTTTCTTCAAAATTAATAATTCCTGTTTCTGGATTAACTCCTTTGTTTATGAAAAGCATATTTCTTCTATTCTCTTTATACATGGCAGCACAAACATATATATCCAAAAGATTATCGTTATTAATGTCAGCATAAGTAACCCCTGTAGACCACTTGTCTTGAGCTAATATTTTTGCTGATTCACTAATGTCTTTAAAAATAAATTCACCTTGATTCAAATAGAGTCTATTGGGTTGTTGATTTCCAGTAAAAAAAAGATCAGTTTTTCCATCATTATTATAATCAGCAGCTGCCACACCTCCCCCATTAAAAACATACTCTTCATTTAGGATATGTAAAGTATCATTTTCAATAATTTGATTATTGAACTTAACATTACTTGTGTTACTGTCTATTTTGACAAAAAGATTTTCTGAATTGTCCTCACAACTAAGAATTATGATTGACATAATTAGAACAAAAAAAGATTTTAAATCCACTGACTTGATCTTCATTTTAGAAATACTTTATTAAGCGAAATAAATTGAAAAATAATAAACTATAAGTGATTAAAATCATAATGTGCGATAATATTTACCTTTATGATCATAAATTTAAAAAACTATTTTCTCTTATTCTTTTTGTGTTTCATTTTTATTATTATAATTAGTTATAAAAATAAGAATCTGTTCAATATATATATAATCTATCTATGATTTTAATAGTTTTTGAAAAGGGTTATTGATAAATTCTTACATAATCTATTTCCATAATTTCTTCTGAAAAATTAGATGGAACATCTCCTCCAAGATTTCCGCCTACAGCAATATTAAGAAGTAGATAATGATCATTATCATAAGGGTTGTTAGATGTATTTGTCATACTAAAAAAAGTATTATCATCTAAAAGAATAGAAATTTTCGAACTATCCCAAACTAATGAATAGGTGTGAAATTCATCATATGAATTTTCAATACTTTTCGTATCTCCTTTATTTTTATATTGTCCAGAATTATCTTCCCAATGAAGGTGACCAATGACACTGTTTTTATCCCATCCATTTTGCTCCATAATATCAATTTCTCCACAAGCTGGCCAGCCGACATCTCCAAATTGGGTTCCAAAATAATTTCCAATTTCATTAATGTTTGCACCAAGTGTCCATATAGCGGGCCATGTTCCAGATCCTTTTGGAAGTTTAGCTCTTACATCAATTCTTCCATATCTAAAAGAAAATTTTGAGTTAAGCCTGGCAGAAGTATAAGATTTTGAAAAACCATCAAATTCATATTGTTCTTTTTTAGCTTTAATTTTAAGCGTTCCATTGTTTACATAAGAATTTTCTAATCTGTCAGTATAATGCTGTAGTTCCCCATTCCACCAACTTCCATTATTTGGAGGAATAGTTTGGTGATGCCATTTATCTATATCTGGAGATCCTTCATAATCAAATTCATCACTCCAAATTAGGCTTAGATCTTCTCCAATTAAATAGGGAGTTTGTGTTGGGGCTTCCATTGGATTTGATAAATCGGTATTATTGGAAGAACAGGTAATTACTAAAAAAACAATTAATAAAGGAGATATTTTAAACAATAAAATGTTTTTCATAAAGTAATTAATTTAACTAATAATAAAAAAGCTCCTTTAGAAAAGGAGCTTTTTGTTTTTAAAAATTAACTTATGAAATTAGTGGCCAGGATTTTGAACTAATACTCCGCCACTAAGGTCAATAGCAGATAAAGGAATTGGATATCGAACATGTTTATCTTGAAACGTTTGACCTTTACCAAAAGTTGTAATGGTTGCAGCCTCATTAGCTATATAAGCATTCATATGAGCAGGCATACCACCCCATCTTACTAGATCAAAGTAACGATGACCTTCCATTGCTAATTCTAATCTTCTTTCGAAACGAACTGCTTTACGAGCATCAGCTGCGCTTGCCCAAACAGAATTATACAATTCTATATCAGGATTAGTCCCAGCTACAGGAGTCATAGTTTTGGCTCTATTTCTAACCAGATTAACAAGGGTTCTTCCTCTTTCAAGATTTCCGCTTTCAACAGCAGCTTCAGCAGCCATTAAAAGAACATCTGCATATCGCATTATATGATAATTTAGTCCAGAAAGATTTTGACCCCAACCACCTTGAGCAAAGTTATTAGCATCATCTGATTGGAAGATGTTTTTCTTAGGCAAATATGGCCCAGAAATATCAGAGAAATTAGCACGAATCCATGATTTCCCAGCATGTATTCCATAACCATTATAATCAACTCCTCTTCTTCCAACTGTAAAGTCTAAACGCGGATCAACAGTAGCTGCTGGTACAACAAATGCTACATCTGAGGTAATGTTATAATCATGATCCAAAGCAGAACTTGCTTGAAAATCATCAACCATAGGTAAACCACTTTGGGTTTGATATGCATCAACTAAGTCCTGGGTTGGTTGATAAAAACCACAACACCATCCAAATGCTGCAGGATAATTTAATGCTCCTGAAGCATTACCTTGTTTAACTTGTCCATCATCAGCTGAATATTGAATAGCAAACATAGCTTCAG
>Ga0163108_10002402_pt1 | contig 13570 bp, 1 predicted proteins | sample Fk1155metaG_FD_109644 | JGI IMG/M metagenome (GOLD analysis project Ga0163108, IMG submission 109644) | Marine microbial communities from the Central Pacific Ocean - Fk160115 155m metaG | ecosystem: Environmental > Aquatic > Marine > Oceanic > Photic zone | place: The Central Pacific Ocean...
AATGCCGACCAGGTGCTGGTCGGAAGAAACGAGCAGGCGAATGTGGTCGCCCTGTTGGCACCCTTGCAGATGAGTCCGCGCTGCATCATGGTCCATAAAAAATCCGGTATCCGTCGTCTTCAGGATCTCAAGGACATGACCCTGGCGGCGGGCAGTGGCAAGGCCTACCTGGAATACCTGAAGACGCAGGTCACCCTGGAAAATGTCAAGCTGGTCCCCTATGCCGGTAGCAGTGCCCTGTTCCTCAAGGATGAAAAGTTCGCCCAGCAGGGATATGTGTTTAGTGAACCCTTCGTGGCCCGGCGAGAAGGTGCCGATCCCCATGTACTGATGGTTTCCGAGATTGGTTTCAATCCCTATACGAGCCTGCTCGTGACCCACGGGGAGACGATTACCGACCAGGAAGAACTGGTTACCAAGGTGGTGCGAGCTTCCCGGCGTGGCTGGCAGGATTACCTGGCCAATCCCGAGACAGTTAACGCCTATATCCACAAGGTAAACCCGGAAATGGACATGGAAAGTTTGCGGTTTGGCGTGGAGGCAATCCAGCCGCTATGCCTGCCCGAGAACATGCCACCCACAGAACTGGGCACCATGACCCTGGCCCGTTGGCAGGAACTGGCAGATCAGCTCAAGCAAATCGACTGGCTTGATGCCCAGATTGATCCGGCCACAGCCTTCGAGTCGCGCTTTATCGAGGCCGCCCCAGGATCCTGAGTGCTGTTGCTTGGTAGCTACTGTCTCTAGCGGGTCGGTGGCGCGACTTCCTGGATGACTGACCCGTACTTCGGGCTGAGGATCAGGATGGCAAACTTCTGGACCGCGTCGAGATCGTCCGTGTTCACGGAGCTATAGTCAAACTTCCCACGCAAATCGGTGTAGCCATCCTTGTAGAAGCGTACCTTGCCACCAGGTAACCGGGCGTAAACCTTGACGTAGGTTTTCGGTACGGGCTTATCGGAAGCCGACTCGGTTACCCGTAGCTGACCATACTGCTGGATCGTCTGTACGTTCAACGAGTTGGCATAGTAAGCCCGGGTCTGGACCTGGCCAGCGCCTTGAATCTCGACCAGCAGGTTGCTGTTTTGCAGTTGCTCCGGTAACTGGAACGTGACCTGCGTCTTGTCCTTCGGTAACTCGATTTGCTCGGTTACGTTGGGTCGGATATAGGAAAACTGACCTGAACCGTGCTGCACGAACGGCTTGCGACTGAAAAGCAATTCGATGTCCATCAGGTAGTAATTAACCTGCACCTGTGGCACCTGCTGGTACTTGAGTTGGACTTGCTTGCCCTCGATAACCAGGTTCAGGCTGGCAGTGCGTGAGGCCAGTTTTTCCTGGACCTGCTCCCGGTTCTCCGGATCGATGAGGTCGGGGTTCTTGCCCTCCAGCTCGTTCAACTGGCTGGTCATGCTGGCGAATGCGTTCCGCCAACGATCCACCGGATGGTCCTGGTACTTGTTAAGAATCGCTCGCACCGGTTCCAGTTGTTCCGTGTAGAACCCGAGGTACCCGGCAAAGTAGTCGTATTGAAGACGCGCTGATAGGTTTTCAGGATTAACCTCGGCGAACGCTGCCAGCGCTTCCTCGATGCGATCCTGCAACAACATGTAGTAAACGATATCCAGTTGATCCACATCGGTGAGTTGCCGACGGTAACTCAGGATTTTCAGCAACTGATGATACTGGGTGTGAAAACGCTGATTCACGATCTGTCGCCGTGGCCCCAGGGCGTGGGCCCGGGCGTTGACCAAAGGACGATAGTCGCGATGCTGGTAGGTTTTTCGGTTGACGGGGTCGATCGATAACAGCGGGCTTTCCAGGTACATTCCACAGGCCTTCACGAAGTCGTTCCGGTGCTGCAGGTACTCCCGAATCCGAGCTACATCCCGATGCTGGATCGAGTAGGACCAGAGCGTCGGCTCGTAAACATGCCGCTGGTGCAGCAGCGCCGTGACCTGTTCGTAAAAATCCTTGTCCTGCATGCGAAACGCGATCTTGTCCAGTGCAACGCGATGGAGATTCGTGGCCTGGAGGTATTCCATGACCTGTTCAGGAGTTCCAAACTGGGAAATGTATGCCCAGTTGTTACGGTCGATCTTGCTCGGTTTATCCAGCACCTTGAAGCTAAAGGGATCCGCCTGGGTGACGAGTTGTTCTTCCTTGGAAACATGGACCGGGTAGTGTGAGTAGTTTCCGACAGCAGGAAAATAGAACAGGTAGTCGAAGGTGGTCGTGTGGTAAGGCTTCAGGCTGACATGCATGCTGCTTGTTTCACGAAAGCCATTGACGGGCATTGCGCCCGCGGGGATCTGCAGTAATACATCCAGCTTCTGGGGTGCGGAGGTGGGATTGGTCACGACGACCTGGCATCCATAAACCGTGTGCACGAGGAATTCTTCCGAGATGAACTTGTCATAGCGTTCATTACCTTCCTGCCGATAACGATCACCATGTCGGTAGAAGTTTTCGCTGACCAGGATCGAGACGGGATTTTCCTGGGGTACACTTTCCTTGATTTGCTGGTGAAAAATGACCAGTGGGCTGCCCGGCTTCAGAGTGAGCTGGAGTTTCTCAAGCTTGGTCTCGTGTTCCCCGGCCTGGAATGGCAGGTCCATGACGGCCAGGGCAGCCATCATCTCGGTGAAATTGCCAGCGGCCTGGAGAAAGTTCGCAGAAACAAAACCGGCCTTGCCCTGGTGTTCCACGTAGTCATTCCAGAATGCGTTGACTTTCACGAGTTCCGCGTTTTGCTGTTCGATAGGCAACTGGTAGTAGTTGTTCTCGACCCATTCCTTGGTAGCTTCCATCTTGCGATACAATTGGACAACGCGTTTGCGGGAGGCAGTGTTGGACTCATACCATACCGCTGCGTCTTTCCCCGCGTTCAGGAGCTGATCCTGAACGGTGGATTTCTTCTTGCCGTTCTGCTTGGACTCGCTCAGTTTCTTTTCGAGGCCTTCCTCTCCGACTCGCTCATCCCTATCCTGGGATGGCTTGGCGCCTGGGGCCGGGGGCGCGAAACCTCCACCACCCATGCCACCCATCCCGAATCCCCGGTTCTTGTCGGCTGCCTTGGCGGTCGACATGTCGTCCAGTTGCTGTTGTTCTTGCTCTAGTGGCTTTTCGACAAGACCGAGCAGTGCTTCCATTTCCTCCGTCTCCTCTTCCAGGGCGTTACCCTTGAGGGCCGTGTCGAAGAGTTCGTTTAAAATGTCCAGGTCCGGGGTCAATAACTGGTAACGGTCGCGAATCGCTCGCAGTGTATGCGCAGATTCATCCTGGAGACGTTTTCCCAGCAGGACCTGTTCCAGTGTGTTCAGACGCCCATGGTGCCATGGATCCAGGTAACGATCGAGTTTTGCATTGAGCAGCCAGTGGTCCACGAAGGTGGCGTCCTTCTTATTTGCCAGGTAGGGCAGGATGACCAACTCGAAGAACCGGGGGTCCTTGTGGTAGAGGAAGAAGTTCAGCTCGTGGCAGGCGTACTTCGAATAAAGCGCCCGTTTTTCCGTATCCTTGAGAGCAGGCCAACCAAGAATGAAACGGAACTCGGCGAGTGTCTCATCACCAGATAATGTTGCGTAGAGCGTGTAGACCTTTGAGAGGTCGTCATAGACCTGGAAGCGGGCCGTGCTGACATCGGGCAGCACGAAGGGCGTACCGGCAGGAACGACCCGGATCTTTTTTTGTTGCGAAAAGTGCTTGGCAGAGTCCAGGGTGTTTGCCAGTCGCAGATCTCGGTATTTCGTGTCGATTTCCGGAAGCGAAATCGTACGCAGAACAGCACTGGTCGGATCGACAGCTACGATATGCAGCTTGCAGTTCGCGCCCAGGTCTTCCCGTTTGATCGTGACGACTCCCTGGTCATCGGGTTGCAGGTTCACCAGCGAGATTGCCTGGCCAGGCAGGAAATCAAGGTTGGCAAAGTCGCCCCCGGATTTAGCGGCACCCGGTTTAGCGCCCATGCCACCACCGGCGAATCCCTCTCCCGTGCCACCCGCATCCTGCCCGTCAAACGCCTCTCCCTTCTTGGCGTCCTGCCGCGTGGTTTCGGTGGTATTCAGAACCCAGGGGTTAAGCAGCACGCTGGGTCGCGCCAGCATGTTTCCTGGATACTTGACCTGGTACTTGCGATCGATGATGTACTGGTACTCGTCACCAATGTTGCGGCCGGCAGCATAAAGCGAGTTGAGTGACTGCGTTTTTCGACCAGCAAGTGCTTCGCTCAAGGTCTTGTGCATCTGGTGGTAAGCGGAATATGCCGGTTCGTATCGACTGGCAAACACATGTAAACGGGCGTACTTGCTGGCATTTCCCAGTTGCACCTGGATTTCCTGGTTTCCGATGTTGATACCTGGAATGTGGAGCAACGCCAGCGGCTGAGTTTCCAGTTGACGATAGTTACCAACCACGTGTTTGCCGACCTGGGCTCCAGCGGTGACACGAATGGAAATGGACTCGTTGGTCTGCTTCAGTAGCAGGCTGTAGTCTCCCACCGGCAAGGGGTCCAGTTGCCAGAATCCTTTTTCTAGCCGGATTGATTTGAAGTGATCTGTTGTGAAATGTTTCCCGCGGACCTCGAGCAGGGAAATCTCATCGCGGCGGGGTTCTGCCTGCTTACCCAGGTAGGGGATTTGAATCGATTCACCCTGCCTGGCATGGATCAGCGAGGGATAGTAACACTGATCGGTTTCCAGGGGCCAGGTGCGTGCTGCGCCATCCAGGTCCTTGGCCGTGATCTTAACGATATCCGGCAAGGGGCCCAGCAGGATGCGACCCCCGATATTTGACTGCAGGGTTACCGAGACCGGTTGCTTGAAATCACGGTGCTCCAGGACTACCTGAACAGGTCTCTGCGCCTTGGCTTCTCCAGACTTGCCAAGCAACTCCAACATGTAATTACCGTTGATCTGTACCAGGTGGACGGTCTGGATCTGTGCGGTGCTATCGATCGCGTTCAACTGGAACTCCTGCTGGTCCCATACTTCCACTTTAGTCGGGTTACTCAGGGGCTGGACCTTGGCATCCAGTTGGAAGGAGATGGTCTTGAGTCGCTGGGGGACCTGGAATTCAAGGATCGATTCACGATCTTCAAATAATTTGAAATCGGTCACCGTTTTCGTGGTCACGGTTCCCTGCTGGTCAGTCGATTCAATCGTCAACTGGACGTCTTCCAGTACCGATAGCGAGGTTGGTTTGCCGTTGATCGTCAGGTGAGGGCGCACGATGACCGCGGTCTTGCCACGCGGCAGCAATGATTCACGGTTCACGTGGAACCCGGCCTGGAGCTCGTATTGCTCGGGCAGGTGCGTGAACTGGTGCAGTGAACAAATCCTGCCATGCGTCAGCAGGAAAGAGCGGTCACCGGGATCGTTGCTATAGGGAACCGTGATGTGTCCATCCTTGTCCGCCTTGTATTCCTTGTTGCCGAGCAGAAGTGCAGCATCACGAAGATGTTCATTGTTGTCACTGAATACCGTGAATCTTTGCCCCGCATTCGTGGACTCTATCACGTAACGCAGGCGGCCCTTGCGCACCAGTGCCCGACTGCTCTCACCGTTACCAATGAAATCGATCACGTAGGTTCCCTGCTGGTTGAGTTCAGGAAATTCGAAGTGACGGCGCACGCGGCGCAGTCCAGGCTCCTTGTATTCAAACGTGCGCTCCTCGTTGGCCACCAGCCCATCGAGGTTAATGTCCGTGCTGATCTCACGGCCGTTTTCGCGATAGTAGTTGACGCTGTTTAACTCGAAAACCTTCACGATCAAGGTCGAGACATTCTTGATGTCCAGGTCCAGTCGCACTGGTTCGGCAACACCGAAGTTCTGCTTGTTGGTCGGAACGAAATCAATATCCACCCGTTCCTTGAGTGCCTGGTACTGGGCCGGTGGTAACATGGCGTACCATTGCTCGGCGTTGCCGAGGCCGTTGACGATCTTCGTTTCCGCGAACAGGTGCTTGAGAAAAAGATCACCCAGGTAAGGGAGGTATGCCTTGTAGTCTGCTTCAGCAACGAAGAAATGAGCCAGGTAACTGCGAACCAGCGATTGATCATTCCCTATGGGTGGATGCAGCGTGAACTTGCTGAAATCACTTGCCAGGTCCGCCTGGCGACCAAAGTGCATCGGTAACGCGAGCCACTTGCGGTTGACATAACTAACCTGTCGCGGCAGCTTGATGTAATCCATGAAACGCTGCTTGTTGTATTGTCCCTGCGAACGGTCCAACACAAGTTGCTGGTACAAAACATGTGCCTTGAGCGAGTTGTGTACGTCGTTCAAGGTGCTGGTGAAGGTGGCCATCCGGTCCAGGTAGCTCCGCTTCTCGGCCACGTTATTCTGCCAGTCCACGTCGGCGTGCGGCTGGAGACGGGCGAGATAGGTTTGTACGAATTTATCCTGGTTGCGTAATACGGGTTTCAGTTCCAGGCAGGCATCGAGCTGGACCTTCAGGAGCATCCGGTGAATAGGCAGGCTGCCAAATCCCTTGCTACCCCTGAAATCCAGGTCCGCCACGATCAGCTGCGGGAGTTGTGCATGATCGGGCCGCTTCAGTCGTTGCAGCAGCAACCGCCGCCTGGTAGGTGTCAGCTCCATGCCGGTCAGCCACTGCAACGCGCTGTCCTGGAAACCATTGAGCGTGGGAGGTTTCGAGAACTCGCGCTGAACCAGCGTCTCGCGTGAAATGAGCTTGGGATCGAGCTGAACCGGTAGATTGGATTCTGGCTCCAGCTTCGCACGTTGATGATCAAATTGCAGCTTGAGATGTCGCTTCAGGTAATCCAGTGACTGGCCAGGATCGCCGGCATACATGAGCAACGCCTGGCGATGCTGAATTTCGCGGATACGCGGGGAGCTCTTGTGTGCCTTGATCCAGGCGACCAGCATCCCATCGACCTCGTCGTACTTTTCCAGGTTCTGCAGGTGCAGGCAGTGGTAATAGTAATAGTCCTCGGTTCCCGGGATCAATTGGTCTAGGGCGACCTGGCGATTGGCCGCCAGGGAGAATTGCTCAATAAAATCGATCTCGTTCGCGGCCGATTTCCGGCCGGTAGACTGGGCGGCCACGAACTGAACCGGCAGGCTGATTAGGGTTATCGTGGCAATGATTTCAAGCAGAGACAGGGAGCGTAAATGAATACGTTGCATGTCAAAAATACCTCGTTGAGGAAGAAAACCAGCAAAAGATGCCTGGTTGAGTGGAAGATCCAAGAGATCAAGCAGTGCTCATATTGCACTTAGATGTATTATAGAGTGAAAAGTTCCCAGTAAGTCAGGGAAAACCCTGAGTCGGGACGTATTTTCTATCCAACACGGGTAGCAGAACACCTGCAGGCCGGTGACACGCTGGTCACCGGCCCGGGCATGAGTGGGTTACTAACCACGAGAACTACCTGAGATCTCGCATCAAGCGGTCAATGGCTGAGACGTAACTCTGCTCGGTATTCTCTTCGGCCAGGCGATCCAACAGTGAAGCATCGCTGTCGTCCGAGGAGTCCGGGTCAACCAGCGGTTGGGCATCCCGGACGGGCTGCTGGGCCGTGGCTGCCTGTCGCCAGAAATCATCGTCACCGTCAAAGATTGCATCGACGACCGGTACCTGGCTGTCGCGTTTCGCTTCAACCTGCTCCTGTACCGGTTGCTCCTGCGTGATAACCGGTCGCAGTTGTGGTTGTTCCACGAGGATGGCCTGGTCGCCCAGCAAGCTTGCTGCGATACCTTCTCCCTCTCCCGATCCCGGGGCACCGGTATTGGCAGTGGAATTGGCATTGAGGTGGTTGACCACCAGCAGCGGATCGATCGGCGCCACGAAGCCGTCCATGTTGACGTCGATGAACGGTGCCACATGCGTGTAACCGGTCAGCCGCTCGCTGCCGTTGGAGTTCAGGTGGTTGATCACCATCAGGGCGTCCAGCGGCGTGACATATCCGTCGGCGTTGACATCCAGCGGGTTGGCAAAGTTCGTGTGACTGTTGCCACCGGGTTCGCCGAGTCCCGTACTGCTGTTTGAAATCGGTGGATCAAAGTTACCGACCAGCGGCAGGGCATACTCGTCGCCCATCTGAGCCGAGATGTCATTGCCGAACGGTACCGGGTCAAAGTGGACCACGTTCAATCCGGTAGTGGCGTCCACGACGATGCGATCCAGGACGCTTGGTCCAATAGAGCCACCGTTCTGATCGTCTACCACGCCCGAAACCAGGAAGAACCATTCGCTACCTTCTCGCGGTGCCATGCCTTCACGGTCTGGTACCCACAGTCCCAGGTCATCGAAGCCATCCTGGTTCATGTCAGCTGCCACGGGTCGTTCACGGGCACCGATAAAGCCGAAGCGGAAGGAATGAGTGACCGTGTTGGGCCACGTTGCCGGGACCCCTGGGGCACTGTTAGCGACCGCGACCTGGAACGTATCATCGGTCCAGGTTCCCAGGTCATCCACGCCGTCACCGTTGAAGTCACCCACGACCGGGTAGCCTCGCATGCCTGCCACCACGTGCGTGCTGGCATCGTCAAGCAGGAAGTTCTGGTCACGATCAAAGTGCCAGGTGACTCCGTCAAACAGGGCTACCTCGTCGCCATTGGCGGTGTTGCCATCGAAATTACCCGCAACCGGGGTTCCATTGACACCATCCGGATCCGGAATGTTTTGGTTCGGTACCCCGTCGTTGTCCGTGTCGATCAACCAGCGGTAACCGCCGAAGGGTGCCACGGATCCGTAAGCGGCGATCTTGTCAAAGCCATCCGTGGTAGCACCCGGATCGGCAAAGTTACCAGCGAAGATGTCATCACTGGTGTAGCCGACCATGTACGTGATGTCACGGTGTACAAAGTCCGCGTTGTCCGGATCGAACTTGAAGTTGCCGTTGGTGTCGGTCCAGACGTTACCGGCAGCCCAGACACCAATTTCCGGTCGCGTGTCGACCGTGAACCGTGCCACGAAGTCGCCACCCGGTTGCTCATCACCACTGGGAAGCCGCGTAGCGACCTGCGTACCATCGGGTTCGACGGCATCCGATTCGCCGTCCAGGGCGTTGCCAGCCGGGTCGACCAGGTTGTCCGAGATCGTCAGCGTGAACCGATCGTCCGGCAGTGGTGCGTCGAAGGTCAACACGATCGATCCGGTGGCTGGGTTCCCCGCGGTCGCGGCGACCGGGTTAAAGACGGCAGTCTGAATCGAGACCTTGCCATTGTAATCGCCGACCAGCGAGTAGTTGCCGACGGTTTCGGCCGGGTTGAAGGCAGTGCCCTCGGCCAGGGCGTTGTACAGTAAGGCCGCGTCACGGTCCGGCAGGTCCTGGATGTCAATCGTGATACTGTTGACGATCGGTGTCGGTGCCATGGTCGGCTTCAGGCCAAACAGGTTGAAGGCCGGATCGCTCGTGATAAAGACGTCCGTTACCTGCGGGCCCTGCGTATCGATAAAGATGTCGATGTTCTCGGCATCACTGACGTTACCGGCCAGGTCTTCCGCGGTCACCGAGATTTCCCGAATGCCGTCATGCGGGAAACTGTTGGGTGCGGCTGGATCATTCAGGTTGTAGTCGTACATCGCCGACCATTGACCCTCGGGGAAGACCTCGTCGCCATCGTTTGGCAAGGTCGTGGTCAGCTTGAACTCCGTCGGGTTGTCAATCGTGTCATTGTTGCTGGCATCGACGTAGAGGCGAACAATGGCATTCGCTTCCGCATCCCCGGTAAAGCCAGGTGCAGTCACGCTCGTGATGTTGTCCGAAAGCGTACTCGGAATACCGGCCACACCTGTATCACTCAGGGTGGGATCGATACCGAGAATCGAGACGGGCGGAGCCACCGTGTCGAGCGTTACCTGCAAGGTGCCGGAGAGTTCACCACGACCGATCACTTCCGGATCGGCTGCATCGCGGACCCAGACGGCGGCACTGATGAAGTTGTTGTGCCCTTCAAGCAGGTCACCATTAGTCGCTGTGAATTGCCAGGTGTTGCCACCGGCGAGGAAAGCAAAACCGATCGAGACGCCATTATTGAAGACCTCCACGCCGTAATCGGCACCGGCGGTCTGCGAGTCGTCATCGGTTGTGTCTGCCACCATGTTCAGGTTGGTGAATTCGTCAATACGATCATCGTCGAGGACGATATCGAAGACAGCCGCACCATTCAGGTTGGCATCAAAGTTCGTCACGTCGTCACCGTCGTGGCGACCACTGTCAGTGGCAGCCGTCAGGTCGACCAGTTGCGGTACCGGGGCCGGTACGTTGATGGCCGTCAAGTTGTAGACGTTGACCGCAGTCGGATCGTTACCCACGACGCGAGCAAAGTAGGTCTGGTTCCGGATAACCGGAATCGTGACGCGTTCACCGATCGTGTTCCCGGCTGGATCGACCAGGGCCGTGCCCGTGCCGATCGAGGCTGGTGCGCCATCTGAATCGTACAGCTGCACGTCCAGGTTACCATCGCCCGGCAGTCCGGCACGACCGTTGGCCAGCGTCCCGACTTCCTCGAAGTAAACCTGGATGTCCAGTGTGCCGGTCTCGGCAGCCACGAACTGATAGAAATCATTGTCACCTTCCACGGCGGTCGGTACCAGGCTCAGGGATGCTGCACCCGGATCAATCGTTGGATCGATGTTGATCGTGGCACCCGAACCAAGGAACGTGGCACTGTTCAACGTGTTGTTCGATTCGAACGTGTCATGCTTGAAGACCACCAGTTGTCCGTCACTACCGCTGCCCGTGGCACCGGTAATCGGATCGACGGGTGAGACCTGGGTGTATTCGACACCGTCGTAGACGACCGGGGCCAATGCGCCCACGCTGATCGAACCAGATTGATCATCCGCACCGTGGCGATGGATGACTGTGTCTCCCAGCCCATCGTCGACCACGACCAGGCGATCGCCCGTGTTGGAAGCACCGCCCTCAACCGTGAATCGCAGGCTGGACGTTTCCGTGCCTGCCACGATGAGGCTTTCACTTGGAATCACACCGATCAGGTCGTCGCCGGAACCGGCCGCAATGCGGGCTTCCTCGACGTTGCTGATCGTGTCCGTTTCATTGGCAATCACGGCACCCGTCTGGTCCGTGACCGTGTAGACCAGTGTGCCGGCAGCCGTCTGCTGGGCCTCGATCTGGTCACTGCCGGCCGTACCGGAAATCAGGATCGTGTCAAAACCAGTACCGCCATCAAAGGTGTCGGCACCACCGCCACCCACCATGGTGTCTTCGCCGGCGTCACCGTTGAGCGTATCCGCTCCACTGCCACCTTCCAGGTAATCATTGCCGGGGCCACCATTGAGAATGGCGTCGGCAGTCAGCGAGTCATCTCCAAGACCACCGTTGAGCGTGATTCCGATGATGTTTTCAACACCATCAACAGCCTTGATCACATCGTCGCCCGCGTTGCCGTTAACCGTGAGGCGATCTCCGTCAGCGGTTGCCGCAGAATCAATGTCAAACTCAGCGGCCAGGCCAGTGACGCTTACCAGGCCACCCGATTCTGTGATCGAAACGTCATCGGAGCCTTCCGTACCGTTGAGGGTTACGAGATCAACATCGCTGCCGGTGTTGCTCAAACCCAAGTGAACCAGGCGAACTGGGGTATCGGTCAGATCTCCGACAGTGATCGAATCGTCGCCATCACCAACGAGTGCTTCAATGACCTCGAGATTCGTATACAAGGAGTTTGTCCCATCCAGCGTGATTTGGGCTGCTGGGCCGATTGTATTGATGGCGAGTGTATTGTTCGCTCCATCCCCAGCCATGGCGAGCGTGTCATCACCATCGCCACCATCTACGGTATCCACGCCGTCGCCGACCGTGTAATTAAAGGCATCCGAGTCATTGCCACCGTCGATCTGGTCGTTACCGGTACCACCTTCGATGACATCGTTGCCGCTGCCACCCGCAATCTGGTCGTTACCCGCGTTGCCAGTGATAATGTCATCACCCGCATCACCAGAGATCAGATCACCCTGGTCACCACCGATCAGTACATCGTTACCCGTACCACCAGAAATCGTGACACCGACAGCCGCGACGGCAGATGCGTCCACGATGTCAGCACCGGCACCACCGTCGACCTGGGCCGCAATGGCCAAGGCACCCAGTGTTACCGTGTCATCACCACCAGCACCCGTGATATCGAGTCGATCGATGCCAGCCCCAATCGTGACTGTTCCATCACGCGTGACCGAGGATGCCGTTGGCATCGTGACCGCATCGTCTCCCTCGGTTCCCAGCACGTGCAGGATATCGAAACCAGCGGTTCCGCCCTGGACCGTTAGCACGGCTGCGGCATCAAGTCCCGCGTAGCTGATCGTGGTGTCCGTACCACTGCGGGTGATGGCACCCGAGTTGGCATCCGTGGCATTGAAGTGAATCGTGTCGTTACCAGCCGTACCAGTTACGTCCAGCGTGTCACCGGCCAGGCTGTTGGCGTTGATTTCCAACCGTTCCAGCCCGGAGACTGCACCGAAGCCCGTGACATCAAGATCGTCGCCGGCTGCTGCACCACCACCGTTGGCAGCCAGGTTTTCAATGCCATTGACGCTGATCGGACCACCGACGACGCCGGTTACGGTGCTGGTCGACAAGGCAACCACGATCGTGTCGTCACCGGCGGTGCCACTAACCGTCAAATCATCGCTGCCGTCGCCGTTGTCACCGCCGTTGACGGTTACGCCACCGACAAACAGGGCACTGCTGGCAATGTTGATCGAGTCATCGCCACCCAGACCCTCGAGTGCCAGGGCATTGGCACCCGGGGCACTGATGGTGAGTTGGCTGTTGAGCAGAATGTCGCCGCTGGCATCCAGGGCTACCGAGTCGTCTCCGCCAGTCCCGTTAACGACCAGCGTATCGACCGCGGTGCCGCTCGTGTCGGCTACGGAAACCGCTCCGCCGGATCCCAGGTTCTCGAAGTTCAGCGGCAACAGGCTATCGGTTTGGAGGCCGCCAGCGTCAATCGTGGCTCCCGGTGCATAACTGATCGTGTTGACACCAGCCGGACTGGTCAACGTGACCGTACCGTCACCGGTTTCGCCATCGAAGAAGACCTGTTCGATCGTCGCAATAGTAATCGTCTGGGCGTCTACCACGAGACTGCCAGCATCATCGCTGGTCGGTGAGAAGTTGGCACTGGTGCCGGAGACCGACAGCAGGTCGCCGCCACTGGCCATTGGCATGTCACCATTCACTTCCAGGGTCGTGATCGCCAGGATGTTGACATCAACGTCGATATCATCGTCACCCGACAGGGCATCGATGGTCAGCGATGTAAAGTCGGTGTACTGGATCGCCGGTGAATCATTCACGCTGACCGTGAAGTCATCTACGCCGGTACCGATGACCGTGATGTCATCGTCACCGTTGGTGGCACTGACAGTGACTGACCCACCGCCGGACCCGGTTACGCTGAGCGATTCGACATGGTCGTAGCTGACCGTTTCACTGCCCGCCACGTCAAAACTGCCCTCGTCGTTTTCGGGACCGATATTGGAAGTAACAGCGGCGGCACCACTGTTGATATTAAGTGCATCACCCGGGGTTCCACCGATTGGATCGTTGCCATCAATGAAGATCGGAATCGCACCC
>Ga0163108_10002403_pt1 | contig 13567 bp, 7 predicted proteins | sample Fk1155metaG_FD_109644 | JGI IMG/M metagenome (GOLD analysis project Ga0163108, IMG submission 109644) | Marine microbial communities from the Central Pacific Ocean - Fk160115 155m metaG | ecosystem: Environmental > Aquatic > Marine > Oceanic > Photic zone | place: The Central Pacific Ocean...
AGGGATTTAAGGTTTATACAACCTTAGACCTCTATCTTAATAAAATTGCCCAAGAAGCAGTAAACACTGGAGTTGAAAAACTTAATAAAAATCTAAACACAGTCGCTGCCAACATATCACTTCAAGGTGCTCTTGCTTCGGTAGACCACACAAAGGGTTATATCAGAACCCTTATTGGCGGAAAAGACTATCAAAAATCAAATTTTAATAGAACCTTGAATATGAAAAGACAAATTGGATCTACGTTTAAACCCGTTGTGTATCTAACCGCATTGAACCAAGGTTTTAATGAAAGTGGAATTGCCTATGGCTCGGGGTTTCCGCTTGAAGACGCTCCATGGAAGCTTACCTATGATAAAGCCAGACAACAATGGTCCCCAAAAAACTATGACAACAAGCACCTAAGTTGGATTCCATTACAAAAAGCACTTGTAGAATCAATTAATATTCCAACCGCACGCCTTGGAATAGAAATAGGTCTCGACAAAATTATTGCTACAGCAAAACAGCTTGGAATTAAAACCGAACTTCCTCTTTATCCATCTCTCATTCTTGGCGTTGCAGAGTTGTCACCTGTTGAACTCTTACAAGTTTACAGCACACTGGCAAATAGAGGCGTTAAAGATGAATTGACTGTGATCAGAGCAATTACCTATCCCAACGGCAAGGGCTACGCACGTTTTGTCTATGTTCCTAAACAAGTTTATGATCCAGCCCCAATTGACTTGGTTAATAAAATTCTTGAAAACGTGTTTGTAAATGGAACAGCCTCCAGCGCCAAAAGTCTTGGTTTTCATCGACCGGCTGCTGGCAAAACTGGAACAACAAGTGAAAACAGAGACAGTTGGTTTGCTGGGTTCACGCCAGAGCTTACAACAGTCACATGGGTTGGCATTGACAAAGGAAAGTCAAAGCTAAAACTCACTGGAGCAAATGCTGCGCTACCAATATGGGTAAAATTTATGAACCAAGCATTAAACCATCTTCCAGAAACTCCTTTTCCTGTCAGTGAAAACCTTATAGAGCTTAAAATTGATCGACACTCAGGCAACCTTGCACACCCTGATTGCCCTGAAACACAAATTCTTTCAGAAGCATATTATATTCGCGGGCTAGAACCGATAGATTACTCTTGTGAAACTGAATGGCCCATCTCAATTGCTGAAACCGAGCTAGAGTGAGCACCTGTCAAAACATTAGACAACACATGGGTTTTACTGACCCAAAAAGCTCAATAATATTAGGTGGGTGCAAAAAGACACTGTTTGGTATATGGATTGCTAATATCTATAATCACAGGCTTATTTAAATAATAACCTGTATGAGTTGAAGTTCTGTTTAAGTGTTGAAAATGCTGAAGTGAGTGTGAAAGTAGTGAATTTAAAAGCGTTAAAGCAAAAATCTATTCTTATTGTTTTGGGTGCTCTATCCATTTCTGTAGTATTATTTCATTTAGAATTTAATTTTTTTGAAGCTTTTTTGTATGACCTAAAAGTAAAGCACAGTAGAGCAATACCTCATGATCCAAATATTGTTCTTGTTACTCTGGACGATAAAACAACTGCAAACCTAAATGACTACGCTCCTTTATCCTTAGAAACACACACCCAATTTTTAAAATCAATATCAGAATATCAACCACTTTCTATTGGCTACTTAATTAATATGAATGATGTACATCAAGTAGATCCCTTACAGTTTCAAGACAACCGTGGAACTAATTTTATTAATGAAGCCAAGCAACTTGAATTAAACGGAGTTCCATTTATCATAGGAACACCATTTGATATTAATGGTGAAGTAATACCACCCTATCCACTCAGTTCACTTAATCACTCAGTTGCCATCATACATAAAGATGGTAATGTTTTTGCTCAAGACAAAGTAACACGTAGAGCTCTTACACATTTATATAGTAAACCCACATTTCATTTGCTTTTAGCAAATAAAAGTAACTTAATCCAAAAAAAAACAAAGATACGTGGAAGCTTCTATGTTCCTGAGGCAGATGGTGATTACTTCTTTTTTAGATATAGAGGAAATAAATCGCCTTATCTAAGGGTTTCTTTTGTAGATGTTTTAGAAAAAAAGGTTTCAAAGAAGTTACTTAAAAATAAAATCATCCTAGTGGATACTTTATTAAAGGAAAACCCTAGTAACTTTGCAAAAACACCACTTTCAAAAAACCCTTTTACAAACCCAAGGGTTACAATTCATGCAAATATTTTAGACTCAATTATACATAACGATGGGATAATACTTGCTCCACAGTGGGTGAACTGGGTAATAACATTTATTATAACTGCTTTTGTTTTATGGGCAGTCTTAAGCCTCACTCCGCTGTATGGTGTATTAGCAACACTTGGCTCAGCTATATTGTTTTTTGTTTTTTCATATCTCTTATTTCAAAAACAAGGAGGCAATCCTGGAATTTGGGTAAGAGGAAGTCAGCCACTTATTTCAATTTTCTTATCTTATTACCTTGTTGTTCCTTATAGGCTCATTCAAGAGTACAAAAAAAGATGGGATTATCAGAAAAAAAATGAGATATTGACTCAAGTTGAAGAATTAAAAACTAACTTTTTATCTCTTGTTACACATGACTTAAAAACACCTGTGGCACGAATCCAGGGATTAACTGAAGTAATACTTGGTAAATCTAAAAATGGCCTTGTCAGTGAAAATGAAAATTCTCTTAAAAAAATCATTTCTTCAACTGATGAACTAAACCAATTCATATCCAAAACTTTAGAACTCACCAAAGTTGAATCAAACCATATTACGATTAACTTTGAATCAAAGGATATTAATACTATAATAGAACGCTGTATAGATACATTCAAAACAGACGCTAATTTAAAAAACATAAATATAAAAACATCATTAGAGCCACTTTTTCCAATAAAAATTGATCCTATTTTAATATCAAAGGTCATTAATAATCTTATTGATAATGCGGTTAAATACTCACCAGAAAACACTACTATTTTTATCTCATCTAAAGAAACGGGTGATCATATTGAAATCCTTATAAAGGATGGTGGCATAGGAATAACAAATCTAGAATTAGAACATTTGTTTTCTAAGTTTTATCGAGCAAAAAATGATACAACCGCGACAATATCTGGTTCTGGACTAGGACTTTATTTAACAAAGTATTTTGTTGAAGCACATAACGGAACAGTAAGTGTTAAATCAAACGTTGAAAAAGGTTCTCAATTTACTATACGGTTACCTATTTATAACAACAGTAAAAAACAGTTTTTAGCTAATAGCCTTACAAATAAGACCCCAAGATTTTTTAATAAGATTAAAAAATTATTTAATTCAAACAACAAAAATAAGGAGAAGAAATATGTTTAGAGTATTAGTGGTAGATGATGAGTCAGATTTAAGATTATCGATTTCTTCTCACCTTTTAGATAATCATTATATAGTTGAACAAGCAAGTAACGGTGAAGAAGCTATTAATAAGGTCAAAGCGGGAAACTTTGATTTGGTTTTACTTGATGTGAATATGCCTAAATTAAGTGGCATTGAAGCGCTAAATGAAATTAAAGCATTTGACCCTTCTATCATTGTTATTGTTTTAACAGCCTTTGCAAATATTAGAGATGCTGTTGAAGCTACCAAATTAGGTGCATACAACTATTTAGAAAAACCCATTAAAGCTGAAAATTTAGTTTATATGGTAGAAAAAGCCTTAAAAGCTCAAAACATGATTAAAAGCATTAGTTACTCAGCTCCGGTGATTTCACTCCCTAATGGAACTGACTTTATTGGACAAAGTTCTGAAATGAAAAAAATATTTGAAGTAATTGATAAACTTTCAAGAGTCGATACTGCTGTTCTCATTCGTGGAGAAAGTGGTACAGGTAAAGAACTTGTTGCCCAGTCATTGCATTTTAATGGCCCAAGAAAAGACAATCGATTTGTTTCAATCAACTGCTCCGCCATTCCAGAGACATTAATAGAAAGTGAATTTTTTGGACATGAAAAAGGTGCTTTCACTGGAGCTGATTCTCGTAAAATCGGTAAATTTCAATATGCTGATGGTGGTACATTATTTCTAGATGAAATTGGAGATATTTCCCCAAGTATGCAAGTAACACTATTACGATTTTTACAAGAAAAAAAGTTTACTCCAGTTGGCTCTAACAGAGAAATTGAAGTAAATGTAAGAATCGTTGCAGCTACTAATAGAAACCTTGAAGAAATGATAAAAAAAGATCACTTTAGAGAAGATCTTTTTTATCGACTTAATGTATTACCGATCCAACTTCCACCTCTTAGACAACGTAAAAAAGACATCGAAGCACTTATTACTTACTTTATTGATAAATATAATAACCAGTACAATAAGAACGTCACTGGTTTAACTGAAGAGTGCATGAATGTATTAAAAAACTATCACTGGCCTGGTAATATTAGAGAACTTGAAAACGTAATAGAGCATGTTTTTGTAATTGAAACGAGCCAATCTATTACTGTTGATAGCTTACCTGAAGCGCTAAAAAAGAAAATTAGCGATTCTTCATTAACTCAAGATCAAAATAAAACTACTGATGCTCCAGTTGCTAATATAGAAATAAAAAAGACCCAAGAAAGTAATGAAAGATCAGGATTTAAACTTGATATAGAATATCTTGATTTCCAAGCAAACAAAGAGCAGTTTGAACGTGAATTTTTAATTAATGCATTAAAAACATTTAATGGAAGAATTAATCAAACGGCACTACATGCAAACATCCCAAAAAAGACTTTGCTTAGAAAACTAGAGAAGTATTCTATTAACGCCAAAGATTATATTTAATAGATTTTTACTTTAGCCGACTTTCTTAATTTATCAACGTATGACTGAACAAAGTCTCTACGCATCATATTTTTCACTCTAAGCTCGACTTCGCTGTATTCCATTGGCTTACCTGGTTTTCTATCAATAACCTTTATAACGTGAAAACCATACTCTGTCTGAATAGGCCCAACTATTTCACCATTCTTGGCGCTAAAGGCAGCTTGAGAGAATTTAGGAACCATACGGTCTCTAAAAAAGAATCCCATGTCACCTCTATTGTTTTTTGCTGAAGGATCGATTGAATGTTTTTCAGCCAACTTTTGAAAATCAGCTCCAGACTTCTTTACTTTTTTCAAAATATCTAAAGCTTTGTCTTTTGTTTTAAGTAAAATGTGCTGCGCTCTCACTTGTTCAGTTGAAAATTGGTTTTTATTGTTATTGAAGTATCTTTTTGCAGAGCTATCAGAAACTCTTGATTCAACTTCCTTTTCTAATAACACTCTTGCTAAAAACTGCCGTTTGAACAAACCTAAAGCATCCTTATAGTCTTTAGATTGGTTGAGTTTTTGTTTTTTTGCTTCAGATACCAAAATACTTTGATTAATTAAGTTTTCAAGTACCCTTCTTTTTGAGTTTTCATTTTTTAGAACATCTTTTCTACGAACACTATTTAATGAACTCAAAGAAAGTTCTAAATCTTTGTCCGTCAAAACATCACCATTTACTTGAGCTAAGTCTTTGGCAAAACTAATGTTAGAAAACAAACCTAGCGACATTGCGCACAGCAAAAAAGAAGTTCTCATATTTCTTCTCCCCCATATGACAATAGTATGCCTGAAGTTTTCTTGAATAAAAACCTATTCTTAAAAGAAGAAGTAATAAATATTATCGTTTAGAATATTGAAAACGTCGACGAGCACCTGCAAGTCCGTACTTTTTACGCTCAACTTGTCTAGCATCACGTGTGAGGTGTCCTGCTTTCTTTAGAACAGCTCTATGCTCTGGATCTACCTCAGTTAATGCTCTTGCAATACCATGCTTAACGGCTCCAGCTTGTCCGGTTAAACCACCACCTGAAACATTTACTAAAATATCATACTGACCCACTGTAGATGTAAGCTCTAAAGGTCTCATAATAAGCATTTGTGAAGTTTCTCGAGGAAAATAGTCTTCAAGTGGTCTTTTGTTCACTCGAATTGTACCACTTGCATCAGATCTTGGTCGCAAATAAACACGCGCAATAGCATTTTTTCTTTTTCCAACTCGATGAAATTGCTGAACTTTTTCTACCACTGAACTCTCCTTCAATCCTTTAATTCTATGACTGCTTTGGCTCTAAAACTGTATTTCTAACTAAATGTGCAGGCAATGGTTGTGGTTTTTGTGCTGAATGATTATGTTCAGAACACGCAAAAACTTTTAATTTCTTAAATTGATGCCTCGCCAAAGAAGACTTAGAAGTCATCCCCCAAACAGCTCTTTTTAAAATTTCTTCAGGTTTACGGAGCAACATCTCACTTGCCGTTTTTACCTTTAAACCACCTATGTAACCAGTGTAGTTATAATACTTTTTATCTCTCCACTTATTTCCAGTGAAAACAACCTTGTCAGCATTAATAACGACAACGAAGTCACCACAATCAACATGTGAGCTGTAAGTCGGTTTGTGTTTTCCTGTAATTACACGAGCGATTAATGTAGCCAATCGACCTACTACTTGATCTTTTGCGTCTACTACATACCATTTTGGAGCCTTTTCACCTTTAGGCTCAAAAAAATGAGGTGCCATACGTTTTGATTGATAAGTTTTTTGCTGCAACATAGACCGATCGAATTACAAGGAACTCGGACCTAAGTCAATAAAAATCCAAATAATATTGTCAATAATATCAATTGATATTCTAAACTCTTTGAAATGAATAAATAGACCCCAATTGCAAAATTTGAGAAAGTTCATCAAGAGCAGACTGCACTTCTCGCCACAAATTTGGATCCGCTAAATCTGCGGGAGAAAGCTCATCTCTATAGTGCTTTTTAACCCAATTACACAAACTGTGGTAAAGCTCATTACCTAAAAGAACATTCCCACCTATTTTATTTAATTCACTTTGGCTCATTTGAACCCGTAACCTCAAGCACGCCGGGCCTCCACCATTTTGCATGCTTTCTCGCAAATTAAAATACTTGATTTTTTTAATCGGAAAACGAGAATCCCCTACCCAATGATCTAAAAAAGATCGAATTATATTATTTTCAGAACATTCCATTGGTGCAGCCAAAAACTGTTCTCCAGATGAAGCTGTAATAATTTGACTATTAAAAAGATAACTTTTAACTACATCTTCCATTGAAACATCTTTTTCTTTTACACAAAAAGGTATGAAACACCTTTGAGATTCAAGTGCATCAAACTTATTTTTTAACTCTAAAATCACCTGATCAGAATTGATAAATGCTTTTTCATGATAAAAAAGAAAGGACTCATTGCCGACACAAATTACATCATTATGAAAAACACCAGCATCAATAGCTTCGGGTGATTGTTGGGCAAAAACCAACTGAGAATCATCAATGCCATGCGATCTTGCAATAGCTTTAGAAGCTTCATAAGTCTGCCTTGCGGGAAACTTACTAGGCTGTATATTGGAGTCACCTCCAAAAACACTACGACCATAAACAAAAAAATGGATGCCTTTTGTGCCATGTTCAGCAGCTAAACGCGTATGATTAGCAGCACCTTCATCTGAAAACATCTCTCCACCTTTTAATGGTGGATGAACCTTAAAATATTTAGAATTACTAAAAATTTTTGTTAAGACTGTTTCAGTAAATTCTGCTTCGATTAACCTATGAAACTTGTGATTTAAATTTGCAGGTGTAAAATGTAACTTGTGATCAAAAGTATCTAAACTCGGAGTTACTGTTGCTGAATTCGCTGCCCACATGCTAGATGCCGAACAGCAGGAAATAAATAATTTAGGGTTTGTCTTATAAACGTCACTGAGTACTTTTTGATCATCTCCCGAATATCCTAGATTTCTAAAAAAAAAAACTGCAGGGCGCTCATGTGGCGGCAAAACAGCCTGCTTTAACCCCATATCAAAAAGCTCTTTCATTTTGCTTAAGCCTTGTAATGCCGCTTGCTTGGGGTAAGAAACCTTTCCACTATTGCCCACAGAAGCAACATTACCAAACGACAAACCAGCATAATTATGCGTCGGCCCCACTAAACCATCAAAATTAATTTCAAAAAAATTAGCTGTACTCATAATTCCTTTACATGGATCTGACATGTTTTTTACAAGATTCCAACAGAAAAATGGAATCTATTTGTATCTGTACCTGGATCAGGGTTTAACTTAAAACCCCAATCAAAATTAACTGGTCCAACTGGTGTCTGATAATGGATACCAACTCCAACACCATATTTTAGATTTCCCAATGAATAAGCATCCTCAACCAAATTTCCAGCATCTGCAAATGGACCTATTTTTAAATGATCCGTTACAGGTAAATCGATTTGAGTTCTATAGTTCACAAAAGCAAGAGTACCTTGAATGGCTCTTTGCCAAACATTATACTCTTGTAAACGATATCCACGTAAACTACCCACTCCACCTAAAGAAAACTGTTTAAAAAGTGGAACACCAATACGTGTATCAATACTACCATCTGAACCAATTGGATCTACTAGATTTTTCTCAAACCCAGTTCTGAAACTTAAGTACCATATTAGACGCCTTGTTAACGGTACAAAAAAATCAGACCTCCATTGAAACTTCCAGTAAGAAATTGCAAATGGATCATTTTGAGACCCAAACACTGTTGAAGCATATTCAAAACTCGCAGAAGCAAATAATCCACGGGTAGGAGAAAGAGGATTATCACGTAAATCAATTCTCAATGTAGGCACAATTGAGCCAATTAAAAAATTCCCATTATCTTCTTCAAAAGGAGCATTTTCTTGTCTTACAAGTTCAATATTATACGATAAACCAGCAGATAATTTGATTTTATTTAAAAGAGGTCTTTCAAACCCAAGTCTTAATGATGTATTTGTTGCATCAAAACTAATAAACTTCCTTTTGATTAAAATTAAGTTTGGACGAAAAAACAACTCTCTCAATAGAAACCATGGCCATACATATCCGAGCTTTAATTGATATTCTAGGTATTCAAAGTTCTCAAGTCTTCTATTAGCATTCCCAGAAAAAGTAAATGTATGATTTTTTTTCCATAAATTTGAATATGAAAAAGTACTAAAGACTCTTAACCCAAGATCATTTCTTAATCCAAACCCTCCGGCGATTAAACCAGGAGAAGCCTCTGAAACTACAACACGAACATCCTTAAACCCTGGCTTACCAACGACATTCTTCAATTGAGTTGATACAGCAGAAAAAACACCCAACCTCCTTACTCTTGCCTCACTGTCAAAAATAATATTCTCACTTAAAACGTCATCTTTGCTATATAATAATTCTCGCAAAACAATCTCTTTTTTAGTGTTTTTAATACCAACAATTGAAATTTCATTTACTCTAAATTGAACACCCTCATTAACCTTGAGATGTATTTTTGCGATTTTATTTTTTTTGAAATATTGAATAATGTTGTCATTGTTTTCATTCTCAATATTAAAATCTAAAAAACCCTTGTTCCTATATGCTAATTTTAGTCTTTCAATACCTTCATTAAACTTAAATAAATTTAGTGGCTCACCTTCATTAACTGAAAGCAACCTGTGAATCTCCTTAAACTTAAAAACGCTACTACCTTCAATGTTTATTTCTTCTAGTGTAGTCCGTTCTCCTTCATAAAGGTAAAAAACTAAATCGACCACCTCTCGTGTATTATTAAATTCTCTACTAATTGTTATAAACTTTGAAGACAAGTAACCTTTTGACTTAATCCAATCCATTAATGCATCGGCTGAAGATGACATCCCATCACTATAAAAATAACGTTTTTGAACAATCTGAACAGAATTTTCAAAAAACTTTTCTTCTAAATCTTGTTGAGAAAAAGCTTTGTTACCATCAAACCTTATTGAATTAATTCTTACACGATTACCTTCAACGATTTCATAAGTGATGTGCTTTTCATTTAAAACATTATCTTCAAATGTATAAATCTTTATTTTCACATTATGAAAACCTAATGATTGATATCTTTTTAATATATATGAACGAATCTCTTCAGCATACCCATAAGAAAAGCCAACAGCCTTATGTTCAATGATGATATCATTTAGATCACTTCTGCTGATTTTATCATTTCCACGAAATCCAAATTTAACTCGATCACCCATTTCTATATAAATCATTAAGTCTAGAGAATTAAAATATTTTTTCAGTTTACTTTTGTTTCTTTTAATTTCAATTTTAACAACATTAGCTCCAACAAAGCTTCTTTTTGCTAAATATTGAACAATCATACTTTTCGATTTTTCAATTAAATCAATAGTATATTGAACACCAGACTGGGCTGGTAACTTCTTGATTATTTCTGGTGAAACCTTGTCCCACTCTAGAGTATACTTTTTATTCTTTTCTCTATCCGTTATCAATTCAATTTTTCCAACACCTGATGGTCTTCCTTCGATAACTTCTAATGAAAAGACATTCTCTATATTTCCCTTATTGTTTTCTATTTTCTTAATCTTCGTTAATATTTTAACATCGTAATATCCATGTTCATGATATATTTTTCTTAATCCGCCTATAATTTTAGTTGAAATATCTTTATTAACTTTTTTTCCAAGAACGAATCCCACACTTTCTCTAATACTATCGGGTGACAAAGCGGATACACCTAAAATTTCTATACTATCAACTCCAATGATTTTTTGGGCAAAAAGATGGGGGGATATAAAAAGTGAAAAAATTATTAAATACAGTAAAAAACATATTTTTTTTTTCATGTTCATTTAAACCTTTTTTGCACCTTTAAATCAATTCCAAATGATTCCTGACTGTTTTCTTGTCCACTTCCACCTTCATAGGTATTCCAAACTCCAATTACAGAAACTCCTTTTGAGATTTTCACTTCCGCGTTAACTTCCTTTTGGTCTCCACTCCCTACTCCAACAGTACTGCCAACTGAAATATTAACCTTTTTACCAATTTTTCTCTTAATAACAATTTTAGGTGCAGCTGTTACGGAATCGCCACCTAAATTAGGGTTAATAACACTACTGCCAGTTTGTGTATCAACGGCTTCCTCAAGCTGTATTTCTAATCCCGTTTTCTTTTTGATATCCCTATTAAAACCCATAGAATGTAACAACAGTGATGCTGCCTCTCCCTGTTGTACAGCTGATCGATCAAGCCCCGTATAGCTATCTGTTATATTTGAGTCTCCCAGTGTAAGCATAGAAATAATTTCATTCTCAGACATTACAGGATTTGAGCTTAAATCTAATTTCCAATCACTTATTCTACCATGTGCATTTAACCTTACCTTAACTGTTTCAATATCTGCTAAAGAAGTTAAAACGAATTTTGGGTCAATAAAAGCTGGGTTATCAAAATCAACCTCTCCTGATTCAATCTTAAATAAATGATCCTTAAATTTTAAATCTCCTGAAATAACACTGGCTTTACCCTTTAACCTTGGTGTTTCCAATGTGTTGAGTATTTTTACTTTTGCTTTAAGCTTTGCATCAAATAAATCATTTTTAATATCTATACTATCTTTAGCCTCAGCATTGAGATCAAGACTCAGTAGTGGGAAATCGTTTTGCTGTATAGATGTTGGGGGCGGATTAAAACGTGTCGATTTTTTAACTGCAAATTTTTTACTACCAAGCACACTCTCGGTGATTAAAGCCGAATTAACTGTTAAGTTACCAGTAATATTATATGGAAACTCATTTCCTTTAACAAACATCTCTCCATCAACCTCAACAAATCTAAATGGATAAATTTTTAATCTATTGTTTTTTAATAAAACATTTAAGTCAACATTTGGAAGTTTATTCTTGAACAACTCAATTTTTCCGTCCGCAAAGATTTTTCCGGTGGATAGGTTAGATTTAATTTTTCTAAACACAAGTCCTTCTTCATTAAGGTCAATATAACCTGTAATACTTTCAAATACAGAATCAAAATTATATACTTTTAGCCTTTCACCAAAAAGATTAATCTTGCCTGATATAGCTGGATCAATTAATGAACCATATATTTTAACTTCAGGTGTAAAACTACCCTCAAATTTTTCAATCGGTGAAAACAATATCTCTAAAAGTGATAAATCAAAATCTCCAGTGACACTACCGTCTATTTGAGATTTATTTGATTTTATATTTACATTTAGTTCTCCATCGTTACCCTCAAATATAAAATTATCAATTTCAAAGCTCCCACGGTCAATGGACGTGTGTATAGCGTTTTTAATTTTAATATTATTACGCATGTTTATTATTTGATACTTACTAATAGAAATATCTCCACTTAGTAATTCAAAGTTTTTACTTGGATATTTTAAATCGACATTAGCACTTAGCACTCCTTTTAGTTTATAATCTTGAATTAACCTTGAGTTTAGAATTAATAATATTGGATTTAAATTAAATTTATTAAAATTCGCTTTTATATAACTAGTTCCATGCTCTTTTAGATCTCTCACATATTCGATGGCACCAGATTTACCAAATAACTTTGATGTGAACTTTACAGTACTATCGTTAGAAATAATCTCAAGCATAGTATTGGGGTATCTTTTTCCTCCAACTTCAGTGTTTAGAATTTCAACTTTAGTTTTAGAATTTGAACCTTTAGTCTTATGCAGTCCTTCACTTAATAAATTAAACCTGCTTCTAATTGGAATGTTAAACCTTGCTAAATGATCAAAATCTGAAAACATCATTCCCGCACTCCTAACTTTCCAACCCAATCCTTTTTCTTGATTATAATTTAGTTTTCCAGTAATGCGACCATCCCTTTTAATTAAGTTTATTTTCTCTACAAAATAATCACCTTTCTTGTATCCCAATAAAGCTGAAACTGACTTTATGTTTTCATTGAATATACTTAATGTTCTGCACTTAAAGTTACCAATAATACTTAATTCACTATAATTTAATGGCCCATAAACATCTACTCTACCTGAAAGTTCGCCATTTAAGCTTGCTGGAAACCACCACAGATCTTTTGTGTAATAATTAAATACTTTTGAAAACTCTTCGAATGTACCATTAATCTTAGTAAATGCTAAGTTAACACGTCCATCTCCCATTAAGCCAATCTCTCCATTAGCTAAATATTTTGTCTTATTCTTAAGAAGTTTTAGTTTTTTAAATATTAACTTACTTTTCTTATCTTGGTATATTATATTTCCTCTTACAGATCCAAACTCAAGATCTAAGTACTTTAAATCCTTCAACTGTGAAATGAACTTTATTTCAACGTCATCTGAAGGACCTTTTACTGCGATTCTCATTGTTCCTTTGCCTTCAATTTCAATTTCTGCAATTTTATCTAAATTTTTCAAATCAATGGGACCAAACGCAATGAGATTATACCCATTCTTATAATCAATATTTCCTTGAACATATAAGTCTGTATTTTTAAGTTTAATTTTAAGTCCATCCGGTGTTACAAACTTTGAGTTCACCAACACATCACCATTGAGTTTAACTTTTTTTAAATCTAATGTTCTTACAATTTTTTTTTCAATATTAGGTAACTGATTATCTAAAACTAGATTTGGCAACTCTAAATCTAAACTAGCTACAGCTAGCCAACTACTTTTGGTTGTTGGCGGTGTATA
>Ga0163108_10002405_pt1 | contig 13563 bp, 14 predicted proteins | sample Fk1155metaG_FD_109644 | JGI IMG/M metagenome (GOLD analysis project Ga0163108, IMG submission 109644) | Marine microbial communities from the Central Pacific Ocean - Fk160115 155m metaG | ecosystem: Environmental > Aquatic > Marine > Oceanic > Photic zone | place: The Central Pacific Ocean...
AGCAATACGTTCTTTGCGGTGGTAGAAATCGCTTTTTATATAATCTAACAAGAATCATGTCTCGCCAACGTGTTCTTGAGATGACAGGTGGAATATTTAAAAAAATAGCAGGCTAGCTTTGAATTTATTATTTACTGTTCCAAAACACACCGTTACTGTGGAGTAGAACATAACAGTGAATTAACATGGATATATTATTAGCAATTCATATATTAGCTGGAACAATTGCTCTTCTTTGTGCTGCTCTGGCAGTTTCATCTGAGAAAGGAAAAAAATTCCATGTTCTTTCAGGTAAAACATATTTCTGGTGCATGGTTGGTATTTTCTTAACAGCTATTCCAATGTCAATTATCAACAGCAATATCTTTTTATTTCTAATAGCAATTTTTTCTTTCTATTTAGCTTTTGCAGGCATGCGTTTTGCTAAAAATAGAAAAGGCATAGCGACAACAATTGATTGGATTGCGGTTGGTTTAATGATGTTATCAGGATTGGGGATGTGGGCATTGGCTATAATTTACTTCACAAATGACAATTCTCAATACATAACACTTCTGGTTTTTGGATTTATTGCACTAGCGCTTGGATACGGAGACTATAGAAGCCACAAGAATAAAGCAGCAATAGCAAAAGAGAGAATTGCAAAGCATCTAACCAATATGATGGCTGGAACCATAGCTGTTATTACAGCTGTTTTAGTGGTTAATGTTAATATTGAACCTCTATGGATATGGTGGTTGTTACCAACGGCGGTGATTACACCAATTATCTTTTATTGGAACAAAAAAACTTTGTCATCGTGAAAAAGATTTCACTGTTTCAATACACTCCGTTACGGTGGCTAACTTTCTATATACCTTTCAAAATCACAGGTGTAATCATGAAAGGTGTGATTCGGTTCATAGGCGAATGGTTTCCATCCCAAATGTTCGTAATCACCAACGAGTGATGTTGGCTTAATTAAGCCCCCGGTTTGCACTACAGCACCAAAGTTTTGCCTATTTCTAAACATCATAGGATCCCAGCCATGATACATATACATCATATTCCGCCCCATCGACGAGGTTACATGTGCTTGAGCTATAAAAGAACCTGCTTTACTGAACACTTTAATTAAATCGCCATCATCAACTCCCTTGTTGCTTGCATCATCTGGGTTCACATAGACATCAGGCTCCCCTCGTTGAAGACTTAAAAGGAAGCTGTCATCTCTCCACATACTATGGATACTGTGACGAGCGTGACCCATCAGCATCTTCATTGGGTAACCTTCATTGACCAGAGCATCCTTATGACGCGGTAAAACCTCATCAAACTCAAAAAACCAATCATGATCGATATAGAACTGTTGACGGTGTGTTAGTGTTTTATAGCCAATTTTCTCATTCACATTGTCCCAGATTTCAGAATAGTAAGGTGATTCCTTACTATGAACTGTTGTTTCGGAACCTTTATTTCTTAAAAACCCCTTTTCTGCAAGCTCGTCATAACTGACATTTTGGATGCCACTGGAATTATCAAGAAGAAACTGAATGACATCCTTGACAGATTTATAAGCTCCATCGCTGGTAAAGTCATCATGGAATTTTTTAAAGTCACGTTTAAACGGCACGCCAACAACATTGTCATCAAATGGCTGCATATCTCTTTCCTTTGCTCTTATCGATATGGCTTTTGCCAGCTTCTCATAGGCTGTCCAATCATCAACAGATTCGCCAAGCGGCTCCACAGCTTTATCTATAACTTGCATGAAGGGAGTTCTGGGCTCTAAATGGAAATCATGTCTTTCATAATGATGAGCAATCGGCAAGACATAATCTGAGTACATAGCTGTTGTGCCCATATCAGTTGCAAAAGTCACAATCGTATCTAGCTTTCCGAATGCATTTTCTCTCCAATGCTGTCCTGAGGATCTCCAACTGGCAGCATTTGTGCCTGAGTATATTCCCATTTTCCATGGAACTTTGGAGTAATCGGGAAACCATCCTTTGTCGACAGATTCTTGAAAATACTTATCATATTTTTCAGCAAGCTCCTCGCCATAAACGTCTTTATTTAATTCTTTCATGTTGCCATGGACATAGTCCCATCGTGATAGAGTAGCTACTCTGAATGCTGCAACAGGGTTTCTCATTGCAAAAGGAAACACGGCATCGTCTTTAGCTAAATTTGTTATCGTAAGCCCTCCACCTTCTTTTCCTGTATTGCCAGTTAGGCAGAGTAATAAAAATAGAGCTCTTTGCAGTAAATCACCATGTAGATATTTAGATGCACGATAACCCGCATAAATCATACTGGGTTCAGCTTTAGCAAAAGTTCTTGCTACTTTTTTTATAACCTCAGCATTAATTCCTGTAATTGACTCAGCTATCTTAGGTGTATGATCTAGAGCTCTTTGTTTGGTTAGCTCAAAAACCGTTGTAACTGCTATCGGACCATCTTTTGTTTCAATAACCCATTCTCCTTCTAACGCAGGATTTAGCTCTCCAAGATCTATTGAGGGCATAGGAGGTACAAGATGTTCTGGTGTACCTGGAGGTGGAGGAGGAGGCGTTCCTGTCCCTGGAGCTGCTTGAAGACTCTCGCTCGCTTGGTCCCAAATATAAAAGAGGTTATTTCTTGCGTTTGGTTCATCAAGAATGTCAATTTCTCTAATATACTTATAGTTGTCTTTTCTAACTAGGAAAGGCAGATCAGATTGTTCTTTAATGTAGTCCTCATCATAACTTTTGTCATCTAGTATGGTATGGACCATGGCCATAGCTAGAGCAATATCACTACCTGGGTTGGGATTTAACCACTTGCTAGAATGCATTGCCGTTGCATTAAAGTCAGGAGTTATAGTAATAACTTCGGTGCCGTTGTATTTTGCTTCCCAAAAAAAGTGAGCATCAGGAATACGTGTAACTGCCGGGTTACAAAACCAGATTAGACAGCATTTTGACTTATATATTTCTGCCATGGTGTTTCCTAAAGTGACATGACCATAGGTAATTTGTGCACCTGTAAAACAATCACCCACACCTGCAAATGCCTCAGGCATCTGTACTCCGCTTACATTTGCAAATCTGAGTATGCTGGCATATGAAGCTCTTTTCATAACCATTTGTGTGCCTAATCCACAGGTTATTGACTCTGGACCATACTCGAGTGTGTAATCAAGAAATCGATCTGCTACTTCCAACATAGCTTGATCCCAGGAAATCCTCTCCCATTGGCCTTCTCCACGCTCAGAGCCCTCTTTTCGCTTCATTGGATAGAGGATTCTTTGTTTGCCATACATATATCTTGAATGACTCAGGCCTTTCTGACAGCCTCTAGGGCCATAATCAGGAGCATCGCTTGAAGCTCCATATTCTCCCTGTTGTTCCTCTCTCCAAACTACTCCATTTTTGACATAAACATTAAAAGCGCATTGACCGGTACAATTGGTTCCATGAGTTGAATGAGTAACGCTATCCCATGTCCATTTTTTTCTGGCTAGGTCTTCCCAGGCTCTATATGGCTCGGTTGATTGAGCAACAATTGATGAAGAATAATTGAGCGCTGCAGAGGTGGCTACGGCGGAGCCTAAAATAAATTTTCTTCTGTTGGTCTTAAAGCTATTTTCCATTAGGTTAATGTAACATAAAGATGTTCTAAGCGTCATGCTGCCCAGGCAACACCAGAACTTTTCCACTAGCTTGCCCTATGGCGAATTCAACTAAATTCATTCTGTCATTGCCAAAGAAAAGTTGTTTGTCCACGACCATAGTCGGGCTACCATAACCTCCTTTACTGATAAGCTCTTCACAGTTGGATTTAATTTTTTCATCCTGAAGATCATTGTGTATAGATTCTTTAAATGCTTCTATACCCATATCCAATTTTTCAGCAATATTTATTAATACTTGATCGTCTGATATATCTGCAAGGTCACTAAAAAATGCTTTGAACACTTCCGAACTATAATCAACAATTTTATCTTCAGATAAGGCAAAAAAAGCTCCACGAGATGCTTTCAAAGAGACGCGATGGTCTAAGTTCTTATGTTCTTTAATATCAAGGCTGCAATAAGTTGCCCAGTCTTGTAAATCCTTTTTCTTATAGTTTGTAATATATTTTGGACTTTCTTTTTTTGGTTTATTTAATGTTGCACTCACTATTTCTAGATTAATAGGTTTCCACTCTATAAGAGAGGCAGTTCGTGTAGTTGCTTGTATAAGCCTTTTATAGCCTAAATAAGTCCAAGGGCAGCTGTAATCAAAATAAAATTCAACGCTAATCTTTTTATCATTCGTCATGATTTTTTCTCAATTCAGTTTTTAAAACTTTACCACCTGCATTTCTCGGAATCTCCTTAATAAATTCTATAATTTTTGGCACCTTTATTTTTGAGATCTCCTGTTCACAAAAAGATCGAATCTCTTCAGCATCTCCCTCACTAGAACTTGTCGTGACAATATATGCCTTTATGGCTTCACCCCATTTCTCATCTGGTATCCCAATCACTGCAGCATCTGAAACATTGGGGTGTTTGAATAAGACTTCTTCCACCTCCCTTGGGTAAACATTAATGCCGCCTGATATAACCATATCTTTCTTGCGATCAACAATATATAAATAGCCCTCTTCATCCTGTTTGGCCATATCGCCAACTGTCAGCCAGCCATCGTGTAAAGCCTCTTTAGTCTCTTCAGATCTTTTCCAATAACCATTGAAAAGGTAGGGACTGGTTGAAAATAATTCTCCAACCTCATCAGCTGCACAATTCTTACCAGAGTCATTTAGTATTTTAATTTCTGTAGATGGAAACGCCTGTCCGACGCACTGCTGTTTTCTAAGTTGATCATCTGGTCTGAGATTAGAGATAATTCCACCTTCTGTTGAACCATAAGTTTCATGAAGCAGACCATCACCAAATTGATCCACTAATCGTTCCTTAATTTGTTGAGGCAAGGCAGCTGCATTAGAAATGATAGTCTTTAATTGATGTTCTGAGGCTTTTTCAAGCACAGCCTTCTCAAGAGCAAGTATTCCATGGAAATGGGTTGGCACTCCAAAGAAACCAGAAATATTTTCGTCCACAAAAGTTGTTACAATCCGCTCCGGATCAAACTGATCCATAATTTCTGCATACCCACCAAAAAAAATGGGAGCTAAGGAAAAAATCATTCCTGCGCCATGACACATTGGGGCAATGGCTAAAAAACGATCGTCTGGAGAGTAGCACCCATACTCAACCGCCATTCCAAACAAAGTTAGAATTCTTGATCTATGTGGCACAAGAACACCTTTAGGTTGGCCTGTTGTCCCTGAAGTGTAGGGGATAGTAAATACATCCCACTCCATCACAATGGTTCTATCTACTATGGGTTTACTTCGACTAATCCAATCTTCGAGCTGATCGTTAATAGCCACAATCTTTTCAACGGTAGAAAACTCACTTTCACTAAGAATTTTTGATGATGCTTCATCGACAAATAAGATCATAGCCTCAGAATCATTGCATATAGCAACAATTTCATTGACCGATAATTTAGGATTGATCGTTGCTATAGGGATGCCAGCTTGTGATGATCCCAATACAATTTCCATGTATTCAATTGAATTAGAGGCAACAATAGCGACATGACCTCTCTTTTCTTTGAGGTTAGCTAATAGAGCAGAAGAGATCTTATCCATCCGCTCAACAAGATCCTTATAGCTTCTTGTCTTGTCCCCATGTTTATAAGCAATCTTTCCTGGATTTCTAGACATCGCTGATCGTATCCCCTCTGGAATCGAAAGGTGTCTGAAGGTTTGAGGAAGATTTATATTTTTGCTCACGCTATTGATTCAATTTGAACACTCGGATTGCATTTTCTCGAAGAATAAGATTTTTAGCCTCATCTCTAAAATTGAGATCATTGAATTCATCAACTGCTCTTATTGGATCAATCACTGGCCAGTCGGTGCCAAACATTACTTTGTGTCTGCCGTATGAATTTGCATAATGAACAAAAGCTTCAGGCCAGTATTTAGGCGCATAAGCATCGCCAGCTGTATAAACATTTTCATGCTTCCAACACATCGAAATCATTTCTTCTGTCCAAGGTATCCCAATATGTATACCAATGAGTTTTAGATCCGGGAAGTCAATTGCAACTTGATCTAGGTAAATAGGTCGTCCCACACTCGGCAATTTTCTGTTTCTCGAATAGATTAAATTATGTCCTACTTGCATCATGATCGGTATATCAAGCTCACAACATTTAGCGTAATAGGGATAATATTTTCTATGATCTGGTGGTAGTTCACACCAGTGAGGATACAAATGCGCACCAACAAAGCCATATTCATTAACTGCGACTTCTAGATCCTTTAATCCTTCCATTCCTCTGAATGGATCAACACCAGCTAGTCCTGAAAATCTCTCAGGGTAATCTTGGCAGACACTATGAACGCTTTCATAAGGAACTTCAAATCCCTCAGGAACTCTAATATCACCCCCCCTTACTGCTATCAATAAGGATCTTTCAACACCAGCTTGGTCCATTTTTTTAAGATAATCAGGAATCGTAACGCCAGCTCTCATTTCTTCAGGCATCCTGATCTGTTTTTTAAAGTCTTCATCCAAACCAGTTTGCCCAAGCTCGACCTCTTGTGGAGTGAACATATTGACCACAATGTCGATGATACCGCTCATAAGGTTTTATTTAGTCTAGGCTTAGCAATCAATAATTACTGGCCGTCTAGATCCCATGGACCAGTTGATTTAGATCTTACTGGAATTCCAGCCATTAGCGGCGCCTGTGTTTCTGGATCATAGTTGACCGCATCACCTTTGACGATGACATCAGAGTTCAATGTAACCCAGTTAATTAAGGCTCCATCTAACCTAAAGATCCAACTAGTGCCCATTTCTTCACCAGCTGTGAAATGACCGTGTTTAACTTTAGCTGGTCTAAAGAAGTATGTACCAGGTGTAAATCGACCAAAGTTATAGTCCATATGACCTGTCAAAGTATAGGCTTCCTCAAAGATCGGATGGTGAATAAGCCTATCATCTGTCCAGCCTGGTGGCGCCCATCCCAACATTGTGATAAATCCTTTCTCATTTTGCCCTTCAGGGGATGGATCATGGTATAAGATTTTCAGTTGCAAGAATCGTTGAGTATCGCCCTCATATATATTATCCATCCAATCCATTTTTGCTGAATCACAAATAGTCAATACTCCTGCTTTTTCTGATGCGGTGTTCCCGCCCTCAGCTACAAATTCACTCTTATCTGTTTCAGAGACTGAAAAACCCCAGTCCCCATACTCTCTAAAAATAAGAACTTCAGAGCCTTTATCGACACTTATATCAGGGACTCTTAAGCCCGCGGGCGCCCGCCAATACATTCCAGGACCGAAGACGTTGTCTCCCATCTTCACTTTACCTTCAATCACAAACCATTCTGTGTCTGCTTCATGGTATCCACCAGGCCTATCCCAGACAGTTTCAAAGGAAAGTTTTGTTGAGCAAGAACCATCTTCTTCGTCGTATGATAAATTTCTTTGCATGACTCTACCTGTCCCACCATGAAGTTCAGCAGGGTGCCAGCATAGGTCGCTTTGTTGTATTAGTTCGACATGAGGTCTCATAAGTTTATTTCTCCTCTTATTATTGCTCCCCTAGAATATATGAAAGTTTTTAGTTGATAAAGAGTTGTCAAAATATTTTCATTAAATCATAATCTAATCAGAGCTTAATTTAAGGAGAGGAAAGATGGCTGACGTAAATTTAACATGGTCCGGTGTTGAGGTTACAGTTACAGATGACTACTTGGATCTAACTAGAGTCTCAGTGAATATGGAACAAAGTAGAGCATTTAGAGATTGGAGAGTTCCAAGGGCAATAGAACTTGCACAAAGAAATCTTGATGCTATGGAAGGTGACGATTCATCTGAAGAAACACAAGCCATGTTGGCAATGTATATCGGTGAACTATATATCTGGCAAGAGGATGGTGAGCTAGTCGAGCCACAAGTTAAATCAAACTAAAAATAATTGAGGGTTAGATAATGGCTGAATATGAAATTTGGAAATTTTTACACATTTGTATGTTTGTCTTCTGGCTTGGTACCGATGTGGGAGTAATGCTTTGCTCAAAAAAATCAACAGATCCAAATCTTGGAGTAGAGGCTAGATTCCAAATGTTAGAAATGGCCTTGAAAATAGAGTTACTACCTAGGGTAATGTGGGTGATGGCACTACCTTTTGGTGTGCAATTATCTAAAACACTTGGTTATATTGATCCATCTTCAATAACTTTAACCATGATGTGGCTATTTACGCTAGCATGGTTGGTGATTAACGTCGGGGGCGCAGCAAATCTAAATGAGCCATGGGGACAGCAATTATCAAAAATTAATCGATTTATTGTAGCTTCTCTGGGAGTTGGGCTGATAATAGTGGCCATATCATCTTTCATGGGCTATGGGCCTTATGAAGCCAATTCAGTGGCTCTAAAGGTAGGTTTATACGGTTTGGTGAATTTAACTATCCTTGGGATTGAAATTGCATTTTTTCCTTTAGGTTTAGCCTATGAAAGATTAGCAACAGAGGGATCTAGTCCAGAAATAGAATCTTCAATTAGTGGAGGAATGGACCTCACTCTTAGATGGGTGCATGCAACTTATATTTTAATTTTCATTACAGCTTTTATTGGCGCCACAAAGATCGTCGGTTAAAAGTTTTTGGGATCGACGCACCACATTAAGTTTTCAACACCACTTTTAAAATGGTGGCATGCTCATGGAAGAAAAGACCTACCTTGGCAGCTGGAACCTAGCGTATATAAGACTTGGATTTCTGAAATTATGTTGCAGCAAACCCAAGTAATTACAGTTATTCCTTATTTCGCTAAATTTATTAATAGGTTTCCAGATGTGGACAGTCTAGCGAGAGCTTCAGACGATGATGTAATGAGCATGTGGTCAGGCTTAGGTTTTTACTCAAGAGCTAGAAATCTCCATAAAGCTGCTAAAATAATCATCGAAGATCACAACAGCCACATACCGAATACCTATGAACTATTAATCGCTTTGCCTGGGATAGGACGTTCTACGGCCGGAGCTATACTCTCACTTTCGAGAATTGAACCCAAAGCTATATTAGATGGGAATGTAAAAAGAGTTTTGTCCAGATTTTTTTCTGTCGAAGGAGATTTAAAAGTAACTAAAACCGAGAAAAAACTTTGGCAGCTTGCTGAAAGATGTTTACCCCTGAAAGATTATAATTTATACACCCAGGCTATAATGGATCTCGGTGCTACTGTATGCACTTCTAAAAAAGCAATGTGTTCGATGTGTCCATTGTCAAAAGACTGCAGCGCTCTTGAAAAGGACATCGTCCATTTGTTGCCAAATAAAGTTTTAAGGAAGAAAAAAAGGAGGGAATCTATTTATTTCATGATAATAAAAGATTCTAGTCAAAAAGTACTGCTTCAAAAAAGACAAGACAAAGGTATATGGGGAGGGCTATGGTCATTCCCTGAGTTAGATACCAGTGAAAATATAGAGGAGTGGTGCGATAAAAAAGTTGGTAAGAATTTAAAAAGTTTAGAGTATGGTAAAAAGTTGGTGCATGGCTTTAGTCATTTTGATTTAGAAATTAATCCAATTTTTATTAAAATTAATAAGCCTATAAAAAAACAAAGTAACCAAAAAATATTCACCAAACAAGAAATAAGTGAACTAGGAGTACCAAAACCGGTTAAATCAATTATTAAAGGATTAGAGGTATAGACGATGGAGAGATTAATTTTTTGTAACTACTTTAAGAGTGAAAGAACCGGACTGGATCGACCTCCATATCCTGGTGAGATAGGGGAGAAAATATTTGATTCTATTTCCAAAGAAGCTTGGCAATTATGGTTAGAACACCAAACGATGTTGATTAATGAGAATAGACTTTCTTTGGTTAATCCTGAAGCTAGAAAATTTCTTCAAGATGAAATGCAAAAGTTTCTTTATGGAGAAGGCTCAAGTAAGCCAGATGAATATATACCTCCAATAAAGGAATAATTTTATCTATTAAGTTGTTTTTTCTATAGAATATCTCTACCAATGGCCAGATAGCTCAGTAGGTAGAGCAGCGGACTGAAAATCCGCGTGTCGGTGGTTCGATTCCACCTCTGGCCACCAGAATAATTACAAATAATTATCATACATTCTTTTTAGAATCAGTCTAAAAAGCGCAAATAAAGCAAGATAGTCTGTAATATTCAAAAATATTTAGAATAAAATTATAAAAACCATAAATATCAATAATTTATAATCAAAATTATCTAAATAGTGATAATACGTAATTATTTTTTATTCCCTATAACTCATGACCAAAGGTAGTTTCCAGCATTTAGCGTATTGTTGTAAAAAAACAAATAATAGGCTATTTATTGACTCAATCTTAGCCATTTGTTTAGATCGAATTTCTCTATAATTTCATTTTGTTTTTATAGGGAATTAAAACTTAACCTTAATTAGGGGAGGATTTTATCATGGGTAAAATCAAAGGTTGGATTGGAGAACTAACTGATATCGCAGTAGCTCTTGTAGCTCTCGGTGTTGCCGCTGGCGTTGTGTTTGGTGATGTACCATTTGTAGGCGCTGTATTGGGTAACTTGATCGACTTGATCAACGCTCTAGGTGACAACGGTGTTGTTGGTATCATCGTACTTGCAATTCTCTCAGGAATGTACGGCTCACGCGGTATGTAAATGAGTAACAAGCTTTTTAAGTTTTTAAAAATTTAAAAGCATAAGAAAGGGTTCTTTCATTAGGGCCCTTTTTTTTAATCTTTTTCTAGTAAAGTTAGAATGTAGACGTGAACAAAATACTCAAACAATTAACTAAAATTACAGACTTAGCCATTCTGTTTGCCAGCATATTTGTTTTCCTAGCGTATATTACCCCTGAAAATACGTCTGATGCTTCTCTAAATCAAGAAATAGCAAATCAGAATAGAATATCAGCATCAATTTCTACTATAGAAACGGCAATAAATAATTCAAATGTTAGGCTTGAAGAATTAATTAATACTACTAATGATCTTAGAGGTTCTATCAGATCAACTACAGACCAAAGTATAGTTGATCAATTAAATTCAGAAGTAACTGAAAATCAATTGCAAATAGACCAAGCTCAAAGGGACTTGCAGGCTCAACAGAGGAATTTAGCATTACTGCAATCAGATTTTCGTTCTAGCCAGCAAAGACTGAAAGATACAGAAGCTAAAGACGCTAGAGCTATTTCTTGGATTCAACCAGTCAGACAAAACACTGATAGGCTAATAGATGCTGCTGGTATTGATGGTTTTATAGCTGGTTTTGCCGCATTAATTTTCTGTCTCATTATCAAACGACGAAGAGATTGGTTTAGACGTATGTTTGGTTTGTATTTTAAATAATACAACATACAAAAAATTTTAAATTACACTAGCTTCCTATGAAGACACTTAATATTGGAGATATTTCCGTTAACAAGATTTTGGATGGCGAAGAACGCTTTCCAGCTGTTAATGCTTTTCCAGAGATTAATACAGAAATATTTGAACAGCATAAAAGTTGGATGCATTCATTTTATGATTTTAATAGTCAAATGTTGATCCTTAGTATGCACTCTTACTTAATACAAACGCCTTCCTTAAATATTCTAATTGATACCTGCATAGGTAATGATAAAAATAGAGTCGGACAAGGGTCTATATACAAAGCAAATGAGGGTATTCTCAGTCATTGGAACAATAGATCCAGTAATTATCTCCAAAACCTAGAGGCTTATGAATTAACCCTTGAGGATATAGATATCGTAATGTGTACGCATATGCATGCAGATCATGTAGGTTGGAATACTAGGCTTATCGATAATAGATGGGTACCAACCTTTCCCAACGCCAAATACCTGTTTTCACCACTGGAACTAGATAGTTTGCAAAAAGACAGCAGAAACCCATTTGATCAGTATCTCCGACTTGTCTATGAAGATAGTGTTCTACCAATAATTGAATCAGGTCAAGCAGAAATGATCGATGAATCGACAGACTTGGGAAGAGATATCAATCTTATTAAAAGCCCAGGACACAGCCCTGGTCATTATTGTATTGAATTGAATAGCAAGAAAGGTAATGCCATGTTAACGGGTGACATTCTTCATAACCCAATTCAGGTTACATGCCCTTCAATGTCAACGGTTTTTTGTGATGATCAAGATCAGTCAAATCAAACTCGTATCAAGCTGGTTGACGAGTTAACCGATTCTAATACCATCGTTCTCGCCGCACATTTCGCAGAGACTTCAGCAGGAGTTATTGAAAGCACAAATGATTCAAGAATGTTCAAACTTATATGAGCGATATTGATTTTAGTGCAAATAATTGTTTCGTTTGTGGTCCGGACAATCCTATTGGCTTAAAGATAAAGTTTACTATTGATGATGATGATATTTGTCGAGGACGCTTTACCTCTATGGAGAATCATGTGGGATATCAGAGTACCACTCATGGGGGGATTATTTTCAGCTTATTAGATGATGTAATGGCAAATTGGCTTTTTTTAAAGAACCAAGTTGCACACACTGCTCATTGCGATCTCCGTTATAGACAGGCACTACCAGTTAACGAACCTGTTATTCTGGAAGGTTGGTGTGAAAAGAAAAGATCTAGAGTTGCCTTTATGAAAGGTCAGGTCATTCTAGCTTCAAATTCTTCCATTGTAGCCGAAAGTAGTGCAAAATTTATGGTAGTAAAAGGCTGATTTACATGTAACTTTTTGTAACGTATTCACTAATAATAAGCTCTTTTCATTACGATCTATTTTCTAATCTCTGAAATCCATTGGATAATGGATATCGAAGACTTAAGTATTACCCAAGCATATGATTAATGAAGTAAAAAAATACGTTTTAGACAAACTTAAATCAAGCCGACCTATGATGATATTAATAGGCTCGACATTTCTTTTTATATTTATCTTAAATGTCACAAAGACTGAACCAGAACTTCTAGTCTTAGAAGAAAAAGTTTGGCCTGTTTCAGCTGTTCAAGCCAAGTATCAGGATGTGCAACCAACATTGAGTCTCTTTGGGGAAGTTATCTCATCAAGAAGAAGTGATTTAAGAGCTTTTGTCGGCGGGCAGGTAGTTGAAGTCGGTAGTAATTTCAAAGAGGGAGCAATTGTTGAAGAAGGGGAGTTGCTTCTTGTTATCGATGATTTTGAATACGCAAATGCTGTTGTTGAAGAAGAGGCGAAATTTGAAATCATGAGGCGTGATTTTGAAAGAGCAGAAGAACTCTTTTCGCAGGGCTCTATATCAGAGCAATTTAGAGACAACGCACTGCTTGAAAAAACCAGACAAGAATTAGTTCTTTCAGAAGTAAAGAAGGATTTAAGAGACACTAGACTTTACGCACCTTATGACGGAGTTATTAATGATGTTTTGGCTAGCCTAGGAAAGCAAGTCAGCACCTTTAATGACAAAATAGGGGAGATTATTGATGTGAAGAACATGGAGGTTAAGTTTTCAATCTCCAAAGCACAATACGGTCGTCTCCTTGAAGAT
>Ga0163108_10002408_pt1 | contig 13553 bp, 11 predicted proteins | sample Fk1155metaG_FD_109644 | JGI IMG/M metagenome (GOLD analysis project Ga0163108, IMG submission 109644) | Marine microbial communities from the Central Pacific Ocean - Fk160115 155m metaG | ecosystem: Environmental > Aquatic > Marine > Oceanic > Photic zone | place: The Central Pacific Ocean...
CTGAAGACGACGGATACCGGATTTTTTATGGACCATGATGCAGCGCGGACTCATCTGCAAGGGTGCCAACAGGGCGACCACATTCGCCTGCTCGTTTCTTCCGACCAGCACCTGGTCGGCATTGGCAACCCCGAACATCACTCGCTTGGTAGCCACGTTCTGGATAATCGGTACCCCGGGGCCACCAGGCTGGATCTCCACGTCCAGTCGTTCTTCCTTGAAATATCCATTTACCAGTGCCGCGTAGTATCCCCCGTGTTCTGCCTCTGGAAACCAGTTCAGGGCGAGTGTCACTTTCGTCAGTTCGCTGGAAGATGGAGAGGGTTCCGGGGAAGCTCCGCATCCCACCAGGCCAACCATGAAAAGCAGGATGCTCAACAGATACTTGAAAGGTGCCACGAATCGATTCCTTGTCTTGTTGGACCATGTTTTCCTGGACGATCCGCTTCATTCTAGCGACTGGCCGACCAGGTGATAATCACGGAATTCAGTTTATGCCTGCTCCTGGGCATAGGTCCACCGCGCGAGCAACTGGTATCCAATCCAACTGACCAGGGCAAACATCATCACGCCCAATAAGGCCGAGGAAATGATCGTCGCAAAGAGCAGGTCCGTCCGTAGTTGGCCGGAACTCTGCAGCACCAGGTAGCCCAGCCCGTAATGCTCACTTCCATAACCGGCAAAAAACTCTCCCACGATTGCCCCGACGACAGCCAGGCCACTGGAGGTCCGGGCCCCGGTCACCAGGTAAGGAACGGCATGAGGCATGCGCAGCTTGAGCAGGGTTTGCCAGCGCGAGGCTCGATTCATTTCAAAGAGATCCCGCAGTCCCCGGTCCACGGACGTCAGTCCGACGGTCACGGTGGTAATCACCGGGAAGAGGCTGATCACCACCGTGACGACAACGATACTCTGGAAGCCATTTCCGAACCAGTTAATGACCAGGGGGGCAATCGCAACGATGGGAACGGTCTGCAGGAAAATGGCATAGGGATAGAGGCTACGACGAACCAGTATCGACTGGGAGAAGACGAAGGCGGTAAACGTTCCGATCACGACACTCAACATGAACCCACTGACCGCGGCCAGGGCTGTATTCCAGGTAGCGCGACTCAACTCCACGGATTTTTCCTGGACAACCTGCCAGACCTCACTCGGCAAGGGGACCAGGAACGATTCAATCTCGTTGATGTCGACCACCAGATGCCAGGCCAACAGGACCACGGCAAAGAAGATCGCCGGGGGAATCATGATCGGACCAATTTGCTGGAACCAGTGTTTCATGACACGGTGTTCCTTAGGCAAGTGGCCACCTCGCCTACCATACGGGCAAACTCCGGATCGGATCTTAGTTCAGGTGATCGTGGATAGGAGAACGGGATTTCGATGGTCTCGACAATTTTTCCGGGATGATGACTCATCACCATCACCCTTTGGCTCAGGAAAACGGCCTCCGCCACGTTGTGTGTCACAAACAATGCGGTGCAGGGATGCTGTTGCCAGATCTGCAAAAGGTCCTCGTTCAGTTGCTGACGCATGATATCGTCGAGCGCTGCAAACGGTTCATCCAGTAACAACAGTCGTGGCTGCATCACCAGTGCCCGGGCTAACGAGACTCGCATCCGCATACCGCCAGACAGCATCCGTGGGTACTTGGTTGCATCCGTGGCGGCCAACCCGATCAACTCCAGGCTGCGCTGCACGGCCTCTCGTTGGTCTTCACGACTGGCTCCCCTCAATTCCAATGGCAGGCGGATATTGTCTTCCACGGTGCGCCATGGCAGCAGGGTGGGATCCTGGAAAACAAACCCCTGTTCACTTTGCTGCGCCGACTCATCCTCCGGGTACTGTACCGTCAGGGTGCCATCCGTGGGTGTGGCCAGTCCGGCAATCATGCGCAGTAGGGTCGATTTTCCACAACCTGATGATCCAAGCAGCGCCACGAATTCATTGGTTTGAACTTCAAGGTTCAATTGCTGCAGAACCGGCGCATGATCCTCGAACGCAATCCCCAGGTCCTGGGCATGAATCATCACGTCCGTTGCACTCGTTGCCATCAAAGCCATCGTTTCCAGGAGTGTTCTGCTGATTGAATCGGCGGGGTACCCGTTACCCACCTCTGGGTGAACCTCTATAATAGACGCCCACAGAACTTTTTGCATCCAGATCCCTGGCTGGAAACGAACCCCACAAAGTAATGAGCATTGGAGAACCGTGAATCACCCGGATCCTTCACCACTGGCTGCCCAGGGAACGATTCCCGAGGATTTACCGGCGAACCAGTTGGGAATCATCATTGTCGATCATGGCTCACGCCTGGAAGCCAGCAACGAGTCGCTGCTGGAAGTGGTTCAGCACTTTCTCACTGCTTCCTCCTACGCAATCGTGGAACCAGCTCACATGGAGATTGCAGAGCCGACCATTGGCATGGCTTTTGAGCGGTGCGTGCAGCAAGGTGCTCGTTTCGTCGTTATTCACCCCTATTTCCTGGCACCTGGAAAGCACTGGCAGATCGACATTCCGAGGCTGGCGGTGGAGGCCTCGCAGGCGCACCCTGGCGTGGGATACGTGGTGACTGCACCACTGGGGCCCCACCCCACCATGTGTGAGATCATGCAGCAACGCATTGACGATGCGATGGCAACTTTCCCCGGGCCTTCAGCAGCTGGCAACCCCGCGGATTAGATGACGCCGGTTCGGCAGGCAGCTTTCCAGGGTCAGCGAGTCACACGTCATTACTGCAACTCCTTGGATTCAATGGGTGCTCCATCCCGGTACTGGAACAACTTAAGCAACGTCTCGGGACCTACCTGCTTACCGATATGCCACGCTGATCCATCAGCAAACAGCGACAGGAATTCACCACCATCGGACACCAGGCCCTCACGGGGATTTTCCAGGTTAAAGACGAAATCACCGGGCTGGGTCCAGGGAATTGCTTTCCCCGGATGGGCCATCACGACCAGGACAACCTGCGACGTGCCATCGGTAATATCACGAAAGCGAACCGTTGGATGCGCTCCCCCGGGATCACCGGGCGCAGCGGGTTCAAAAATACCGCCGGGGCCACTCAGACCAAGCACGACCGTCTTGTTTCCCAGCCCCTGGTAATCGAGGCTCTTGTACTGGTCCGGCATCTGGTCCAGCAACTTGATGTTGTGGGAGCTATCCCAGGGTTCATCGAGCCTAAACTGGTCATAGAGTGGTTCCTGTTCCAGGAAGGGCAAGAGGTAAACGCGCCAACTCAACAAGGGCTTACTATCGCGGTACTCGATCGGATAATTGGCACGATCCGATTCGCCAATGGGTAGCTGTCCATACAATTCATGGAAAGTATGCATGGCGATACCAATCTGTTTCAGGTAGTTCTGGCTTTGCATACGGATGGCCGCCTGTCGGGGACCAGATCGCCTGATTTGCTTGTAGGGCGAATCGGACATCGGCCCCTCGCTGTTTGAATCCCGTGATCCACAGCCGCTGACGATCAGCACCATGGTGACCATTAGCAAATGAGTTACCGGGCGCACACTGCAAACAGGAAAACGGGGATTGGAAGCAAATCGCATGGTGCACTCCTGCAAAACCTGGTGGAAACATCGTTTTCTCAAGCCCTGTCATTGGAAACGATAAGCCACTGGCTGTCTATCACTTAGAAAGCTTGCGCGCAACGATCAACCGGAACGTACAGCCTGCTGGGAAAATTACAGGATACTCATCTATTTTCAGTGTACGCCCAGGTCGGTCCAACGTAATAGAACCTATAGCACACGACTTCCCCTTATCATTTTTTCACGCTTATCGCAGGTAACCCTATGTCTTATTCATTAAGTGGCGAAACCACGATCAACCTGAGCGGTGACCAGTCCTTGCCCCTGACCTACGATGCGATCGACCCGGATGTACGTCGCATGCTGCAGGTTCGTGACGGCAGCATGGCAGCTTTCCAGGAACTGGTGCAACGCTACCAACATCGGGTATCGGCGTTACTCACAAAACTCGTCGGCCATCGCCGGGAAACGGACGACCTGGCCCAGGAGGTGTTCATGCGTGTTTACCGTGCACGCGAACGTTACACGGCCGGTGCGCGTTTCTCGACGTGGTTGTTTACGATTGTCAGCAACGTCGCCTCCAATGCTCGCCGTGCGCTGGGGCGTCGCAAGGAAGTCAACCAGTTCGACGAGACACGCACGCAACTGGAAATGAATTCCATTCACTACCTGCCTCGCAATCGCCAACTGGAAAACCCAGCCAATCGGCTGGACCGTCATGAGCGAGCGAGCATTGTTCGCAAGGCCATTGCCACACTCAACAAGCGGCAACGGCAGGCCGTCCTGCTGAACCGGGTCAAGGGTTTATCCCACGCGGAGATTGCCGAACGCATGGAAACGTCACCCAAGGCCATCAAGTCATTGCTGGGTCGAGCCCATGGTATCCTGCGATCCCGGCTACAACCTTACATGCAGAACGGATGGGATATTGGTTTTGAAAACGAAGCCGGCAAATAACTGGTTTCTACTGGCTTGCTTTTCGACCAGCTGACTTTTCTGTTATAATCCTGTCATCCCGGATTCCCCGGGCACATAACCAGGGACTCATCTGCTAGTCCGTTTTCTCCCATGACACTTCTGGTAGTGAAGGACAGGAATCCATGCCACATAAAACCACGAATCGAAGGCAGTTTCTCAAGACCAGTGCTGGCCTGACGGGCGCCTTGGCCGCAACACCCTATTTTCACACAAACCAGGACCTGTTCGCCGCACAGAACCAGGCCAAGAACGATCGGCTTTCGGTGGCAGCCATTGGTAATGGCGGTCGGGGTTCCGCCGTGGGTCACCAAGCAGGTCGCCTGGGTGACATGGTTGCCTGTTGTGACGTGGACAAGAATCGGGCAGCAGGTTTTGCTAAGAAATATGGTGAGAAGTGCAAGACGTACGGTGACTATCGCCAGGTCCTGGATCGCAAGGACATTGACCTGGTCACGATTGGTACGCCGGATCACTGGCACGTCAAGATTGCCATCGAGGCCATGCAATCCGGCAAGGATGTTTACTGTGAGAAACCGTTAACGCTGACCATCGATGAGGGGAAAAAGATCTGTCGCGTGGTCAAGGAAACAGGCCGTGTTTTCCAGGTTGGTACGCAGCAACGCAGCGAATACGGCAACAAGTTTATTAAGGCTGTCGCCATTGCCCGTAGTGGGCGACTGGGCAAGAAGCTACGAGCCATCTCCAGCGTGGGTGGTGCTCGCAGTGGTGGTCCGTTCAAGAGTAGCGATCCCCCGGCAAACTTCGACTGGAACATGTGGCTGGGGCAGGCACCCATGACTCCCTACATCAAGGAACGCACCCACTACCAGTTCCGTTGGTGGCTGGAATACTCGGGGGGGCAGGTCACGGACTGGGGCGTCCATCACACGGACATCGCCATGTGGGCCCTGGGACTGGGAGACACCGGCCCCACGACGATCGAGGGTACCGGTAAATTCAACCGGCAACCGGACTGCTACAACGTCGCGCAAACATTTGACTGCACGATGGACTTTGCCGATGGTCAACAGATTGTCCTGAACAGCGGACGCAACGAGTTGATCCTGGAAGGTGAAAAAGGTCGTATCCGGGTCAACCGAGGCAGCCTGACAGGCAAGATCGTGGAAGACATTGCCAAGGACAAATCGGAACAGCAAAAGCTGGATGAGGAAGTTCGCAAGCTGTATCGTGGCCGACCATTGAAAGGTCACATGCAGGACCTGTTCAGTTGCATCAAGGATCGTGCCCTGCCGATCTCGGATGTTTTCACGCATCATCGAAGTGTCAGCGTCTGTCACCTGGCTAACATTGCCATGCTGTGTGGTCGCAAGTTGACGTGGGATCCCCAGAAGGAAGATTTTGTCGGGGATGAGCAGGCCAGTTCGATGGTCAGTCGTAAGCAGCGAAAAGGTTTTGAAATCAACGCCTGATCACTGGCTGCATGTTGCAGCCGTGAGCAAGCTGGCAGGAATGACATGGCCTGGCTAACACGAGAAGAACTGGAAGCACTGGGGCTCAAGCACCTTGGCAAAGACGTCAAGGTCAGCGATAAGGCTTCCTTGCTGAACCCGGAGCAGTTGTCGATTGGGGATCGTTCCCGGATCGATGATTTCTGCGTGATATCCGGTAAGGTAACGATCGAGCACAACGTGCACATCACGGTCTTCTGTAACCTGGCCGGCGGAGAACCGGGTATCACCGTGGGTGCCTTTTCCGGAATTGCCTACGGGTCTCATATTTTTGCCCAGAGCGATGACTACAGCGGGCAGGAGCTGATAGGACCCACGTTTCCGGAAAAGTATCGGACCAACACGGTCAAGGAACCGGTGGTCCTGGAAAAGTTTTGTAACCTGGGAGCCCATGCCCTGGTTGCCCCAGGCGTGACCCTGGCTGAAGGGACCGTCGTCGGCATGAAATCCCTGATCACGCGTTCTACGAAACCATGGACGATTTATTTCGGGATACCTGCCAAGCCGCTAAAGTCACGGCAGCAAGACATGGTCGCCCTGGCTGAGCAATACATGCGGGAACTCGACGAGTCCTAACCGGTTGGCTCCAACAAAAAAGCGATCGAACATGGGTGCTGTCAACGTGCACACGACCGGCTATCGCGATGGTCAATTGGCCAGGTGTCCCGCACGACCCAACTGTGTCTGCAGCCAATCCAGGACGGATCGACATGTCATTGACCCGCTGGCCGTCCCGGCGGACATGGTAAACCCCATGGGACAACTGCTGAAAATATTACAGCAGATGCCACGGGTCCAGCTGGTTTCCCAGGAGGACCATTACCTGCACCTGGAAGTACGGACAGCCTGGTTTCGCTTCGTCGACGACGTCGAGTTTTACTGGGACCAGCAAGCATCCTGCATTCACATACGATCTGCTTCCCGGATTGGTTACAGCGACCTGGGTACCAATCGTCGTCGCGTAAAACGAATTCGACGTCTCTTCGAGGCCACATAACTCAGGCGGGCTGCAAGATTAACCACCCAGCCATAGAAAATATGCAGCTATTTCCACCCCGGTGATCAGGAACTGCAGCTTCCGGAGAATTGCAGTCCGGGAACCTGTCATCTATAAACTAGAATACCCTTCCCCGGTTCACCATTTTTCTGATCGCCTGAAAGGTACCTTCTTGATGATCTCTCTCCGCAAAACCTGTTCCACGTTGATTTGCATTACCCTGGGTCTCCTCTTACTGGCTCCCGGTTGTGGTTCGAAGAAAGAGGAACCCGCCAAACCTGGCGCTGCGGAAAACACCGGTAGCAATGGTGAGTCCTCCTCGAACGCGAAAAACAACCAGGGCACCGAGAATAGCACGACCGCGGACAATACACCTGCGGTGAAACCACCTGCGACGGCTGGGGACAGCAGTCCCCATCCCTACATGATCGAGGATTTCGAGGCAGCGCTGGTGGTTCACCCACAGAAAATATTGGCATCCGACATGATCCAGAACCTGATGAAACTTCCCCCGGTAAAAGAACTGCTGGACGGGATGCTCGAGGAAGTGAACCATGAGATTGAAATCGATGTGCGTACACTGGAACGGTTCTCCGTATTGGTAAAAGCCCTTCCTTCCGGTCCACGCGAGGCTCCCCACGTTGCCATGATCCTGGAAGGCGCCCAGGACATGGACTTCAGCGAGCTCATCGATGAGGTGGTGCGCGGAGGAGAACCCCAACAACAGGATGGAATGCAGTGGTATATCCCGGAAGATGTCAGCAGAAGTCCGGTCGTCTGCGTGGTCAACAAGAAAACAGTCGTCATCGGCGCACCGCTGGACCTGGTGAAGCAAGTCGTTACGAAACCAGCTGTCAAGAATTCGCTGAATGATCAACTGGTTGCCCTGGACTATGCCAACCAGCATTTCGTGGCCGTGGGAAACAGCAGTATCCTTCCTGCGGAACTTGTCGCCGAAATGCAGCGGGAACTGGCACGCGAGGAACTGCCACCGGCTTTCAGCCCGATCACCGACATGATCGCCCAGGTCAAGTCCGCCAGCGCCGTTGTGAACATCTCGCCGGACATCTTTGTCTCGCTGGGAGTAAGTAGCAGCAGCGAGGAAAACACGACCAAGATGGTTACCATGGTTAACGACAGCCTGACGCTGGCCAAGAGTACCCTGGGCATCTTTGCCCTGGCACCTCCCAAGGATCTGCCTGCCGAGATCAGACCGCTGATCAAGGAAGCCCTGAAATTCCTGGCGAGCATCAAGCCCACGCAAACCGGCGACCGCATGGACGTCGCCATCGGGCTTTCCGCCAGCCAACTGGAATCACTGCAAAAACCGTTCATGGAAAGCATCACGAGTGCTCGTACGGCAGCACGCAAAATGGCCAGTTTGAATAACCTGAAGCAGATCGGTCTCGCCATGCATAACTTCCACGAAACCTATCGACAGTTGCCCGTCGGGGAGTCCGAGAGTGAGCAGGGTCCTATCGTGTACAAGGACGGCAAACCCCTGTTGAGCTGGCGAGTGCACCTGTTACCGTTCATCGAGCAGGATGTACTGTACAGGCAGTTCAAACTCGATGAACCCTGGGACAGCCCTCATAATATCAAGCTGCTAGACCAGATCCCCTTTTCCTACGTGGATCCCAACCAGCCAGACCTGGGCAACAAGACAACCTACGTTGCTCCCATCGGTCCTGGATCCATCTTCGGATCGAACAAACGGATCGGGTTTCGTAATGTCCTTGACGGTACTGCGAACACGATCATGGTCATCCAGGTCGGTGGTGATAAGGCGGTACCCTGGACGAAGCCCGAGGACTTAAAGTATGACCTCAAGAATCCAGCCGGTAGCCTGGGTAACATCGGTGAAAACTTAAGCGCACTGTTCACAGATGGTTCCGTACAAACACTGCCTGTTAACATCAAGCCTGCGACCTGGCTGAATTTATTCAACATGAAGGATGGAGTAAGCATTGATTTCGACGAACTTCGTCGTTAGTGAAAGAGGGCGGACAAACTCTTTATTGCGCTTCATGTCCGGACCTCGAACTTATTTCCGTAGCAGTAGTGATAACGTGGCCTCATGAGATTTCGGTATCTTGCCTGGGTAGTGGTTTTCACGGGTTTGCTCGGTAGCCTGCTGGTCTCCGCTGGTTGCGGCACTGAAAGCTTCGTATCACCTCGCAGTATCGCGGTGTCGGACATGGAATCAGGAGGCTTTTTTCCACGCCCTACCAATCTTTACTTTCCGCCATAGCTTGGATAGGCTAAAAGGGTTGGATTTGATTGTTTCACCTAAATTTATGGCGCCGTCTCATGCTCAAGTTCCTTCCTGGTATTCGCTGGACCTGTTTTCTGTTTATGGCTTTTGCCCTCGTAATCAGCACTGGCTGTGGAAAGAGCAAAGAAGGCTCGAAATCTTCCACGGATGCCACGACGGTTCCTTACATGCACCCGGATTTCCGGGTTGCCATCGTGATTCGCCCGCAACAACTGCTGTCCTCCGAGTTGCTGGCAACCGTGACCAAATCATTACCGGGCGACCCGGTCAAGAAGATGGTAGAGGAAATGACCGAGGAGCTCGACCTGAATCCTAACCAGATCGATCGCATCGTAGTGCTGGCCAATTCATTTGCTTTCCAGGGCGGTGGGGCGAGCGTTCCAGAGCCGGCTTTCGACGAAGAACAAATAGAAGAATCCGCCAGGGATGAGTTCGAAGAGGGTGGTGTATCCGAATGTGAATTCGTGCAAAACGAAGAAGTTGGCATTGAAGCGGACGAAGCGGAATTGTTTCCCAAGCAGGAAATATTTTACTGTGCAATCCTGGACCTGGTAGAGGGTGTGGATACCACGGCACTGGCGAAGAAATTCACCGGCAGTGATCAAACGGTCAAGCATGGTGAACATACGTATTTTCCTCAAACCGGCAGCGAACATGACAAGCCGAGTGTTTGCGTTGTTTCCGACTCGACCATCCTGGTCGCCGAGGAGGACCACCTGAAAAAAATCCTGGCCACCGGCAATGCTCAATCACCGCTGGCTGATGAACTAAAAACGATCGACAACACCAATGATCTGTCCGTGGTCATCCTCGTGGGTAACGTGGTACAGGACATGGGTGCCGAGGACCAGCTGGACCAACTGGGCAGCATGCCCAATCCTTTCATCCCCCCCCAGGTTTCACAGAGCGCCGCCCTGGCCAAGGACATCAATACCTTTACAATCGGCGTGAACCTGAAATCGGACACGCCGCTGCAGGTGGGCGTTGCTACGAGCAACAGTGAAGTGGCCAACAAGCTGGCTGGATCGATGGAAGAGCTCAAGAAAATGGGCCAGGAAGCGATCGGTCAGCAGGATGGCGAGGGAAATCCGATCGTGGAAGCGGCCACCAAGGCCATCAACGGTTTAACCATCACCAATGAAGACAGTCGCGTCGGTGTGGCCCTGAAAATGGCTCCTGCCGATCTACAGGCAGCCGTGGAAAGCATCGCGCCGCTGCTGGGGCTGCTCGGCATGGGAGGTAGTGATGCTGGTTTTGAGGGAGGGGATTTCCCCATACCCGAGGAGGAATCTAATGATCCTGAAAGTGATCCTGAAATTGATCTTGAAAGTGAGCTTGGAAGTGAGCTTGGAAGTGATACGGATTCTGATGCGGGTAGTGCCGACCTGCCGAGCGATGTGACGAAAGACAAGGATAATGGTGACGACAACTAGACTGCCTCCGACCTGCTTCTACACATCCTGAATACCTTATGTCATCAACCAATCACCACCCCGCGCGGCTGGTAAAGCTGCTGGTCGCACTGTGCATCTGCTGGTACCTGGGTGGTGTTGCGCGGGCCGCTGAGCGGCCCAATATCGTCTTCTTCCTGATCGACGACCTGGGCTGGACCGACGTGAGTTTCATGGGAAGCAAGTACTATGAAACCCCGCACGTCGATCGCCTGGCCAGCCAGGGGATGGTTTTTCGCAGTGCTTACGCCAATGCACCCAATTGCGCACCGAGTCGCGCTTGCCTGATGAGCGGACAGTACACGCCGCGACATGGCATTTACACGGTGGGTGATTCGAAACGCGGTAATGCTCCGTTTCGCAAGATCGAACCGATCAAGAACACGACCACCCTGGCAGATCGTTTTGTCACGATCGGCGAGGCGCTGCAGGCAAGCGGATACACAACGGCCACCATGGGCAAGTGGCACCTGGGTAAGGATCCCACCAGCCAGGGCTTTGATGTCAACATTGCTGGCCGTGAATGGGGCAGTCCCAGCGGCGGCGGCTACCACAGTCCCTACAAGTATCCAAACCTGGTCACGGAAACGAAGGGGGAATACCTCACCGATCGGTTGGGCCAGGAAGCCTGCCAGTTCATCGAGACCAACAAGGACAAACCTTTCTTCCTCTATCTCACCCATTACGCGGTTCACACCCCCATCCAGGCCAAGCAGGAATTAGTCGCCAAGTACAAGGCCAAGGATCCCGTCGGGGGACATAAGAACGCTGCCTATGCGGCCATGGTCGAAAGCATGGATGACAGCATTGGCGCCGTGCTGGGAAAGCTGGATTCACTCAAGCTCACGGACAACACGATCGTGATCTTTTTCTCTGACAACGGTGGCCATGGTGGAGTCACTTCCAACGCGCCGCTGCGCGGCTCGAAGGGGATGCTCTACGAGGGAGGGATTCGTGAACCGCTGGTGATCAAGTGGCCTGGGATTACCCAGGCAGGCAGCCAGTCCGATGAACCCGTGATCGGTGTTGATCTTTATCCGACACTGCTGGAAGCGACCGGCTCAGCCAAACCCAAGGATTATTTACTGGATGGCAAAAGCCTGGTCCCGTTGCTGAAGGATGCTTCCAGCAACCTTGATCGTCCGGCCCTGTTCTGGCATTTCCCGGCCTACCTGCAGGGATACACGGCGCGACATGGTCCTTTCCGCACGACGCCGGCCGGCGCCATTCGGATGGGAGACTGGAAGCTCATCGAGTACTTCGAGAATAACACGCTGGAACTGTACAACCTTAAACAGGACCTTGGTGAAAAAAAGAATCTCGCCCAGGCCATGCCAGAGAAGACCCAGGAACTTCACCAGGCACTGCTTACCTGGCGCAAGCAGGTCAAGGCACCGGTGCCAACGGAAAAAAATCCCCGCTACGATCCGAACGCCCGGTTCCAGGGCAAGCGGAAAAAACCGTAGGCCATTGCGGATTTGTGCCAGCACCCTCCAGGTGAGGGGATTTCTTGCTGTTTCAGCATGCTAAAAGAGTCTTCACCAGGCTCAAATCCGCCTACACGTTGTGAGAGGAAAAACGCTAGGATATCATGGTAGTTAGCGCGTGATTGACGTGATCGTGGTTTCCCAAGGGGCACCCGCTCGTGGGTACCCTGGCGTTGGCATCACGCTCCTCGAATATTCCCACCTGCAGGATTGTTTTCATGTTACGTGACCCGCGATTGATCCTCCTGGCAACCCTGGTCCTACTTTCCACCGGTTCGTTATCGACACGCGCCGACGAAAAGTCGCTGACTTACGAACGTGACATTCGCCCCATCTTTCGAACGTACTGTTTTGACTGTCACGGTGCGGCCAAGGAAAAGAAAGGGAAACTGGATCTGCGTCTGCAGCGATTCCTGGTTCGCGGTGGAGAAACTGGCCCGGCGATCGTAGCCGGCAAAGCACCGGACAGCTTACTGATTCAACGCCTCAGGGCTGGAGAAATGCCACCGGGCGACGCCCGGGTTCCTGAAGAACAAATTGTCATCCTGGAACGGTGGATTTCCCTGGGAGCACCCACGGCACGACCGGAACCGGAGACCATTCCTGACGGACTCGGCATTACCTCGGAAGAGCGATCCTACTGGGCTTTTCAACCGATCACGAAACCGGCTGAACCCCCTGTAAAAGACGCTCATCGTGTGCGCAATCCGATCGACACATTCCTGTTGGCGCAGATGCAGGAGAAGCAGTTAACATTTGCTGCCGATGCCGACCGCCTGACCCTGATCAAGCGCGTCTACCTGGACCTGGTAGGCCTGCCGCCCAGCGGGGAACAAATCAAGACGTTTATCGCGGACACGCGCCCGGACGCCTACGAGCGCCTGGTCGACGAAGTCCTGGAATCCAAGCACTACGGTGAACGCTGGGGACGTCATTGGCTGGACGTGGCAGGCTATGCCGATTCAGAAGGTTACAGTAATACGGACCCGGTACGAAACTACGCCTACAAGTACCGTGACTACGTGATCCAGTCTTTCAACGACGATTTGCCATTCAACCAATTCATCCAGGAACAGTTGGCTGGCGACGAGATGGTCAAACCTCCGTTCAAGAACATGTCAGCCGACAGCATTCGCAAGCTCACCGCCACGGGCTTCCTCCGGATGGCGGTCGATGGTACGGACAGCAGCAACAACGACGTATCACGCAACCAGATGCTGGCTGACACGGTCAAGATTGTCAGCTCCTCGTTACTGGGCATATCTGTGGGTTGCGCGCAGTGCCATGATCATCGATACGACCCTATCTCCCATGATGATTACCACCGCATCCGGGCTGTCTTTGAACC
>Ga0163108_10002409_pt1 | contig 13549 bp, 12 predicted proteins | sample Fk1155metaG_FD_109644 | JGI IMG/M metagenome (GOLD analysis project Ga0163108, IMG submission 109644) | Marine microbial communities from the Central Pacific Ocean - Fk160115 155m metaG | ecosystem: Environmental > Aquatic > Marine > Oceanic > Photic zone | place: The Central Pacific Ocean...
ATTATGGCCTTGTAGCTCAGTAGTAGAGCAGTACCCTGAAAAGGTATGTGTCGTTTGTGCGATTCAAACCAAGGCCACCACGACAGCAATAATTCTGGACATCCCCTAGGTTTCGCTGGTATATCCCGGGAAATATGCATTTTTCCTTAGAGATAACAATGAAGACGGACCTTTCAGTTTTGCCAAAGGTAAAGGATGTTTACATTACAATGCTTCCCGGTAATGATTTTAGAGATGTGGCTAACAAAGCAAAAGAGCTAGTCCAATCCGGGTTCAATCCAGTTCCCCATTTTTCAGCAAGATCAATCAAAAATTTAAAGGATTTAAAAGACTATGTCTCTATGTGTAAAGATTTTGGCGTAAAACAGGCTCTTGTTATTGGGGGCAGTACCCAACCAATAGGCGATTACCACTGCTCACTACAATTGCTAGAGACAGGATTATTTAAGGGGTTCAAGATAGGAATTGCTGGACATCCCGAGGGGTCCCCTGATATATCGGATTTTGATTTAGAAAAAGCTATGACCGATAAAAAACCTTTTGCTGATTACATTGTTACTCAGTGGCTTTTAAATCCTGACCCAATAGTTAAATTTATTTCTAAACAAAGTTTACCCGTTCACGTAGGAATAACAGGTCCCCTAAAAATAAGCAGCTTGATAAAATTTGCAAATATTGTAGGGGCAAAAAATTCAATTAATTTTCTTAAATCAAACGCAAGCAAAGCATTAGATTTATTAAAACCATCAGACCCAAATGATTTAATTAAGAAGCTCAAGGGGTCTGCGGAGAATTTTCACATATATACATTTGGCGGACTAAAAGAAACTAACCAGTGGTTAGCAAAGAATAATTATGCCTAAAAAAGTTCCGAATTCATACAAAGTTGAAAAAGTAAATTACGATAAAGTAAGACACGAAACATCGGTAAACCAATCAGACAGACAAGTTCCATATAATTTAAGACAAAGTGGACCAACAAAAGTAGACATGTTAATTTCAACACGTGTAAGAAAATCTCCTTACTGGCATCTATCAATGAAAGCAGGATGTTGGAGAGCTACAGTTTATAACCGTATTTACCACCCAAGAGGTTATGTTAGACCCGAGAAAGGTGGAGCGATGGTGGAATATCAGGCCATCAAGAAACATGTAACTATGTGGAACGTAGCAGTAGAAAGACAAATTCGTGTTAAAGGCCCTGATGCAGAAAAATTCACAGATTATGTAATAACAAGAGACGCTACAAAAATTTCAACAATGAGAGGTCGTTATGTTATTCTTTGTAATTACAAAGGCGGAGTTCTTAACGATCCGGTTTTAATGAGAATAGCTGATGATGAATTTTGGTTCAGCCTATCAGACTCTGATATAGGTATTTATTTACAAGGTGTTAACGCTGACAAAAGATTTAACGTTGAAATAGACGAAATTGATTCATGCCCAGTTCAAATACAAGGTCCTAAATCAAAAGCATTAATGAAAGATTTAATTGGAGATCAAACTGATCTAGACAACATGCCTTTTTATGGTTTAGCAGAAGTAAAAGTAGGCGGTAGAAGCTGTGTTATTTCTCAATCAGGATTTTCCGGAGAAGCTGGCTATGAAATTTATCTTCGAAACGCAACTTTGTATGCAGAAGATATGTGGAACGCTGTACTTAAAGCGGGAAAAAAACATAAGTTGATGGTAATAGCCCCGGCTCACCACAGAAGAATTCAAGCAGGAATATTATCTTGGGGACAAGATATGGATCATGAGCACAATCCTTTTCAGTGTAATCTAGGTTACCAAGTGTCTTTATCTGGAAAAGGTCAGTGGAGCAAACAAACAGATTATATCGGGAAAGAAGCTTTAGAGAAAATGAAAGAACAACTCAAAAATGGAGAAAAGCCTTACAAGCTTCAACTTGTTGGTTTGGAATTAGCAGGAGGAAAGCCAATAGAAGATTATGCAAATGATTTTTGGTTAATTTCAAATGCAAATGGCGGAAAACCAGTTGGTTACATAACTTCACCCTGGTATCACCCGGAAAAGAAAAAAAATATTGCAATGGGTTATGTTCCGTTTGAGGGCAATTTAAACAACAATGGTTTTCCAATTGGTAATTTTGGAAAGAAATATAAAGTACATCTGCCAAAAAAATATTCTAGCAAACCCGTTGATGCAGTAGTTGTTCCAGTTCCATTTACTGAATCTTTCAATCCAAACACTAGAGAAGTTAAGAAATAAACTAGACTGCTCTTCCGCAGCAATGTTTATATTTTTTCCCCGAACCACAAGTGCAAGGTTCATTTCTAGATATTTTTCTCTTTTTTTCAAGACCACCTGTTTTGGTTTGCTCATTTTTTTCTTCAATAACTATATTTGTATTGATCAAAAATTTTATAGTCTCAGCCTTGATTTTTAGCAACAAAACTTCGAAAAGCTGAAAAGCTTCTCTCCTGAATTCGGCCAGAGGATCTTTTTGCCCGTAGCTTCTCAAACCAACTACTTGCTTTAATTGCTCTAAGTATTGAAGATGAGATCTCCATAAAAAATCCATGATTTGTAAAAAAATTCTTTTTTCAATCTCATTGTTTTGTTGTTCACCTAAAATTTTAATACGTTCATTTCTTTTTTCCTCAAAAGAACTAGACAAATTTTTGACGAATTCTCCCTCTTTCATTTTAGAAAACATTTCTATCTTTTTTTCATCAAAGACGTTTCCATAATTGGCTTTAATCTCATTAGAAAAATTTTTTAAATCACTATTTTTATTAAAGTTTTGATGCGCCAATACTAAATTTTTATTAATTTCATCTAGAAAAGAAAAAATCATTTTTTTTACTTTTTTTATACTTATAACCTCTAATCTTTGTCCAAAAATAACTTTTCTTTGATCGTTCATTACATCATCAAATTTTAAAAGAGTTTTTCTTATCTCAAAATTTCTTGCCTCAACTTTTTGCTGAGCTCTCTCCATTGCTTTGTTTATCCAAGGATGGTTAATGGACTCATTTTTTTTTAAACCAAGTTTTTTTAGCATGCCGTCTATAGACTGTCCCCCAAATATTCTCATCAAATCATCTTCAAGACTAATGTAGAATATTGATGATCCTGGATCTCCCTGCCTACCTGATCTACCTCTAAGTTGGTTATCAATCCTTCGACTTTCATGTCTTTCTGTTCCAACAATGTATAGTCCACCAAGATTTTTAACTTTCTTTTTATCGCTGTTTATTTTTTCTACTAGTTCTGGAGTTTCTTTTTCATTATTAATTAGAAAGTTTTTGTTACCTCCAAGCTGAATATCTGTACCTCTTCCAGCCATGTTAGTTGCAATTGTAATCATCCCAATTTTTCCAGCTTCAGCTATAATTTTTGCTTCACTCTCATGATGTTTGGCATTCAAAACATTGTGTTTTAATTTATTTTTTTTAAGTAATCCTGAAATCTTTTCTGACTTTTCGATACTAGTTGTTCCAACAAGAACTGGCTGACCTTTTTTGTAGCACTCATTAACTTTATTCAATATGGCATTGTTTTTTTCTTCTTCGGTTCTAAAAATTTGGTCATTCATATCCTGTCTTATCATCTCTTTATTAGTTGGAACACTTACTACGTTTAATTTATAAATATCAAAAAATTCTTCTGCTTCCGTCATTGCCGTACCAGTCATGCCAGCAAGTTTTTTATATAATCTAAAGTAATTTTGATATGTTATTGATGCTAGAGTTTGATTTTCTTTTTGAATATCAACATTTTCCTTAGCCTCGATAGCCTGATGTAATCCATCAGCAAATCTTCTGCCTTCCAAAACTCTTCCTGTAAATTCATCTATGATTTGAACATTTCCATCTTTAACAATGTAATCTTTATCTTTTTGGAATAGAAAATTTGCTTTTAAAGCTTGGTTAATATGATGTACTAAACCTAAGTTTTCTGGATCATAAAAATTATTGTTTTTTAAAATACCTGAATTTCTAGACATTCTTTCTATATTATCGATACCAACATCGGTTAAAATTGCATTTTTATTTTTCTCATCTAATTCAAAATCTTTTTTTTGTAAACTTTTTATAAATTTATTGGATAGAAAATATTGATCGGACTTGTCTTCCATGCCTCCTGAAATTATTAAAGGCGTTCTGGATTCATCGATCAATATACTGTCAACCTCATCTATGATGCAAAAATTTCTATTTTTTTGCACCATATCAGAAACTTCATATTTCATGTTGTCTCTCAAATAGTCAAAACCTAACTCATTATTTGTTGCATACGTAATATCAGCACTATAATTTCTCTCCCTTTCCTGATCATTCACTTCATTGGTGATACATCCGGTTTTTAATCCTAAACGATTATAGATTTGACCCATCCAAATAGAATCTCGTTTTGCCAAGTAGTCATTGACCGTTACGATATGAACTCCTTTGCCTTCAAGTGCATTTAGATATGCTGGTAACGTTGAAACCAAAGTTTTTCCTTCCCCAGTTTTCATTTCAGCTATATTTCCGTGGTGCAGAACAACGCCCCCAGCAAGTTGTACATCAAAATGCCTTTCACCAAGCACCTGTTTTGCTGCCTCCCTTACCAGAGCGAAAGCCTCCGGAAGAATTTCTTCAATATTTCTTCCGTCGGATATGTTCTTTTTAAATTCCTGAGTTTTTTCTATAAAATTTTCATTTTTGAAGTTTGAGAAATTTTTCTCTAAACCATTAATCTTGACTATTATGGGTTTAATTTTATTTAATTCTAGTTGATTACCACTTTTAAATAATCTATTTAATGTTTTGGTTATAAAATTCATGAGTTCAGTTTATATAATCATTAATTTTATATATATAGGGATAAAATAAAATATTTACATGACAATAAACGTAAAAAATTTTTTAAAAGATAAACCCAAACTATCAAAAATGGGGGAATTTCAAAAATTAGAGGAAATCGAGGGTTTAGAAGTTTCTGCCGTTTCAGCAGATTTGTATGGAACGGGAAGAGACGACATCTGTTTATTTTATTTCAAAGATGGAGCGAATTATGCCGCTGTTTACACCAATAACTCAATTTGCTCAGAATCAATAACTTGGAATAGAAAGATAAGAAAAAAATTTATAAAAGCATTAATGGTTAATACAAAAAATGCGAACACATTCACAGGATTGCAGGGTCTAGAGGGATTAGACAACATTTCAAAAACACTTGCCAGAACGTTGACTTTAAGAGAGTCTCAAAAAAAAGGCGGGACAACAAAGGCTATTAAGCCGAACGAAATATTATTTGCATCTACAGGGGTGATTGGTGAAAAATTTCCTACCCAACAAATCAAAGGATATATTCCAAATTTGGTAGAAAAGTTAAGAAACAGGCAAAATCAGTTTGTGTGGTTTAAAGTTGCCTCATCCATTATGACAACTGATACTAGACCAAAGTTAGCATACGAAGAATGTAGAGTTGGGAATAAAGACATAAGACTTTCAGCAATTGCGAAAGGATCAGGAATGATCTCTCCAAATATGGCAACTATGTTGGCATTTGTTTTTACAGACGCAGATATTCCTTCTATATTTTTAAAAAGCTTATTAAAAAGAGCGATGACAAATACTTTTAACGCAATTACTGTAGACAGTGATACTTCGACCAATGATATGGTTGCAATTTTTTCTAGCAACAAAATTAAAACTGGAAAAATATATAATGTTTTAGATCCAAAACTTAAAGATTTTGAAATGGCTCTTCAGAGATTACTTCTCAATTTAGCAAAACAGATTGTCAGCGATGGCGAAGGTGCAAAAAAATTTATAACAGTTAAAGTTATCAATGCCAGATCTAATCAGATGGCAAGGAATATAGCTTTTTCAGTAGCCAATTCGCCTCTATTCAAAACAGCTATGGCAGGTGAAGATCCCAATTGGGGAAGAATAATTATGGCTGTAGGAAAATCGGGAGAAAAAATTTCTCCAGAAAAAATCGAAATAAAGTTTGGAGACTTAAAAGTTGCTGAGAAGGGAAAAATTTCTGAGGAATATAATGAAGAGAAATTAAAGGAATACATGAAGTGGGATGCGCTGATAATTGAAGTTAATCTTAAGCTAGGACAGGGCTCTTTCGAATGCTATACTTGTGATTTAACTGATGATTATATAAAAATTAATGTAGACTACAGAAACTAATGATTAAATATAATTTAAAGTGTAAAAACAAACATGAATTCGAAAGTTGGTTTTCAGATTCAAAAGAGTTTGAAAAGTTAAAATCGAAAAATATGATCGAATGCATTTTTTGTAAGACAAAATCTGTAACAAAATCCATAATGTCTCCAAGAGTTATGGGCAAAGAGCAACAGAAAAAAGAGAGTCGTTCTCTGAAAGAGATTAAAAAAATCAGAAAAGATTTACAAAAAATGAGAAAATTTGTTGAAAAAAATTTTGAGTATGTGGGCAATCAATTTCCTCGTGAAGTAAGAAATATTTACTACGATAAAAGAAAAAATAAAAATATATATGGCAGTGCTACGCCTGAAGAAACACAAGAACTAAATGAAGAGGGAATTGAACTCACAACAATTCCGTGGATAAACGATAAAGATAATTAGTTTTTCTTAACAACCAATATGTAATTTACGGAACAATTTGAAGTTTTGTTCCATTCTTGCGTTATTATATTATATTTAAAACCATCTGTATTTAATTTCTTTAAATTTAAATTTTGTAACTTTTCCTCTATTTCTTCTGGCTTTAAAAATTTACTCCATTCATGAGTTCCAACTGGAAGCCATCTTAAAATATATTCAGCACCAACAATTGCTTTTATGTAAGATTCAAACGTTCTGTTAATTGTAGCAATAAACATTATTCCATTTTTATTAAGCAATTTACTCGCAGATTCTAAAAATAAGTCTAGATTGTCAACATGTTCAACTATTTCTAAATTTAAAATTACATCAAATTTTTTTTTCAAATCTTTTTTTTCTGGAGAGGAATTAATGTATTTGATTTTCAAATTATTTTTTTTTGCATGTAGATTTGCAACCATAATATTTTTAAGAGACGCATCCATACCTGTAATTTTTGCTCCAAGTCTATACATAGGTTCGGTTATTAGTCCGCCACCACAGCCGATATCTAGAATTTCCAAAGAAGATAATGGCTTCTCTTTGTCTGCGTTTAACCGAAAATGAGATATACACTTATCTTTTATATATTTGATTCTTACGGGATTAAAGACGTGTAAGGGTTTAAACTTTCCATTGGCGTCCCACCATTCGTCAGCTATTCTTGAAAACTTTTGAATTTCTTCCTTATTTATTGTAGTCATTAAACTCATTATTATATTTTAATAGACTTAATTTTAACTTATTTATTTTTATAATAAAATCTAACTATGGCAAAGAAAGTATTAAAGTTTGGCGGAACATCTGTAGGTTCAATTGAAAGAGTTCAGCATGTGGCAAAAATCGTGAAAAAAGAACACGATAATGGACACAAGATAATAGTTGTTGTTTCTGCAATGTCAGGAAAAACTAACGAACTTATGAGTCAGTCTAACTCTATATCCAAAAAATTTAACAAAAGAGAACTCGATGTACTTTTGACTTCTGGTGAGCAAGCTACCAGCGCTTTAACTGCCGGTGCATTAATTGAATTAGGTATTAAATCTAAATCTTGGATGAATTGGCAAATACCTATTCTTACTGAAGGTGACCATAATAATTCTAGAATTGTTAATATGAATGTCACAAATATTAACAACTATTTATCAGAAGGGGGCGTTGCTATCATTCCTGGCTTTCAAGGAATTTCAAAATCAGGAGATATAACTTCGATTGGAAGAGGAGGGTCTGATGCAACAGCGGTTGCTATAGCAAAAATATTTGAAACAGACAGTTGTGAAATCTACACAGATGTTGATGGTGTATATTCTACCGATCCAAACAAGGTACCTGTTGCAAAAAAAATTAATAAAATTTCCTACGAAGAAATGCTTGAACTTTCTTCTCTAGGCGCAAAAGTTATGCAACCTTCATCTATTCAAGCAGCAATGATGTATGATATTCCTCTAGAAGTTAAATCTACCTTTACTAACCGAGAAGGAACAAAAATATTTAATCAAGACAATATAGATTATACTAAAGCCGTTACCGGAGTAGCCTATTCCAAAGATGATACAAAAATTACCCTAATAGGTGTAGAAGACAAACCGGGTGTTGCAGCCGATATATTTGAGCCATTTTCAAAAAATCAAATAAATGTCGATATGGTTATTCAGAACGTGTCTGCTGATGGAAAAAAAACAGATTTAACATTCACGATCAAGAGAGAGGATAAAGAGAAAGCGATTTCTTTAATAAATAAAAATAAGAGAATGAAGTACAAATCTATTAAAATGGATGATAAAGTATCTAAAATATCAATAGTAGGCGCGGGTATGGTCGCGACTCCAGGTGTGACTTATAGAATGTTTAGGTCTTTATCAGAAGAAAAAATAAATATTCTTGCCATTTCAACATCAGAAATAAAAATTTCTGTTATTATTGATGAAAATTTAACCATGAAAGCTGTAAAAAAATTACATAAGATATTTAATTTGGATTAAAGCCAGATGGAATTAAGACCTCACAGAATCATTAACAGAAAAAAGACAAAAAAAATCAAGGTAGGCAATATATTCATTGGAGGTGATTCACCTATCTCAGTGCAGTCGATGACTAATACTGTTACATCAGATTCTGTCTCAACTATAAAACAAATTAATCAGTTACAGGAATCGGGTGCGGACATAGTGAGAGTGTCTTGTCCTGATGAAGATTCTACTAAAGCTTTAAAAAATATAGTGAAAGAAACCAAAGTGCCAATAGTTGCAGATATCCATTTTCATTATAAGAGGGCAATTGAATCTGCAAAAGCAGGTGCGAGCTGTTTAAGAATTAATCCAGGCAATATAGGTTCTAATGAGAGAGTAAAAGATGTAATTAAAGCCGCAAAAGATTATGATTGTGCAATAAGAATTGGGGTAAATGCGGGATCTTTGGAAAAAAATATTTTGGAGAAATACAAGGAACCTTGCCCCGAAGCATTGGTTGAGAGTGCAACTTATAATATTAAGCTTTTAGAAGATAATAATTTTTTCAATTTCAAAATAAGCGTTAAATCTTCGGATGTGTTTTTAGCAATAAAAGCATACGAAGCTTTATCAGACGCATGTGACTATCCGTTGCACTTAGGAATTACCGAAGCAGGTGGATTTTTTACAGGAAGCATAAAGTCATCAATTGGAATCGGAAATCTTCTTATGAAGGGTATCGGTGATACAATAAGGGTTTCCTTATCAGCAGATCCAGTAGAAGAAGTCAAAGCAGGTTTTGAAATACTAGGCGCTCTAGGAATAAGGTCCAAGGGAGTTCAAATAATTTCCTGTCCTTCATGTGCCCGACAAGCTTTTCCAGTAATTGAAACTGTTAAAATTTTGGAAAATAAACTTTCGCATATCAAAAAACCCTTAACACTATCGATAATCGGATGTGTGGTTAATGGACCAGGCGAAGCAGCCCAAACCGATATTGGTCTAACAGGAGGAGGCGAGGGAAACAATCTGCTTTATTTATCTGGAATACCACACCATAAAGTTGCTAGCCCCGATATTATTAATAAGGTCGTTGACCTGGTTGAGTCAAAAGTTAAAGAAAAAATAAATTAAATTTCATGATACCAGTTGATAAAGTAAAACAAATCATAGATAGATATAACTCTTTGGAAAAAGAGCTGTCCAGCGGTAAATTTGACTCTAAATTATTTGCAAGCAAGTCAAAAGAGTATGCTGATTTGAAAAATATCATAAATCCTGCAAAGGAATATTTAAATTTTGAAAAGAACAAAAAAGATTTGAATAATCTTATTAATGATAAAAATAATGATCAAGAAATGATTTCTCTTGCTCAGAAAGAACTAGAATCAGCAGAGGTAACAAAAAGTATTTATGAAAAGAAGCTTAAGATTTTTCTGCTACCTAAAGATCAAGATGATGAAAAAAATGCAATAGTGGAAATAAGGGCAGGAACAGGTGGATTGGAAGCTACCTTATTTGTAGCAGATCTATTCCGAATGTATGAAAAAGTTTGTTCGAAAAAAAAATGGACAATAGAAATAATAAATATTTCTAAAAGTGAAGCAGGGGGATTTAAAGAGGTTATTTTTTCAGTAAAAGGAAACAATATTTATTCTTACCTAAAATACGAGTCCGGAGTTCATAGAGTCCAAAGAGTTCCTACTACTGAAACCCAGGGCAGAGTACATACCTCTGCAGCAACCGTTGCTATACTACCAGAAGCAGAAGAGGTAGACGTTAAAATAAAAGATTCAGATTTAAGAATTGACGTGTTTAGATCAAGCGGACCAGGAGGACAATCTGTTAATACTACGGATAGTGCCGTGAGAGTGACACATCTGCCATCAGGCATCGTTGTTACACAACAAGATGAAAAATCTCAGCACAAGAATAAAGCTAAAGCACTAAAGATTTTGAGAGCCAGACTTTATGAATCTGAAAGATTAAAGAAGGAAAAAGAACGTTCAACCGATAGAAAAAGCCAAATTGGCTCGGGAGATAGATCGGAAAGAATACGTACGTATAATTTTCCACAAGGTCGAGTTACTGATCACAGAATAAATCTTACTCTGCATAAACTAGAAGAATTTTTAAAAGGCGAAATTCATGAAGAGATGAATGAAAATTTGAGATTAAAAGATCAGGATTTAAAATTAAAAAATTTAACATAAAATGCAAACATCAGAACTTATTAATCTTGGATCAAAGACTTTAAAAAACAAAAATATCGAAAGCTACAGGATAGACTCTGAAATAATTCTTTCACATATATTAAATATTTCTAGAGAAAAACTTTTGATTAGTGAAATAGAAGTTTCGAAGGAAGAAATTATAAAATTTAGATCTTTGATTTCCAGAAGAGTATCTTGTGAGCCCATAGCATACATCACAAATAAAAAGGAGTTTAGAAGCCAAAACTTTTTTGTGGATAGAAAATCATTGATACCTCGCCCAGAAACCGAACTTTTGATTGATCCAATAAAGAAAATTTTTAATAGAAAAAACTTATTCTTTTTAGATATTGGAGTTGGCACTGGTTGTATTATGTCTTCTATTTTGAAAGAGGTGGATCATAGCAGAGGTATTGGTATTGATATTTGTAAAAACACTATTTTTAATGCAAAAATAAATTTAAAAAGGCTTAAAGTAGGTAATCGAGCCAAACTTTTATGCAGATCTTTTCAGCAAATATTTAACCACAAGTTCGATTTAATTGTTTCTAATCCGCCATATGTGGTTAAAAGGGATATTAATCGACTTTCCAATGACGTGAAAAAATTTGAGCCTAAACATGCCTTAGATGGCGGGAACGATGGTCTTGACGTTATTAGAAAAATTATTTACAAATCTCGAAGCATCCTTAAATTTAATGGAATTTTAGCTTTAGAGATTGGAAGAGGACAGTATTTTTCTGTATTGGAAATTTTGAAGCAAAATGGATTCAAAAAATTTACAAATATAAGAGATTATAAAGATAATGTTCGTTGTATTTTTAGCACGTTTTTAGAAAAAAATAAAAAAAAATAAAAAAAATTAGATTACCGGTGTTATAATAATAGAATTATGAAAACCACTAAAAAAATTATATGAAGAATGGAAAAATAAGAAGATTTAGACCAAGATCAAATAAACATTATTCTGGCAGAAGATCCAATGGAGGAATGAAGAGCAATGGAATACACCGTATAGATGGTCAAAGAAATAATTTTACAAAAAACAATGCTACAAAAAATCCTCACAACTTAGAAAGAATTATTGAAAAATTTAAAAATTTAGCCAAAGAGGCTTTGGGTGCCGGTGATACAATTTTACACGAAAATTATCTACAACATTCGGATCACTATGCTAGAATTTTATCTGAAGTTAGTGAATTCAAAACAAAAGGTGCTGTTAACGAAAAAAGTGAATCTTCAGAAAATTCAAAATCTCAAACAGATAATATTTCTAAATAAAATATTAAATTCTCGAAAGTAATTCTCCAAGCTTAACATCCAACTTTATTCTTTGAATTTCAAATTCTTTTCTTTCTTCTCCTTTTAAGATTTTTCCAGATGGAAGTTTTAATTTTTGTGAATTTATAAATTTACCATTGTAAGATACGGTATAATGTAGATGAGGACCAGTTGACCTGCCTGTGCTTCCCACATATCCAATAGTTTGCCCTTGTCTAACTCTTCTGCCTCTTTTCGTTGCAAATTTTGAAAGATGTCCATAACCAGTAGTGTATGAACTGTTATGTCTTATTCTTACACAGTTTCCTCCTTTACCACACCAGCCAGCTTTGATTACGGTGCCATCACCCGATGCCATGATCGGCGTTCCTTTTGGTGCCGCAAAGTCTGTGCCGTTGTGATGTTTAGTAAATCCTAAAATTGGATCCTTTCTTTTTCCAAAACTGGAAGAAAGTTTTGCTCCGTTAATTGGAGTTTTCATAAGCGCTTTTCTAATACTTCTGCCTCTATTATCATAAAAGTCGTAATTATTTTTTTTACCAAATCTATACAATTTTATTTTTTGATTATTTACATCAAGGTATGCATATAAAATTTTTCCTGTTTTTACTTTCTTATTCCTATCATCAAAATATCTTTCATACATTACTTGAAACCCATCCCCTTTTCGAATGTCTCTTTGAAAATCAACTTCAAAACCAAATATTCTTGCATACTCCACTATTATATTTGGTTCCATACCGGCTTTAATTGCCGAATTGTATAAATTATTTGAAATATTTCCCCGAACTACAACATTTCTTTTAAAAAGCTGTGTGACGTTCTTTGTAATTTTAAGACCATCTTTCCTTTTATCAATACGAACAAATGTTGTTTTGGAAATTGGATAATTAATCCTGACCACCTCAATATCTTTGCCATTTTTTGATTTTTTTAAGATAAATTTTATTTTTTGTTTAGGAACTATGCTAGACAAATCCTTTTTTTTTATTTTTTTTACTATCCAAGCAACCTCGTCTTGTTTGACACTAAATTTTTTTAATATAGTCTCAATTGTGTCATTATCCTTTACAATGTACTCGTATTCTAAATAGGGAGATTTTATTTTGTTAAGTATATAGTTTTTTAGTAGAACGGTCTGATCGTTTGATAGGAAAGCATTTATTTCTTTAATTCTTTTTTCTTTCAGACTTGAGTTATATATGATTGCCGAATAAATCGTGACAAAGAACAAAACTGTAATTAAAGCATAGACTAGCTTTATCTTTCTGAGTATCGGATATTCTCTTTTGAGGCTCTTGAAGCTTTGTATAGTTCTTCTCAAGTCGCCTTTGAAGCTTTGTATAATTCTTCTCAAGTCGGATAAAATAGGATTCATATTTGTTAAGCTTTTCTATATAAAAAAAAAATAGGATATTCAATGCTAGGTAGTGCAAAAAATACTGTTTTTACTGGTTTTTTTGCCAAATATACGTCTTGATTAATTTTTATATTTCAATATAACGGCA
>Ga0163108_10002410_pt1 | contig 13549 bp, 10 predicted proteins | sample Fk1155metaG_FD_109644 | JGI IMG/M metagenome (GOLD analysis project Ga0163108, IMG submission 109644) | Marine microbial communities from the Central Pacific Ocean - Fk160115 155m metaG | ecosystem: Environmental > Aquatic > Marine > Oceanic > Photic zone | place: The Central Pacific Ocean...
GAAACACGGAATGCATCTATCGGAGACGCATCCGGAAACATGGTCTTCGAACAGACCGATATTAACGTACCCACTTCGTGGAGTGTCACAGCAACCAACGTTGTTGTCTCCAAGTATTTCCGAGGCCACTTGGGCACGGAAGAGCGCGAGACAAGCATTCGCCAATTGATTCAACGGGTCACCCACACCATCGCACAATGGGGACTTGAAGACGGCTATTTCGACTCTCCCGAATCCGCCGAGGCGTATCGCGATGACCTCACTTGGTTGTGTCTCCACCAATACATGGCGTTCAACAGCCCTGTATGGTTCAACGTCGGCGTCGAAGAACGCCCACAGTGCTCCGCATGCTTCATCAACTCGGTTGATGATTCAATGGAAAGCATTCTCGGCTTGGCGAAAACAGAAGGAATGCTGTTCAAGTGGGGTTCCGGCGCTGGAACAAATCTCTCGCCCATCCGTTCGAGCAAGGAGACTCTGAAGGGAGGCGGCACCGCCTCTGGTCCAGTGAGCTTCATGCGCGGTTTTGACGCATTCGCTGGTGTCATCAAGAGTGGTGGAAAAACACGGCGTGCGGCCAAGATGGTCATTCTTGATGTCGACCATCCAGACATTGTCGAATTCGTAAACTGCAAAGTAGAAGAAGAGCGCAAAGCTTGGGCACTGATTGATGCTGGATACGATGGTGGCTTCAACGTGCCTGGCGGAGCGTACGACTCTGTCTTCTTCCAGAACTCCAACAACTCTGTACGCGTGACTGATGCATTCATGAAGGCGGTAGAAGAAAATGGAGAATGGCACACACGCGCGGTCACAGACGGCTCAATCGTAGAAACAATTGGAGCACGCGACCTGATGAATCAGATCGCTGAAGCTGCATGGCTCTGTGGTGACCCGGGGCTGCAATTCGATACGACTGTCAACGATTGGCACCCATGCATCAACACCGACCGTATTTACGCGTCCAACCCATGCTCTGAGTACATGTTCCTGGACAACTCAGCTTGCAACCTCGCAAGTCTGAACCTCATGAAGTACCGTGACGACGAAGGTGTTTTTGACTTGGAGCGCTTCCAACAAGCGATCCGCACCACGATTACAGCACAGGAAATCTTGGTTGATCGCGCGTCGTACCCCACCCCACAGATCGAGCAAAACTCGCTTGACTACCGCCCACTCGGTTTGGGCTTCGCCAACCTTGGGGCGTTGCTCATGGCACGCGGCTTGCCATACGATTCCGATGACGGTCGGGCCTATGCCGCGAGCATCACGTCGATCATGCATGGTGAAGCATACGCACAATCTTCGCGTATCGCAGAACTACGTGGACCCTTCGCCGGATACCACCGGAACCAAAAACCAATGCTTCGCGTCATCGGGAAGCACCGTAAGGCTGCCAAGTCCATCGCCAAGGATGGCGTACCGGCAGAAATGCGGACATTGAACAAGAAGATCTGGGACGAATGTTTCGCCCTTGGTCAGAAGCACGGGTTCCGGAATGGTCAAGTGACCGTCTTGGCGCCTACCGGAACGATTGGCTTCATGATGGACTGCGACACCACTGGCGTCGAGCCAGACATCGCACTCATCAAGTACAAGAAGCTTGTTGGTGGCGGGATGCTGAAGATCGTGAACCAGACCGTACCTCTGACGCTCGACGTTCTTGGCTACAGCCAAACCGAACAAGCAGCGATTGGTGCCTACTTGGAAACCCACGAAACCATCGAGGGTGCTCCTTTCCTCAAGGATGAGCACTTGGCAATCTTTGACTGTGCATTCAAGGCACGCAATGGACAACGCTCCATTGAGCCCATGGGTCACGTCAAGATGATGGGCGCTGTTCAGCCATTCCTGTCCGGGGCAATCTCCAAGACCGTCAACATGCCATCAAACGCAACCAGCGAAGAAATCGCAAATGTGTACATGGAGTCGTGGCGCTTGGGCCTGAAAGCAGTCGCGGTTTACCGCGATGGCTGTAAACGTACCCAACCACTCAACACCAGCCTTGATGAAGTTCAAAAGGAAGAGAAGAAGATTGAGTACAAACCTGTGCGCCGAAAGCTGCCCGTAGAACGGTCCGCCATCACGCATAAGTTCTCGGTTGCTGGACATGAAGGGTACATCACGGTTGGCCAATATGAAGATGGTTCACCCGGTGAAATCTTCTTGGTTATGGCCAAGGAAGGATCGGTTGTTTCCGGCTTGATGGATGCTTTTGCCACCTCAGTCAGCCTCGCCCTGCAATACGGCGTACCGCTGGACGCATTGTCCAACAAGTTCATGCACATGCGTTTCGAGCCTTCCGGCTTCACTGGAAACCCTGAGATTCCTATCGCTAAATCCATCATGGACTACATTTTCCGTTGGATGGACCTCAGGTTTGGCGACAAGCCGAACACAGAGGCCGCAGGCACACGTGTCACCGCACGCGAAGTCACCACAGAAGCAGCAGATACCGTTGATGAGGACAGTGTCAGCCGTGAAGAGGCTGTATTCAGCACACAAGCGGATGCACCACCATGCACCACATGTGGCTCAATCATGGTCCGATCTGGCGCATGCTACAAGTGCTTCAACTGTGGCTCAACAAGCGGATGTTCATAAAATCACCCCACGAGGGGGCCGCTCGTGCCCCCTCGGCTTCTTCCTGATCGGTCTCGACAGCCGCATCAATCATCCGTTCAGGGTGAACACTCCACACACCAGACTGCCCAAGCCGGGAAATCATGATGAGTACCCGGCTTGGGCGGGCCCGCCTGACCTCTTAAGACCGCAACGCTTCCACCATGGAGCGAACGCGGTCTTTATCAATTGGCGATTCAATGTTTCCATCTTCATGAAGTGCCGTTCCGATAATTGCACCACGCGCCACCTTAGACACATCAACGATGGTATCCGCGGTGACCCCACTCCCTACCCACACTGGTCGGCCCTTGATGGCATCACGCACCATCGCCACTTGAGTCAAATCCGTGGGCGCCCCAGTTCGTGAACCGGTAACGATGACACCATCGGCACCTGAACGCTCAATCGCTTCTATTGCGGTAAAACCTATGTGATCCGCGCCCGCGGGAACTGCATGCTTCACATTGACATCCGCGTAGATCCTGGGGCCTGCACCGGAACCACACAAAGACCGTCGGTACCGAAGAAGAGAGTCTGCTTCCCCGTGAATCAATCCTTGGTCCGTCCACGCTGAACCCACCAACACATTGACACGTATGAACTCGGCGCCACATGCAACCGCCGCACCCAATGCTGCGCGTGCATCGTTCCGCAAGACATTCATGCCAACTGTCATTCCGTAGGCCCGTCGTACGCTTTGCCCGATGGTCGCCAACATGGCCGGTACATGCGGATCTACGGCTCCGGAACGAAATGGCGTGTCTCCAAAATTCTCGATCACGCAACGCTGAATACCGCCTTCGGTAAGTGCTGAAGCATCCTTCATCGCATGCCCAAGAATATCCTCGAAGCACAGCCGATTCAGAGGCGCTCCAGGCAATGCTGGTAGATGCAAAACACCTACGATCTCAAATTCGCTAGATTCATCCATCAACAACAGCGCTATCTCCGAACAGAGACAACTGCACGCGTGAACCACCAGCACCCACGGCTCTCCGTCGAGGTGCGATCCGGGTATTTGCGACCTGTTGATCGGACCAATGACGAGCTGTCGCACGAATTTGAGTCCACGGACCAGGCACAACAACTCCTTGTTGAGCCGCGTCCTGCAAGACAGGCCGCACCTCAAAACGCAAACGCCCAACTGGGACCGTACCCAACATAGACTCAGAAGCTTCTTTTGATCCACTTGCAGAAATCGCGACTGCGACCCCATACATTTCGGGAGCAACAGATGCTTGACGGCATAGGGCATCCAGTTCAGCAGCATTCAGCCACCCACCCACAAAATTCTTCTTGGCATTCGCAATTGAAGCAAGGTCTGAAGACTCGAAACGCAACGCGCAGAACCAACGACCGGGGGCCACGCCACACCGTTCAAAGTCTCTCTCCACAGCCTTTACGGACCCAAACACGTCCCACCTGGCACTCGATGCCGGCGCACCAGAAGGAACCGCCATCAATTGGCTATTGTCGCGGCGACCAAACATGGGGTTGCCCCAGCCTCGGGGCCGCAGAACAAGAAGGCCGTCCTGGCCTGTTCGATCAAAAACGAGCCGATCACCGCCTCGAAACAATGTGCCTGCAGCATGGCCCCAGTGGGTCACCACCACCCGTCCATCTGCGGTTTCGGCCAATCGGGGAATTCTGAACATATCGGTCACCATGGGTGTCTCCTGAACATCTATACAGAACATATCCCAACAAATCACCGCATGGGGGACATTTTTTGTCCGCTTTGGTCCAAGTCCAAAAAAAAGTAGGCGCACACCACCAAAAAAACGTGCGGAATTCCAACAAAAAAACGTGCGGAATTCCAACAAAAACTAGCCTACCCAACCCCGCGAAAGATGGAACCTAAGGTATGCTCTCGCAACACCATTTTGGGTCGGAAGTGATTTCTTTGGAGGCAGCCCCATGAGCCAGTTTCACAAAACGCTAAACATTCTGCAGGAGTTCTCTCTTCCATTGATAGCAGGCGTCATCGCCGCTCTCGTCGTGGCCAATGTCGATCCACACATGTACCACGTGTTGGTCGATTACCCGGTGTTTGGTGAGGGCGTTGAACTGATGCACCACCCACTCACGCTCCATTTCTTGATCAATGACATATTTATGGTGTTCTTTTTCGGCATCGCTGCCAAAGAGATCACGGAAGCCTGCCTCCCAGGTGGCGATCTCAATCCGCCATCCAAGGCCATCAATCCCCTCTTGGGCACCATCGGAGGTGTTGTCGGTCCGGTTGGTGTCTACTTCCTCATGTTGCAGGCCATCTACAGTGGCCATGAAGATTACACCGCGATCGCCAATGGTTGGGGAATTCCGACGGCAACCGACATTGCGTTGGCATGGCTTGTTGCACGAATGATATTCGGCAACAAACACCCAGCCGTCAATTTCTTGCTCTTGCTCGCGGTGGCGGACGATGCCATCGGTCTCGGCATCATCGCCATCTTCTATGGTGACCCCAACAATCCAGCAGCACCAGAATTCTTGCTGTATTACACCGTGCCAGCGATGGTCATCGCCTACATTCTTAGGAAGAAAAACGTACAAGCGTGGCTGCCCTACATACTCTTTGCGGGTGTGCTCAGCTGGATGGGCTTCATTTCTGCCCACCTTCACCCCGCCCTTGCCCTCGTACCCATCGTCCCCTTTCTGCCAGGTCCTTCACGCGACACGGGACTCTTCGAGTCGGAAGATGAGGTGGACCAAGAACACCACAGCGGTCACCACGAGCATGAGCACAGCCCACTTCACAATTTCGAGCACAACCTCAAGCTGCCCGTCGATTTGGGACTGTTCTTCTTTGCATTCGCAAATGCGGGTGTTGAGTTCGCGTCCGTCAATGCGGTCACCTGGATGATTCTCGCGTCCCTGTTGGTTGGAAAGGTGGTTGGAATCACATTCTTTTCTGCAGTTGGCGAGAAAGTCGGATTTCCATTGCCAGACGGCATGGGACTCAAACACCTTCTGGTTGCATCCGCAATTGCTGGACTCGGCCTTACCGTCGCTCTGTTCGTCGCGGGTGAAGCATTCCCTGGTGACTCGAGCTACCAAGGCCCTGCAAAGATGGGGGCGGTCCTCAGTGCCGGAGCCGCCATTGTGGCGTTCGCATTGGCCCGTATCTTTGGGATAAAGCCAAAACAGGAAGCGGCATAAACCTTCAATGTCGCGCTGGTTCTTCGCCGCCGTCCCCCTCAGCCTTTGGGTGTCGTGGGCGGCGTGGCGTGGGCCGCCTCCACCGATACGGCATGAAACCCCTGCCCCGCTTGAGAGACTTAGCAGTCCCAAAGAAAGGCGTGCTGTTCTCGAGTCTGCTTCGTTAATTGCGGCAGCAATTCAGCGTTCGAAACTGGCACGAGGCAGCGCCATCCAGTCCAACCAGTTGGAGGCCTTGGATGAGAACGGAATCCCATTCCTTGAGCACCCAATCCCTGACAACCCGTTGATGCCCGGCATTGCATCCATCGCCGAACATTGCCCAGCGGACAGCCACGCCAGTCAAATGGATTGGGTTTACTGTCCAAGCACAGGGAACTTCCTGCCGGTCGTGAATGGTCAATCTGTCAGTGGAAACGAATAGAGGGCATCAAATTTCCAGTTGCCATCTACACTAATACCACCCGTCGCCGGATCGACTTCGACCTCTTCCTCACTGGTCGTCTCCGCCACGCCAAACACCCAAACGGCGGATGCTTCAGACATCGACGCATACACACTGCGCAAGCGACTTCCCTCGTCTTGTGAATGATCGGGGTCACCTGCCAAGACGGCTTCGATCTCCGGGTGCATTGCACCCAAGCCGATAAACACCGGCTTGGGCAACGGAATCGCATATTCTACCGCCAGGCATGATGCCGACTCGGGATCCGTCCGTGTAACCCTCCACCAAGCTTGAACACCCGCCTCCGGAACGTCCGCTTGTCTCGTCGATGCCGTAATGCCGACACTGTCAGAGCACAGCACGCCCCCAGCATCCCCAACAATCACAACCCGCAGAAAGCTTAAATCTGTTTGAATCGACCCATCGTTGACCAATAGCGTGCCAGACATCTGCCAATAAGCGGGATCTTCACTGCGTTCTGCACCGTCGCTAATGGCACTTCCAGTGTCCATCTCATTGGCACTCATGGCATATTCGTCGTAGGCGTCCATCGCCATCTTCGCCTCTGAACAACCGAAAAGTGTGCACACAAGCAGATATATCACTCGCATGGTGTGTCCTCCGGTCCGTGCCTCACCCCTAGTGTACCCGTTTCATTCACCACCGTCACCGTCGGCCCATTCTGGCACGGGTGCGGCGCGCTCGATCTCCGTTGGGTTGAAGATCCAAATAGCGCTGCCAAATCGCTCTTGCGTCATCCATATGATTGCGCGGGTCAAACCAAAACATTCCCAAAGCATGCAGTGCCAAGGCATTTTCCGGGCCCAGTTCTACAGCCTTCTGATAATTCCAGGCCGCGGAAGATCGTTGCCCTGATGCTTCCCATGCGCGGGCCATTTCGACGTAAATAAACGGATCCGTTGGCGCCCACTCCACAACCATTGGCTCAACCAAGTGGGCTGGCAAATCTGCCAGCGCCTTCGCGATCCTGGCTCGGCCCACCAGCATCTGGGTCATGGGCTCTTGGATGTCCGACCAGCCCTCAATCACCAGACCCAAAGTCGCAGACGCCTTGTCCGAGCCCAAACGCTTCAGTGCCATGCCTCGAACCCAAGCAGCCAAAGTGCTCCCCTGGTCTTCCACCAACGCAAGCGCCTCCTCCTCCTTCCCTTCCGCCAAGCTTACCCATGCCTCCAGCACAGTTGTCCGACCACTCTTCCACGCCTCCACACTCTGCCGAGCCGTTTCCAGTCGATCCAACTCAATCAACGCCTGAATCATGCCGCGCCGACACCTGTAATCCCAGGGCCTCGCCCCCATGCAGCGATCAAGATCGTCCAATGCAGAGCCCACTTCGTTGTTGGCCAAACGTTCGGATGCAGCAACAAAAAGATACCGAGGGTGGCTGGGATCCACGATAAGCGCAGCAGCCCAAGATTGCTGTGCCAACTTGCGATTCCCACGTTCCATCAACAACATGGCCCGTTGCGCATGGAGACGACCTTCCTGCCGGGGAGACACCGGCCCGGGAAGCGACTCCATTACATCGGACAGCAATGGCAAAAGTTCGACATTGGTCTCGTCATCCCACTGCTCATGAAAACGTGCGATCTGCACGAATGGGCTGTTCGCATGTTCATTCAGCAAACGTTCCCGTAGTTCCACCGCTTCGTCCACATCATCCAACGCTGTGAGGAGCGCTTCACGAGAAAGCAGTTCCAGAAGGGGCGTGTCCTCATCGGTCGGAGAAAAACGAGTCATCAGGGCCCGTGACTCTTCATCACCACGCACCCGCAAAGCCACACGAGCAGTCAAATCCCGATGTAGCGGATCGTCCATATCGAGCTGATCCACCATTTTTCGTGCGGTTTCCAAGTCCCCCATCGCCAGCCGCAGGTATCCATTCACCAAAGCAATTTCGTCTTCGGGTGCGCCCATTGCACGCGCCTGTTCAACAACATCTTGAGCCGCGTGCATACGCGCAAAATCACCCGTAAATTCGGCCCACAGCATCGTCTTTGCCAAGGCCAACTCGATTTGACGGACCTCGAATAAAGAACGATTGGCCTTCATCTGGCCTTCAAGTTTGGCCTCGAGTTCCTGTAGGGCCCGGAAATCACCAGCCGCGATTGTCTGATGGGTCTCTTGAATGATCTGCTTCGCAGCAATCCAATAAACCACCGATACCATCGCCCAAATAGAAACCACAGCAACGACCACAACCACACCCATGGGTGTTCCCATGTGGACCCACCGCGAGCGCTTATTGCGCACGCCTGCGATCACATCATCCGTATCGGGGTCGGGCTCCGATACATCTATTGGTGAAGACTCCTGCGGCAGCTGGCTGGCCTCACGCTGGACCCGATCAGTCAGTTTTTCGACCTCGCGGCTTCCCAATGCTGGTCTTTCCGGCTCAGTGCGTTTCAAGACCTCAACAGGTGTGCTCCGGGTGGCTGGCTTGTGGGAAGCCCTCTGTTCCCTCCGGGTCATCACAATAAGATCTTTGTCCTCGTCCTCGAGAAATGGAGCAGCATTGGGCGATGTGTCTTCCTGATGTGCCCTCAAGTCAAGGGTAGATGGCAAAGGGCCTTTACTCGGCCGGTGAAGCGGCCCCTCGGCCGCCTTGATCGCCACACCATCCCCTCTGGTGATGACTTCCATAATCTTGGTGTCACCAAACCCGAGCCCGGGTGTAACGTCCGGATCGGTCAGAATACCTGTGGATACAGAAGTCTCTTCATTGGTCATCATGGAGGACATGGTGACTTCAGCATCGTCCCCATCCGTGACTTCACCTGAAGCTTCATCTCGCCGGAAAAGAGCAGGAAAAGCTTGCTGATCAGCCGCCGACAACAATTGCTCGTCGAGCACCCTGGGGTCTACATGGGCAGTTTCTTCGATATTCGAACTGCTTTCGGTGTGCTCCTGACCACCCCACTCATTGGCCCATTCATCCCCAGCCAGCTCATCCATGAGGGCCTCGGTCGACAACCGTTGACTTCCAAACTCACCCCGAACGGCCCACAGTAGATCGGACACCCTTGGGGGCGTAAAACCGTCGCGAACAAGCCGTTCAAGAAGGCTCTCAGCACGCACCACGCTGCCAGTCACGAGGTACGATTCCGCCAAACCAAGAACCTGTTCAGCAGTGCCAGTGCGCTCGATGTCTGATGCGTTTTTGGGCACTTCCCTGGGTGGCTTCGCGGCATCCTCTCGTAGGCGCTCTATGGCCGTCGCGTCTGCACCTTCGAGTCGTGCCAACATCTGCCGGGCTCGCCCTGGCCAACCCCGCTCAATATACAGCTTGACCGTAAGCAGTTGAACATCCAAGGATTCAGGCTCTGCCTCAGCGGCTTCTCCCAGCCGAACCCCCGCCCTATCCATCAAGCATAGGTCCATGAACGCTCGGGCCTCGGCCATGCGCGCTGCTTGGGTCACCCCACCATGTTCCGACCAGCGTTCTACCAGCCGGATCACGCCGCGCGAATCGCCAGCTTCGTTCAGTCGGCGCAACACCTGAGAGAAACGAACAGTCGGTGGGCCAGCAGCACTACCGCTCATCGGCTCCTCCCTTCCATCCATCGTAACACTGCACCATCCAAGTCACGTCGGATGGTGCAGTGGAATGTAGGTAAAACCGCTATGAAGTCGCGATCCCTTGGCGCTGCGCTTCAGCCGTCAGCATGGGGCAGATTTCGAAAATATCTCCCACAATCCCGTACGTGGCGTGCTGAAAAATAGGTGCCTCAGGGTTCTTGTTGATCGCCACGATTACCCGTGACGTCCTCATTCCCGCAAGGTGCTGAATCGCGCCTGAAATTGCGCAGGCAATGTACAGGCTGGGGTTCACGACCTTACCGGTTTGTCCGACTTGCTCATCATGCGATGCATACCCCGCATCAACAGCAGCACGACTGGCGCCAACCGTGGCACCAAGCGCCGATGCCAATGGGCGGATGAGCGAGTCAAAATTATCCGACGAGTCCGTTGGACGACCACCCGAAACAATCCGGTCCGCTTCCGTGAGGTCCACAGTCTGTCCTTGTGGTTCTTCGGTACCAACCACACGTGCAGCCAAGTCACCATCTTGGAGCGATACACTCAATGCCGTTGCTCCCGCAGCCCCACCACTCGGTGCAGCACCGGGAAAGGAGTTCGGGCGCACAGTAAACAAGGCAACATCCGATGAAATGTTGACGTCGGCAAATGCTTTGCCCGCGTACATGGGCCGACGGCCCACAACACGGCCGCCCTCGGCACGCAAGTCCGTACATTCCGATGCCATGCCCGCACCGAGGCGCGCAGCCAAGCGTGGAAATGCTTCACGGGTTCGCGCGCTCGCAGCACCCAATACGACTGCTGGCGACGCTTGATTCACGGCTGTTTCCAGTGCACGCAACCAAGCACCCGTAGCGCCCGAACTGAAGTCTTCACCATCCACTGTGTATACAGTCGTGGCACCGTAGGTTCCCAAATCAGCCGCATCACCAGATCCGATAACCAAAGCCGATAAGTCACCGCCGATTTCCGATACAAGTGACCGTGCTTTGCTCAGCAACTCGTAGGCAGTCTTCTTGGGTACACCGTTTTCTTGCTCACAAACAACAAGGATTCCATTTCCCATTTTCTCGACCTCCTAAAGGACTTTGGCTTCGTCACGAAGCAGGGTGATAAGTTGGGCCACAACTTCAGCAGACTCTCCTTCGAGAATCCGCCCCGCTGGCCGACTAGGTGGAGAGCCCCACCCAGACTCGGATACGACGGAGGCCGCCGCACCCACGGTATTGGGGTCAAGCCCAAGCGCGGAAGCATCCAGCACTTCGATGGGCTTCCGTTTCGCCATCATGATGCCCGGCAAGGTTGGATACCGTGGCGTATTCAAACCCTTGTCACATGTGACCACGCAGGGTGTAGGCAATTCCACAACTTCGCGTTTTCCACCACCAGACTGGCGCCATGCTTTCGCAGCGCCGGGGGCAACTTCAAGTTGGGTCACCTGACAAACAGAAGGCCAACCCAGAACCTCAGCCATCATGGCAGGCACCTGTGAACTGTCACCATCGATGGCCTGCTTTCCAGCCAGGACGATGTCAACGCCTTCCTTGTTCATTGCTGCAGCCAAAATGCGGGCGACACCCAAAGCATCGGAACCCTCAAAGGCAGGGTCATCCAAGCGCACCGCTTTGCTGGCACCACTCACACCCTTTTTTCCCATGGCAAGCGCATCACGAATCTTGGCATCTCCGTCTGCTCCACAGACTGAAAACACCACGACGTCCGTCGCAATACCAGCCTCTTGGAGTTGGAGGGCCGCCTCAATCGCAAAGGAATCATAGGGGTTTACTTCCCAGCTAACTCCCGACAAATCTGGGCCAGAGGCCGCATCCGAAATTTCAATGCGAGAGTCCGACCCCGGAACTCGCTTAATACAGACGCCAACTTTCATGGATTACTCCTTATTTTGCGGCTTCAACACCGCGAAGAAATGTATCGACCACCTGATCGGCAGCCGCAATCAAATCAAACCTTTCTCGATTTTTGGAAAGAACCCACCGCATGGACAACTCATCCAAGCACCCAAAAAACGACCACTTGGCTATGTATGGGTCGATTTCAGACCGAATAATTCCTTGCTCTTGGGCCTCAGCAACCGCATCACCAAACACATTGAGGTAGTCCAAGAGTTTCTCGGGCCGATATTCACGCAAGAACTTGTGGGACTGCCTCAGTTCAACCTGGAAAACTTGTGCGATGAGTGGGAAGGTTCGCAGCTGCTTAAAGTGCTGTCTTGAGAAAACTCGTATCTTCTCAATCGGGCACTTCACTCCTTCCATTTCCACTTCAAGCAACCCAATCAGCATGGTCATCTTTTCCTCAAAGATGGACAGCAATAGGTCTTCCTTGTTTCGAAAGTAAAGATAGATGGTTCCATCCGCCACACCCGCTTCTTTCGCCACATCAGAGACGCGCGCAGCGTGGTAGCCCTTGCGTGCAAACACGGAAATGGCAGCATCCGTGATGCGTACTCTCTTGTCCGGTTGCTCGGTATCGTAAGAAGCCATCATTACCGGTCGAGTTCTATGCGGCGACTTCGGCCGGGTCAAGGGCTGAAAGTAGTCGGATTCGAGATGTCTGTCTGTACCTGCTCATACAAGTCCCCCACCCAAGATGGACCGTCAAAGCCATCTGCCGTTTTCAAGGCCTGCAGCAATGCATTCGCCACATCATTTTTCCCAGCCAACAATGCCGCTCGGGCACGCCAAGCGATCGCATCTGCAGTCAAATGCTCTTGTGGACCACTCTGCGCCCACAGCAATGCATCTTCCGCCCGTCCAGCCAACACCAATGCCTTCAAACATAGAAACCGATCGAGCGGGTGTGGGTGGCCTTGGGCCACGGCTTTCTGGAAAGCATCTGCAGCCCCATCAAACCGTCCCGATTCTGCCAATGAAATTCCGAGCAAATGCCACGAGTAGGATGAAGTGGGATGCGCACGGACAGCTTCGCTGAACAAGGAAACATCGTCCTTCCATGCAGACGAACGACTTCCATGGACACCCAGTGCAGCCAACACCGGAAAGACCATCCACCACGATTTGGAAATGGGGCGGCACACGGATGCGCACCACAGGCCCAAGCCCACGGTTCCAACGTACATATACCGCTCAGCGACCAAATAGCCGTCCAACATGACCGGGACCGCAATCATGGGTGCGGCAAGCACAAGTCCGAGGCCGGCGAGTGCCCGTTTTTGGTTTCGGCCAAACCACGACATGGCCAAGACCAACGCACCACCCAAAATGTACATGTGCCCGGGAACCACCCATAGGTCTCGTACTGCAGACAATGGGAAAGGCCAAACAAGACCGCCCAATGACCATGCAAGGGCATCCGGCGCCATGGCCCACTTATCCATCCAAGCGTCCGACACCACCACTCCAGCGCCAAAGCGCAGCCCAGCGACTACAAGACACAAGAAGCCCCACCGAACCCACCAGCGGTTTCCAAGCATGCCAGCGACACCGAATGTCAACGGAACAAGCGCAGCGGTTTCCTTCGACAAGCAACCGAGCAACAGCACAAACAGTGCCGCAGATGGGGAACGTTTCCATGCGTATACCGACAACAACCCAAGGAACACTGCGAGCGCATCCGGAATCGCCGAGCACCATGCCAACACTTCGCTCGCCATGGGGTGCAGAGCAAACACCAGACCACCAAGCAACGGCCACCGCCCACCACCCACCAGGCGCGTCAGAAGCACTGCACTCGCGGAATGCAGCACCAGCGCGAGCAGATGAAGCGCCCACGGCC
>Ga0163108_10002411_pt1 | contig 13549 bp, 10 predicted proteins | sample Fk1155metaG_FD_109644 | JGI IMG/M metagenome (GOLD analysis project Ga0163108, IMG submission 109644) | Marine microbial communities from the Central Pacific Ocean - Fk160115 155m metaG | ecosystem: Environmental > Aquatic > Marine > Oceanic > Photic zone | place: The Central Pacific Ocean...
AGGGTGACCTACAAAGCCCCGAGGGCTTCTATTTTGTTACCCCTGAGCAGATGAATCCGGCAAGCCAGTACCACCTCTCCTTCAACCTCGGCTTTCCCAACCTCTACGATCGCACCCGCGGACAGACAGGGAGCGCGCTGATGGTGCATGGGAACTGCGTCTCGATTGGCTGCTATGCGATGACAGACCCGATTATTGAAGAGATATACCTTATCGCTGATGCAGCCCTGAGAGGGGGCCAGCCTTTTTTTCGAGTCCACATCTTTCCATTTCGGATGACAGACCACAATCTTCATCAGCATCGCCATTCCCCCTGGAGTTCATTTTGGGAAAATCTCAAACAGGGCCATGACCTCTTTGAGGCCACCCGGCGACCGCCCAATGTTGAAGTTGGAGAGGGCCTCTATCAGTTTGGCCCCGATTGACGCCGACCTTCCGACGGCTCACTCAGCCTGAGGTCAGAGATCTCCCAGCCTGACCTTCTTTCGTGCCGGTTTTTTAGCCCGATTCGGTCCTTTTTTCTTTCCAACCCTACTGCTTTTTGATCTGCTCTGAGTTGGCGATTTTTTTGCTCTCCCTTTGGGGGCGTTACGGGATATTTTAAGCTGCTTCCCTGAAACCCAGACTTTTTTCAGCTCTTTGAAGACATCCCCGGGCATCCCCTCAGGCAGATCAACCAGGCTGTGATCATCTTGAATATCGATCCGTCCGATATATTGGCTGTCAAGGCCGGCCTCATTGGCAATCGCCCCAACGATGTTGCCTGGATTAACCTGGTCCTGGTGGCCGACTTCAATTCTGTAGCGCTCCATCCCCTTTTCAGGAGGAGCCCCCTTCCTGGGTGGTTTCGCTCGCTCTTTGCGGGAATATTTTTTTGTGCTTTCACCACCACCGCTGTGGCTTGAGCTGCCCTTCTTGTCACGCTTGGGCTGATGCTGGAACAGAAAAGGGGCATCACCCTGCAGGAGTTTTGCCAGTGCTGCTGCAACTTCAAGCGCAGGGACATTATGTTCCTGCTGATACTGCTCAACCATCTGGTAGAAGAGCCCGAGCTGATCTGTCGCCAGGGTGTCGGTAATGCGCTGTTTGAATTTGGCAATACGTTTGTCATTTATGAGTTCAGTTGAAGGGAGCTCCATCAGCTCAATCTTTTTTCTTGTTGCTCTCTCGATGGCATGAAGCAGTCTTTTTTCACGAGGGGAGACAAATAAAATAGCATCTCCCTCTCTGCCCGCCCGGCCTGTTCGACCAATGCGGTGGATATAGGCTTCAGTATCATAGGGGATGTCGTAGTTCACTACATGGCTGATACGCTCAACATCAAGACCGCGTGCAGCAACATCCGTTGCAACAAGAATATCCAGCTTGCCTTTTCTCAGGCCCTCAATGGTGCGCTCACGTTGCTTTTGAGGAATATCGCCGTTTAATGGGGTTGATGCATAACCTCGCGCCTCGAGCTTTTCTGACAACTCAACGGTGGCAATTTTGGTGCGAACAAAAACCAGCATGGCGTCAAAAGACTCAGCCTCCAGAATACGGGTCAATGCATCCAGCTTATGTGTTCCACTGACAGGCCAGAAGCGCTGTCGAATAGTCTCCGCAGTCGCGGTTTTAACTTTGATTGTTACCTGCTCTGGCTGGTTCAGATATCGTGAGGCGATGCGGCGAATCTGCTGTGGCATGGTGGCCGAAAAGAGGGCGATCTGGCGTTCATCGGGGGACTGGTCAAGAATCCACTCCACATCATCAATAAACCCCATTCGCAGCATCTCGTCTCCCTCATCCAGCACCAGCGTGCTCAGGTTGTTAAGCCTGAGCGTCCCCCGACGCATGTGATCCATCACCCTCCCAGGAGTACCCACCACCACATGAACCCCTCGCTGCAAGGCCCGGATCTGAACACGATACTCCTGGCCGCCATAGATGGGTAAAACATGAAACCCTTTGAGATAAGTCGCGTATTTTTGAAAGGCCTCAGCCACCTGAATGGCCAATTCACGAGTTGGCGTCAGAACGAGCACTTGCGGGTCTTTTTGCTTCAGATTGAGAGCAGACAAAATGGGTAATGCAAAAGCCGCTGTCTTCCCTGTCCCTGTCTGGGCCTGACCGAGCAGATCTCTGCCCTCCAGCAGGAGTGGAATGGTCTTTGCCTGAATGGGAGAGGGTATCTCATAGCCCACTTCGTCCAAAATTTTCAATAGTGGCTTCGTTAGCGTCAACTGATTAAACGCTGTTACCGGATCGGCAGTCATATGCATTACCTGAGGGGAGGGTAGAGTGGATGAATCGCGCAGGGGTCCTGACAGGGCCGTGATCAGCAGCGAAATGACCACAGAGGCGCGAAGTTTACCGACTAACGTCAAAAACACAACCCATTTTCGGCAAACACGCCAATCACACTATTTTGCCCATCAATAGAGATAAGAGTGTTTTGCGCGTTGTTGTGACTGGCCGACATCTACCAAACCGGCTACTCCAACCGCTACAATACGCGCCATAATGAACTTGATCACCAGTAAGGCCTTTGCCCTCCAGATTATCCGCTGGCGCTGGGCCGTCCTTCTCTTATCGCTCCTCATCGCCGCCCTTCTCACAACCGGTGTGATTCGCCTGACCATCGATAACGACTATCGAGTCTATTTTAGTGAGGACAACCCCGAACTACTGGCCTTTGAAGCGCTGCAAAACATCTACAACAAGCAGGACAATGTACTCATCGCCCTGGCGCCCAGTGATGGGGAGGTATTTAGCCGCAAAACCCTGGCCGCCATCGAATGGCTCACCGAAGAGGCCTGGCAGATCCCCTTCTCCACCCGGGTTGACTCCGTCACCAATTTCCAGCACACCCGTGCTGAAGAGGATGACCTGGTTGTTGAGGACCTGGTCGAGGAGGCTGATGCACTCACCGATTTGGAGATTGATGCCAGGCGTAGAATTGCCCTCTCCGAGCCTGCCCTGGTCAATAGTGTTCTCTCCCAAAATGGGGCTGTGACCGCTCTCAATATCATTGTCCAGCTCCCGGGGAAAAGCCTGGATGAGGCATCGGAGATCGTGCGCCATGTTCGTCAGCTGGCCGAGAGTTTCAACCAACGCTACCCGAACATCGATATCTACTTAAGCGGCATGATGATGCTCAACAACGCCTTTGCCGAAGCCTCTCTCAATGATATTGTTGAGCTCATCCCGGTGATGTACGTCATCATCCTTCTGGTTATTATCCTCTCTCTGAGATCACTCTGGTCGACCGTTGCGGTCACCCTTGTCATTCTCCTGTCAATGATTCCGGCAATGGGTATTGGCGGTTGGACAGGTATAGTGATCACCCCGCCTACAGCAGCCTCTCCCACAATCATCATGACCCTTGCTGTTGCTGACAGCATTCACCTCCTGATGACAATGCTTACACTCATGAGGCGTCACGGCATGGGGAGAGATGAGGCTATTGTAGAGAGCATGAGAATCAATATGGGCCCAATCTTCCTCACCAGCATTACCACCGCGATCGGTTTCCTTAGCCTGAACTTTAATGATGCACCCCCTTTTCGTGATTTGGGAAATATGACGGCGATTGGTGTTGTCCTCGCCTGGATACTCTCGATCACCTTCCTGCCGGCCCTGCTCTCCCTGCTCCCGATCAAGACCAAGACCCATGATGTCAGCCGGCCTCACCTTCTCCACGGCCTGGCCAACATGGCGATACGCCACAAGCAGCTCTTCTTCTGGGGGTGGCTGATTGTGATCGCCTTCCTGGTTGCAATGATCTCCAGGATTGAACTGAATGATGATTTTGTTGACTACTTTGATGACTCGATTCAGTTTCGTCGGGATGCCGATTTTGTCTCGGAAAATCTCACTGGCCTCAATCATGTGTTCTTCTCAGTGAATTCCGGAGAGTCGAGTGGTATCAATGAGCCCACTTTCCTTCAACATCTTGAAGCGTTCCAGCTGTGGCTAAAAGAGCAGGAAGAGGTGATACATGTCTCAATTCTCTCCGACACCATCAAGCGCCTGAACCGAAACATGCACGGGGATGACCCTGCCTGGGAGACCATCCCCACTGAGAGAGAGCTCGCCGCACAATACCTGCTGCTGTTTGAGATGTCCCTCCCCTATGGGCTTGATCTCAACAACCAGATCAATGTCGACAAGTCAGCTACCAAGATCGCCGTCATTCTCAAGCAGCTCACCAACAGGGATATCAGAGCCTTTAACACCCGGGCAGAAGAGTGGTTGGTCGACCACACCCCGGAGGTGATGCACGCCAAGGGAACGGGTGCCGCCCTGATGTTCTCCAATATCTCAAGGAGAACGATTGACTCAATGGTTTTTGGAACCTTTATCGCCCTGGTGCTGATCTCTGCAACCCTGATGCTCGCCCTTCGTGATCTCAAGCTTGGCTTAATCAGCCTGATCCCCAACATTGCTCCGGCTCTCCTTGCGCTGGGGATCTGGGCCCTGTGGAAAACCCAGCTTGGGATGGCTGGCTCTGTCGTCTTTGCCGTCTCTCTGGGTATTGTTGTCGACGATACCGTCCATTTCCTGAGCAAATATCTGAGAGCCCGAAGAGAACAAAAGCACTCTGTTACTGAGGCCATTCACTATGCCTTCTCAACAGTCGGGCTCGCCCTGTTGGCAACCACGACCATTCTTGTGGCCGGCTTTTTGATTCTTGTTACCTCTTCTTACCAGGCCAATGAGCAGACAGGACAGTTGCTCAGCCTGATCATCACCCTCGCCCTTATTCTGGACTTTACCTTCCTCCCCGCTCTTCTGCTTAAGATGGAGAGAGAAGAGTGATCACAACCTTCCGATGGAGAGAGACAATGAAACAGAGCGTGATTGTCCCCCTAACTTCCCTTTTCCTGGTCCTCTCTTTTTGCGCTCATACCGTTGTAGCTGATGAAGCCGAAGACCGGGGACTCGAGATTGCCAAAGAGGCGGAAGCGCAGAGCCAGGGATGGAGTGACATGCAGTCAAGCATGAAGATGGTCCTTCGCAACCGCCATGGCCAGGAGAGTATCCGTTATATGCGAATCCTGACGCTTGAAAACCAAGATGGCGGGGACAAGAGCATGACCATCTTCGATCGCCCAAAAGATGTTAAGGGAACCGCGCTGCTAACCCATGCTCATATCAACAAACCCGATGACCAGTGGCTCTATCTGCCCGCCCTCAAGCGCGTCAAACGGATCAGCTCCCGGAATAAGTCCGGACCCTTCATGGGCAGTGAATTTGCCTATGAGGATATGGGATCACAGGAGATCGACAAATACACCTATCGCTACCTCCGTGATGAACCCTGTGGTGAGAACTGGAGCTGCTATGTCAGTGAACGTTTCCCCAGGGACCGCAAGTCGGGTTACTCCCGCCAGGTGTCCTGGGTCGATAAAGAGCATTATCGTATTGTCAGGGTAGATTATTACGATCGCAAAAAGAGCCTGCTCAAAACTCTGGAGTTGGGCGACTACCGACTCTATCTCGAGAGGTTCTGGAGGGCTCACACACTGACCATGACCAACCACCAGACGGAAAAGAGCACCACACTTGAATGGGAGAAGTACGCCTTCAACGTTGGATTGACCGATAGCGACTTCACTCGCCAGGTACTCAAGAGAGCGCGATGAGACGGACCTTTGCCGCCCTCCTGGTTATTGCCCCGCTCGCTGCCAGTGGTGGTGAGTTTGGAGGGAGTCTGGAGGCCCGTCTTGCCACCTACCCCTCAACTCCACTCGATCCACAGCAACAAAAAAACGCCTACAGCCTCGTCTTCAACCCCGAGTTCAGCCATCAGTGGGAGACCAGCTCACTCTCCTTTAGTGGCTACAGTCAGTTGAGTGATGACAACAGCGGCCGAAGCCACAACGACATCCGGGAACTGGAATTCATTACCTGGGGCGAGCAGTGGGAGCTCAGGGCGGGAATTGGTGAGCTCTTCTGGGGGAGCACCGAATCTCGCCATCTGGTGGATGTGGTAAACCAGCGTGACGGACTGGCTCTGGAGGGGAGTAAGCTGGGCCAGCCTGTTGTCGGTCTTACCTTAACTTATGACTGGGGTAATCTCGACCTGCTGCTGCTTCCGGGCTTTCGCAAGGGTGGTTTTCCCGACAGCGGGAGTCGACTGCGTCCCGCCTTGCCGGTCGCCGATGCCCTCACTACTTATGAGGCTGAAGAGGGTGATGACCATATTGATGGCGCCCTTCACTGGTCTGCCTCCCTCGATACTGTCGATTTTGGCCTGACCCTCTTCGAGGGGACCCAGCGCCAGCCCCGGCTAACACCGCAGCTGGCAGGAGGTGGTCCTGTCCTTATTCCCCACTACCCCCTTCTCACCCTCTATGGACTCGACCTGACCTGGCTCAATGAAGATTGGATCTGGAAACTTGAGGCGGTCAGCCGAAGAGTTGAAGGTCAGACCCAGAGGGCCCTGACAGTGGGGTTCGAGGTTGCCCAGTACGGCCTATTTGACTCCTCCTCAGATCTCGGATGGCTGGTCGAATACTCATGGGATGAAGGGGGCAAGTCGAATACCCTCTTCGACAACGATCTGATGGTCGGGCTTCGCTGGAGTGGAAATGATTCGGACAGCAGTGAGGCTATGCTCGGCTTGATGATCGACCTTGAGAACGAGAGCAAACTCCTCTCGCTTGAAGCCAGTCGCCGGCTGACTGATGACTGGAAAATCGGCTTCAGTGGAAAAGCTGTGATCGACAGCAGTGAAGGGGACCCTCTGCTCTATGGACTACGTCAGGACAGCTATCTGGAGGCAAGCCTCTCCTACTTCTTCTAGCTCAGTTAAGAGGTGCGCTCCACAGTGTCAGATGGTTCGAGACCGGCATGCCTGAGGAGGGGCTCGATCCTGGGTTCCCGCCCACGGAAAGCAACAAAAAGCTTCATCGGATCATCGCTCCCACCTGCTTCAAGGATATGGCAGAGGAAGGCGCGGCCGCTCTTTCGATCGAAGATACCGTTCTGTTCAAAGAGCGAGAAGGCGTCGGCAGAGAGTACTTCGGCCCACTTGTAGCTGTAGTAGCCCGCTGAATAACCCCCTCCAAAGATATGGCTGAAACTGTTCTGAAAACGATTAAAGTCGGGGGGGATGACCACCGCCATCTTATCCCGAACCCGGTCCAGCAGGGCCTGTACACCCTCCGCTCCATCGGGATCGAAGCGGCTATGGAGCAGGATATCGAAGAGGGAAAATTCAAGCTGTCGCACCATCTGCATTCCTGACTGAAAATGTCGGGCTGCCCTCATTCGAGTGAGCAGATGCTCAGGCAGCGTCCTGCCATCCTCCCAGTGGCCTGAGATCAGATCAAGAACTTCGCGTTCCCAGCACCAGTTCTCCATAAACTGGCTGGGAAGTTCAACCGCATCCCAGGCCACACCGTTGACCCCTGCCACACTGGGAAAATCGACCTGCGTCAGCAGGTGGTGAAGCCCGTGGCCAAACTCATGGAAGAGAGTGATTACCTCTTCATGGCTCAGCAGTGAGGGCCTGTCACCGACAGGGTTTTGAAAATTACAGACCAGAAAAGCCACGGGAAGATCGAGAACACTGCCATGACGATAACGATTGATACATTCTGCCATCCAGGCACCGGGGCGTTTACGAGGGCGTGAGAACAGATCGACAAAGAAGGAGCCTCTTGGCTCACCCTCTTCATCCTCGATCTTAAAGAGCTGGACACTCTGATCCCAGACCTGTTCGGGCTCAGCTTCACTAACCCTGATCCCATAGAGGCGTTCAACTACTTTAAACATCCCCTTGAGCACTCCGGGGAGCGGGAAGAAGGGGCGCGCATCCTCTGCCGAGTAGTCGTAACGGTGTTGACGAAGCTTTTCGGAGTAGTAGGCGATATCCCAGGCATCAACTCGATCGACACCTGCTTGACTGCAGGCGAACTCGGTAAGTTCCTTAAACTCCGTTTTTGCGGCCTCCAGAGATCGCTCAGCGAGATCAGTAATAAACCCCTCTACCCTCTCTACTCCCTCTGCCATTCGGGTTTCGAGCGCCATCTGGGCATAGTGATCAAAACCCAGCAGCCTGGCCTGCTCTCCCTTCAGTTTAAGAAGCTTGATAATGAGCTCGCTATTATCCCACTCACCTCCATTGGGCCCCGTTTCGCTCGCCCGGGTGACATAGGCCTCATAGGCCTCTCGCCGAAGGGAGGCGTCCTGACAATAGGTCATAAACGGGATATAGGAGGGGGCCTGGAGAGTGAATACCCAGCCCTCCTCTCCACGGCGCTCAGCCTCTTCCCGGGCGAGATCGAGTGTTGACGAAGGAATGCCCTCAAGTTGGCTCTCATCCTTTACCGTCAGTACCCAGCCATCAGTGGCATCGAGGAGATTCTGCTGGAACTGGTTTCCCGTCATCGAGAGCTGCTGTGAAATATGAACAAAGCGCTCCTTCTCGGCCGGTTTAAGGGCAACACCGGCTAGACGAAAGTCACGCAGGGCATTATCGATAATTCTCTTCTGGGGCTGGCTGAAGTGGTCATACTCCTCACCTTTCCGAAGCTGCTTGAATTTCCTGTAGAGCCGGTCATCCTGTGCAATGGCCAGGGCATATTCACTCAGCTTGGGAAGTGAGGCCTCATAGGCCTGTCGCATCTGGGGAGAGTCATTGACTGCATTGAGGTGTGAGATGGGCGCCCAAAAGCGGTTCATTGTCTCTTCAGTAGCTTCCAGCGGTGCTACAAAATTCTCCCATGTGGGGGAGGCGTTGTCGGTCGCCAGCGCCTCAACATGACGACGTCCCCTCTCCAGGAGATGGTCAAGGGCAGGTTCCACCTGCTCTGGCCTGATCTCGGCAAAACGGGGTAGACCCGAGACATTCAGGAGAGGATTATCTGATATTGTATTCATGGTCACTGCTGCTGTTTGCTGGAGAGGGGTTATGGTCGAAGCCTGGCCCGGCCAGAGTTGGATTATGATCTAAATCGGCACTATGCTAAAGAAGACCATGACCTCCACTTCAGGATGGACGGCAAAGACCCAACCACACAGATCACCACCTCTGGAGAAGAGAATGGCCCAAGGCGACTATGACCTGATTGTTATTGGTGGCGGGAGTGGCGGTATCGCCGCTGCCCGGCAGGCCGCCGGTTTCGGTGCCCGTACTCTGCTTATTGAAGGTGATCGATTGGGGGGCACCTGTGTCAATGTTGGGTGTGTGCCGAAAAAGGTGATGTGGAATGCCGCCCATATGGCATCCACTCTGAACCAGGCAAAAGAGTATGGTTTTGAGATCAACATCAACTCTTTCGATTGGGCCACCCTGAAAGCGGCGCGGGATGATTATGTAAAGCGCCTCAATGGGATCTACCAACGCAACCTGGATAACTCCAATGTGGCCCGGATTGAGGGATGGGCCCAGTTTATCGACCCCCATACCATTGGTGTGGGCGAGAAGCAGTACACGGCAACACACCTTCTGATCGCTACCGGGGGACGGCCTCTGGTCCCCAACATTCCGGGCCGAGACCTGGGCATGACCAGTGACGGTTTCTTTGAGCTCGAGAAAAGACCGGGCCGGGTCTGCATCATTGGTGCCGGTTATATCGCCACAGAGCTGGCAGGGGTACTCAACGACCTTGGCTCCGATGTCACCCTGGTGCTGCGGCGTGAACTGCTGCTGCGACCGTTCGACCACACCTTGCGTGAGACGGTGATGGCGCAGATGCACAGTGATGGCGTCAACATCCTCACCTCTATCCAACTCAAAGCACTTGAGAAGGAACCCAATGGGCGTATTGCCCTGATCCGGGAAGATGGAGGGCGGATAGAGGGCTTTGATGCGGTGATCTGGGCCATCGGGAGAACACCCAACAGTGATCAACTGGCTCTCGGAAAAGCCGGAATCAAGACCGATGACAACGGCTTCATCATCACCGACCGCTGGCAGAACTGCTCCGCAGCCGGAGTCTATGCCGTGGGTGATGTCACCGGGCGTCTCCAGCTCACCCCCGTTGCCATCGCCGCTTCACGCTATCTGATGGATCGCCTCTTTGGTGGTGATAAAGAGGCCCGGCTCGACTACGAGGCCATCCCCAGTGTGGTCTTCAGCCACCCCCCTGTGGGCACTGTCGGGCTGACCGAAGACCAGGCTCGCTCCTGCTACGGAGATGACGTCAAGATCTACCAGAACCGATTCACCAACATACTCTATGCCATCACTGAAGAGAAACGACCCACGGTCGTCAAACTGATCACCACCGGGCCCGACGAACGTGTGATCGGCTGCCATGTGGTGGGTGATGGGGCTGATGAGATGATCCAGGGATTTGCCGTTGCCCTCAAGATGGGGGCGACCAAGGCGGACTTTGACAGAACGGTGGCGATCCACCCCACCGCTGCAGAAGAGCTGGTGACCCTGAGGTAGAACGGCTGAGAGAGACAGAGACTGAATCCATGACCTTCTACCGAGAGGCTCTCCAAGGCCTGTGGCGCAGAAGAATGGAAAGAGCCCTCTCTTGATCAGAGACTCGATCCTCTGACTTGCACCTAGCCTTCTCTTAATAGATCAATCACCGGCTGGGTCTTGGGGGACGGGCCATGCCAGAGGCTGAAGGACTCAGCCGCCTGCTCAACCAGCATACCCAGTCCGTCTGCAACAGAAGCGGCCCCATTGCGAACGGCCCACTCCATAAACGGGGTGGGCCGGGAGGCGTAGACCAGATCATAAGCGAGGGCGTCGGGGGCAAAGAGCGCATCAGGAAGTGAGGGCATCTCATGGGAGAGGCTTGCCGAAGTCCCATTGATGACAAGATCAAAGATCTGGCCAGTGAGGGCATCAAAACCACACCCGGTAATGCGGAACCCCAAAAATGTGCGGCCAGCCGTCAGCTGTTCAACCATCTGAACAGCCCGGTTCACCGTTCGGTTTGCAATCGTCATTTTGGCGGGTGAAGCATCGATCAGCGGCCCAAGGATGCCGCGCACAGCCCCACCAGCCCCCAAAATAAGCACCCTCTTTCCCTTGAGGTCAAAATTGAGGTTATGACGAATATCCTGCAGGAGCCCCGCACCATCCGTATTATCCCCGAATGCAATGCCATCACTGTTAAAGAGTAGAGTATTCACCGCCTCCGCCACCCTGGCGCGATCTGAGAGCGACTGGGCAAACTGCCAGGCATCCACCTTGAAGGGAACGGTAACATTCAACCCCCTGCCCCCTGTGGAGCAGAAGTCGAGCACCGCCTCAGAAAAATGGCCCGGCTCTGCCAACAGCTTCTTATACTCCAGAGTGATGCCAAACTGCTCGGCAAATTGGTGATGGATCCGGGGAGAGTAGCTGTGCGCCACCGGATTACCAATGACGGCGAAACACAGTGGGGTCTGAGAGGGTTCGGCGAGATCGACCATAGGGGTCTATTTAACCCGTCATCTCCCCTTCTTAGCAAGGGGTCTGGTGAAAGGAATAGATTGGCGCTACCCGGGTCTTCGCCGTTTTGGGGGATTGGAACAGTAACGATCACCCAACTGCTGAGAGAGGACCCCTGCGACGATGAGCATCAGCCCTGGCAGAGTACTCTCATAAATCTGCTCTCCAACAACCAGGCTGATAAACACCAGCGAGAGAAACGGGGTGATGAATATCACCGATCCTACCTGAGCCGTATTGGTGGCCAGACGCAGTGCATAGAGCCAGGCAACAAAGGCAAGCCCCATCTCAAACAGACCGATCCAGACTGCGCCTGCGGCCGCTTTGAAAGAGGGAATTGCAATCCCACCGACAAGGCCCATCCAGAGGGTGATGATCAGAAGACCCGAAACAAAATTGGCAAAGAGGCGGTTGATTGGATCACGAGCATCCCGGGCTGAAAAAAGCCAGTAGAGCGCCCAGATCAGACTGCTGCCAAGCGCAAAGCCGACTCCCGCAGGATCGGTTAACTGAAAGCCCAATAGATCACCACGGGTAGAGATCACCATCACCCCGGCAAAGCCGGTCAACATCGCGATGACGCTATACCACCTCAATGGCTGCTTGAGAATGAAGATCGACAACAGCACCAGAACAATAGGCCAGACCATATTGAGAGGCTGAGCCTCTTGAGCAGGAAGAAGTTCGTAGGCACGAAAAAGAATCAGATAGTAGAGAAACGGATTGAGCGCCCCAAGTCCAAGGGACTTGCCGACATCACCAAGGTGCCATTGAGAAAACTCCTTCCAACGATGGGTTACCACAATGATCGTACCGAGTGCCACCACTGAGACCAGAGATGACCATAACAACAGCTCGCCATTATCAATCCGGCCCAGAGTGAGTTTGAAAGCAGAAGCAGCCGTTGACCAGGCAAGGATCGCTGCCGCTGCAAATAGATAGCTCTGGCTCTCTCTTCTCACCCTGTTACCAGAAATAAGTCAAATAACCGGTTACAGCCTTAGCCGCAACCACACCCTCCGCCGCAGCAGGAGCTGCCGCCGGGCCCGGGATCAAACCGTTCACTGCTGGAGAGATAACCCCCGCCACTGATGAGACGTTTTACCGGGCTCTCCGGTGGAGTATTTCCCTGCTCGATCTCAGCCTGCAGGCAGAGCTGCCCCCAATTCTGAAGCGCATCGTTGATACTGTGTCGAACCTCAAGAGTGCGTCCATTGGCCGCACAGTAGTAATCATAACTGGGCATATTCACCGCTCCATACTTGATTAGGATCTGGTTTCATTATGGGGCTCCCCGAAGATTCCTTCAATGGTTATCACTCTATTTTCACTCTCCAGCCGTCCCCTCCCGGGAGTGGATTGATGACAGAACAAGGGCGATTTACAGGTAGTTTAAGAGCAGACCTACAAACACCGCTGCTCCCAACCAGCTATTGTTGAGAAAAGCCTGAAGACACCGCTCTGGTGACCGCTGCCGACTTCTGCTGATCTGCCAGAGGGCAAAGCCGAAAGCAGACACCAGTCCGCCATAATAATAGACTCCGAAATCAAGATGCCGGCCCAGCCAGAACAGTAGGCCAAGCGCAACAATATGGCAGAGGGAAACCATGGCAAGATCATAGCGTCCGAAAATAATTGCCGTTGATCGCACTCCGATCTTCAGGTCATCTTCCCGATCAACCATGGCGTAGAGGGTGTCATATCCGACCACCCAGAAAAGATTGACCGACAACAACCACCAGGCTTCCAAAGGGACTGTTCCTGTCTGTGCAGCAAAGGCCATCGGGATTCCCCAGGCAAAGGCAATTCCAAGAAAGACCTGGGGAAAATGGGTAATACGTTTTACAAACGGGTAGCTTATTGTGAGCAGAACCGCAGGGATTGCGAGCAACACTGTCTCCCAGTTCAGCTGCAAGACCAACCCCAGTGCAAACAGGGAGAGCGCAGTAAAAAGAGTGAGCGCCTCCCGGGTGGAGACTTCACCCGTCGCCATTGGCCTCATTTGAGTGCGTTCAATGTGTGGGTCTATCTTGCGATCGGCGAAATCATTGATGACACATCCTGCAGAACGCATCACCAATACACCCAGCATAAAGATAACCACAATTGCAGGGTCTGGATGACCCTGCCCGGCAATCCAGAGCGCCCATAATGTAGGCCACA
>Ga0163108_10002415_pt1 | contig 13543 bp, 9 predicted proteins | sample Fk1155metaG_FD_109644 | JGI IMG/M metagenome (GOLD analysis project Ga0163108, IMG submission 109644) | Marine microbial communities from the Central Pacific Ocean - Fk160115 155m metaG | ecosystem: Environmental > Aquatic > Marine > Oceanic > Photic zone | place: The Central Pacific Ocean...
ACACCACTGCAGGTGGGCACGCTGGTTCCATCCGGCTTGATCCTCAGGCACCAGCCGCGGTATTTCGTGTTGCTGTTGAACGATCCGGTCAGGCAGAGCACGACCCACAGGTCACCGCGGGGGTCGAACTTCGATCCGAAGGCGTACTCGTGGTAGTCCCCGGTGATGCCCCAGTCGTCGTTGACGGTTTCGAGAATGTCGGCGCGTCCGTCGCCGTCGACGTCCTTCATCCGGGTGACCTCGCACCGCTGCGTCGCGTACAGCCAGCCGTTTTTCCAGGACAGGCCCAGGACCTCGTGCAGGCCGTGGGCGTAGCGGGTGAACTTCATCGACGCCGGTTCAGAGAACGGGTTGTCGACCAGGTAGATCTCGCCCCTCCGGCTCGAAACGGCCAGTTGTCCGCTGGGCAGCAATTCGAGTCCGCCGGCTTCCAACGCAACACCCCGGGGGATCGGCAATGTTGTCAGCCTGTAGTAGTCGGCCTCGGTTACCGGCTTGTCCTGGGCCGTGATGTTTGCAGGCGAAAGGGCCAGGAGGACCAGGAGCGAAACCGTCAGCAGTTGCAACTGATGGCGAGTGGTCATGGTGTTCTGGATCCGTCTTGCGAGGTCGTGAGGTTGTCGTCGCCGGGGTTGGAAGGCGAAATTTGCCGGGTCACCACGAGTACTTTTGTACGATGACGGCCCGGTCGCCGTTCCAGTGGATGGGTACGAGCAGTTCGCTGGTCTTGCCCTGCCGTCTCAGTTTCGGAGTCTCGCCACCGTTTTGCGTAATGGTCACCTTGAGGATCTTGCCGACGAGGAACGAGCCGTCCTTTTCGGGCAGGATTGATGCGTCGACGGCGGCACGGTACCAGTTTGGCCTGATCGGGTTTGCCGCCGGCTTGCCGGACCGCCGCGGTGCCAGCGTCAGCGTTCGGACCAGCTCGGCGTCGCCGCTCGTCGGGACCGGCTTGGGGAAGTCCTCGACTGTCAACTCGCCGAAGTGGTACCGGAAGATCGGTCGGCGGTTGCCGTCGATACGGTAGCCACGGAAACGGTAGCCCTGTTCACGGGCCGGCTGGGTGGGCCAGGCGGCGTCGGGCGACTCGAGCGAGGCGAACGGCACGCCGCCGGGGAGTGTGACCAGGTGGTCGCCCAGGGGGGGTTGAAAGCCCTGGCCACGGCCGTTCCAGTGCCTGGAAGCGTCGATGAAGGCGTTGTGCCAGATCAGCCTCAACGCCAGTTGATCGGCGTCGAATGTCAGATTCGCTTTTTCCGGATATCCCACCGCGATGCCACGAGGGCTGACCCCGGTGATGAAGTTACGGTAGATGATCGGCTCTTTTCCGGGCACCAGCTCGATCGGATTGCGGATCAGCCCGCTGGGCAGGCCCGCCTTGCCTCCATCGACGAGGTATTCCCAGATACCGGCAATCTGGTGCTTGGGGACTCCGTCGAGCACGTCGGGCAACAGCGTCTGGCCTCGCGGCCAGGCCGCCGGCATTCGCGTGCCGGGACGGTAGGCCTGGGGATCGAGCATGTAGCGAATGAACCAGTCTTTTCTCAGTCTGCGGGTCATTGTCAGAAGGTCCAGTGACTGGATCCCGGTGGCCTTGTGTCCACCAAAGTAGTGACACTTGATACAGGCCAGGGCCTTGCCACCGGAGAGAAAACGTCCGGCCGACCGGACACGGTGGACGCGTTCCTCGAGTGTCAGTGCGACGGGTTTTTGCTTGCGGTCGACGCTGGCCAGGTCAGCGACAAGGTGGCCGACATTGGCGGTCCCAAACCGTGGCATGCGGGTCAGCATGTAGGGCCGGTCGTTGGCCCCGTTGTCCAGGACCTGCTTCAGCCAGTTGTCGTTGAGCTTGTCCCCGACCCCGTCCAGCAGCGGCGGGATCCTGCCCTCGTCACCCATTTCCTTGATCGTCGTCACGAACAGCGGATTGCGGGTCCGTTCGACGCCGCCGAGTTTCTCCCGTGCGTGGCAGGCCAGGCAATTGAACGTCTGGATCGTCTCGGTGATTCTCGACTTGGCCGTCGGACTTGTCCGGGGCGCGGCCAGGGTGGCGACCAGTGACTTTCGTTGTCGTTGCGACAGCCGGAAGTCAGGCACGTTCTTGGCCGGTGACGCGGCCAGGCCGGCCGACAGGCAGCCCTGGCGTGAGTCGAGCTTGGCCAGTGCCGGGGCCGGTGGTCCCGTGTGCCGCAACGGTTGTCCCTTGTGCTTGGCCTGGTGGCAGGCGGCGCAGCCCAGCTTGGTGAACAGGACGCGACCCTGTTCGATCTGGGAGGGATCCAGGACCAGGGCCTTCCTGCCGGGCTTTGGTTTCGGGGGTTTCGGTTTGGCGACCGGTGTTGCGTTGTTCGAAAGCGGGCGTCGCGAGATTCCCGGTCCCTGGAATTCGACTTTTAGGACCTCACCACCGTTGGCCTCGAAGAAATCCACCAGCAGGGGGTGAGGGCCCGCGGAAAGTTCGACGCTCTTATTGCGTTCGACGTACGCGTGGATGCCGTTGACCTCGACGACCGTCTTGCCGTCGATCTGCAATCGGCTGCCGTCGTCGGAGCCCAGGAAGAACGTGTAACGACCGTCCCGCGGCACCTGCAGGAACCCGGTGAATCTGAGACCGAAGTAGTCTTTCCGCCCGGCGATGCCGAGTTGGAATCCAGAAGTTTTCCCGGTGGACCTGGGCTTGAGCTTGCTGAAATCGGGGATTTCCGACCAACGACCTTCGTAGTAGGCAAACGCCAGGTTCGGCGGCAACTGGAAATCCTGGAAAAAGTAGCCCGCCAGGTCACGCGCTTCCCGGTCGTTGAGATTGAGGCTGGGCATCCGACCACCCGGTCGTACGGCCAGGGGATTTTTCAGGAATCCGGCCAGGCTGGCCAGCGTGTACTTGTCCTGGACCTGGCCCAGGGGGACCGATGTCGGCAGTGTCGCTGCCTTCGGATCCTGTCGAGACTGGTGACAGGCCACGCAGCCGATTGCGTGGAACAACCGGTTTCCCCGGACGACCTCGGCCGGTTGCGGGACGGTGGCACGAACCGATCCGGTCGAAGCGAGAAAGTTGACGAGTGCCTCGACCTGGGCGGACTCGGATTTCGGGTCGAGGCCTGGAAACAGGTCGGGCATCGTCGTTCCCGGCTTGGTCTGGTGAGGGTTGGCCAGGAACCGGATCATCCACTCGGGCTGGACTCGCGAACCAATCTGGTCCAGCAGCGGGGCCTGCCTGGTTTTCACGCTGGTCGGCCTGGCCGTTTCAGTGTGGCAACTCGTGCAGTTCAATTCGGTCATCAACAGGCGGCCGCCACGGATGGTGTCGGCCTTGTCATTGTCGAAGAAGCGGGCGAAGGCGGGAATCGTTGGATGTGGTGACATTGCGGCCGGCGCGGTCTTCTCGGCCGCGGGGCCGGGCGTGGCGGCCAGGACCAGCACGAGGGCCAGCACGAGGGCCATCGCGAGTCGTGTCGGAGCAGGTGAATGTAAGCAGGCCGGATCGTTCATCGAAAACCTCAACAGGGGCGTCCGGTTATGATGATGACGACGAGTCTAATCAGTGGCAGAAAAACCGGCCAGCAAGAACGTTTGAGAAGCCATCACCGCTTTACCGTTCCGGAAAGCGTGTGTGATAATCGCGTAGGAGTTTGTTTCGCCGTTTCTTGGATCCTCTTGCCACGATAGGCAGCAGATGAGCGACCAGTCGCCGATGGATGTCAGAAAGAAGGGACAGGCGATTGCGGTCCTGGGAGCGGTCCTGGGGATTGGGCTGTTTGCCTGGAGTTGCATCGACCGAGATCCTTCTTCATCGACGACAGATACCAGCGGCCGGAAGGGGGCACAATCCCCGGCCCTCGCCTCGTCTCCGGGGGAAACCGAAGCGAGATGGCAAACCGAGGAGTTCAACCTGGCCGCCCGGCGCCAGTTGCAGTTGCTGGCCGAGGACCTCGAAGCCGACGGTCGATTTGATCCGGCGGTTGTCGACAAGGTGGCGGCGGCGACGTTCCGCGGGGACCGGCTGAGGCCGCAGACACTGCCCACCGTCTACAACACGGGGGACCTGGTGATTCGTCGCCATCGGTCCGAGAGCATCGAGGGGACCGACGGATCCCCGGACGACCGTCACGGTGTCGCAGGCCTGCTCGGATCGCTGGGGGAGTTGATGTCCGACTGGGAAGGCTGGTCGGACATTCAACTGCACTTCAAGATCACCTCCGTCGATCTCGACGGGGACCGGGCGACAACCCTGGTCCTGATGGAATCGGGAGCTCGCCAGGGTGACAGTTTCGTTCAGCAGCGAGCCCGTTGGCGATGCGTGTGGGAACTGCGGGCGAAGGCGCCACCGCGGTTGGTCGAACTGCGTCGCCGCTTGCTGGAGGAGGTGACCGGCACGGTGGCCGGGGGCCGGCTGTTTATCGACGCCACGGCCGGGGTGCTGCGACCGGCGACCGAGGTCGCCGGGCAGCTGTCCCGGAGCATCGACCACTGGCGCGGGCGACTCCAGGCCGAACTCGGGGTGTCATTGCATGGTCACCAGGGCCTGGCGATCGGCGATGTCAACGGCGACGGCCTCGACGACCTGTATCTCTGCCAGCCCGGAGGCCTGCCGAACCGTCTGCTGATCCAGCAGACCGATGGCACGGTTCGTGACCGGGCACGGGAGGCTGGTGTCGATTGGCTCGATCGTTCTCGCGGCGCCCTGCTGCTCGATTTCGACAACGACGGCGACCAGGACCTCGCCTGTGTGCTGAACGTGAACCTGGTCTTGATGTCCAATGAAGGGGGTGGCCGTTTCATCGAACGGGAGACGGTCTTCTCGACCGGTGATTCCTATTCGCTGGCTGCCGCCGACTATGACGGTGATGGAGATCTCGACCTGTACATCACCGGTTACGGCAAGGGATTCCTGGCCGGCGGTGCCCCGGTCGGGACACCCGAGGCGATTCCCTATCCCTATCACGACGCCAACAACGGAGGTTCCAATCGTCTGTTGCGGAACGACGGGGACTGGCGATTCCGTGACGTCACCGACGCGGTGGGACTTGGAGTGAACAACCGGCGCTGGAGTTTCGCGGCTGGCTGGGCCGACTACGACATGGATGGGGATCCGGATCTCTACGTCGCCAACGATTACGGTCGCAATTGCCTGTATCGCAACGACGGGGGCCGGTTCACTGATGTGGCGGCCACGGCCGGCGTCGAGGACATCGCGGCAGGAATGAGTGTCAGCTGGTGCGATTTCAACGGCGACGGTCGTCCTGACCTGTATGTCGGCAACATGTTCAGTTCCGCCGGAGAACGAATTGCCTTCCAGCGACGGTTCCAGGCAGGGGCGTCCGAGGAGATTCGCGGCCAGTTCCAGCGGCATGCCCGCGGCAACACGCTGTTCGAGAACGTCGGCGACGGCTCATTCCGGGATGTCAGCGTGGTTCGCGACGTGACGATGGGGCGTTGGGCCTGGGGATCACCGTTCCTGGACATCAACAACGACGGTCGCCCCGACCTGCTGGTTGCCAACGGCTACGTCACCGGTTCTGACACCAACGACTTGTGAAGTTTCTTCTGGCGACAGGTCGTGTCGCGCTCGCCCACGGCGGTCAACCAGGGACCGCCGGATCCTCGCTACGGTGACGGTTGGTCGAGGATGACCGACCTGATCGAGACCGGGGGGTCCTGGAGCGGCCGAGAGCGGAATTGCTGTTACCTGAACATCGGCGGCGACCGGGCTTTTGCCGACGTGTCGTACGCCAGCGGTGTTGATTTTCCGGACGACGCCCGTGCCGTGGCCGTGGTCGACTGGGACCATGACGGCGACCTCGATCTCTGGATCACCAATCGCACGGCCCCGCGGCTGCGGTTTCTCAGGAACAACGGTTCAACCGGCCAGCAGGGCTTGGCCGTTCGCCTGCAGGCGACCCGGGGAAATCGCGATGCCATCGGTGCCCGGCTGGTTCTCTCGACCGTTGGCGAGACGTCGCCGCCGCTGACTCGTTCGCTCCAGGCTGGCAGCGGTTACCTGGCCCAGTCGAGCAAGTGGGTGCACTTCGGCGTGGGTGCGAGTCGCCGGAGCTGTCGGCTGGTGGTTCACTGGCCGGGGGGAGCCACCGAGACGATCGACGGCCTGGAACCGGGCGGGCGGTATCTTGTGGTTGAAGGCTCCGGAGAGGCCACCGGGCAGGCCAAACGACAGGTGACCTTGCCCGACGGGGGCCTCCCTGCGGTTCCGTCGACGGGCAAGGCCCGGATTCCCCTCCTGGAACGCCTGCCGCTTCCACGGCTCGAGTTTCTCGATGACGAAAACAGGTTGCAGGTGGTTCGGCGGTCCGGCAGGCCGGTCCTGCTGAACCTGTGGGCGACCTGGTGCCTGCCCTGTGTTGCGGAACTGCATGGTTTCACCGAGCGGAAGGCCGAGATCGATCGAGCGGGACTCGACATCCTGGCACTGTCGGTGGACGGTCTGACCGATGGAGAGCCGGCCGGGGCCGGGCTGATCAGGTCGTTCCTCGAGAAGCACGAGATCGGCTTCGGCTCGGGGCGGGCGACCTCGGCTGCGGTTGATCGGCTGGATGTTGTCCACGACGTCGTGCTGACCGTTCGTACCCGGCTCGACGACAAGTACACCCTGCCGGTTCCGGCGAGTTTCCTGCTGGATGCCTCGGGCCGGCTGGCCGTGATCTACAAGGGGCCGGTCTCGGTTGATACGCTGCTGGCCGATGTTGCCGTGATCACAGCCGCTGGGGCCGGCAAGGGAGTTGTCTCCGGGAAAATTCCCGGTCGGGTCAAGGATCCGGCGCTCGCCTATCCCGGTCGCTGGTTCCTGAGGCCTCACGGACTTGCTGGTGTCGCGATCCGGTTGGCCGATCGGCTGGTGCGTCGCGGCCACCTTGACGATGCGCGGTCGTTCGCGCTGCTTGCAGCGGACCTCGCCGAACGCAACGGCAACCCGTTCAATCTGAAACACAGGGCCGCCGGCGTGCTGGTTGACCTGGGCAATGCCTGGGACGGTCGGGAAAAGCTGAATCGGGCCGAGAGGGCCTACGTGCTGGCTCGTCGCCTTGATCCCCTGGACGCGAAAGCCACGACGAATCTGGGGAACGTCCAACTTCGCCGGGGCGACGTTCGCTCGGCCGAGAAAACCTACCAGGAAACTCTCTCGCTTGACCCCGACCAACTGCAGGCACACATGAACCTGGGGTCAATCTGCCTGCAGGAACAGCGGAATCTCGAGGCGGTCAAGTACTTTCGCGAGGCGGTGCGGATCAACCCCCGTTTCCCTCCGGCTCACAATCTCCTGGGCACGGCACTGCTGAAACAGGGCCGGCGACAAAGTGCCCGCAGACACTTCCAACTGGCCGTCGAACTTGACCCGAAATACGAGGACGCCAGGGCAAATCTGCGGGCTGTTGGCGGCCCGGTTGCTGCGGGGGCCGGTTCATGATTGCCGTCGTTCGGATTCCCCTGGTGCTGCTTGCCCTGTCCGGGTTGTTCTGCAGCAACAGCCTGCATGCCGACGACGCGGCATTGCGTGACCTCGTCGCAAAACGAGGTGGGCGGGTGATCGAGTTACCGCATGGGGATGATCGGCCGACGTTCCGCCTGGCCCTGGGAGGATCGCGGGTAACCGACGAGGATCTGCTCCAACTGGTCGCGATGGCAGGCGTGGTCAGCCTGGACCTCTCGTCTTCGCGGATCACCAACGCCGGCCTGAAGCACCTCGGAAAGCTGGGATCGCTGGAATCGCTGGATATTGGGCGGACGCGGGTCAGCGATGCCGGCCTGGCCAGCCTGTCCGGTCTTTCCAGACTCAGCTCCCTGAGCGTGGGATTCACACGTGTTCGTGGCCGCGGGTTGAAGGGGTTCGTCCGGCTGCGGATGCTCGCGCTCGATGGGCCGCAGGTCACCGATTCGACGCTTGAACACGTTGGCCGGTTGACCTCGCTTCGTGTCCTGAACCTGGATCGGTCCCGGGTCAGTGACCGGGGGCTGGCATTGCTGAAACCACTGGTCGGTCTCGAGACACTGAGACTTTGCGGCACCGGGATTGGTGACACGGGCCTGGTGGCCCTGGTCGGCCTGAAGGGATTGCGGGAACTGGAACTGGCCGGCACAGGCGTGACCGATGCCGGCATGGATTCGCTGTCGGCGATGACGTCACTGGAGAAACTGGGGTTGGACAACACCCGCGTTGGAGATGCCGGCATGTCGCGGTTGGAAGGACTCTCGCGGCTACAGCGGCTGGGCCTGGCCGCTACCCGCGTTGGTGACCGGGGAACCTCCTCGCTGTCGAAATTGTCCCGGCTGCAGGTGTTGTCGCTGAGCACGACCTCGATCACCGATGCCGGGCTGGTTCGGCTGCGGGGATGCCGCCGGTTGAAACGGCTCGTGTTGACGTTCACCGCGACGACGGCCCGTGGTGCCGGCGACCTGCAATCGGAGGTGCCCGGCCTGGCGGTCGAACGGTAGCCGGGCGACGGCTGTTGCCCGGTCCCTTTTCGCCGACGGCTGTTGTATAGTCGGCCCTCGAGACAATCAGGTGCGGCAGGACGGCGGCGATGAGAACGATGAAGGCGTTGGTCAAGGCACGTCCCGAACCGGGTGTCTGGCTCGAGGAGGTGCCCGTCCCCGGCTACGGGATAGACGATGTCCTGATCCGGATTGAACGGACGGGGATCTGTGGGACCGATCTGCACATCCACGAGTGGGACCACTGGGCGCAGAAAACCATTCCGGTACCACTGGTGATCGGCCACGAGTTTGTCGGATCGATTGTCGAGGTGGGTGAAAACGTCAAGGACTTCCGGCCTGGGGACATTGTCAGCGGCGAAGGACATGTCGTTTGTGGCCACTGTCGCAATTGCCTGGCCGGCCGGCGGCACCTCTGCAAGGACACGCAGGGCATCGGCGTGAATCGTCCGGGAGCATTTGCCGAGTTCATCGCCTTGCCCAAGACGAATGTCTGGTACCACGACCAGTCGATCGACCGGGACATCCAGGCGATTTTCGATCCCTTCGGCAACGCTGTCCACACGGCGCTGTCATTCCCCGTGCTCGGCGAAGACGTGTTGATCACCGGTGCCGGACCAATCGGAATCATGGCCGCGGCGGTGGTTCGACATGCCGGGGCCCGCTTCGTTGTCGTCACCGATGTGAACCCCTTTCGGCTCGAACTTGCTCGTGAGCTGGGCGCGACACGAATCGTGGATGTTCGCAGCGAGTCGATTGCCGAAGCACAGGCGGCCCTGGGAATGAAGGAAGGCTTCGATGTCGGACTCGAAATGTCCGGCCACCCGGCGGCGCTCGAGGACATGATCGCCAACATGTGTCACGGCGGTCGAATCGCCATGCTCGGCATTCCCGCCGAGCAGATGGCAATCGACTGGAACACGGTCGTCTTCAACATGCTGACGATCAAGGGGATCTACGGACGCGAGATGTACGAGACCTGGTATCACATGACCGTGATGCTGCAAAGTGGACTGGACATCGGTGCTGTGATCACACATCGGCTGAACTGGAAGGACTTCGACCAGGGGTTTGATGCGATGAAGTCCGGCCAGTGCGGCAAGGTGGTGCTTGACTGGTCGGATGCGGGATAGTCGCGCTCTGATGGCGAAGTGAAACCGGAGAGAGAAATGGCACACACGATCAGGGAGCATCTCTCCGGCGAGATTGCCGGGATTCGGGAGAAGGGGTTGTACAAGTCCGAGCGAGTCCTGGCATCGCCACAGCGAGCCCGGATCCGCGTGGGAGACGGCGAGGTTTTGAACTTCTGTGCCAACAACTACCTGGGATTGTCGGATCATCCCGAGGTTGTCGCGGCCGCGCAGGAGGCACTGGCCACCTGGGGTTTCGGACTCTCGAGCGTTCGCTTCATCTGCGGCACCCAGGAAATCCACAAGCAACTCGAAGAACGACTCAGCCGCTTTCTGCACACCGACGACACGATTCTCTACACGTCGTGTTTCGACGCCAACGGAGGCCTGTTCGAGACGCTGTTGGGTGCCGAGGACGCGGTGATCAGCGACTCGCTGAACCACGCCAGCATCATCGACGGCGTCCGGCTGTGTAAGGCCCAGCGGTTTGTTTTCGCCAACAACGACATGGCCGACCTCGAGGCGAAGCTGCAGGAAGCTTCCGCTGCCCGTCACCGGCTGATTGCCACCGACGGCGTCTTTTCGATGGACGGTTATATCGCCAACCTCCAGTCGATTTGTGACCTGGCCGACCGATACGATGCCCTGGTCATGGTTGATGACTCGCATGCGGTCGGAGTGATCGGTGCCGGTGGCCGTGGAGCGATCGAATATCGCGATTGCCTGGGCCGTGTCGACATCGTCACCGGGACGCTGGGCAAGGCCCTGGGGGGAGCCAGCGGTGGTTACACCAGCGGGCGTGCCGAGATCATCGAGATGCTCAGGCAGCGATCTCGGCCGTACCTGTTCTCCAACTCGGTGCCTCCGATGATCGTGGCCGCCGCACTCAAGGCACTGGACTTGCTGTCGGAATCGACCAGTCTGCTAGATCGTCTCGGCCGTAACGCGGCCCTGTTTCGCAGCGGGATGGAAGAACAGGGGTTCGTGATTCCTCCCGGCGAACATCCAATCGTTCCGATCATGCTTGGTGACGCGACGTTGGCCCAGACAATGGCCGCCCGTTTGCTCGGTCGGGGAATCTACGTGATCGGGTTCAGTTTTCCGGTGGTTCCCCAGGGTGAGGCTCGTATCCGCGTGCAGTTGTCGGCCGCGCACACGACCGAGGACGTGGAGTTTGCGATCGAACAGTTCACGGCGGTTCGAGACGAGTTGGCCGAGGCTTGATCGTCAATCCAGTTCGTTCCACTCGAAGATCACGCCGAGCATCGATTTTTCGCGACGGTCAATCATCTCGTATGCCGTGCCCATTTCGGTGTAGTGCATCCGGTGAGTGATCAATGAGCCGGGTTTGAGTGTTCCGTCGGCCATCAGGTCCAGCACGTAACGGACCGCCGTCTTGCGGTCGAAACGATCGCGGCCGTCGGCTGGAAACATGCTGCCGGCACGGTGCGAGACGGCGATCAGTGAGATGCCCTTGCTGTAGAAAAGTTCCATCGCCAACGGATTGAAATCGAGCGAGGCTTCGCCCCGACCGGAGAGTGCGACGATGGCAACACGACCACCGGGACGGACGATCTCCAGGGCGGTCCGGTGAGCCGGCCAGGGGTTGGCCGTCAGAATCACCAGGTCAACACCGTCGCCTCTGGTGAACTGATCGATTCTTGACTGGAGATCGGGATCGTCGGAAAGAAACCCGGCGTGTGCCCCGATGTTCTCGGCCATCTCGAGCCGGACCGGGCTGTTGGCGATGCCGATCGTGCGAGCACCGAAGAGTGGGCCCAGGGCGACCGCGCCCAGCCCCAGGACACCCAGGCCGACGATGGCGACGTTTTCCCCGGGCTGGAAGTTGGCTCTGCGGTAACACAGCGCCGAGAGTGCCGAGAGCCACGCGTAGACAGCGTCTTCGTCGTCGGCGCCGTCGGGGACGCGGACCACCGGCCCGTCGTCGTCGATGACCAGGTCGGATTGATGGGGAAGATTTGAAACCACCCGGTCGCCAACCGAAAATTCGGTGACCAGAGACCCCACACCGCGAACGACGCCCAGGTTGCTGTCACCGACCCAGCGAGGAAAGTCCGGGGCACCGGGCACCTGCTCGGCCCCCTCGAAGTTCCCACGATCGGTGCCGATCTTCAGGGCGCTGATTCGGGTCTGGATCCAGATCTGGTGAGGTGCCAGATTGTCGGTCTCCAGCGGCTGCTCTTCGATCTTCAGGTCACGTGGTCCGTGGAGAATGGCAATTTTCATGATGTACCCGAAATCCAGGCGAGCAGGGAGTACCGATTATGAGGCAGAATTCGACGTGGATTCAAACGGTTTGCCGATTTCTCTTGGAGGAATGCACGGGGAACGCTAGTCTTGCTGTCTTCGAGTGAAACGACTTGTCTGAGAATCTCACGCCCGATGACCGAGCCCATCGCGATTGTGGTACTCGCCAGCTACCTGCTGGCGGCCGTCGGCGTCGTTGCCTGGCGGGTGAAGCGGTACGAGGTCGATTGGCTGGCCTGGTCGCTTTACTGTGTCCAACGCCTGTTCACCGGCTGGATGTGGCGCTGGCGATCGAATTGTCGCTGCCCGTTTCCCAGTGATGGCCCGGCACTGATCATCGCCAACCACAGCAGCGCCACCGACCCAATGCAGTTGTGGATGAACCATCATCTCGGCGCCGGTCGGCGGAACATCCGCACGATCAGTTTCCTGATGGCACGCGAGTATTACGATCTTCCCGGGTTCCGCTGGATCTTTCAGTCGATGCGGGCGATTCCCGTCGATCGCAATGGCAGGGACACCGCGCCGTTGAGGAAGGCCTTGAGGCTGTTGCAGCGGGGACACCTGGTGGGTGTTTTTCCCGAGGGTGGGATCAACCTCAGCGGCGAGGGACTGATGGAGGGCAGTGGGGGCGTCGCTTGGCTGGCGCTGAAAGCCCGCCTGCCGGTCTACCCGGTCTTCCTGCATGGTGTGCCTGGTGGGGCCGACATGGTCGGCCCGTTTCTCTTGCGAAGCCACGTTCGTGTTTCCTACGGGGACCCGATCGATCTGTCGATGTTCTACGGACAACGCAGCAGCCGGGAACTGTTGTCGGAAGTGACCGACGTGTTGATGGCCGGATTGGCCGATCTGGGAGGCGTCGAGCGACCGGGCCGGGCTGCTGATGATCAGCAACGGGCCACGATTCCCGTCACCGACGCCATGCGACAAGTCGCGGCGTCGTGATGGCCCGCAGTGAAAGTCGTCGCGAGGACCTGCTGGGCGAAGCCACGGCACTGGTGCGGCGAGCCGAACTGGCCGGAGAGTCGTTTGATCCCGAAAACGGTCCGCTGGTGGCCGGATTCCGCTCCGACGGCAGCCTGTCGTTGTTCCTGGGCGAAGATCCGGTCTACCAGTTCAATTCCGTTGGTCAGCTGCGGCGAGGTTTTGTCGATGGCCTGCTGTATCGTACCCAGGGTGTGACCCTGGCGCGGCTGCAGCGTGATCGTTCGTCGGATGATCGCCTGACGCTGCTTCGTCACGATCTCTCCGAGTCGGAACTGGCTTCTTTTCGCGAGACGATGCGACGGCAACTCGGCCACGTGCTCGACGAACTGCTGGCGGGAAAGTTACAACAGGTAACCGCCGTGCCCGAAACGGCTGATGTGGCAGGCGAACTGTCCGATACTCTTCGGCGGGTACTGGAGGTCGGTTCCTGGTTGGCGCCCCCGATTGCCGGCAAAGACTGAGGCGGGCATTGAATCGGGGGGCCGCGGATCGTTAGGATCCCCGGGCACTCTCAGGTGGGTACGGGATTCCCGTTGTCGCCCGCCGTTTCCCGGAATTGGAGCTGACCGATGACCAGCGTGCGACCCAACCCTGTCAAGGAGACGCTCGACGCCGGTGGAACGATCTTCTCGAGTTCGGTTCGACTGACCGACCCAGGCCTGTGCGAGATTCTCGGTCATGCGGGGTTCGATTTTGTTCTGCTCGACGGGGAG
>Ga0163108_10002425_pt1 | contig 13520 bp, 9 predicted proteins | sample Fk1155metaG_FD_109644 | JGI IMG/M metagenome (GOLD analysis project Ga0163108, IMG submission 109644) | Marine microbial communities from the Central Pacific Ocean - Fk160115 155m metaG | ecosystem: Environmental > Aquatic > Marine > Oceanic > Photic zone | place: The Central Pacific Ocean...
CAGGCTCAGGCTCAGGCTCAGGCTCAGGCTCAGGCTCAGGCTCAGGCTCAGGCTCAGGCTCAGGCTCAGGCTCAGGCTCAGGTGAAGGAGGAGGATTCTCTATGAGTGCAATCTTTTCTTTGGTTGATGATAGTTTTGAGCTTGCGATTTTACTAAAGACTGATGCAAAGCCACTTGTACTTCCAGCATCTACATATGCTTCACTCGCGTCATTGTACTTTCCTTCTTTATAAAATAAATCAGCAAGACGAATGGCCGAAGCAGGTGAAGCTGAATTTTCTGGTATGTTTATTTTTCTATATAACTCGCGAGCTTTTTCACTGTCTCCAAGTTCTTCGTGTAATGTGGCTAGAGCAAATAAACCGTCATTATATAGCGGGCTGTCTGAGTATGAGGTGGTGAATGTTGTGAGGGCGGTTTTTGCCCCCTCAAGATTAGGGGGAATATTTTCTAAGTGTTTATTTGCTAGTAGTAAGAGGGCATTGCCGCCAATTTTCGTTTTTTCTTTGTCCTTGGATATTTTTTCTAACAGAGTGATTGGAGAATCATTACTTAGAGAAGCAGATACTAGTTCTTCACCATCCTTTTGAAGGTTAGTTTGTTTAAGAGCTTTGCTGAAGAAGAGGATCCCTAGGATAATAATTAGAGCGAGTATTACGCAAGTTAGTGTTTTCCAATTCTTTTCAAAGAAAGCTTCGAGAGGATTAACGGAAGGTAGTTCGGTATTTATTTCAGTATTAGGTTCCATCTGCTAATTGTCTGCTTGCTAATGTTAATATGGGGTAAATATAAGTTTTATGCTCCTACTGCGGCTCTTGCATCATCTGCTAAGGGTGTACTGAGGTATCGTTCTCCTGTAGAGCATCCGATTGTGACTATAAACTTCCCTTTATTTTCAGGTCTTGAACCGACTTTTATTGCGGCACAAACATTTGCTCCTGTGCTAATGCCAACAAGGATCCCTTCTTCTGCGGCAATTCGTCTTGCCATTGCAAATGCTTCATCATTCGAAACTTTGATGCACTCTGTGATTTGATCTTCTCCGCTTTCGGGTTCTTTAAGATGAAGGTTTCCAGGTATGAATCCGGCTCCCGTTCCTTGAATCTTATGAGGCCCAGGCGTGAGTTCTTCACCAGCTAATTGTTGAGATATTACGGGTGAATCTTCAGGTTCGACTGCTATTGCTTGGAACTCAGGTTTTTTATTTTTTATTACTTCACAGCATCCGGAAATAGTGCCGCCTGTTCCTACAGCAGAAATGAGGATATCTACTTGGCCATCACTGTCTTCCCAGATTTCGGCTGCAGTTGTTTCACGGTGAATTGCTGGATTGGCCTCATTTTCAAATTGTTGTGGCATCCATGCATTTTCAGTATTTCCTACAATTTCCGTTGCTTTTTCAATCGCGCCCTTCATGCCCTGTGGGCCTGGAGTGAGCACAAGGTTTGCTCCTAGCAGTGACAATAGAGTTCTTCTTTCAAGGCTCATTGTTTCAGGCATTGTGAGAGTAAGCTTATATCCTCGTGAAGCACATACAAAAGCTAGAGCAATGCCCGTGTTGCCGCTAGTAGGTTCAACTATTGTTGTGTCTGAATTAATTAACCCTTTGGCTTCTGCTGATTCGATCATGGCCATCCCGATACGGTCTTTAACAGATCCCAGGGGATTGAAAAATTCGCATTTCAAGGCAATCGTCGCATCAATGCCATCTGTGACTTTGTTTAGTTTTACTAGAGGAGTTCTTCCAATAGTTTCTACGATGTTATTATATAGGGTGCCCATTTTGTAACAGCTTTGTAATTTAATAATTTTGGGAAGATCTTCCCGAACAAAGATTATTAAATTGTTCTTGTTAGGTTTGCAAAGAGAAATGGAGAAATGCAAAGAAAAATTGGTTGTAATTAAAAAAATATGATAAATAGGCTATCTTAAATTTATATGAGTCTTTTTAACCTTTAAATTTAGTACCCCACGCTAATTATGACAGATACCCTAATGCCTGAAATTATTCAGGAAAGGATCAAAAAAATCCCAGAATGGGAATTAAACGTAGATTCTATATCGCGTAGCTTTGAGTTTGATGAGTATTTATCTGCCATCGATTTTGTAAATACCGTTGCAGAGATTGCTGAAGAAGCCCAACACCACCCAGAGATATTAATCAATTATACTAGCGTAGCATTAGTTCTGACTACTCATTCTAAAGGAGGCCTAACTGAAAGTGATTTCGAAGTGGCTATAAGAATTGATAGTCTTGTGGATTAACTGAATTGCCAGGAGTGTTTTATAATTAAAGATCGCTAGGTCTTTGTAATAATTCTGCAATTCGAGTAAGAAGACGGCCTGCTCCTCCTCCGTCCAATATGCGGTGATCAAAACTTAAAGTTAACTCAGCTTCGATTGCAGGTTTCCATGAAGAGGTTTCTGCGTCCCAGTGAGGCTTTTGTTGTCCGCGTCCTAATCCAAGAACCAAGTTTTGTTCAGGCAAAGGTATTGGTGTTGCCCAGACAATTCCAAAACTGCCAAAGTTTGTGACAGTTGCGATTCCAGGTGGAGTGCTTGCTTCTTTTGGGAGTCGTCTTTTTTTTGCAGATTCTACCAAAGCTGAATATTGTTCAACCAAATCCTTCAATGGTATTTGATCGACATTTCTGATAACTGGTACTAATACGCCGTCATCAACTTCAACGGCAAAACCTATGTCTATTGATGAGGGGTGTATTATCTGATTGCCAACTAATCGTCCAGCCGTTGCGGTTCTTTCTGATAAAGCAATCGCAAGCGCTCTGATGGCGTAAAGAGTGGGGCCAGGTTTCGGTGAAGACTCTTTGCGATGTGATAGTAAATTTTCTAAACACACAGGTGATCCAACAGTGGCGAGAGGTCTTGTCCAGCTTCTGCGCATTGAGTCGGCAACTGCAATCCTCATTGAAGAGGCGGCTGAGGTCTTTTTTGTTTCAAGATCAAACATGAAAGATTCGAAGTCTTCTACTGTGACTCTTCCTCCTGCTCCAGTTCCTGCAATTCCGGCTAGATCAGCGGCATTTAGTCCTAATTCCTGCATTCTTGCTCTTAATCTAGGCGAGATATAAGTTGCTCCTGAAGCCCTGGCGGGAACAGGAAGGCCTCTGATGGTAGGGGTTACTTCAGGATTATTAGGATCTTCTGATGTTGTTTGAAGTGCCCCAGAGTCACTTGCAGAATCATCTTCAGTTTTGATATTAGAGCTGACTTTGTCGGGTTCAGGGTTCTGTACTTCAGATGGATCTATGTTTATTTTTTCAGCTATTGAGTCATCAACTTCTAGATAGCCTAATGTTGACCCGACAGGATAGCTGACATCTATTTCTGCTAACACTTCGACAACTTTTCCAGGGCAAGGTGTAGTGACCTCCATCATTGCTTTTTCCGTTTCTACTTCGAGGACGCCCTCATCAGTTTTCACGGTTTGCCCTACTTCAATTTTAATTTCTTTGATGGTGGCTTCAGCAATGGAGGCGCCTAGTTGAGGCATTAGGATTGGTATGCGCATCTTTGAATTTATTCTCTGATTAGTTTACGTAACTCCTCTTCTACTGAGCTAGCCGTTGGTCTGTGATATCGCCAAAGGTCAGGATGATAGGGGATAGGAGTATCTATTGAATTTAGACGGGCGGGAGGAGCGTCAAGAAGGTTGAACCCTTCTGAACTTACTCTCGAAATGATTTCGGATGTGACTCCGCCCCATGGAAAGGCTTCACCGATGGCCAACACCCTTCCTGTTCGAGCTATTGACCCTAAAACTGTGCCCATATCGATCGGTTTAATGCATCTAAGATCAACTACTTCTATTTCATAGCCATCGGTTTTCATGTTGTCAGCAGCCCTCAAAGCTTCATGGAGCATTGCGCTGTATGTTACAACAGTTGCATGGCGTCCTGACCTTACGATACGAGCACTTTTTGCAGGTAAAGTTTGTTTGGGTAATGAATCAGATTTTAAGTGATAATATAAGTACTTATGCTCACAGAAAATGACCGGATCATCGATTGCGATTGCCTCTAATAGCATTGAGTATGCGTCTTCGACTGTGGCCGGAGTCATGACGATAGTGCCTGGGTAATGGGCATATATTGTTTCCATGCATTGGCTGTGGAAGGGGCCGCTTCCTGGCGTTCCTCCGGATGGCAATCGGATCGTAATTGGGCATGATACTGCAGTGCGCCAATAAAGTGTAGCAGCTTGATTTACTATTTGATTAAAGCCGACTGACGAAAAATCTGCAAACTGCATTTCAATTATTGGTCGCATACCCTCTATAGCTGCGCCAACGGCAAGGCCAACCATCGCGTCCTCGCTTATTGGAGAATCTATCACTCTGTCTGGATGTTTTTGAAATAGATCCTTAGTAGCCTTAAATGCTCCTCCAAAAGCGCCTACGTCTTGACCGTAAATGAAAACATTTTTATCATTCTCTAGGGCTAATGATTGAGCTTCTCTGATTGCTTCTAGGTATGAAATGCTCACGGTTATTTATTTGCGAAATGACGGACTGGAATATGCGTTCCAGTCATGAGAATATGGATTGGGACCCTTTTCTGATTCTGCTTGAGCGATTGCAGTATTAACTTCAATAGTGGCTTGCTCTTGAATGTCATTACATTCTTTTTCGGTGCACCAACTTTCTTCAATGATTCTATCCTTAGCCTTGAGGAGGCAATCCTGGCCAAGGTCCGAAGATCGCAGTTCATCTGAGACATAAGGAGAGTCATCATGCTCTCCGTGACCTGATAGGCGAAGTAAATTTCCTACAACGATTTGAGGCCCCTTGCCAGCACGTGCTAGTGATATAGCTTTCTCAAACCCTTCAATGCATTCTATTAGATCAGTGCCGTTTATATTTATTCCATTCACGCCATAACCGGCAGCTCTGTCTACTAGTTCATTGCATGCGAACTGTTTGTCAGTTGGTGTTGAGTATGCAAATTGGTTGTTTGCAATAGATATAATCAAAGGAAGTTTTTCAACGGCCGCCATATTAAGGGCTTCATGGAAAGCGCCGGTTGATGTTGCGCCATCTCCGATGCAAGCAGCTCCGACAGCAGTGTTAAGTTTTTTTCTTAAGCGCCTAGCAAAAAGCATTCCGTTTACAACTGAGATCATTGCCCCAAGATGGGATATCATTGTGGGCATGCCTTCTTGTGAGTTTCCTCTATGAACGTTCCCGTCCCGTCCGATTGTTGGTCCCTGAGCTGACCCTAAGTATGTTCTTGCAGCATCGATTAGGGGCTCGCCGAATGCGGCTCTTCCGGCCATGTCCCTTATGAGTGGAGAGTATATGTCCTGCCCTTTCACCAGCTGAGAGGCAAGAGATGCGCTAAAGGCTTCTTGCCCTTTTCCTACATAGACTCCACCTACTATTTTTCCTGCCCGATAGATATTTGAAATCCTATCTTCAAAGGTTCTTGCGAGGACCATCCATCGGTAAGTATCAACTACTATAGTTGACAGTTTTCCGATTGGTTCTTGGTTCTGGTTGGCAGATTTTGCCATATAATAATTCTAGCATTCTAGCCTTTGTATTGATTTGGGCAATCCTGATTTAGTTGGTTATTTTGCTTGTTTCAATCTCAGCGTTAGTAGTGAATTTCATTCCAATGAGCTGGCTTATTCCGAATTCTTCTTGTGTGACTCCGTACATAACTTCACAACGGCTCATTGTTCGTTTGTTGTGAGTAACTATAACAAACTGGCTTTCTTTAGTGAATCTGTCTAAGAGTTTGAGGAATCTTCCGATGTTGGATTCGTCAAGTGGTGCGTCAAGCTCATCTAGAACGCAGAAGGGACTTGGTTTAACCATATAAATTGAAAAGAGTAATGCGACTGCAGTCATTGCTCTTTCTCCACCCGACAGTAATGTTATGGATTGAGGTTTCTTTCCTGGTGGTTTAGCTATGATATCGATTCCGCTCTCTAGAGGATCGCTTTCATCGAGCATGACTAGGTTTGCTCTAGCTGATTCTCCAAATAGTTCTTTAAAGACATTGCTGAAGTTTTTTCTAATCTCTTCAAATGTATCTGCGAATCGGGTTTTTGTTTCGCGGTTAATTTTATTGATTACTTTATGAAGACTTTCCTTTGAAGATGTTAAGTCGGTGTGCTCTTTATTGAGGAAATCATAGCGCTCTTGTAGCGATTCGAATTCTTCTATGGCTTCAATGTTAACCGGTCCCATTGAATCAAGTTTTTGTTTTAGTTCATCAATGACAGATTCTACGAAATTCCAATCAGGTTGATCTTCTCCAGGTATTTGTTGGATGGATTGAGTGTTGGGGTTTTCTTGTCCATCTATTGTCTGATCCTTCTCTGGATCCGCATCAACATCAGATTCTAGTTTTGTCTCCCTTGCCGCTCGCCGTTTTTCTCTGAGTGAGCGAGATTTTTTTTGATCATCAATGGCACAAAGTAGCGTATGGCTGTCGGGGCTAAAGTGACCAAGGTCGATATTATATCTTTGTCTAATTGTGCTGCAGAGGCTTTCGATTCTGAGATCGATTTGTGTTTTTTTAACTTCTTCTTTGCCCTTTTGTTCAGTCAATTTGGCAATTTTTCGTCGAGCGTCACGAAGTTCATTTTCTGCACTGCTAACGCTTTCTGCTCTGTTTGCTCGTTGATTTGTAACTTCTTCAAGGGCTTCGTCTAGGTTTTGTGATTCCTGATTGAGTGCACTTATTCGATCAGTAAGTGAAACATTTTCAGTCTTTGACTGTTCGATGCGTTCATTATAGCTAGTGACTTCAGCAGCTCGGCGAGATATGGCGGATTCTAATCCGGACATTCTTTCCGTAATTGGTGCCTTTAGCTCTTGGAGTGATTGTTGTGCCTTTTCTTCTACTGCCATTGCAGTCCTTAATTCTGAAAGCAATTCTATAGAGTCAGTTTCCTGCCTTTTTGCTTCTTCGGCTGAAGATTCTATTTTCGATATTTGATGATTCATTGACTCTATCGATGAGTTTAAATCTTGCTCGCTATCTTTGAGGCCTTGGAGTTTAGCCTCAGAATTTTCTTGTCTCCTTAACAGCCCCTTTTGTTCCTGTTGCATATTAAGGAGTTTAGATTCTAAGCCTTCGCTTTCACGTTCAAGAAGAGATTTTTTGCCTTCGAGAGTTGAGTGCGTAATTGTGGCGGATTGCAATTGGCTTCTGCAGGTATCAACTTTCTCTGATGAAGTATTGACTAGGTTTTCAATTTCTTGAATCTTCATCTGATGTTCACCCAAATTATCATTCAGAGTAGAGGTTTCTGTTTCGAGTTCCTTTATTTCATTTAGCCTAGCCAGCAAAGAGCTAGCGTCTCCCGATTCACCGGCCCCGCCTGTGATGAAGCCATTGGAACTGATAATGTTTCCGTCAAGTGTAGCGAAACTATAAGATGGGAAATCTTTTCTTAAAGCTATCGCGGTTTTGATATCCTTAACAATAAATGTGTTTTCTAGTAATTGCTCAATTAACGAGCTAACAGTTTCGGTGGATCGTACTTTGTCTATGGCCCAGGCTTCAACACCTGTGGGTAAGGTCATCAATTGACGAGCGGAGGGAGGAGCAACAAAATTTTCTGGAACAATACTTGCTCTCCCTAATCGATTCTTTGAGAGGATCTCGATTGCGTTTTCTGCAATTGTTTCATCGGAAACTAGAATTGATTGCAAATGAGATCCGAGCGCGGCTTCTATGGCAGGGATATAATTTGGGTCGACTTCAATAAAAGAGCTGAGTAGCCCATAAGCTTTGAATTGGTTTTGTGTATTAGTTTTAAGATTATCAAGGACTGCTTGGGTTCCTTTTCCTAGGCCCTCACCATCAACTAGGAGAGCCTTTAGAACTTGCAGGCGAGACTCTTTTTTAGCCAATTCCCGATGAAATTTTGATAAATTTACATTCAGAACATCTTTTTGATTGGTTGCGTTTTGAAATTCTTTTTCAGCTAGAGATAGTTTAGTTTCTAAATCTTGAAGTGATTCAGAGGCAATGCTCATTTCCTCATTGACTCCGAAGAATTCCGTTTGTCTCTCTGTGTGCTCTTTGGTGATTCCTGTGATTTGACCAACGATCTGATTTATTCTTTCATTGTCGGTTTCAGACATACTAGAAAAAGAGCCTAGTTCGGCTTTAACCTGGGCAAGTTGAGCTAATTTAGTTGCTTTGGATTCTGATATTTCTTGAAGGTTCAATTCCAGGTCGGATCTTTTTTCTCGTAAATCTGCAGTTTTCTTTTCGTGGTCTCTGAGTTGTTGTTTTTGATGATCTAAGTTTTCTGTAATTCTTAGTAGAGATTCAGAAGTGGAATCTAATTCGGTCTTTTCTTTGCTTAACGTTTCTTGTGTCTTCGATATGTCTTCTGAGTTCTGAGTAATTAAATTGTCTAATTCTGCCTGTCGCTCATTGTTGAATTCGATCCTACTTTTTGAAGAGTTAATTTTATTCTGATTGTCTATTAATTGTTCTCTTCTCTTGGAGATGTCTCCCTCTAGTGAGGACAGTGAATTTCTAGCGGTAATGATGGCTTGTTCTTTTCCGCTGATCGAGTTCTGAGATTCAGTAATTTCGCCTGATAAGGATTGTATAGATGTGTTAAGTTCACTTCTTTCCGCATCAAATTCTTCGAACTTTCGATGACTGAAATGGGTGTCCAGTGTTTTCACGTCAACCAATAGCTCTTGATATCTTCTGGCTTTGCTAGCTTGACGGTTGAGAGAATTTATTTGTCTCTTAACTTCTTCAATAATGTCAGTTACCCTAAGTAAGTTAGCTTCAGTGTATTCTAATTTCCGAAGAGCTTCTCTTTTTTGAGATTTGAATTTTGTAATACCTGCAGCCTCTTCAAAAACAGTCCTTCGATCCTCGGGCCGCGAACTTAGCAAGAGATCGATTTTGCCTTGTTCCATTATTGAGTATGCGGTGCGGCCAATCCCAGTGTCCATGAGTAGTTCGTGAATGTCTTTTAACCGACAAATATTCCCGTTTATCCGATATTCAGATTTGCCATCTCTAAAAACTCTACGGGTTAAAGCCACTTCATTAAATTCGAGGCCTAAAATGTCTTCGCAGTCAGATAGAGTCAGAGTAACTTCGGCCATTCCCACTGGCTTCCTTTTATCCGTTCCATTAAAGATAACATCAGCCATTTCTCCGCCGCGGAGGGCTTTTGCTGATGTTTCTCCTAATACCCAACGGATTGCATCAACTACATTGGACTTGCCGCAACCATTTGGTCCAACAACTCCTGTTACACCAGGATGAAATTCAAATTCAGTGCGATTGGCAAATGATTTAAAACCGTGAAGTTTTAGCGACTTTAAGCGCATATTTTTTAATAGAATAAATTAAACTGTTAAGATTTGTAGATTTTATTGGTAAGCTTTGTGTTTGAACAGCTTAAAAGACGAAAATTCACAATATATGGGTATTGTATTGTTTTTAGAGCTCAACATATTGTATGTATAATGTCGATTGATTTTTCTTTAGTGTTCACTTTTTATATTAAGCAAGTTAGATAATTGATATAACTTAGGTTTTAATATTAGACATAGTTTAATGGTATAGAATGAGTTGCGGAAAGAGATATAAAAATTAAAGGAACCAAATTGAATCTCATCGTCATTTTTATTTTTAGCTTACTGATTTGTGTGGCTTGTGATCGGCCAAAAGCTACAAATGCAATTGAATTAGAAATAGCTGAAGAGCTTGAGGAGTTGGACATGAGTCCTGAGCCTATGCAACATCCAAAAGTGCTTCCAGATCCTATAATTGATAAAAGCTCTCGAGTTACTTTTTTAGGATATCACCAGATCATTACGCGAGGTAATCCTGGGGAAATGAGGATAAGGGTAACAAAATTTAGATCTCAAATGCAGGCCCTCAAGGATGCAGAAATCCCAGTAATTTCTTTTCGTGATTACATGAAATGGAGAGATGGGACAAAAGAGATTCCTGAGAGTTGCGTCGTCATTACTATAGACGATGGGTATGATGATCTTGCGGATGTAGCTTTGCCCATACTTAAAGAATTTAAGTATCCTTTCACATTTTATCTGTATACAGACTTTTTGGGAGGAAGTGGAAGGACTTTGAACGATAAAGAGGTGAGGGCGTTAATCGAAGGAGGAGGTGAGTTGGGTAGCCATAGTGTGTCACACGATTTTTTAGTGAAGGCTAAAAGGAAGTTTAGGAATGAAAGTGATTATCAAGATTGGTTAGTTAAAGAAATTAAAGGCTCTAAGGAATCATTAGAAAAAAAATTCGGTGTAACTGTTAACAGTTTCGCTTACCCCTATGGAGAATATAATGAGAGCTTAGCAAAAAAAATTGCCGAGGCAGGTTACTCATCAGCGGTGACCGTTAATGGAGCAAAGTCTGGATATGAGACGCTCCTTTATGAATTGCCTCGTTACATAATTCACGGAAACAATGACATCAATTGGAAGGCAGGAACTAGTTTTAGAGGGAAAGGAGGATTGGTCGGCGCGCAAAATATAATTGGGAACAATGACAAAGCAGCGGGTAATGCGAGTCGGATCAAAGTTTGGCCGGAGAACGGGAAGGAGATTATAGACAGGCTGCCAAATATACTTGTAGATGTTTCTGCATATGTAGAGATTGAACCTGATTCAATTAGTATGAAAGTTAGTGGTTTCGGAGATGTTCCGGTTGCTTATGATGAAGATCGCGGAATTATTTCCTGGGAAGTTAAAAGTAAATTACGCGCAGCTAAATACATGGTAAATTTATCATTTAGGGAAATTAACAATAAAAAACGACATTTTGCGGCATGGTCTTTTTTAGTTAATCGTAATGTTTTTTATTTGCCTGATTATGAACAAAGGGTCGAAGCAGAAAGGTCAGAAAGGTTTGATGCGCCGAATAATGAAAGTACATCCAAGACATAAAAATGATTTCTTAGTTATTGTCATTTTGTTTGAGACGGCTCAAAATGTAATAATGAAAATCAGGCAAAGAAAGAAATCGATGAAATTCTACCAGATTAATATAGTGATCCTTGCCCTTTTAATGGCTGGATGTGGTATCAGAGAGCGGGCTCCAATTTCTTTATTGCCATCAATTGGAGTGAAGGGAGGGGAAGTTCATCCGTTAAATGTGGATTTTGCTGATTATCCTGATGAGGAAGGTAAAATCAGTAAGGAAATTGAATCAATAAAGACAGAGGACTATGCAATAAGAAAAGGTGATAGTCTTTGGAAGATTTCGAGAGATCGAAAGACTTCAGTTTCAATTTTGAGACAATTAAATGGTATTAGTGGTGATTTGATTAGAGAAGGTCAAGTGATCAAAGTGCCATTTGTTGAAGGTTTGGATTTAACAGAGGCTCCTAAGGAAATTGTTACAGAAGAGAAGCCAAAGGAAGTTGAAGCGAAGTCGCCTCAAGATTTACTTGGCGGTGATGGGAAAGAAGTAAAAACTCAAGAAAAGGAAGTGCCAGAGCTGCTTCCGATTCCTGAAGTTGAAGATGATTTTATCTTACCTACCCCAGAGAAGCCATAGTGGCAGAGCTGATAATGGATTGTTTAACAGGGTTATCTGTACAGTAAAAATAAATTAATGATTAAATTATTAATCATTAAAGGTGCAAGCAGATCCTAGCTTTCGATTAATTAAATCTAGGAAGTAAATGAGGCGGTCGGTTCGAATGTATTTAATTGGTTTTGGATCAGCTTCTTTAATTTTTGGTGTTTTAGCTTGTTGGTTTTATTTGTCTAAAGGGAATGGTAAATCTGATCCTAACAATAAGAATTCAAAGGTCGTCTATCGCGACAAAGAGGTAGTCAAAAAAGTTTTGGTAAGAGAACCTCTTCCGAGTAAATTTGTTAATTATAAGAGCATTGATACGGCTCGACTGTGGAACGGAATTGATTCCAATTCATTAATGAATGTTACTCAAGGTGCATTCGCATCACAAGAGAGGACAGATAGGAAAAGTTATACTTTTGATTTCAATGTTAATTTGCGGGTTCCGTTGCCGGTTAAAGATGCACAAGGGATCTTATCTATTAATCAAAACTTGAGCGAAATTGTTCCTGAGTTTGACGATATGATCAAGACGGGAAAAGTGTCTGGTTTTTACTACAAATTGTATGATTTGAAAGCCAAAAGATTACAACAGTTCCTGACTCGATTAAATGCAGTACCTGATAGGCATAATTTTTATGACTGTGAGACAATACTTGAATTAGTTCATCCAAAAACTAAGAGGAAGGTTTTATTTATTCAGAGTGATATGGATGTTGTTTCAGACGGATCAGATGGAGATCGCATGCCGGAATATGATCAATACATAGCAGAGTCTACCAATTACCAGCCCTTCACTAGCTATGGTTGGAAAAAGCAAACAGACCAGCCAAATCCATTGCTTAAGAGATGGGAAAAGAAATTGAGTGATGAGAGTAACAGGCTTGCGCAAGGCGAATTGAGTTCTTCGAAAGTAAAAATATCAAAACAAAAAATTGAAACTTTGAAACGTGAAATTGCTGATATGAAAGCGCGAAGTTTTTTAATTGCTCGAGCTGATCCATTTATTGTCATCCCTTCTTGGATGAGATTGTATGCGAGTCAAAATAAATTCGCACCTTCTGTCGGCGATTACGTTGCAATAATTTTCGAAGGTAGAATTTTACCCGCGATTATTGGAGACACTGGTCCAACATGGAAATTGGGTGAAGCGTCATTGAGGGTTGCTAAGGAATTAAATTCTAATGCAACTTCTTACAAGCGGCCTGTAAGTGACTTAAAGGTCTCATACTTAATTTTTCCCCAAAGTGCAGATTCAGCTTCTGCGCCAGATATGGATAAGTGGTTTGATAAGGTTCAGTCGCTTTTGGGGGAGGTGGGAGGTCTTGGTGAAGGAGTTAAGCTATTTCGGTGGCCCAATTACTTTAATAAAAAAAAGGAGTAAAAGAATCAAAATTTTATAAATGATTTGTAAGAAGTAGTGAGACAAGAGTATAAGTAATTTACAAATCGTAAAGTAATCACGAGATCATGCCAGAAGAGGAAGAGTCAAATCGCCCGAAATTAATAATTCCGGAATCTGAAGAGAATAAATCGCAGAACCGTTTATTGGTTCCACCTTCGGATCAAGAAAAAGAATCTGATGTGCCGAAACCTCAATTGATTACACCAATAGATCAAGCAGAGGAACCCCAAGCAGAGGAACCCCAAGCAGAGGAACCCCAAGCAGAGGAACCCCAAGCAGAGGAACCCCAAGCAGAGGAACCAGCTGGCTCAGTCAAAGTGGTTGAAATGAGCCCGCCAGTTAAGGAGGAAGAGGTGATCGGTCAATTGCCCCAGCCACAACAAGAGGATGATTGGATGAAGGATGCATACGAACAGGTCGCTGACGCGGACAGAGCGGCGGAGGTAATGAGTGAGTTAGGGAATGAACTTTCTTCTCCCGAACAAAACGTTGAACAGACAGTTGAACCCGTCTACCAAGCGCCAGTTGAACCCGTCTACCAAGCGCCAGTTGAA
>Ga0163108_10002427_pt1 | contig 13509 bp, 12 predicted proteins | sample Fk1155metaG_FD_109644 | JGI IMG/M metagenome (GOLD analysis project Ga0163108, IMG submission 109644) | Marine microbial communities from the Central Pacific Ocean - Fk160115 155m metaG | ecosystem: Environmental > Aquatic > Marine > Oceanic > Photic zone | place: The Central Pacific Ocean...
ATGCAGTTGAATGTATGGAAGCCAATAAATGGACCTATTAAAAGGTCTCCTTTAGCTTTTGCAGACGCATTATCTATTCCAAAATCAGATCTTGTTGCTACAGATCAATTATTCCCTAATCGGACTGGGGAAATATATCATTTATCTTACTCAAAGAAGCATCAATGGTATTGGGTTTCAAATATGACTGACAATGAAATTTTATTACTGAAAGGGTGGGATAGCATAGAAGATGGAAGAGCTAAATACACTCCACATGGAGCATTTATATTACCCGATCAATTAGAAACAGACCCTCCTAGAGAAAGTATTGAAGCTAGAATTTTTTTAGTACTGTAAAATTATGGATACTATATGATTATTACAGATATACCTTTAACAAAGTATAAAGAAAAAATTTATAAATAGGAATATAGAATGAATAGATTAATTAAAATCATTACTATTATTGTTTTTTCAATTTTTTTAGTAAGTTTCGCAAGTTCTGGGGATGGGTCTAAAAACAATCCTTTCAATGTTTTGTTAGTGCCTGCTGATGGAGGGACTGAAGAAGGTACTATTTCAGATTTTAAACCAATATTTAATGCAATTTCTTTAGCAACAAATTATTCGTTTAATATAATTGTTGGGCAAAGTTATAGTTCGGTGGTAGAAGGAATATGTTCTGGATTAGCTGATTTTGCTTGGTTTGGCCCTGTGACTTATGTTCAGGCTAGAGATAAAGGGTGTGTTGAGTTATTAGCAGTAGAAGTAAGAAAAGGAAGCTCAGTCTATTATTCAGGAATTTTTATAAAAGCCGATAATACTGAAATAGTTACCTTACAAGATTTGAAAAATAAAAAGGTTGCTTTTGGAGATATTAATTCAACATCAAGTTTTGTATTTCCCATGGCTATGCTGGTTGAGTCTGGTGTTGACCCAATAAAAGATTTACAAAAGTCTCAATTAACAGGAAGTCATGCAAATAGTTTAAAATCTTTACAAGCAGATATAGTTGATGCGGCGGCCGCTTCATTTAATTCATATGAGAAAGCAGTTAGACAAGGGTCTATAGATGTTCATGAATTTAAGGTTTTGGCTAAGTCAGACCCTATACCTAATCCTCCATTAGCTATGTCTATAAATTTACCTAAAAAAGTAAAAGAAGTTATTAAAAATGAGATATCAAATTTGCATACTAATCCTAATATTGAAGAAGGGATGTTAAGAGGTTATGGAGGGAAAAAAGTAGATTATTATGATACTGATATTACTGATACAGATATGTTGCCAGCCTTAAAAAAGATGATTTTAATAGATAATAATTTTAAGAAATCTATATTAGAAGCAAATAGTAACTAATGATTAATAATCTACTTGCCATTAAGTCTGTAAAGAAAGTTTATGAGGGAGATATAAAAGCTTTAGATGAAGTGAGTCTTGAAATTAACCCTAACGAAATTGTTGCTTTATTAGGTTCTTCTGGTGCGGGAAAATCTACCTTATTAAAATCTATAGTTGGATTAGTAAAGTTAGATGAAGGGGAAGTTCTTTTTAAAAATACTAGTGTAATAGGTAAGAATCTAAAAATTTTAAGAAATTCTGTAGCTACTATTTATCAAAATTTTAATTTGGTGGTTAGATCTTCGGTGATTAAAAATATTATGTTGGGAAAGGTATCAAAAGTATCAAGTTGGAGAATACTTGCAAATATATGGCCTAGAGAAATAAAGCTACAAGCTATTTCATTATTAACTGAAGTAGGTTTAGATAGTTTAGACTTGCATAAGAGAATTGAAAATTTATCTGGAGGGCAGCAACAAAGAATTGGTATAGCTAGAGCTTTAATTGGCTCCCCAGAAATTATTTTAGCTGACGAACCTGTATCTAATTTAGATCCTCAGACTGCAAAAGAAATATTAAGTCTTTTAAAGGAAAAATCAAAAGAAAATAAAATAAGTATATTATGTAGTCTTCACCAAGTTGAATTAGCCAAGTCTTTTGCAGATAGAATAATAGGAATGAAGGACGGCAGAATAGTTTTTAATAAGTTAACAAAAAATTTGTCTGAAAAAGATTTAAATATGATATATAAAAACAAAATAGATTACTATGATAAATAAAAATAGTAAATTAGATCCTCCATTTAGTTTTAAAACGCTTTTAATCTTATTATTATTATTTATAATGCTTTTTTTTTCTGCACAAAGAGTAGGTGTGCCAGATATTTTTATAAGGCTTTATGAAGCTTCATTAGATGTGGTGGGTATCAAAGATTCTTCAAAAATTGGAAAAGGTTTATCAAGAATTTCACAAGAGATGTGGCCACCTGTTGTGGAGAGTAGAAAAGATATTAATTTAATTCTCAATTTTAATGAAAATGATCTGCCATTTTTTTCTTATACAGAATCTTTTATGGAACAATCCTATGAAATTAACCCAGATACTTTATTATTAGAAAAAATAGAAGAGGAAGTTGTATTTTTAGTTGATCCATTAGGATATTTAAAGACTGTTATAATCAAGATTATAGAAAGTATTGAAATAGCATTTTGGGCAAGTTTTTTATCCATAATTCTTTCAATACCTTTAGCTTATTATTCGGCTAGAAATTATGCTCCTAATAGAATGATATATTATTTTTGTAGGAGTATTGTCTCAGCTTTAAGAGCTATACCGGAGTTAATTAGTGTGTTGTTTATGGTGCTTGCATTTGGTTTTGGACCTATAGCAGGTATAATGGCATTAGGATTGCATAGTGCTGGGTTTTTAGGAAAATTTTTTGCAGAGGATATAGAAAATGCTGATAAAGGTCCTCAAGAGGCTTTAATAGCATTAGGAGTCTCTAAATGGAAAGTTTTAACAGTATCAGTATTACCTCAAGTTATGCCACAATATGTTGCTTATATATTGTATATTCTAGACAGAAACTTAAGAATGGCAACGGTTATTGGTTTAGTTGGAGGAGGAGGTATAGGTCAAGAATTAAAAGGACGCTTTGATTTATTTGAATATGGACATGTAACTACTATTATTTTAGCTATTTTTGTAGTGGTTTTTATTTTTGATCAATTATCTGCTAAATTAAGAACAAAATTAATAGGCGGAAACTAATGTCAGATGATTATTTAAATATTAATAATAATGAAATGAATAATTGGAATAATCTAGGTTATCTTTTACGACCTAAGCATTTATTTCATAATATTAAAGATATTAATAATTCTGTGGAGCTATTGGAAAAGAAAAAAAATCGTAATTGTGAAAGTTTATTTTATTATGAAGAAATCAATAATAGCCGACAATTATGTAGAATTGAAAAGTTTATTAATGATAGTTCATTATTGCATAATGTAATTATGGGAAAATATATTACTGGATTTGTAAGTAAACTGTTAGATAAACCAGCATTTTTATATAAAGAAAAAATAAATATTAAATATAATCAAGGTTCAGGTTATGCTCCTCATCAAGATGCTACAGCTTATCATAAATTGCGTGGACATATAACATGTATGATTGCTTTAACGGATATGACAGAAGACAATGGGTGTTTATTTGTTGTTGATTTAAAGAATAATAGCTCTTTGTTACCTTACGATAAAAATGGTTGTATTCAGAATGATGAAGTAAAACTTCTTGAATGGAGGCCTATTACAATGGAAGCTGGTGATTGTTTATTCTTTGACTCTTTTGTTCCTCATATGAGTAACCGTAATTTGACAGTAAAGCCTAGGAAAGCAGTGTATTTAACATTTAATGATGCAGATGAGGGTAATTTAAGAGATAATTATTATATGGATAGAGATATAAAATTAAAGAATAATCATGGAAGAATTAGTACTATTGGACATTTTCAAGGAAAGTCTGTTTAGGTTTTATAGGATAAATATATGCTCCCAGATATGAATGAAAGTAACGTAATTTTTACAGATAAATTGCTTAATTGGATCAAAACAGAAGGTCAATCTAAGTATGATGAAAGTGTCTCTCAATATGAGCATGCTGTTCAAACTGCAATGATTGCAAAGGAAAATAATAGTAATCAATTTCAAATAATTGCAGCTTTATTGCATGATATAGGACATCTTTTACTACATGAAAATCAAGATAAAGAGGATTTTTTAAAGTTTGATTTAAACCATGAATTAATTGGGTCAAAATGGCTTGAAGGAAAATTTCCGAAAGAAGTTACGGAACCTATTAAATTGCATGTTTCTGCAAAGAGGTTTTTATGTGCTAAAGATAAAAATTATTTTGATAAATTATCTATAACTTCCAAAAAAAGTTTAAAAATCCAAGGAGGAGTAATGAAGACAGATGAACAAGAAGTTTTTAAAGGTAGATTATTTTATAAAGAGGCAATATTATTAAGAAAATGGGACGATAAAGCAAAAATAAAAGGGCTAGAAATTAATTCTATATTTAGTTTTAAAGATGAAATTGATTTTATTTTAAAAAATGAAAACAAGTAGAGGTTATGGATGACAGAGATAGGTAATATGCAAAAAAGAAGAAGTTTTATTTTTTGTCCCGGGAATAAACCTGATATGATTCCCAAGGCATTAAGTTCTGGTGCAGATATGGTATGTATAGATCTTGAGGACGCAATAATTACTGAACACAAAAGTATATCTAGAAGTAAGACTATTAAAGCATTTGAAGAAATTACTATTCCTAAGGGTGTGGAAACTTTAATTAGAATAAATGATGTAAATAGTAAAGATGGTCTTGAAGATATTAATGCTATATTAAATTCTAAAAATACTGCTTCAGGTTTAATGCTACCAAAAATTCAGAATGTAGAAGAAATTATTGATTTAGAAAGAAAAATTAAAGAATCCAATAAGAGTTTGAATTTGCATATAATTATTGAGACTAATAAAGGATTAGAAAATGCTTGGAATATTGCACATTCATGCTCTTTGATAAAGTCACTATTATTTGGTGGAGTGGATATGAGTGCAGATTTGGGCTGTAACGGTGATTGGTTTTCTTTATTGTACGCAAGATCAAGAGTTGTTCATGCAGCGGCAGGAGCAGAAATAGATTCAATTGATGTTCCTTTTTTAAATTTAGAAGATATGGAAGGTATGAAAAACGAAGCACAAAAATCTAAGAATTTAGGCTTTTCAGGTAAAGGTTCTATTCATCCAAAACAAATTGAATATTTAAATAAAGTTTTTACACCTTCAGAAGAAGAGGTTTTGTACGCTAATAAAGTTATTAAAGCTTTTAATGAAGCAAGCGATGGCTTAGTTGTAGTTGATGGAAAATTAATAGAAAAGCCAGTATTAAGAACTGCGCTAAAAACTATAGCAAATAGTACATAATTTTATCTAAGTTTTTTTAGAAAATCTTCTACTCTTTCTTTCACTTCTGGTATTTCATAAGAAGTATTTGCTTCATAAGCTAAGCCTTCAATTTGTCCTTTATTGCGAGCAGTAGAATAAAGGTCTTTATATGCTTTAATAGCATTAGGGCTATTATTAGAAATTTTTTTTGCAATTTCATTTACTTTAGTAAGTAATTCTTCTAATGGAAATGATTCAAGGGCAATACCATATTCTTTTGCTTGAAGTCCAGTTATGGTTTTTGCAGTAAAAGAGAGTTCTTTTGCTCTAGAAATTCCTATATACCTGGGTAATCTTTGTGTCAATCCCCAGGAAGGTCTAAAACCAAGAATAGCATGCGTGTCACCTAATTTTGCTTCGTTTGCAATATATATAAGGTCTGCAGATAGTGCTAATTCTAATCCTCCTGTGAAACAAAAGCCATTAATTTTAGAGATTACAGCTTTGGGAGAATCTTCTAATAATTTTATCACTTCATTTGCATGTTTATCTAATTCTTTACCAACTCCTCCACTTGAAACATCTGTTCCATTAGCTTCTAATTGTCTCAAGTCTACACCTGCAGAAAAGGCTTTTCCTGCTCCAGTTATTATAATGACATTAATATTATTATTATTATTTATGGATATTAATTCTTTTTTTAATTCATGTAATAGATCTACAGTAATAGCATTCATTCTTTCAGGTCTATTAAGAGTAATTTCAGCAATTTTATTATTAATTTCTACTATAATATTTTTATTCATAATTATTATTCCTTAACTAACCTGTTTTTCGTGTCCTTCCCAGAAGGGTTTCCTTAATGTGGTTTTTAAAATTTTACCTGCACCTGATAATGGCATAGGCTCTTCTCTAAATGAAACAGATTTAGGGCATTTAAATCCTGCTATAAGTTTTTTACTATGTACAATAACATCTTCTTCATTTATTTTACTATTAGGATCTTTTCTAACTATTGCGTGTACTGTTTCGCCCCATTCTTTGTTAGGTATACCGATTACAGCACACTCAATTATTCCATCTAATTGATAGATTGCGTTTTCAACTTCCGCTGAATAGATATTTTCTCCCCCTGAGATAATCATATCTTTTACTCTATCCACTATATAAACATACCCATCTTCATTCATATAACCTCCGTCGCCAGTATGCATCCAACCATTAAGTAATGCTTTATCTGATAATTCTTTTTGTCTCCAGTACCCAAGCATAACATTAGGACCTCTAGCAGCAACTTCTCCCACTTCTCCTCTTGGGAGCTCATTATCATTTTCATCAATAATTTTAACTTCAACGCCAGGTACTGCTATACCAGTTGATTTAAATAAATATGCTTTTGGGCCATCAAAAACATGACAGTCAGGTCCTGCAGATGTAATAAGAGGTGAGCATTCTGTCATTCCATAGGCATGAGTAAATTGGCAATCTGGAATTACCTCCATAGCTTTAACTATTACAGATTCTGGCATAGGTGATGCTCCATAAGTTATCTGTCTTAAAGAAGATAAGTCATATTTTTTGATATCTGGGTGATGAACCAACATATTAATCATAGTAGGAACAAGAAGAGTATCAGATATAGAATAGTTTTGAATTGATTCTAAAACTCCTTCTGGCGTATAGGAAGGTATAAAATAATGTTGTCCTGCTATATGAGTAATTGCAATTGCTCCAGTAACATCTGCTATATGAAACATAGGAGCAGCATGTATCCATCTAGCATCTTTAGGAATATCTAAAGCTGTAAGAGAATTAAAAGAGTTGGATACTAAGTTTGTATGACTTAACATTACGCCCTTTGATCTTCCAGTAGTTCCGCCTGTATAAAATAAGCCTGCTATATCATCTTTAGACCTTAGTGCATCATCAATTGGTTTAGATTCTTGTAAAATTTTTTCATAGTCTTTCATATTAGTTGGGCAATTGTCATCAGACATATAAATAATTTCTTTTACAGAAGGTATCTTACCTTCTGATCTTGATTTCTCTATAGTTTCTGCAAAAGTTTTGTCTACAAATAATAAAGAACTTTCACTATCATTTAACCAAAATTCTATTTCTGGTGGAGCTAATCTAGTATTTATAGGTACAAATATGCCTCCTGCCCATACAGCGGCATAAAGTGCTTCAAAATAACGGTCGCTATTTAAAGATAATATTGCAGACCTATCATTTTCTTTGAAACCAATTGATTGCATTGCTCCGGCAAGTTTGCTGATACGATTTAACGTTTCGTTCCAAGTTCTTTTTCTGTCTTGATCTTGCGTAGCTAATTGATTGCCATTAATTTGTACGGCTCTTTTTAGTGCTTGTGTTAAATACAATTTATCTTCTCCTAATGTTTAAATAGCTTTCTGATAATAGTTAATTATTGAGAAAAATAAATATAAAGTTTTATAAAATAATCTTTTTCGTTTTTAAATCTTTAATTTCTTTTAGTGAGTATCCTAGTTCCTGTAAAATTTCTTTGTTATGTTCTCCTAATTTTGGTGCACTTTTAGCTTTTTTTCTTGGCATATTTTTTATATTTAAAGGAGGAGAGACAACCTTAAGGTTAGAAATTTTTTCACCATGTATTGGCATAAACATATTATTTAAGTTAGTTTGTGCGTCAGATATCGTGTCCTCTGTTTTTGCTATTTTTGTAAAAATAATTCCTGTATTACTTAACTTCTTTTCTATTTCTTTATAAGTGAATTTTTTAAATTTATTTTGTAATTCAATTTTTAATAACTTTCTATTATTTTGTCTTTTGTCATCATTATTGAATCTTTTATCTTTATTTAAATATTCAATATCTAATTTTTTTGTAAATATACCCCAATGCTTTTCTTCATTAGTGATTAACATAAAAAACATTGAATTATCTTTTAAAATATACACGTTTCTTAAAGCGCTTAAATTATTCCAATGAAAAGTATCTATAGGGTTATGATTGGCTAAAATTGCTTGGATTAGCATAGCGTTAGACCATATTCCATTTGCTAATAGAGAAGTACTTACTGTTGTACCAGTGCCTGTTTTTTCTCTAGTAATTAATGCGAGTAATATTGAAGTGAAAAGTGATAAACCTGTTGGATGATCTCCCCCCCCTGGAATAGGAAAAGGGGGATAATCTTTTGAATTATTAGTTTTAGACCATTCCATAAGTCCTGATCTAGCATAATATGCAGTTGAATCTAAGGCTGTTCTTTTTGCATCAGGTCCTTTTTCTCCAAATGCAGTTAAAGAAGCATATATAATTTTAGGATTAATATTTCTAATAATTTTTTCTGTTATTTTAAGTTTTTTTCTTGGTTTTTCAGGCATATTAGTGACAAATACATCGCTTTCTTTTACTAACTTTTTTAGAACAGTTTGTCCCACAGTAGTTTTTAAATCTATTGATAAACTTCTTTTATTTCTGTTTTCTAATATAAATGCCCAATCGATATTACTTTCAGGCCATACATGACCTCCAGTTACAGCTTCTCTATAAGTATCTCCTGAAGTGGATTCAATTTTTATTACTTCAGCTCCATAATCAGACATTAATGCGCTAACTAAAGGAGCTGCAATATAGCTTGCAGCATCTATTACTTTTATTCCTTCTAATGGTAATTTTTTCAATTTAATAGTTTTCATTCTAGTTAATTAATTTAAAATACTATTTTAATAAAGTATTATTTTAATTGAAATATAAAAATTATAATTTTAGGCATATTTTTATGAAATCAGAATTAAATTCCCTTTTAAAAAGACCTCATGTAATGATGGATTTAATGTCTGAAGCAGACATAGTTACTTTAACATTAGTATTATCACATTTAACTTCTGATTCAAAGTATATAGAATTGATTGAGCCTTATGTTAAAGGAGCATTTGATTATGCAGCAAGAGTTCCAGAAGAAATTTCTTTGGAAATTAGAAACAAACTTATAGAGGTTTTATTACATAAAAATAATCAAAAGACCTCTTTAAATTCTATAGAAAATATTAATGATAAATTTATTCAAAAAATTATGAGTGTGGGGGTGGGAGAGGACGTCCCTAATGAATATGTTCCAATGATGAAAGAAGAGTTGTCCTTTGATGTCGATAATATTCGTGATTTTAATGTTGAATACATAAAAGAACATAAAAATAATAATTTTAATTGTGTGATAATAGGTGCTGGTCTCTGTGGGATTTTAGCAGGAATTAAGTTTTTACAAGCAGGAATTCCTTTCATAATAATTGAAAAAAATGATTCTATAGGAGGCACATGGTATGAAAATTCTTATCCGGGTTGTGGAGTAGATACTCCTAATCATGTGTATGCCTATTCATTTGAACCTTCCTTCAAATGGAATGAATTTTATTCTAAACGTGATGCAATATATAAATATTTAAAATCATGTGTAGAAAAATATAATCTCTCTAAATATATTCGTTTAAATACTACTGTTGAAAAATGTATTTATAATGAAATGGATAAAAAATGGGAAACAACTATTCGAAATAATAAAAATAAGGAAAAATTGCAGTCTTCAATTATTATAAGTGCTGTCGGACAATTAAATAGGCCTTCTCTTCCTGATATTCATGGTATTAATGGTTTTAAGAAGCCTATAATTCACACTGGCGCTTGGGACCATAAGTACAATTTTAATAATAAAAATGTTTCACTTATAGGGACTGGTGCTAGTTCTATGCAAGTTGCTCCTGAATTAGCTAAAGTTGCTAAAAAGCTTACAGTTTTTCAAAGAACTCCTCACTGGGTTATAGCAAATCCAAATTATCATAGAAAGTTGTCTAAAGGCAAAAAATGGGTATTAAAAAATATTCCTTATTATTCTAGATGGTATCGATTTCAATTATTTTGGGGTTTTTGTGATGGTATACATGCGTCTTTATGCAAAGATCCATCTTGGAATTTTCCTGACCGATCTATAAACCATACAAATGATCGATTTAGAATAAATATGATTAAACACATAGAATCAATAATAGGAAACGATAAAGAATTATTACAAAAAGTTATTCCGGATTATCCTCCATATGGAAAAAGAATGTTAATGGATAATAATTGGTTTAAAATGTTAAAAAGAAAAAATGTAGAATTAATATCAGGAAATATTAACAGTATTACGGAAGACTCCGTTATTGATAAAAATAATAATCATTATAAAACTGATGTAATAGTTACAGCAACTGGTTTTAACGCAAGTAAAATGTTATGGCCTATGGATATTATTGGTAAAAATCAAATGAACTTATCAAATTATTGGAAGGATGATAATCCTAGGGCTCATCTAGGAATAACAGTGCCAAATTTTCCTAATTTTTTTATAATGTATGGTCCTAATACTAATTTAGCACATGGCGGAAGTATTGTATTTCATGGAGAGTGTCAAATTAGATATATTCTTGGTTGTATTAAATTATTATTAAGTAAGAATGTATCTGCAATGGATTGTAGAACAAATGTATTTGAAGATTATAATAAATATTTAGATGAACAGCATGGGAAAATGGTTTGGACTCATAGTAAAGTAAGTAGTTGGTATAGGAATGACTCGGGAAGGGTTATCACTAATTCGCCTTGGAGGTTAGTAGATTATTGGAATATGACGAAAGAACCAAAAGAAAACGATTTTATGTTTAATTAATTATAGAGAGAAGCAATATGATTTATGAATTAAGAATGTATACAACTAAACCGGGTAAAATGAAGGATGTAGTAAACGCAAGTGCTACAGTGGCACAAAAAATTAGGAACGGTGATACTTATGGGAAATTAATGGGTCATTGGTGGAGTGAATTTGGAAAAATGAATCAATATGTTCATATGTGGGAATATAAAGATGTAGAAGAAATGAGAAGGCTGCGGTCTGAATTAGCAGCAAAAAAAGAATGGAAAAAGGATTTTGTCCCATTAGTGGGACCGCATATATTATCTCAGAAAATAAGGTTATTAAGATCTTTATCTAAATTAAGAAAGCCAATACAAAATAAAAATAATTTTTATGAATTAAAAATAATTAATTTATATGTTGGGCAAGCTGGTTTATGGATTAAAAATTTTTTATCAATTCTTAATGACATTGAGAAAGATTCAATAAATATAGGTTTATGGCAAACTGAGTTATCAAATCCTAATGAATTAATTTGTATTTGGAGTCATTCTAGTTTAGATAATATGCAAAAATTTTGGGAGAGTCTAGAAGGTAATAAAAAATGGAAAAATTTCATGGAGTTTCAGGAAAATTCCGTTAAAGACGAACAGTCTATCATTTTAAAACCTTCCTCTTGTTCTCCTTTACAATAGAAAGAAAATAAATATGAAAATCTTAACATTAATTATATTATTTTATAGTTTTTTAAACTCTGCTTTAGCACATGAATATGAAAATGAAATAATATTTATAGATCATCCATGGATGAATATTATGCAATCGAAAGGAGCTGGTTATTTTAGTATTAAAAATAAATCAACGACTAATGCTTTAATATTTATAGGGGCCGAGTCTAAAGAAATAAATAAAATAGAAATTCATGAGGTTATTATGGAGGGTGAGATCATGAAAATGCGACCTCTTAATGATGGGATGTCTATTGAGAAAAATACAACAATAGAATTTAAACCTAAATCATACCATTTAATGTTTTTCGGCATCCATAAAATGTATAAGCAGGGAGACATGATTGATGTTAGATTGTTGTTTAAAAATGCAGATTCTTTAAATATTAAATTTAAAGTTGATTCTGTAAAGTCTTCGCATAATCATGATCATTAATTATTGAGGTTCTAGTTACACGCTAGAACCTCTTAATTTTTTATGATGCTTGAGGTATAGAACCCATAACTGCTTTAATTTCTAAGAAATCCTCTAGGCCAAATTCTCCCCATTCTCTTCCATTACCAGACATTTTATATCCACCAAATGGTGCAGATTGGTCTCCTGGAGCATTATTAATATGAACGTTTCCAGTTCTTAGTTTTGAAGCCACATAATTAGCTTTTTCTATATTTTGGGATGATACATATCCGGATAATCCATATATAGTTTCGTTTGCTATATTTATAGCCTCTTCTTCATTGTCATATCCTAAAATGCTTAACACTGGACCAAATATTTCTTCTTTAGCAATAGTCATACTGTTATTTACATTTGCAAAAATTGTAGGTTGAATAAAATATCCGTTATTATATCCTTCAGGTATATCTAAGCCTCCTGATACCAATGTTGCTCCTTCTTTAATACCAAGATTTATTAAATTTCTGATTTTGTCATATTGTACTTTGCTCACCACAGGTCCTAAGGTTGTGTTTTCAGAATTAGGGTCTCCAATTTTTACTTTTTCTAATGCAGATTTAGCTATTTCAATTACTTCATTCATTTTTGAATTTGGGACCAACATTCTAGTTGGAGCATTACAAGATTGTCCGGAATTGTTCATGCAATGAAGAACTCCTTTCGTTATAGTTTTATTTAAATCAGCATCTTCTAAAATTATATTGGCTGATTTTCCGCCTAATTCTTGAGTAACTCTTTTTACTGTATCTGCTGAAGATTTTGCTACGGATACACCTGCTCTTGTAGAGCCAGTAAATGACATCATATCTATATCTGGATGTTTACTCATAGCTTCTCCAACCGTTGGGCCATCACCATTTATCATGTTATAAACGCCAGCAGGAACTCCCGCTTCATCCATAATTTCAGTGAAAATTATGCCACTTAAAGGAGCTATTTCACTAGGTTTGAGAACCATAGTGCATCCAGCTGCTAATGCTGGAGCAACTTTGCAGGAAATTTGGTTGATTGGCCAATTCCAAGGAGTAATTAATCCACATACGCCAACAGGTTCTTTCCTTATTAATGTAGTATTCATTTCATATTCAAATTCATATTCTTTAAGGGTATTATAGGCTTTCTTTAAATGTCCTAGCCCTGCTGGAGCTTGTGCCGCATTAGCAAGGTTTACAGGAGCTCCCATTTCACTAGTTATTGCTTTTGATAAATCTGATAATCTTTTCTTATAGACATCCATTATTTTTTCAAATAATTCTAAACGTTCTTCTTTAGTCGTTATAGAATATGCAGGAAAAGCTTTTTTTGCAGCTAACACAGCTTTATTTACATCATTTTCATTTCCTAAACTAATTTCCGATATAACCTCCTCATTTGCTGGATTAATCACATCAAGTGCA
>Ga0163108_10002429_pt1 | contig 13506 bp, 16 predicted proteins | sample Fk1155metaG_FD_109644 | JGI IMG/M metagenome (GOLD analysis project Ga0163108, IMG submission 109644) | Marine microbial communities from the Central Pacific Ocean - Fk160115 155m metaG | ecosystem: Environmental > Aquatic > Marine > Oceanic > Photic zone | place: The Central Pacific Ocean...
CTCTAATCTGATTGTATATAACAGAACTCATAAGAAAGCAGATTCATGGGTAACAATTAACGGAGGAAGAGCTGCTAATAATGCATCTGAAGTTGGTGAACTTTGTGATCATGTTTTTTTGTGTGTAGGAAATGATCAAGATGTTAAAGATTTAGTTTTAGGCAAAGAAGGTCTTCTTCAAACCATGAAAGAAGGCGGAATAATAGTAGACCATACAACAACATCAGCAGATTTAGCTAAAGAGATAAGTAAGGCGTGTTCAAAAAAAGGAGTTAGTTTCATAGATGCACCCGTTTCAGGAGGTCAAGCTGGAGCTGAATTAGGGCAACTCACGGTAATGGCAGGAGGACAAAAAGAGCCTTATGAGAGAGTTTATGGAACCATTTCCTCTTACTCTAAATTCATCAAGTTAATGGGTCCAAGTGGATCAGGGCAACTTACCAAAATGGTAAATCAAATTTGTATTGCAGGATTAATCCAATCCTTATCAGAGGGTATTAATTTTTCAGAGGAGGTAGGCTTAAATACGAAAGAAGTCATTGAGGTTATATCGAAAGGAGCGGCTCAATCATGGCAAATGGAGAATAGATGGGAAACCATGCTAAATGACTATTATGACCATGGATTTGCAGTTCACTTAATGAGAAAAGATCTTGAAATAGCTATAAAAGAGGCTCAAAAGAAATCCATAAACATAGATCTCACGAAGATCGTCAATGAATATTATAAAGACGTTCAAGATATGGGAGGAAATAAGTGGGACACTTCTAGCTTATTAAAGAGGCTAAAGAAATTATGAATGAGTTTCCCTCATCAGAAGATAGACTTTGTAAAGAATTGTTGCAGTCTTCAATTTTAGCTCTCCAGAAAATAGCAATAGACAACAAAATAGATAAGCTTCAAGCTAATTTCTTTGAAGATATTGTTATACCTTTAGGATTATTTCTTCATAGTTTTCCTGAAAGAGAAGAGCCATACCTAATTTGCTTTACTGGAGGTCAAGGGTCAGGAAAGACAACTTTATCTTTCTTTATTCAGGAAGTATTAAATAATCATTGTTTCCGCCCTAGTGTCGGCTTTTCAATTGATGATATTTATAAATCCCAAGAAGAGAGAAAAAGATTATCAGAAGAAATACACCCTCTTTGCTATGTTAGAGGTGTGCCTGGAACGCATGATATAGGCATGGGTATTGATTTAATTAATAAATTTACTCAGGCTAAAGATGATTCTATTACTGAAATACCTTCTTTTTGCAAACCGGAAGATAAACATTACCCCGCTAGTTCTTGGCCTAAATATATTGGGAAACCAGACTTTATATTTTTTGATGCTTGGTGTGGGGGGGCAAAGCCGATCAATGAAGAAAATTGGCAGGGTCCCATGAATGATTTAGAAAAAGAAGAAGATCCAGATGGAATATGGTCAAAATGGAGTAATAAGGAATTGGCTGGGGAATATCAAGAGTTATTTAATCGTTTTGACTTACTGTTAATGATAAAAGTACCTAATATGGATTTTGTTTATAAAAGTAGGTGGATACAAGAGCAAACACTGGCTAGAACTATAAAAGATCCAGCATTAAAAGAAAAAATAATGAGTAAGGAAGAAGTTTATAGATTCGTTATGCATTACGAGCGATTAACTCATTATATTCTTGAAGAAATTCCTAAATTTTCAGATATTGTTTTAGAGAGAGATCAGCTATTTCATTTTTCTATAAAGAAGAGTCCTTAAAGCCATATAGAACTAGGTTTTCTTGACTTAGGTCGTTCTGATGTCAAAATGCTCAACCTCTTAACCTAAACCTAATTTATGCAGGTAAAAGAGAAATATGAGTAAAGAGCAGATTTCAGGTGCAGATGCATTGATGCGATCCCTTCATGAAGAAGGGGTTGAGCTTATGTTTGGGTATCCTGGTGGAGCAGTCTTGCATATTTATGATGCTATTTTTAACCAATCCAAAGTAGATCATATTCTAGTTAGACACGAACAAGGTGCCGTTCATGCCGCAGATGGCTACGCAAGAAGTACGGGAAGGCCTGGAGTTGCTGTAGTTACCTCTGGACCAGGCGCTACTAATGCCATAACAGGACTGGCAACTGCTTATATGGACTCTACCCCGATAGTGGTTATTTCAGGACAAGTAAAATCTGAGTTAATTGGTACAGACTCGTTTCAAGAAACAGATATGATAGGTGTATCTCGACCTATTGTTAAACATAGTTTTTTGGTTCAAAAAGCTGAGGATATACCTGAGATAGTAAAAAAAGCCTTTCATATAGCTACAACAGGGCGTCCTGGACCAGTAGTTATAGACGTTCCAAAAGACCTTACCGATCCAAAGTACAAGTTTGATTTTGACTACCCACAAAAGATAAATATTAGGTCTTATAAACCTGCAAAAACAGGAGATCCTAAACAAATTAATAAGGCAGTTAAACTTATACTAGAAGCAAAGAAACCAGTTATTTATTCAGGAGGAGGCGTTATACAAAACGATGCATCAGCAGAATTAACTAAGTTTGCAAAACTACTACAATTTCCAGTTACCAATACTTTGATGGGGTTAGGAGCTTTTCCAGGAACCGATGAAAGATTCTTAGGGATGTTAGGGATGCATGGCACTTACGAAGCCAACATGGCCATCCATAATGCAGATTTAATTATCGCTGTAGGAGCTAGGTTTGATGACCGGATAACTAACGACCCCAAACAATTTGCTTTAGGTGCTAAGAAAATACATATCGATGTTGATCCGGCATCTCTATCGAAGATCATACAAGCTGATCTTCCTATTGTTGGTTCTGCTAAGGATTGTTTATCATCTTTAATTGATGAACTTAGTGAAAACGAGTTAGACGCCAGTAAGCTAGACCCTTGGTTAAAGCAAATAACTGAATGGAAAGAGGCCCATGGACTAAATCACTCCATGTTAGAAATCATTCCAGATGATGGAAAAATCTTACCTCAACAAGTCATTCAATCTTTATATAAAGAGACTAAAGGGGGGGCTTTTATTACTTCTGATGTAGGTCAACATCAAATGTTTGCAGCTCAATACTATTTTTTTGATAAACCCAGGCAATGGATTAATTCCGGTGGTTTAGGAACTATGGGCTTTGGGCTCCCTTCAGCGATGGGGGTCCAGTTTGCTTTTCCGAAAGATACTGTGGCATGTGTTACTGGCGAAGGAAGTATTCAAATGTGTATACAAGAACTATCAACTTGCTTTCAATACGGTTTACCAATAAAAATAATAAATTTAAACAATGCAGCACTAGGGATGGTTAAGCAATGGCAAGATATGCAATATGGCGGCAGGCATTCTTCAAGTACTTATGGTAATTCTTTACCAGATTTTGCTGCTCTAGCAAGGTCCTATGGTCACATAGGAATGAAGGTAAAGAAATTTGATGAACTGGAATCAGCCATGAAAGAATGTATATCTTTAAAGGATAAATTAGTTTTCCTTGATATAGATGTAGACCCCAATGAACATATATACCCAATGCTTGAGGCCGGTAAAGCCATGGATCATATGCATTTAAGTAAAGAAGATAAGACCTGGTAATGAAAAGAGTTATTGCTTTATTAATGGAAAACCAACCCGGTGCCCTTTCAAGGGTAGTGGGATTATTTTCTCAACGGGGTTATAACATTGAGACTTTGATAGTGGCTCCTACAAGTGATGCCACACTTTCTAGATTAACCATGACTACTAAAGGTGATGAAAGGGTGGTAGAGCAGATTACAAAACAGCTAGATAAGTTGATAGACGTTGTAACAGTTCTTGATTTGGGAGAATCAGATTTTGTAGAGAGAGAATTGATGCTAGTTAAGTTTAAGAAGGAATCTATAACTGAAGATGAAATAGAAAAATTAGAGGCAAAAGTAGTGTTCGTAGATAATGAAATCATTAACTTACAATTTGTTGGAGAGCCTGATAAGTTAGATAAAATAATGGAAAAATTAGATAAGAAAGAACCTCTAGAAATTGTTAGAAGCGGATCTTCTGGGATTTCTTCAAACTTAAAGACACTAACTATATAAATAAAGAAGGAGAAAAGGCATGCAAGTTTATTACGATAAGGACGCCGATCTAGAAATTATTAAGAATAAGAAAGTTGTCATAATTGGTTATGGTTCTCAAGGGCATGCTCATGCTAATAATCTAAAAGATTCTGGAGGCAATGTTACGGTTGCTTTAAGAAAGGACTCAGCTTCGTGGAAGAAAGCAGAGGCGGCAGGACTAGAAGTACAAGAAGTTTCTGAGGCTGTAAAAGATGCTGATATGGTCATGATATTAATGCCAGATGAACTACAATCAGCCTCTTATAAAAACGAGATAGAAGGACATATAAAACAAGGAGCAGTTCTAGCCTTTGCTCATGGGTTTAATATACATTTTGACATGATAGCGCCTAGAGAAGATCTAGATGTCATCATGGTTGCTCCTAAAGGCCCAGGACACACAGTTAGGTCTCAGTATGAGATAGGCGCAGGTGTACCTTGTTTAATTGCAATACATAAAGACGTTTCAGGAAATGCTAAAGCAATAGGCTTATCATATGCATCTGCGATAGGATCTGGACGAGCTGGTATTATTGAAACCAATTTCAAAGATGAAACGGAAACAGATTTATTTGGTGAACAAGCAGTACTTTGTGGTGGTTTAACTCAATTAATTCAAAACGGTTATGAAGTCTTAGTAGAAGAAGGGTACCCACCAGAAATGGCGTATTTTGAGTGCCTTCATGAAGTAAAGCTTATCGTAGATTTAATCTATGAAGGTGGCTTAGAGAATATGAGATATAGTGTTTCTAACACGGCTGAATTTGGGGATTACGTTAGCGGGCCTAAGGTTGTAGATTCTGATTCTAAAGAAGAAATGAGAGCAATTTTAAAACGTATTCAGTCCGGGGAATTCGCAAACGAATTTATGTCAGATTGTAGAGAAAGTAATGATGGAAAAGGAGGGCCTAGGATGAAAGAATATCGTCAAAAGGCCTCTGAGCATTCTATTGAAGAAGTTGGGTCTGAATTACGCGCAATGATGCCTTGGATAGCTCAAAACAAGATAGTTGATAAAGCTAAGAATTAAGTTATGCCTGACGATCCTCAAGAAAATTTAGATCTTTTTGATGAACATGAAGAGATAGTTTCAGAAGACGGAAAGGAAGTAAAAAGGAAAGGTATCTTTCTTTTACCTAATCTTTTAACAACGGCCTCTCTTTTTTCAGGTTTCTTTTCTATTGTATCTGCCATCAACGGTAATTTTGTATTTGCTGGCATGGCTATCTTTGCGGCACAGATGCTGGATGGATTAGATGGAAGGGTCGCGAGATTAACAAATTCTGAAAGTCTTTTTGGAGCTCAGTATGATAGTTTATGCGATGTTATATCTTTTGGTTTAGCGCCTGCCATTATTGTATTTCTTTGGGGATTAGATTCTATTGGGCAGGCAGGGTGGATATTCTCTTTCTTTTATGTAGCTGCTGCCGCTTTAAGGTTAGCTCGATTTAATACTTATTTAGGTTCTGAAAGTGCTTTCTTTAAAGGACTGCCAAGTCCTATAGCAGGTGCAATGGTGGTTTATTTTGTTTGGGCAATGAGTTCTTATGGCATACAAGGAGAAGAAGTAGGAAAGATCTTAGCCATATTTACAGCATTTTTAACAGGAATGGTTTCTCTTTTAATGGTAGTGAATATTCCTTATTACAGCTTTAAAGAAATAGAAATGAAAAAAAGAGTTCCTTTTTTCAGTATGCTTTTTGTCGTGTTTATATTTGCGTTAATTTCTATTGATCCGCCAATAGTTTTAGCTTCTTGTGCTTTTATTTATATTTTATCTGGGCCAGTAATTTGGACTTTAAAAGCCTTACGAAAATAACTTATTTCTAGTAATATGCGCCCTCCACGTAAGTGGGTCTGTAGCTCAGCTTGGTTAGAGCGCACCCCTGATAAGGGTGAGGTCGGAAGTTCAAGTCTTCCCAGACCCACCAGTTTCTTCAAGTTAGATAAGGATATAAAGAAAAAAAGAAAGCAGGGTATGGAAGAAAGATGATAAAAAAAACTGGAAAGTTCTTTAATTCAATGAGGTTAGACTGGCAGAAAAGGACTTGGTGGATGTCATTGTTATTTTATTTTTGTTTATATATGACTTTTATCTACCTACCTTTTGATTTTTTTTTAAAACCTGTAGCAGATGATGAAGAGATTTGGTTCGGTTTTACCCTGACAGGTTGGTGGGCGAAAGCAACAGAACCTTTGCATTGGTTAATTTATAGTTTGGGGGCTTATGGTTTTTGGAGAATGAAAACTTGGATGTGGCCATGGGCAAGTATTTATGTAGCTCAAATTGTTATAGCAATGTTTGTATGGAGCTTATTGAAGGATAATAATTTAACTGCAGCTTTTATTTCCGCTTTAATCTTTTGTATTCCGATGATTGCTTTATGGCGATCTAAAGATAAGTTCATAGGTTAATACACAATATTCGAATATTGTTATCCAGAACTAAATCAAAGGTAGTTATCTCGAATCTTTCCAGGCCCTTAAATACAGGTTAAAGTTAGCAGGTAAATTTTATATGAAGATTTTAAGAATAACTTTAGTGAGCTTAGTGCTTGTTTACATTGGCTCAGTTGTCTTGTTTGAGTCTTGGTTAGGCTATTTTCAACCGACAAATACAAATACTCTGGTTATAACTACTTTAGATAACAATCAACCAAAAGAAAGGGTGCTTTCTGCTGTAAACAACAATGGAAAGCTTTATGTTTCAGCAAATCACTGGCCTCGTGATTGGTATAGGCAAGCTAAGTCTAATCCCAACGTAGAAGTATTGTATAAAGGGGAAAAAAATCTATATTTAGCCATTCCAGTTGAAGGCGAGGAGCATAATAAACTTATGAAAGAGCACGCTCACCCATTGACCTTTAGATTACTCACAGGATTTCCTCCTAGATATTTTCTTCGTTTGGACCTAAAAGAATAGAATTAGTTTTAAGCCCGCTATTATTAGACAAGTTTTTATGCCAGTATTAGATACATGAAGCGTTTTTTTCTCTTTTTAGCTAAAGCAGTCGGAGGTTTTGTTGCTCTAATCATTTTAGTTGTAATTTCTATATTTGTTGTTGCTAGATTCAGTGATGGTCCAATAGGTAATGGGCCTCCTTTAGAAATGATTGCAGCAGGACCTTTTAAAACAGGGGAGTTGCAACTAGGAGAAGAGCCAGATTGGAGTTTCTTAAAAGATTACCCCACTGTTCAATTTCAGTTAGTGAATCCTCCACGATCACGTACTACTTTTGTTATGGAAACTGGAGGAAGAATTTTTATACCTTCAGGGTATATGAATAGCACTTTAGGCAAAATTTGGAAACATTGGCCAATTGAAGCAGAAGAGGACGGTAGAGCACTTCTGAGAGTAGATGGGAAACTTTATAAAAGAAACATGGTCAGGATGGAAGAGGACGAAATCTTAAGTGCGGTGTTGGCTGAACTCAGTCGCAAATACGCTGGAGGATTTCCTGTTTCTAAAGAAAACATCGATTCTGGAGATTTGTGGATTTTTGAGCTGGAACCAAGAAGCGATTAAATTTCTTTTTCTTTCTTTTAAGGCCTGATAGTCCTTTCTAGCATTTTATCTAGAGCAGTCAGTTCAATTTCAAGTTCTCTACATGCAGATAATGGGTCAATGTCATCATCATGATCTAGCACTCCCAGCATAGCCCTGCTTATTGGAGGGTTTGAAGATAATATTTCAAAAATTCTTGCTAGTGTATAACCAAGAAAAAGAGGCAAAGAAATAACTTTTACTTTTACTTCTAATAATTTAGCTGCTTTCTTGACTAATTGCTCTCTTGTTAATGAGGTAGGACCTGCAAGAATGGTAATGCCGCTCGGAGAAGGTTCTTCGTTTAAACATTTATTTATATCTATTTTTACAGCTTCAATAATATCTCCTGCATAAATAGGTTGCTCCAAACTAAATTTTCTAAAAGTAAAATTAAACTTGGAAAGAGCACTCTTTTTCAAGGCAGTGCTAGCATAATCGCCTTCTCCTAGAATCATTGGTGCCCGAAGTATTAAACATGGCATCTCAGAATTTAAAAAAAGTTTTTCAGCGGTTCCTCTAGAAGAAAAACATTTATTTCTGGATTCCTTATTAGCACCCACTATGCTGATGTAACAGATTTTCTTTATTTTACTTCCTTTGATTGCTTCGACTAAAACTTTCGTAGTTTTTTTATGCACTAGATCAAAATTATTTTCTTTATTTTCTTTAATAACCCCTACCAAGTGGAGTACATAGCTGCAAGAACTAACTAGCTTTTTTATTGTGTGTAAGTCTAGATAATCGCACTTAACTATTTCTACATTTTCTACACAGTTTGCTTTAACGAAAATCTTCAAATCATTTTCAGCTTTCTCAGATCTAACTAAAGCACAAATTTCTAGATTACTTATAGACAACAAGAATTTTTTTCCTAAATTTCCATTAGCACCTGTTATTAGTACTTTCTCTTTCATGTTTTTATTTGTTTAGTAAGGTCCACAATCTTTCAGACATTGAGACTATGGTTGATGAAATCAAAACCCAGGCAAAAACAATAAATAAGTTACCAGAAAGATTAATTGCTAGTGCTTCTGTGAAGATGCAAATACTAGCTAAGACATAGTAAGCAATTCCGTTAGAGCGACCTAAAAAACTTGTTCTTAATTTATGTCCAGATAGTGCTTTGGAGTCTAAGACATACTGAAGAAAGGAACCAAGTACTAGCGAAGGAAGAAGTAGTGGGATGCCGTGAGTTTTGCTTAAAACAAATAATAAAACAGCTACCAAAAAAGCATCACAAGAATGGTCCAACAGACCCCCAAAAGCGCTATCTTGGTTTTTTCTTCTTGCTATGCGTCCATCAAATATATCGCTGAGGATGGCTAGTATTAACAAAAGGCTAGCAGCTAACCATCTGTTTGAAAGGATCATCCAAGCTAAGACTGGTGCAACGACTAATCTAAATATGCTTAAAGAATTAGCTAGGGTAAGAAAGGTCTTCACTTAGTTTTATTTGCTACCAAATAAATCTTTATTTGCTCTTGGTAAGAACATTAAGCCGATTACAGCATTAAATAGAATGAAGAAGTTATGTTGAAGGAATCCAAAAGCAGCCATCTGCCCTTCATTTTCAGGGAAAAGGATTATCCAAGAAGTAATAGCAGCAGCGCGCATAGGGGTGGGTACAGTGGCAGCAAAAAATATTACTGGAAGAAGCGGAAGTAAAGTCATAGAAGACACTTCAACACCAAAGAAACCAAGCGCTGTTGAATAAACAAATATGGCTGCTATTAATAGGGGTGATCTCAATAAGAAAAAAGCACCGTAATGTTTAAGTTTAGCTAGTCTAAAAGCATGAAAAATCTCTAAGTTTCTGATTTTATTATCTTGAAATAGAGGTCCTCGAAAGAAAAATACCCACAAAACAAAGAAAATAGCACCGCCTATCGCAATATATTGTATGAGTCCAAAAACTTCTGGTAAATCTTGGCCTCCTACAGAAAAGCCTATGGTAGCCCAAACTAATAAATAGAATATTTCACAAAACATTATAAATAGCATTAACGAGGCCACTTCCCATCCAGGCACCTGATCTCGTTTATTGAGGTAATAAGCCATAGCGCCTTTGCCAATTTGTTCATTAAACATTGAGATGATATAAGCACTAGCACGAATAGGCATGATATCCGTGTACTTGATATCTTTAATGAACCAATTCAATGCTCTGGTTATTATTAGAGTGTCTATGGAAAAATATAACAGGCAATAAGCCGTCATCATTAGAATCCACGGTATCCAATTAACTGCTGAAAAAACAACTAACATATATTCGATTAAAGACAGCCCTTCTCTTAGAGCTGCTCCATTCAATCGATAAAAAATATAGTAGAAACAAACAACCGTTATTCCCAAAAGTATGATCTTTCCGATCCAATTTGATTTCTTAGGTTTACTTGTAGATGCGCTCAATTTTGCTCTGATTAAGGATGTTAAAGTCTTCACAGACCTATAGGTATAGGCTACATTATACATTAGAAAAACAAATTTAATTGGTCAACAATTCTTGTTGAGATGTTATCCCTAGCTATAAATGGAATTTGATGAAGTAATAATGATTTGTGTAGCAATGGGTTATCCTGATGATAGTTTTCCTGCAAACAAAGTAGTCTCCAACAGAAGGGCTGTTTCAGAAGTAGCTAAATTTATAGGCTTCTAATAATAGTTGAACAACCCTGATAAGGGTGAGGTCGGAAGTTCAAGTCTTCCCAGGCCCACCATTCTTCTTTAGAATTAAAGTATGATTAAAAAGACTCTTATTTCCTCATATTTTGTATTTTTATCTTTATTCTCGTTTGCAGAGATACGAGAGATTAATATCCTTCATACAAACGATTTACATTCACATTTATTTCCACATATAGAAACTTGGATAAGTGATACAAGAGAAGTAGGAGGTTTTGCAAACCTGGCCACTTTGGTTAAACAAGAAAAAGAGTCTAACCCAAACACCATTTATATTGATGCCGGAGATTATTTCTCTGGGCCTTATGTAAGCACTTTGACCAAGGGCAGGGCGGTAATTAATTCCATGAACTTTCTTGGTCTTGATGCTGCTTGTATAGGGAATCATGAATTTGATCATGGTTGGGACAATATGCTTAAGCAGATGAAAGAAGCCACTTTTCCTATTCTAAATGGGAATATCTTTTTTGAAGGTACAGATAAGTTAGTCTGGGATAAGCCTTACAAAATTATACAAAAAGGAGGTTTAAATATAGGAATTATAGGTCTTCACGGTAAATTCGCTTTCTATGACACCATTAATTTTAGAATGACAGAAGGGGTTGAAGCTAGAGATGAAGAAAAGTATTTAAAAATATACGTCGAAGAGCTTGAACCTATTACAGATTTAATAATACTCAGCATACATCAGGGAATGCCTGGGAGGCAGTCAAGCATAGGATTAACCGATGTTGAGAGAAATCTCTATAAAGACATTTTGCTTGCTCAGAACGTTTCAGGAGTAGATGTAATTGTCACTGGGCATGCCCATCAAGGCACTTCCGAAGCATTGATTTCAAATGGAACTATTATTGTTTCTACTAATGCCTACACAACAGAGTTAGGAAAACTAGAAATTAAGTACGATACTGAAACGGAAAAGATAGTTTCTCATGAAAATAAATTAATTACTGTCTTTGATGATGAAATAGAAGATGACCCTGATATGCTTAAAGAGATTACATTCTGGCAAGAAGAAGTGAATAAGATAGCTTCGAGGCCAGTTATATCTTCAAGTGAGAAACTAGTTCGAGCTTATGGCAAAGAGTCCAACATGGGAAATTTGTTTGCTGATGCAATAGCTGCTTTTGATGAAAGAATAGACATAGCTGTTGTTAATAGCGGTGCTCTTAGACAAGATATCGATGCAGGTGTAATTACCAAAGGAGATCTAATTTCAGCTTTTCCATTTATTAATACAGTTGTTATGACAAAGTTAAAAGGATCTCAGGTTAGGAAAATATTTAACCATGCAGCCGGGATGACGAATGGTATATTGCAAGTATCAAAAGATACTAAATATTCTTTTATTCCAGAAGGTCAAGTAAAGGAGATATGGGTTAAAGAAGAATTAATAAGAGACAACAATGAATATTGGGTGGCTGCACCTAATTTTATTACTCAAGGAGGCGATGGATACGGGGAATTTAAGAATTCATTAGAGTATATAGATAGTGGGGTGTTGATAGTAGACGCAGCCGAAGATTTTCTAAGGGGCAAAAAATTATATGAACCTAAATATGAGGGAAGGGTGCAAGTAATAGAATAAAGGAGTTGGATATGGAATTTGATGAAGTTGTATTTGGTAGAAGAAGCATTAGGGGGTACAAACAAGAACCTGTGCCTAAAGAAGTTATAGAGGAAGTGCTAGAACTTGCTGTTAGATCTCCATCTTCTATGAATACTCAACCTTGGCATCTCTATGTTGTGACTGGTGACGCTTTAGACAAAATAAGAAAAGAGAATACCGAAAGGAATGTTTCTGGAGTTCCGCCTTCAAGAGAAATAAAAACTCCAAATAAAGGTTATGAAGGACTTCATAGAGAAAGACAAATTGAAATTGCAGTTCAGTTATTTAAAAAGATGGGTATCGAAAGAGATGATAAAGAAGGTAGGCAAGATTGGGTGCTAAGAGGCTTCAGACAGTTTGATGCACCGTTCTGTGTTGTAGTTACTTTTGATAGAGAATTGTTGGATGATGATATTTCCAAGTTTGACTGTGGTGGAATTGTTAATGGTTTAGTGACAGCAGGTTGGTCTAAAGGTCTTGGTGCAGTCATCAATAGTCAAGGAATCATGCAATCACCTGTTGTAAGAAAATATGCCGACATACCTGATGATCAAGTAATAATGATTTGTGTGGCTATGGGCTATCCTGATGAAAGTTTTCCTGCAAATGAAGTTATTTCTAACCGTAGACCTATTTCAGAGGTTGCAACATTTGTAGGTTTTGAAGAATAAAAGTCTGATATATTAGTTTTAGAAGGAGAATTAAGATGAGGAAGTTATTAATCATTGCTTTGCTTTGGCTTAGTTCGGTAAATATTTATTCAGATTATTCGATAAATCAGCCAACTGAACTAATTAATATCAACGGAGTATCAATAGCCTATACAACAGCAGGTAAAGAAGAGAATCCTGCTGTTTTAATGATTATGGGGCTTATGGCCTCGCACAAGGTTTGGGGTGAAGAGATAGTAAATGGATTAGTCGATTCAGGTTATAGGGTTATCCTGTTTGATAATAGAGATACAGGAAAATCTGAAAACTTAGATAGGCTAGGAAAGCCAAATTTATATTGGAAGTTTGCCATGTCCTATTTAGGTGTAGATTTTAGTTCTCCTTACACTCTTTCAGACATGGCCTTAGATGGAATAGGACTTTTAGATCATTTAGGAATTGAAAAAGCCCATGTTGTTGGAGCTTCTATGGGAGGAATGATTGCTCAATCTATCGCTTTTGAACACCCAGACAGAGCTAAAAGTTTAGTTTCAATTATGTCCACAACTGGCGCTCCTCATCTTTCTCAAATGTCAGAAAGGAATGAGCAAAACTTTAGAGGTGCTGGAGAATGGGACAAAAAGGCTGCGCATGCTTACGGTTTCTACCCTGAGGCAATGCCAAGACAACTTACTGCTATCTTCAAGTCAGGAGATAGATCTGAACAAGTTCGTTCTATAAAGGTTCCAACTCTAGTTCAGCATGGAATTGACGATACCTTACTACCTCCAGATCATGGAGAACACACAGCTGACTTGATAAGTAATTCAAAGTTAAAAATCTATGAGAATATGGGTCACAACCTTCCACCTGAAGTTTTACCCTTAGTTATAGAAGATATGGTTAATTTCTTTAATGTGAATTAGATAATGTCTGATACTTTA
>Ga0163108_10002439_pt1 | contig 13475 bp, 13 predicted proteins | sample Fk1155metaG_FD_109644 | JGI IMG/M metagenome (GOLD analysis project Ga0163108, IMG submission 109644) | Marine microbial communities from the Central Pacific Ocean - Fk160115 155m metaG | ecosystem: Environmental > Aquatic > Marine > Oceanic > Photic zone | place: The Central Pacific Ocean...
ACTACTAAAAAAGCAACTACTGCTAAAAAAACAACTACAAAAAAGGCTACTACTGCTAAAAAAACGACAGAAACTAAGAAAGCAACTGTAAAAAAAGCAACTACTACTAAAAAAACAACCACTGCTTCTAAAAAGGAAGTTGAAGCAGAAACTGAAAAATAATTTTAGATTTTAAAACCCAATTAATTATGAGTACTGCAATTAAAATCACAGCATCTGAAGTTAACAAGTTAAGACAACAGACTGGAGCTGGAATGATGGACTGTAAAAAAGCCCTTGTTGAAGCTGAAGGAGACTTTGATTCAGCAATAGATTTGCTTAGAAAAAAAGGACAAAAAGTAGCTGCGAAAAGAGGTGAAAATGACGCAAAAGAAGGCTTGGTAATCTCAGAATCTTCTGCAGATGGAAGCTATGGAGTTATTTTATCTCTAAATTGTGAAACAGACTTTGTTTCTAAAAATGATGGATATCGTCAATTAGTTCAATCATTTGTTGATCTTGCAATGGCAAAAAAACCTGAAAACTTAGAAGAACTTAAATCTTTACCATATAACGACAAGTTAAGTGTCACCGAAAAGATTGTAGAACAAGTTGGTGTTATTGGTGAAAAATTAGAATTATCTCAATATGCTATTTTAAGAGCTGATAAAGTTGTTCCTTACAACCATCCAGGAAATCAATTAGCTACACTTGTTGGTCTTAACAGCTCTTCTGATTCTGTAGAAGAAGCAGGAAGACAAGTAGCAATGCAAATAGCAGCAATGTCGCCAATAGCTATTGATAAAAGTGGAATTGACCAAGCAACAATTGATAAAGAACTAGAAGTTGGAAAAGAGCTTGCAATTCAAGAAGGAAAACCTGCAGAATTAGCAGATAAAATTGCTTTTGGAAGATTGAATAAATTTTTCAAGGAAAACACACTTCTTAGCCAACAATTTGTTAGAGATGATAAAGTAACAGTTGAAAAATTTCTTTCTTCAACCGAAAAAGGATTAACTGTAACTGGCTTTAAAAGATTCTCATTAAGCTAAAAACAAAAATATTATTAAAAAACCGCTCAAACGAGCGGTTTTTTTTTGCTCAATAGTATACACTTTTATGCTATATTTAATTTTATTACATAAAACATGACTAATAATTTAAAAATTATCCTCTCTCCTACCAAAACCATGAACACAAAAAAAAACTGTTCAAACCTTCAAGACAGCTTTCCCTTTTTTCTTGATAAAAGCATTTTTCTTATCAAAGAATTACGAAACTTCTCTATTAAAGAGCTATCCGATACAATGAATATTTCGTCAAAAATAGCGGAACTTAATTATCACCGATTCAAAAAATGGTGCCTTGCTAACACATGTTATGATAAATGGATTCCTGCTGCATCAATATACTCAGGTGAAGCATATAAAGGACTTGATTATAATTCTCTAAGTGAGAAAAATAAATTACGCGCACATAAAAGTCTATTTATATTGTCTGGTTTATACGGTATTTTAAGAGCGAATGATAGAATTTACCCCTATAGATTAGAAATGGGTCTTAAATGGAAAATATCATCGCAATATGATAACCTTTATCGATACTGGGAAAATAATATCACCCAATATTTAAATAGCAATTTAAGTTCCAATGACATTCTAATCAATCTTGCCTCACAAGAATATTATAAAGCAATCAAACAAAAAGAAATTAAAAATCTTATAATTACTCCGGTTTTTAAAACATTTAAAAACGGTTCATACAAAACGATAGCCATTCATAGCAAACTTGCAAGAGGATTAATGTCCAGATATATCATTGAAAATAATATCAACAATACAAATGAATTAAAAAGATTTGAAGAAGGTGGATATTTTTATAATGATAAATTATCGAGTGAAAAAGAAATTGTATTTATCAAATAAAAGTATAGATGAAACAAGTTGATAAAGGCATATTGATTCATCGCCATAATTATAGCGAAAGCAGCTTGATTATTACATTTTACACCTACAAAAATGGTGTACAAAAATATATTTCAAAAGGGATAAAAAAAAAATCAGGAAACTTAATTCCTCTTGGACTTTATGAACTAAGCTTTTACAAAAAACCATCTAATGATCTGGGTTCATTAAGTAACATAACACAGATTAAACAACATTATGCAATAAGTAGCAATCCACTTAAACAGATTACTTGTTTTTTTATTGCTGATCTATTAAGACAAACACAGAAAACCCAAACAGAAGATATAGAAACTTTTATTTTTATAAGTAACTATATTGATAAACTCGATAATGAAAAGGATCTTAATTCATTTGTTTGTATTTTTCTTCTTGAATACCTTGATTTTTTAGGAATTACACCACTACTTGAAAATAAAAATGCCAATTGTTTTGATATTGAAAAAGGGGTGTTTATTTATCACAATAAAAAATCAGATACTAGAATCATAAATGAAGCTGTTAATTCAATTATCAATTTTTATAAATACAATAAAGACCAAATAAAGTATTCAAATATCAACAACAGTAAAGAAATTCTAACTATTTTATTAAAATACTTAAGCATTCATATTCCAAATTTTGACATGAATAAATCAATTAAAATTATTCGTGAAATCATTTATGAATAAAAAATGCTTATTTTAAAAAACTGATAATTATCATGTTTTTATTTATTTTTTATATTTTTTTTTGCAATACAAATAAATGAAGTAATATTAAAAATTAAATCTTATGCCTAGATATCATAAACTTGGAGATATTCCAAAAAAGAGACATGTCACTTTTAGAAAAGAAGATGGATCCCTATACCAGGAAGAATTATTTGGCACTGCCGGATTTGCTGGAATGTCTTCTTTATTATATCATCATTACCCTCCTACATGCGTTAAAGAATATAAAGAACCTGTTAATGTTCAACCTAAAATTGCTGTTGACAATAACATGAAAGCTTTAAGTTTTAAAGGATATAATCTTAAAAGTGAAAAAGATTATATTGAAAGTCGCAAAACACTTTTTGTTAATAATGACCTTCATATAGGACTTGCCGCACCTGAAGAATTTTCAAAAGATTATTTTTATAAAAATGCTGATGCTGATGAAATGATTTTTGTACATAAAGGCACAGGAAAACTTAGAACAATGTATGGTTCCATTGATTTTAAATATGGAGATTACCTTATTATTCCAAGAGGAACTATTTATCAGTTTGATTTTGATAATAAAGAAAACAAACTTCTTTATGTAGAAAGCTTTAGCCCTATTTTAACTCCAAAAAATTATCGAAATCATTTTGGGCAGCATCTAGAACATTCTCCTTTTTGTGAAAGAGATTTTAAGCTTCCTCAAAATCTAGAAACATTTGATATTAAAGGTGATTTTAAAATTCAAATTAAAAAAAGAGGTTTCATGTATTCCTATATATATGAAAATCATCCTTTTGATGTTGTAGGCTGGGATGGCTATAATTATCCTTATGCTATCTCCATTTTTGATTTTGAACCATTGACTGGTAGAATTCATATGCCACCTCCAATTCATCAACAATTTGAAGGAACAAATTTTGTGATCTGTTCTTTTGTGCCAAGACTTTACGATTACCATCCCGATGCAATTCCAGCTCCTTATCACCACAGTAATGTAGATGCGGACGAGTTATTATATTATGTGGATGGAGATTTCATGTCACGAAACAATATTGAATCCGGTCAAATCACTCTGCATCCAGGTGGAGTTCCTCACGGACCACACCCAGGTGCCATTGAAAGAAGTATCGGAAAAAAAGAAACCAAAGAAATGGCAGTAATGATTGACCCTTTTAAACCCGTTTCAATTACGGATGAAGCTGTTAAAATTGAAGTAGATGGTTATTATAAATCTTGGATTAAATAAATAAAATAAATTATATTAAAAAATAAAGTAATGAGTGATTTAAAGAATGTGTCAAATTTCTCTTATAGTTTAGAGAAAATTTTTCCAGAAGCTAAAGACTTCTTACCAATAATGGGTACTGACTATGTAGAATATTATGTAGGAAATGCCAAACAAGCTGCACACTTTTACAAGACAGCTTTAGGTTTTCAATCATTGGCTTATGCCGGATTAGAAACAGGAATGAAAGATCGAGCATCTTATGTTGTTGTTCAAGACAAAATTAGACTTGTTCTAACATCTCCTATGACAGGAAGTAGCAATCCTGAAATTAATGAGCATATCGTTAAACATGGAGATGGTGTAAAAGTAATTGCACTATGGGTAGAAGATGCAAAAAAATCATGGGAGGAAACCACCAAAAGAGGCGCGAAATCCTGTTTTGAGCCTAGAGTAGAAAAAGATGCAGATGGGGAAGTTGTTAGAGCAGGAATTCATACCTACGGTGATACAATACATGTATTTGTTGAAAGAAAGAATTATAAAGGAACATTTCTTCCTGGTTTTGAAAAATGGGAATCTCATTATAACCCTTCAGGATGTGGCCTAAAGTATATTGATCATATGGTTGGAAATGTTGGTTGGAATGAAATGAACACATGGGCAAAGTTTTATAACGAAACCATGGGGTTCTTTAACCTGATAACCTTTGATGACAAAGATATTTCAACGCAATATACTGCATTGATGTCAAAAGTTATGACTAATGGCAATGGGCGAATTAAATTCCCTATCAACGAACCTGCAGATGGTATTAAGAAATCTCAAATTGAAGAATATCTTGATTTTTATGGTGGAGCGGGATGTCAGCACATTGCTGTAGCAACTGATGACATCGTGTTTACGGTAAGTGAAATGAAGAAAAGAGGAGTGGAATTTCTTTATGTTCCAGGTGCTTATTATGATACCGTTGGTGATCGTGTAGGCGAAATTGCTGAAGATCTAAACATTCTTAAAAAGCATGGAATTATGGTGGACAGAGATAATGAGGGCTATTTATTGCAGATTTTTACAAAACCATTAACAGATAGACCTACATTATTTTTTGAAATTATTCAAAGAAAAGGTGCTCAAAGTTTTGGAAAAGGAAATTTTCAAGCACTTTTTGAATCTATTGAAGCGGAACAAGCAAGAAGAGGAACGCTATAAAAAAATATTTCTCAAAATTACCAAGCCCTGTTTACGCAGGGCTTTTTATTTTAATTAGCAAGGGCATTTATTACTTTAACTCCATCCATTGCGGCAGAAACAATTCCTCCTGCATAACCAGCCCCTTCTCCACAAGGATATAGACCAGTAATTTCTGGATGATTAAAATTCTCTTTATTTCGAGGAATACAAATAGGAGAAGATGTTCTAGATTCAGGAGCATGAAGAACGGCTTCATTACTAAGAAAACCTTTCATTTTTTTATTAAACTCAATAAATGCTTTTCTTAATTTACTGGTAATAAATAATGGAAAAATATCATCCATACGAACACTTGTTAATCCAGGCTGATAAGAAGTTATAGGGAAATCTACTGAAAGTTTATTATCCATAAAATCAATTAATCTTTGTGCCGGAACATGTTGTGTTTTGCCAGCAAGTTCCCATGCCTTTTTTTCAATAGATTTTTGAAAGTCAAGACATATAAACGGATTTTCTAACTCTCCTTCACAATCAGATGGTTGGATGGTTACAACAATACCAGAATTAGAATAAGGGTTATTTCTTTTTGAAGGCGACCATCCATTGGTAACTACCTCTTGCTGATCTGTTGCACAAGGAGCAATAATACCTCCAGGACACATACAAAAAGAAAAAACACCTTTATCTTCAACCTGTGTCACCAATGAATAAGATGCTGGAGGTAAAAATTCATCATTTACTCTTCCATGATATTGTATTTTATCAATTAATGATTGTGGATGTTCAATTCTAACACCCAAAGCAAATGATTTTGATTCGACACGAATATTTTTACTGTGCAAAAGATAAAAAACATCTCTTGCAGAGTGTCCTGTAGCAAGAATAAGTTTATTACATGGGATTTTTAAATCATTAATGCTAATATGGCTAAGTCGACCATTTAAATGATCAATATCGGTGAGTTTTGAATTAAAGTGAACCTCTCCACCATGTTCAATGATACATTTTCTCATTGATTCAATGATATCAGGAAGTTTATTTGTTCCAATATGTGGGTGCGCATCTACAAGAATATTTTCTTTGGCTCCAAAATGAACAAATAATTCAAGAATTCTTTTTACATCTCCTCTTTTTTTAGATCTGGTATATAATTTGCCATCGGAATAGGTTCCAGCTCCACCTTCTCCGAAACAATAATTGGATTCGGGATTGATTATTTCATCTTTATTAATTCGGGCAAGATCACGTCTTCTGGATCTAACATCCTTTCCTCTTTCATAAATAATAGGTTTAATTCCTAATTCCAATGCCCGTAGTGCAGCAAAAAGACCAGCAGGTCCGCATCCAATAATTACAACAGATGTAGAATTGAGTACGTTTTGTGGTTTATAAATAATCTTATTTACTAATGATTGCTTGTTGGTAGAAACTAGAAAAGTAGCATTTATCTTAATTTGTTTTTGCCTAGCATCTATACTTTTTCTCTTCCATTTGAAAAAAAACTCAGAAGAAAGCTTTAGCTTTTTTTGAAGTTTATTTTTTATAAACTTTTCATCGTTAACCTGTTCAGGTAAAATAGAAATTTGGATCTCTTTAATCACTATCCTTCAAAGGTAAGAGATAAAAACCAAAGCTTGTTATAAAGCTGATAAATTGGATTAGAAACTGGAGTAAAATCTTGAATAAATACATTTTTAAAACTATGGGAATATTTTAATTCTATTCCAAGTTTAAAATAAGGAAGAAAAAATTCAACTCCCCCTCCTATTTGACCTTGAAAATCATGTTTTTTAATTTTTATAAAAGGGTCAATATAATTTTGAGAAGAACTTTCTAAAGATTGAAGATCAATAGAATACTGAGCTCCAGCAAGAAAATAAGCCGCAAAATTATTATAACGAAGCGTTCTATATTGCAACATTAAAGGAAAATCAAGACTTGTAGAATTAACTCTTTCTTCTTCAACAAGATCAAAGGTTTTGGAAGTATCGGGATTATCAAAAGTATAATTAATGACTTTTTCTTGAAATGAAATAGAAGGTATTAAACGTAGACGAAGTGTTGGTGTAAAAATCTTCATGCTAGATAATATCCCAACTTGACCTCCTGGAGTTCTTTTTGTGGTTAAACTTTTTACACCATAAAGCTGGTAAGCATCAACAACAGGATAAGAGGTGAAATCACAAGAGTTTATCCCAAACATAAATCCAAAATGAAAGACTCTGTCATCAAACTTTTTATAATTCCATGTTTTATGCTGTTGAGCAAAAGCAAGAGAATAATAAGTCATTAAAATCAAAGTCAGCAAAAACCTCATATGCATGAAACGATTAATCGTCATTTTTATTACATCTTTTTGTGCCCCATATATATGCTTGATATCCCTCCAGATAATCGTATGGATGATATATCAACAAATTCTGCAAAATCCATTTGATTGTGAAAATCTTGCCCTTCAGGAAACTGTTCCACAGATTCGGGAAGGTATGAATAAGCTCTTTTATCTTTAGAAATTAACCTGCCAAAAAAAGGAATCACACAACCCGAATAAAATGCAAATAATTGCTTTATAGGGAATTTCTTTGGTTTTGAAAATTCAAGAATAACGACTTTACCATCAGGTTTCAAAACTCTTCTCATTTCTTGTAATCCTTTTTGAAGATTTTCAAAATTACGAACTCCAAAAGCAACAGTGATCGCATCAAAAGAGTTATCATCAAAAGGAAGGCTTTCAGAATCGCCAACTAAAAGCTTGATGATATTATCTACTTTTTTTCTTTTCATTTTCAGATTTCCAACACTTAACATCCCTTCTGAAATATCTACACCAACAATTTCTTTTGGCTTTAATTTCAAAAGTGCCAAAGCAAAGTCACCTGTACCTGTCGCAATATCAAGAATTTTATCTGGATTTATTTTTTTTAATTGCTTTACAGCTTTTCTTCTCCAAAATTTATCAATACCAAGTGATAAAAAATGATTTAAAAAATCATATCTACTCGATATGTTATTAAACATTGTTGCAACTTCCTCTTTTTTGCTTTGATTTTGAGCTCCATATGGTTTGACAACTTTTTTCATGTTAGATAAACATTTTATTAAGCGCTATATAAATCTCTTAATTCATTTACAAAATCATCAGAATCAATACTAACAACGCCTGGCTTTTCACAAACCATTCCTCCGGCAAGATTTGATATTTCTGCAGTTTGCTTCAAAGAGCAGTCCGAAATCATACACAAAGTTGCTGTTGCTATTACGGTATCCCCTGCTCCACTTACATCTGCAATATTTCGATAATGTGCTGCGACATAATGCTTATTTGACTTATCGTTTATAAAAACACCATGCTCAGACAATGTGACAAAAGAAATTTTGTTATGAAGTTTTTGTTGTAATTCTTTAATTGCTGATTCAAAATCTTCTTTTTGTTCGGGATAATTAAAATTTAAATTCAAACCTTCTTTTAATTCTTTAAGATTTGGTTTGAATAAATCTACATTTTTGTATTCAAAGAAATTATGCATTTTAGGATCGACAGAAATAAATATGTTTTTACTTCTAGCAATTGCAATAACTTTCGAAATAACGTCCTTACACAAAACTCCTTTGTTATAATCTTCCAAAATTATAGCATCTACTCCATTTTCAAATGCATTCTCAATGGATTGTAATAAAGTTTTCTTGTCCTCGGAATTAATTTCATTTTGTAGTTCATAATCAATTCGGATAAGTTGCTGATTATTACCAATAATTCTTGTTTTTACAGTGGTTTCTGTATTTTGTGAAAGCAACAAAGAGTCGGTATTCATCCCATATTTCGTTGCAAGTTCTTTAATAGTTTTTCCTTCAATATCATTACCAATTACCGATGAAAGATGTACCTGACACCCGAGAGCAATAAGGTTTTTAGCAACATTTGCTGCTCCACCTAATCTTCTTGCTTTTTTTTGAAGTTGAACTACAGGAACAGGTGCTTCTGGAGAAATTCTACTTACATCGCCAACAAGATAGGAATCCAACATGACATCTCCTAGAACCATTATTTTTTTTGATTTAAATTGTTCTAATAAATTGTTAACGTTCATTAGTTTAATTTTGATAACGCTTTACCTATTCTTGCTAAGGCATCTATTAATACTTCTTCAGACGCTGCATAAGAAATTCTTATACAATTTGGATCTCCAAAAGCATCTCCAGTTACCAATGCGACAAGTGCTTCAGAAAGAAGATATATACACAAATCCGAAGCATTATTTATAGTAGTTTTTCCATCTGTTTTCCCAAAAAAAGAAGAAACATCAGGAAATACATAAAATGCTCCTTCCGGTTCATTTATTTTAATTCCATCCATTTTTGAAAGCTCATTCAAGACCAAGTCTCTTCTTGACTTAAAGGATTGAATCATAGACTGCAATATTTCAGGATCTGCATCCATAGCAGCAATTGAAGCTCTTTGAGAAATGGAACATGTTCCTGATGTAAATTGTCCTTGCATTTTTGTACATGCATCGGCAATTTCTTTAGGTGCGCCAATGTATCCAAGTCTCCAACCTGTCATTGCCCATGCTTTGGAAACACCATTTACCGTAATAATCTGATTATAAACATTTGAAAATTGCGCAAGGCTTTGGTGTTTTCCTGAAAAATTAATGTGCTCATAAATTTCATCACAAATAACCATTAATGTTGGATTCTTTTCTATTACTTGAGCAAGGTTTAATAATTCTTTTTTAGAATAAACAGATCCAGTAGGATTACAAGGAGTTGAAAAAATCATCAATTTTGTTTTTTCACTAACCGCATTTTCCAACTGTTGCCCTGTAATTTTAAAATCATTTTCAATGTCAGAAGGAACGAAGACAGGAATGCCACCTGCTACCTTTACAATTTCAATATAAGAAACCCAGTAAGGACATGGTATTATCACTTCATCTCCCGGGTTTATTAGTGTTAGCACCACATTGGCAATCGATTGTTTTGCTCCTGTGGATACTACAATCTGATCTTTGGTATAATTTAAATTATTGTCTCTTAAAAACTTTCTAGATATGCTTTCTCTTAAATCATCGTATCCTGGAACAGCCATATATTTAGTATAATTTTGGTCCATTCCCTCTTTTGCAGCATCTTTAATAAATTCTGGAGTGTTAAAATCTGGTTCTCCCAAAGAAAGAGAAATAACATCCTTTCCCATTTCATTTAATTCACGACTCTTTCGAGACATCGCAATGGTTGCAGATTCCTCCATTGTTTTTATACGATCAGAAAGCTCAATCATTTATATAAATTTGATTTGGCAAAACTAATCAAAGTATACTGAACCCCATATAAATAAATCAAATTTATAGCCATTAATATTGTTAATTGTAGTAAATTAATAGTGATTTTAATTTTTAGAACGCCATTTTTATGAAATATTTGATTTCTTTCTCTTTGTTGGGTTTAATTTTATGCAACTCTTGCTCCACTAGTAATAAAGTAAATTTAAAGCAAGAACAGTATGCTATAAATAAAGATAAATATGGAACAACAACTAAAAACGGACAGATTAACACCGGACAAATTGTTTCACATAAACTTGTGACCAAAAATGGTAAAATTACCGAACACGAAGATTTGTATTTTAGTTTATCTGTTCAAGATTATTTTATAAAGTTTTGTGAAAGCGATGTTACATTAAAAGATATCAAACCCTTTATTAATGATGGTGATGACATATTAGATTTAATATCATCGATAAAATCTGTAACTCTTGAAATCGAAATTAAAGACGGAGAATGGGACAACTGTAATGAACCTGGCTATGTACAGAGTCGAACAGGTCCTTATGTGATAATAAAAAGGATTTTAAATTAATCTCTGTGAACACCAAATGTTAAACTCTATTTTTTTCTAAAGAAAACTTTGATAGGAACTCCATTAAAATCAAAATTTTCTCGCAATCTGTTTTCAATAAAACGCTTGTAAGAATCCTGAATATACTGAGGTAAATTACAAAATACCGCAAATGAAGGTGCATGTGTGGGTAGTTGCTGAATATATTTAATTCGAATATATTTTCCTTTAATCGCAGCTGGAGGGGTATGAGCAATAATTTCAAGCATCACTTCATTAAGCTTAGAAGTAGGAATCTTTTTTATTCTATTCTCATTCACTCTTATAGCTTCTTCAATTGATTTAAAAATCCGCTGTTTATTAGGAACAGAAGTAGCTAGTACAGGAACATCGTTGAAAGGAGCTAATTGCTCTTTTGCCATTTCAATTGCTTTTTTGAGGGTATTTTGGTCTTTACTAACCAAGTCCCATTTATTCAATAATACAACAACTCCTTTAGAGTTTTTTTGAATGATATAGTAAATATTCAAATCCTGTTTTTCAATTCCAATAGAGGCATCCACCATGAAAATACAGACATCACAACTTTCAATGGTTCTTATGGAACGTAAAACCGAATAATACTCAATATCTTCATGAACCTTCGCCTTTTTTCTAACTCCAGCTGTATCAATTAAAATAAAATCAAATCCATAAGCTTTGTATCGGGTGTTGATTGAATCTCTGGTTGTCCCTGAAATATCGGTAACAATATTTCTTTCTTCTCCAGTAAGGGCATTTACCAAACTAGATTTACCAACATTTGGTCTTCCAACAATGGCAATACGTGGCAAACCTTCTTCCTCTTGTTTAATATCTTCTTCTTTGCCAAAACCTTTGGTGATTTCATCAAGAAGCTCTCCAGTACCACTTCCATTTGTGGCAGAAACATCAAACACATCACCAAGACCAAAAGCATAAAACTCGGCACTCATTCCAACCCTTTCAGTATTGTCTACCTTATTTGCAACCAAATATATCGGCTTCTTCGCTTTTCTTAACTTTCTAGCAACAATTTCATCAAGATCTACAATTCCTGCCATTACATCCACCATAAAAACAATAGCATTGGCTTCTTCAATGGCTAAATCCACTTGTTTTCTAATTTCTCCTTCAAAAACATCTTCAGTGCCAACTGCATATCCACCAGTATCTATCACTGAAAAAACAACACCATTCCACTCCCCTTTTCCATACAATCGATCTCGAGTAACTCCACTGACTTCTTTCACAATTGCATTTCTTGATTCTGTAAGTCTATTGAACAAAGTTGATTTTCCAACATTTGGTCTTCCCACAATGGCAATTATATTTCCCATTTTTTTAATCGTTAGTTTTTGTAACCGAATTTTTTAAGTTTGGAATCATTACTTCTCCAATCTTTATTTACCTTCACATAGGTATCTAAAAAAACCTTTTTTCCAAGAAATTTTTCCATTTCTTTTCTAGCAGAAGTTCCAATTCTTTTTAGCATATGTCCTGCTCTACCAATAATAATCATTCGTTGTGAATCTCTTTCCACATGTATGATAGCTCTAATTTTAAAAATATCTTCTTCTTCCTTAAAAGATTCTACTTCCACCTCACAGCTATATGGAACTTCTTTTTTATAATATTCAAATATTTTTTCTCGAATAAGTTCTGAAATAAAAAACTTTAAAGGCCTGTCAGTTAAATCTTCTTTATCATAATATGGAGGATTCACAGGCAATTTCGATAAAATCAATTCCCAAACCGAATCGATATTAAACATATGTAAAGCCGAAATAGGAAAAACTTCTGCATTAGGAAGCTGCTCTTTCCAATAATTAATTCTTTCCAAAACACCCTTTTGATCCAATAAATCTATTTTATTTATCAAACAAAATACTGGAACTTTGCTGTTTTTAATTTTTTCTAGTGTTTCTATATGATTGGTCTCTTTTTCAAAAGGATCTGTAATAAACAATAATATATCAGCATCGATTAATGAAGTATTGACAAAACTCATCATCGCTTCGTGAAGTTTGTAAGAAGAGTTAACGACTCCAGGGGTGTCAGAAAATACTACCTGAAAATTTTCATCATTGACAATCCCAAGTATTCGATGTCTTGTAGTTTGAGCTTTAGAAGTAATAATCGATAATTTTTCTCCGACAAGCTGATTCATTAAAGTAGATTTCCCAACATTTGGAGAACCTATAATATTTACATATCCGGATTTATGATCTGACATAAGGGCGCAAAGGTAAGCAAAGGGATTTAAAAAAAAATATTAATAATATACTTTAGATTAGGCTGTTAAAACAACATAAACAACAACAAATCTAAAAACTTTAAAAAGTCTTATTTTTGTAAAAATTAAACTCAAAAATTTTGAAACTTCTTATTATTCTATTAACATTTTGTTTTGCGATTGGATCATGTAAAAAACGTGGTTGTACCGATCCCAACGCAATCAATTATAATGCAGATGCAACAAAAGACGATGGAAGTTGCGAATATGGGTCTAATTGTCTTTACACTACAATCAATACATCTTTCTCTCAATTAGACTTAAATCAAACAAATAAT
>Ga0163108_10002440_pt1 | contig 13474 bp, 5 predicted proteins | sample Fk1155metaG_FD_109644 | JGI IMG/M metagenome (GOLD analysis project Ga0163108, IMG submission 109644) | Marine microbial communities from the Central Pacific Ocean - Fk160115 155m metaG | ecosystem: Environmental > Aquatic > Marine > Oceanic > Photic zone | place: The Central Pacific Ocean...
CGAAGTCGCTCATATTCTTGACGTAGCGCCGGCTCCAGATACCGATGGCGGCTGAGCCCAGGAGGTAGAGGATCACGATGGCCCAGTCGAGGGTGGCGAACTGGCTCACAGGGATTCTCCTTTGGGGATGGGGGAGTTCAGAAAAAACCGGGCCCGTCTCCAGCAGGAGACGGGCCCGGTTTTTTCTGAACTCCCCCATCCCCCAAGGAGAATCCCTGTGAGCCAGTTCGCCACCCTCGACTGGGCCATCGTGATCCTCTACCTCCTGGGCTCAGCCGCCATCGGTATCTGGAGCCGGCGCTACGTCAAGAATATGAGCGACTTCGTGGTGGCTGGCCGGTCGCTGAAATCGCACCTCGGGATCGCCACCATGATCGGCACCGAGCTCGGGCTGGTGACGGTGATGTTCGCCGCCCAGAAGGGCTTCACCGGCGGCTTCGCGGCTTTTCACATTGCCCTCAGCGCCGGTGTCGTCTGCCTGGTGGTCGGCTGGAGCGGATTCATCGTCGTACCTCTTCGCAGGATGGGAGTCATGACCATCCCCGAGTTCTACGAGAGGCGCTTCGGACGCGGTGTGCGCATCCTCGGAGGTCTCATCCTGGCACTGTCGGGGATCCTCAACATGGGAATGTTCCTCAAGGCCGGCTCGATCTTCGTTGTCGAAGTTACCGGGCTCGAGGGAACCACCATCAAGTGGGTCATGACCGCCCTGCTTGGACTCGTGCTCTTCTACACGATTCTCGGCGGCATGTTCTCCATCGTGCTGACCGACTACGTGCAGTTCGTGGTGCTCTCCTTCGGCCTCATCGTCACCACCCTCTTCGCCATCCAGGAGCTTGGCTGGCAGAACATCGTCAATGGGGTGGAGAAGCTCAAGGGCGCCGGCGGCTTTGACCCGATCGCCAGCGAGGCATTCGGTCTGGACTACGTAATCTGGATGATCTTCCTCGGATTGGTATCCTGCGCGATCTGGCAGACCGCGGTGATGAGAGCCTGCTCGGCGCGCAGCGTCGAGGACGTCAAGCGGATCTACGCCTGGAGCTCGATCGGCTTCCTGGTCCGCTTCCTGGTGCCCAACTTTCTCGGCCTCTGCGCGCTGGTTTACTTCGCCGATCACGCGGAGCTCTTTCCCGAGGGCCTCGAAGGTGAAGGCGGCAGCGGCCTCCAGGCCATGCCCCGGTTCCTCGGCCACCTGCTGCCAAGCGGCCTGCTCGGACTGGTGGCGGCCGGAATGCTGGCGGCCTTCATGTCCACTCATGACAGCTACCTGCTGTGTTGGAGCTCTGTGCTCACCCAGGATGTCATCGCGCCGCTTGGGGGCGACCGCATGTCAAACCGCAGCCGCCTGAACCTGACACGCCTGCTGATCTTCGCCATCGGCATCTTCCTGCTCATCTGGAGCCTCTGGTACGAACTCCGCCAGGACCTCTGGGACTACATGGCCATCACGGGCGCCATCTACTTTACCGGCGCCTTCGCCCTGCTGGTGGCGGGTCTCTACTGGAAAAAAGCGAGCCGGGTCGGCGCCTACCTTGCCCTCGTGGTGGGACTTTCAGCTGTACTGGGCCTCAAGCCCATCCAGGAAATCGCCCAGAAAATCCTGGGTGTCGAGATCGAGTGGGATAGTGAAATCATAGGCATCTCAACCGTCGCGGCCAGCTCGTTGGTGATGGTCCTCGGCTCGCTGGCCTTCCCGGACCGTCGGGGGCCGGAGCCCGGCGATGAAACCGCCAGGAGGGAGGTGACGACATGATAGAATCCTGGGCAACCTTCTGGGGCTGGACCCTTGGCGCCAGCCTCGTGATCTTCGCGGTGATCTCTGTGGTCGTCACCATCGGCGGATTCCGCGACATCCGGGCCCTGCTGGCTAAAGCCTCCGACAACGAAGAAGACGGCCCCGAAGGTGACGAAGAATGAGCCGGCTCTTCACAACGGCCGCCGCCCTCGCCCTGCTGCTGGCTGTCCGCCCCGCCGAAGCAGAAACACTCGATGGCAAGCTTCACCATCTGCGCTCCGGCAAGACCCGTGAATGGAGCGCGTTCCCCGTCAGCGCCGAAGGTGACCGGCTCGAGCTGAGCTTCCAGGCGGCGAAGAATGCCGCCGCCGTGACGCTGGTGCTGCGCCAGCGTGACGTCAAGATGGCGTGGAGGGTGGAGCTCAACAGGAAACGCCTCGGCCAGTTGGCTCGCGATGAGAACGACCAGCTCATTCGATTTACGGTTCCGCCCGGAGCGCTCCAGGACGGCGCCAACCAGCTGCGGATCACCCCCTCGGCTCAACACGGCGATGACATGCTCGTTGGCGAGATCCGTCTCGAACCGCGCGCTCCAGCCGTCTTCCTCCACGAGGCCAGAGTCCATATCCGGGTGCTTGATTCCGACAGCGGCAAACCGCTGCCCTGCAGGTTGACCATAGCGGCCGACTCAGGCGCCCTGGCGCTCGTCGGCGCTGAATCGAACGAACGCCTGGCCGTACGCACGGGCGTGATCTACACAGCCGATGGCGAGGCGGGCTTCGGACTCGAAAGCGGCGAATACACCATCTGGGCAGGGCGGGGCTTCGAGTACGGAATCGACAAGACCATCATCAAGGTCAAGCCCGGCGACCGGGTGAGCCGCACCCTGAAGATCCGCCGCGAGGTGCCGACGCCCGGGCTGGTAAGCTGCGACACCCACATCCACACCGTGACCCACTCCGGCCACGGCGACTGCGATATGCCCGAGCGCATGATCACCATCGCCGGCGAGGGTCTCGAACTTCCCATCGCCACCGACCACAACAAACACATCGACTACGTGCCCACGGCGCGCAAGCTTGGCCTCCTGCGTTATTTCACACCGGTCATCGGTAACGAGGTCACCACCCGCCATGGTCACTTCAACGTCTTTCCGATCGCGGCGGGCGTCAAGCCCCCGGACCACACTCCGGAAGACTGGAAAACGATCTTCGAGAACATCCGCGGCGCCGGCGGGGGGAAGCCCCAGGTGGTGATCCTCAACCATCCACGCGATGTCCATGGCGGCTACCGGCCGCTGGGTCCCCTGCACCACAACGAAGCGGCCGGACAAAACATCGACGGGGAGCGACTCGAGGCCAACGCCATCGAGGTCATCAACTCCGCCGCGCTTCACTCCGACCCGCTGCGGATCTTTCGCGACTGGATGGCCATGCTGAACAGCGGCATGCGGCTCACCCCGATCGGCTCGAGCGACTCGCATGAGGTCTCAACCAAGATCGTCGGACAGGGGAGAACCTACATCTCCTGCGCTGACGGCAACCCGGGAAAGATTGACGTGGAGGGCGCCGTGAAGGCGCTGCTGGCTGGCAGGGTCTCGGTCTGCCTGGGACTGCTCGCCACCATTACCGTAGATGGCCAACACGGCCCCGGCGACCTGGCCCCGGCAAACGATGAGCTCCGTGTAGAGCTCGAGGTTCTTGGTCCCTCGTGGTCCCGGCCAGGTAAGGTCCGGCTCTTCAGCAACGGGCTGGTGATTCGCGAGGCGGACATCCCCGTGGCCGCTGCCCGGCGCCCGGGCAGCAAATGGAAGAAAACCTGGGTCATACCCAGGCCGCTCCACGACGTCCACCTTGTCGCCGCCGTCACCGGAAAGAGTGACGCCTTTCCCTTTCATCCGATCGCTAAGACCTACCAGCCTGTTACGCCGGATTGGCGGCCGTATATTTTCGGCTCCACCGGCGCCGTCTGGATCGACGGCGATGGCGATGGCAAGCCGACCAGCGCGCGACGCCATGCGGCGCGGATCGCCGACAGCGTCGAAGACTCTCTCTCCGCTGTTGTCGACAAGCTCGCCGTCTGCGACGAGGCGGTCTCCACCCAGGCGGCCGCCGAGCTGGAGGCCCGGGGGGTCGACATCGACAGTGACAAGGCCCGCCGCCGCATAGCAGGCGGCTCCAGAGCCGCCAGGCGGGGCTTCAAGGCCTACCTGGACGCGAAGGCCAACTCGAAAGCCGCCGTCGAAGCCGCCTCGCGGAAATAAACGCTCCCCTCAAGGGGCGCAGGCGTCCTCGCAGCCCGGAATCGGTACGCATTCGGTACCCAGCACCGGCGGCGCGCCTCCCTGGTAGAGGAAGTTGAGCACGTAGATCGCGTCCGCCATGTGGATCGTTCCACCGCCATCGCTGTCGAGAAGCGCGCGGTTGCCGTCATCTGCTGCCGAACCATCCCCGCAGGGCAGCTCAGCCGGGGCGCCCTGGAAGAGATAGGTCAGGACCGAGACCGCATCGGAGAGATTCAGCTGGCCATCCTGGTTGACGTCGCCGGGCATCTGCAATCCTCCGCCGGGCTCGACCTCTCCATCGTCCGCGGCGCCCGGCGTCCCCAGGCGTCTCGAGCTCGCTCTCCAGCTCGCCTCTTCACCCCAGCCCTCCAGCGGCAGGCTCGTATCACGGATCACCAGTGAGTAGCCTTCGCCATCGGTCTGCGGGTGCCAGGTGTCGCTGTAGGAAAAGTTGTGGATCGGAACCTCCAGCTCGCCGAGGAATTCAATCGTCTCGGTTCTGTCGCTGAAGCTGCCGGAGAAGTCTCCCAGGACCGTGATCCCCTCGGTGCCGTAGCGCGCGGTGAAGGCCTCGAGATCTCCGACGAGAACGCCATACTCGCCCGCGCCGAGCACCTGGCCCTCCTCGAACTCGAAGCGTACCCCGCGGCTGAATCTCATGCCCGCCAGGTCGAGAGGTTCCGTCCCGATATTCTGAAACTCGATGAATTCCATATTCGTGGCGCTGAAATTGTCTTCCGGGTCTTCCGCGAGGGTCGGATCGGGCGGGTGATACATCAGCTCGGTGATGCGCAGGGTCGGGATGCCGGTAACGAAAACCGCGCTGCGGGGCAGACTCCAGAACTCCGGCCCGCTCCGAACCCGGGCGGTTACCTGGGTATTCTCGGACAAGACGATCGGGGCCTCGTAGAGAAGGGCCGCCTCCCCCAGCACCGCCCGCGGCCCCTTCGGGTCGCTGCCATCGAGCGTGTAGTAGATCTGCCCTTCATCCCCCGAGGTGATCGACAACTCGAAACCCGGGTCGATGAAGCCTCCGTTGGAGCTGAACTCGGGTCTTGTCGGCAGGCCGATCAGCTGCCCATCCATCCAGGCAACCCGGTTCTCAAGCCAGTTGCTCATCCAGCTGATCTCGTCCTCCCAGGTCGGGGCGATGTAGAAGTTCGGCCAGACATAGCTGCCAAGAATGTTCCATCTCTGGAAATTGCGCTCCTGCGACTCGCGCAGCTTCCCGGCCCACTGGTCGACCGTCCCGAGGAGGTAGTCGAGGCTGAACAGCTCGCCCCTGAGCTGGCGCCAGCGCTCACTGTACATGGCCCGGAAGCCCCGGGTGTCCTGGAAGAGCCTGGCATACCAGGGATAATCACCGGCACCCAGCTGCGGATAGTACCAGCCAACCGGGTTGCCCCCATTGAGATAGTTGGCGTTGCCGAGGGAGAGATTGTAATCCCAGATGGGACCCATCCTGAGCTTGCCGCCGCGCGGCTTGTACATGAAGGTGCTCAATCGGTAGCCGTCGATGTTCTTGGCTATCTCAACCATGATGTGATGGTCGATAAAAGACATCACGTCGATGTGGGCGGCGTACCCGGCCTCAGGATCAGTAAAGTTGGCCCCGTAAAGAGCGGCCTCAAAGGCGTTGAGATAATTGCGGATGTAGGTGCGCTGCGCCGGGCGGATGAGCCTCTCCTTGGGATAGAAATAGGCCAGCCTCTGCCCTCGGCTGGTGGTCAGGCCTGTATCACCGGGGTCGAGACGATCCTTCTTGAGAATATAGCCGCCGGTAACCTCGGGAGCGCTCTCGTCACCCGGCAGGAGCCTCTCGATGTCAACCCGGTCACCATCTCTCTTGATCTTCTCCATGAAGACATACACGCCCATGTACTCCGCCGGCGAAGAGCCGATGCGGGTGTTGCGGCGGGTGTTCATATAGACCTCGACAAACTTGGTCCGCACCGCGTATTGCCCGATGTGGTTGCTCCACTGATAGCAGAGAACGTTTCGCATGAGCGATTTGTCGGAATAGGGCGCGTGGAGAATCCAGTCGGATTCCGAGGGCATCCCCAGGACCGAGACATCCAGATCTTCGTTCGCTTCATCCCAGGTCTCGAAGGCGTACTGCTTCTTGGGGAAGCCCGTCGAGCTCGAGCCCCTCACCTTCATGCCCGCCCTGCCGACATAGTCCGGCTCTCCGGTAATGCTCGCTCGGCCATCCTCACCGACATCGATGAACTGGCAGAAAACCTGGGTATAGCTGCCCTCCCCGATTCCCCGGCCGAAGGTGTCGATCAGGACGATCGGCAGGTTCGAGGTGAAGGCCTGCACCGAGTCCGAGAGCATCAGGTAGCTCCTGGAGACCGACTCCCCGGGAAGTGAACCCTCGACCCAGACCCTGGCGGTGAGCGTGGCCGCGGCTGTGACCGCGACGGGGCCGGCATAGACTTCAGAGCCCGCATCGGGAATCGTCCCATCAAGGGTATAGCGGATCACGACCCCCTCGCCCTCGGCGGCCAGCTCAACCATCAGGTTGCCGCCATACGCGCCGGAGTCATGAGAGAAGGTCGGGTCCGGGCTGACCGAATCCACCCCCTGGCGATTCGGACCGCCCGGGGTCGGCTCGACGAAATACTGGCGCACCTCGGCGTTCACCGGGCCGAGATCGATCAATTCCAGGGTCGGGTTGACCAGGAAATCATTGCTCGTGGTGGAAACGTTGAGACCCTGGATCGCGAGCACATTAACACCATCGCGCAGCAGCGCGGTGTGTTCGGAGAGATCAAACTCCTCAAACTCCAGGGCCCGGGTGTCCGGATTGCTGGTGTCGGCCTCGGAATCCCAGGCCAGCTCGGCGGGCGGCGGGCCGTTGGCATCGACAATCCTCTCTCCATTGAGAAAGAGAACGAAACCATCATCGTATTGCATGCCGAGCACCATGGAGTCGATCGCCGAGCTGTCAGTGACATTGAAGGTCGAACGAATGTAGATCGAGCCGTTCACGCGATACATGGCCTCCTCGACATCGGTCCCTATCATCGGGGCAAAGCTCCTGGCGGAGTTGGGGGACCGTTCGAGACCGACGCCGAAGGTGCCTTCGCGCCAGGAAGAGTCATCAAATCCCGGAGCGACCCAGTCGAGACCGGTGGCCGCATCCGCGGGGACATGGACCCGCACAGCGGTTTCCGAATCGACAACCCGGGTAAATTCCGAGTCTGTCGCCAGCCCCCAGGAAACATCGGACACCTGCCGCGGATATTGAGGCGCGAAAGCCGCGACAACATTCGACCCATCGGGCGTGATCAGCGCCAGCAGCTCTCCCTGTCTCTCAAGCTTGAAGTTGGTATGAAGCGGCGAGTTCGGCAGCCGGCGATCCTTGTCTGAGGCGAAAACCAGGAGATAGCGCCGGGGGCCGAGGGTCACCTCGGGAAACTCCCACTTCGTAAGATCCTCGAGATCGTCGGTCAGCTTGTAGCCGGAAAGATTAATCGCCGTGTCGCTGTTGTTGTAGAGCTCGATCCAATCGCTGTACTCGCCATCCTCATCCTGTAGACCAGAACGGTTCAGCGAAAGAATCTCGGTAATCACCAGTCCTTCCTGCCCGTAGGCGGGAACAGAGGCCAGCAGAACCAGCCCTGCCAGCAAACAGCATCGGCCTAGATGTCGCATTTTCTCGTCTTCTCCGCTCAGCATGACAACCCAGTAATAAGCTGAATCTACGGCTTGCCGGCAACAGGCAGGCTGCGCCTGACCGGTTCGGCTCGGTAACTCTCAGACCCCCTCAACCCGACTCAATAATATCCTTCAGGACCGGCGGCTCAAAGTCCCAATTCTTTCCCCCATAAAAGGTTGAAGCCCTTCCGCTGCAACTGAAGCAGGGCCTTTCTGACAACAATCTTGTCATTATGATAGAATCCGCCCCTGTGCAGATCTCAGGTGCTGTATTCACCCCGGAAAATTGATGAAGCTGCTTGGTAAGGACCGTCGCTACCGGATTCTTGAGACCCTTGGTAAGGGCGGCAGCGGAGCCGTCTACAGGGCCTTTGATTCAGTAGAGAAGAGAGAGGTCGCGATCAAGGTGCTGAGCGCGAAGCTCTCCGCCTCGCAATCATCCCTGGCCAGCGAGGAATTCCGCCTCCTTGCCTCCCACACACACGCCAACCTGGTCCAGGTCTACGACTACGGCACCACGACCGATGGCCTGCGTTACTTCACCATGGAGCTGCTTGAAGGTGAGGATCTCCTCGGCTACCTGGGCCGCACCCTGCCCGCACCAGCTGAACGAGCGGCGGCTCCGCACCTGGCCGACCTGCTCGACCAGGTGCTCGCGGCCCTCGATTACATCCACTCCAGGGGCCTTGTACACCAGGATCTGAAACCGCAGAACATCCTGGTCTCGGAGCAGGAGGGAGCGGCCCGGGTGAAGCTGATTGATTTCGGGCTTGCCAGGGCGGCTGGAACTGAGAGCCAGGAGCTCTCGGGGACGATCGAATACCTGGCTCCGGAGCTCATCAAGGGAGAGCCCCCCACCGCCCGAAGCGACCTCTACTCACTCGGCATCCTTCTCCATGAAATCTTCCTGGGCCAGCCCCCCTTCCACGGCAGAAAGATGGAGGAGCTCATCAAGGGGCATCTCGAGGGCGGCGGCGTGGACCCCGGCTCTCTTCCGCGAGAATACCGCGAGCTGACCATGCGGCTCCTGGAAAAAGACCCCGCGGATCGGCCGCGTGCGGCGGAAGAGGTTCGCCGGGAGCTGCCTGGCGCGCGCGAACGAACGCCGCATTCCCTGCCAGCCTTCTCGCCGGTTTTCGTCGGCCGCGAGGCGACCCTCTCAAAGCTTCTCGCGCGCATCGCCGCTGAACCGGACGGCGGCCCCGGCGGTGCGCTGCTTCTCGGACCCACCGGGATGGGAAAATCCCGGCTGCTGCGCGAGCTCCAGGTTCGAACGCAGGTGAGCGAAATCCCGATCTACCTGGAAGCCTGCAGAGAGGAAGATCATCCCGGAGCGCTCCTCCAGCGTCTGCTCGGGCGCATCGCGGCCGAAAACGATGGCGAACACGGGCTCGTTGCAAGACTTGATGAATGCCTTGATAGCCTGCTCCAGGATGACTCCGCGGGCGCCTCCATCGAGAGCTTCCACTTCAAGGTAACCAACCTCCTGGTGGAGCTCGCCGGGGGCGAAGCCTGCGCCATCGCCATCGATGACCTCCAATGGGCCGACAGCCTGAGCCTGAACACCCTTGCCCACCTCGCGCGCCGCGCAGCGGGAGCGGGGACGCCTCCAGGGCTCTTTCTTGCCTGCAGGCTCGATGGGGAAGAGGACCTTGGCTTTACCCGCAACCTCGAGGAGCTCTTCAATATTCCCGAGTCCCTCGAACGAATCACCCTCGAGGGCCTGGAGCCCGGTGACCTGTCCACCTACATGGAGAGGCTGCTGGGCCACGCGGAGGGACTCCCAGAGGGGCTGCGGGAGCCGCTGCAGAGGGACACAGGCGGCAATCCTTTCTATATCGAAGAATACCTCCGATTGCTCGGGGACCTCGGCGCCTTCGAACGCAAGGGCTCTACCTGGACCCTCAAGGCGGATGTCTCCATCCCCATACCCGGCTCGCTCGAAGACGCCGCGCGCAGGCGCCTGGAAAACGTCGGTGGGCGGCGGCGCGCCGTCCTCGAGGCCGCCGCTGTCCTGTCCAGACCCTTCAGCATCGAAGAGCTGCGCGGACTGCTGGCGCTCATCGATGGGGAGGAGCCATCCCCCAAGGGCAAGCTGCGCGAAGCCCTCGATGGCGTTGTCCTTGACCAGCTCCTCAGGCGCGAGGGAAGCCTCTACTCCTTCGCGCACGCGGCGCTCGAACAGGCCGCCTATGCGGGCCTTGAAGAGAAGGCCCGCCGGAGCCTGCATGGGCAGGCCGCCGCCTGGCTGCTGCAGGAGAGCGGCCCGGAAAAGGAGCCGCCGCTTGAAGAGCTCGCGCGCCACCTCTTCTTCTCCGACCATCCGGAGCGCGCAAGGGAGAGCCTTGAGCGCGCGGGTCGACAGGCCCTTCGCCAGGGCGGCCTCCGCGAAGCCTCCACCTGTCTCGGCCGGGCCATCCAGGTCAGCAGGGAGCCCGAAGATCTCTTCTCCTCCTGCCTGCTGCGCGAGGAGGTCTGGGGCAGGCTTGGCCGCAAAGAAGAACAGCTCGAGGACATCGGACGGCTGCGCGAGCTGGCCGATGAGCTTGGCGACGAAACCAACCGAGGCGAGGTCACCCTGCGAGAGGCTCTCTATCTCGACTCCGTGGGGAAGAAGCGGGAGGGGCTTGCGAAGCTCGATGAGATGCTCGAAACGGGAACCGCCGAGGGTTCTCTCCGAGCACGGCTCCTGAATCGCCGGGGAATGTTTCTCCTGTTTCTCTCGGAATTCGCCGAGGCGGAGAGCTCGCTGCGCGCGGCCCTCCAGGTCGCCGGGGAGCTCGAAGACCAGGAGCTGCGGGCGGAATGTCTCCAACTGCTGGGCTCCGGACACTACCTCCAGGGCATCTACGATGAGGCTCTCGCGGAAATGGATGGAGCGCTGGCGATCAGGCGGGAGCTTGGAGACAACCAGAGAGCGGGCGCCCTGGAATCGAATATAGGGCTCATACGCCTCGACCGCGGCGAACTGGAAGTGGCCGAGGAACACTTCAAGGGCTCGCTGAAGACCTTTCGCCGGATCGGCCTGCGCAGCGCCGAGGCCGGCAACCTCGTGAACCTGGGGCTGGTATATACCGAGATGGGGCGGCTGGAGCGCGCCCTCGACTTCATCAGCGAGGCCCTGCAGATCCGGCGAGAGCTCGCCCATCGCCAGGGCATCGGCACCGACCTGGGCAATCTCGGGGCGGTGTGGATGCGCATAGGAAAATACGAAAAGGCCATACCGCTGCTGAAGCAGGCCATCGAGATCGCCGAGGAGGTCGAAAATCTCCCCTCGCTGGCGATCAACGAGAGCCGCCTGGCGACCATCCTCATCCACAAGGGGGAGGGCGAGGCGGCGGCCCGGGGACTCGAGCGAGCCAGGGCAGCGGCGGCGGATGGCGGCGGCAGCCGCCAGCGTCTTGAGATCCTCCTGGCTGGCGCGCGCCTCCAGCTCCACCAGGGGGCGCCGGGCGAGGCTGTCGGCGAGTTGGACCGGGCGCTCGAGGTGGCCTCCAAGGCGGGAGCCGGCAATTCGGTGATCGAGTGCCTGGGCCTGCGCGCCGAGGCTCTCATCGACAGCAACTCCCTGGAGGAGGCCGACAAGGTCTCCCTCGAAGCTGTCCGCCTGCTTGAAGAACACCCCGGCTGGCTCGATTGCTCCCAGGAGGTCTGGTTTACCCGTCACCGGGCGCTCACCGCTCTCCATTCAAGCGGACTGAAGTCCGGCGACCCGGACGCCGCCCTCAGAAGGGCCTACATCCTCCTGCGGGAAAAGGCCGACGCCTTTGAAGACCCGGACCTGCGAAGCGCCTTTATCGAGAGCCTGCCCCGCCACCGGGAGATCGACCGCGCCCATGCGGAACTCCTGACGAGAAGGCGGGAAGAGGCCGGAACCCGGGAGCGCTCCTTCTACGAGATCGCCAAGAGCCTGCACTCGATCGTCGATCTCGACCCGCTGCTAGACCACCTCCTTGAGCTGGCGATCGAGACCACCCGGGCAGGGAAGGGTCTCATCCTCCTGCGCGACCGGGAGCAGTCCCTGACAATCAGGGCGGTCCGCGGAATGCAGCGGGAATCGGTAACTGACGCCACGGAAATCTGCCAGAGCGTAATCGAGGACGTAACCGTAGGCGGGGCGCCGGTGCTGGCCGTCGATGCGAGCTCTGACGAGCGCTTCCGGCAACGCGAAAGCATCATCTCTTTTAAGATCCAGACGCTGATGTGCGTCCCCCTCAGCGTCCGCAACGAGGTCCTCGGGGCCGTCTACGTTGATGGCCGGGGCACCGACAGCTTCTCCACCGAAGATCTCGACTTCCTGGTTTCTTTCGCCCAGTTGGCGGCCATAGCCATCGATAACGCCAACCTGATGAAGAGCCTCAAGCAGGAGAACCTCTACCTGCGTAAGGAGGTTGAGACCCGCTACCAGTTCCAGAACCTGGTCTGCAACTCCGAGGTGATGCAGCAGCTCGCCCATCTCCTGGAGAAGGTCTCCCGCTCCGATGTCAGCATCCTGGTTACAGGCGAAACCGGAACCGGCAAGAGCATGGTCGCCCGGGCGGTCCATTACGCCAGCCAGCGCAGCTCGAAGCCTTTCGTCACGGTCGATTGCGGAGCCCTGCCGGAAAACCTCCTGGAGAGCGAACTGTTCGGCCATCTCAAGGGCGCCTTCTCGGGCGCCGTCCACGACCGCACCGGGCTCATTGAAGAGGCCGATGGCGGGACCCTCTTCCTCGACGAAGTGACCAACACCTCGCTCGAGCTGCAGGCCAAGCTGCTGCGGGTGCTGCAGGAGGGCGAGATTCGCAAGGTCGGCGAAAACAAGCCGCGGAAGGTCGATGTGCGGATCCTGGCGGCGACCAACACCCCGATCCGGGAAGCCGTCGAGGAGGGAATTTTTCGCGAAGATCTCTTCTACCGCCTGAACGTCGTACCCGTAGAGATGCCCGCGCTGCGCGAACGCAGAGAGGACATCTCGGCGCTCACCATGATCTTTCTCGAACTCGCCTGCGAGCGCTCCGGACGAAAAATGACCGGCTTTACCGAGGAGGCCATGAGCCTGCTGGAGGCCGCCCCCTGGCGAGGCAATGTCCGTGAGCTCGAGAATTCGATCGAGAAGCTGGTGATCCTGGCCGAGGCGGAGCGCATCGATGGAGATACGCTGCGCGCGATCCTGCCGGGACTCTCAGGCGCGGAGAGCCCCGCGAGGCTTCCAGCGGCGGCGGCCCCAGCCGCCGCATCGCCGGAAGCGGAGCTGGCCAGGTTGGAAGATTTCGATCGACACTGGCAGGAGGCTGAGCGACTCTACCTGCTCGCCCTGGTTGAGAAGGCGGCGTGGAACCTCTCAGCGGCCGGGCGAATCGCAGGGGTCCGTAACCGCAACACCCTCATCTCCCGGCTCAAGAAACACGGCATTCGAAGACCCGGCAAAGACAAATGACCCGACAGGAAGACGAAGACATCCTCCGGCAGCAGCGCGGCATCATGGAGGAGCTTGGGATGACCGCGTCCCGCAGACACATCTTTCTCTGCTGTGACCAGACCAAACCCAAATGCTGCGGACGCGAGGAATCGATGGAGGCGTGGGACCATCTCAAGCGGCGGCTGAAGGAGCTGGGACTCTCCGAGCAAGGCGGAATCCAGCGAACCAAGGCGAACTGCCTGCGGGTCTGCTACGAAGGACCGATCGCGGTCGTCTACCCCGAAGGAGCCTGGTATTCGCGCTGCGGACCGGAAAACCTCGACCGGATCATCGAGGAGCACCTGCTGGGCGGGAAGGTGGTTGAAGAGCTCCTGATCGGGATCCACCCCCC
>Ga0163108_10002441_pt1 | contig 13472 bp, 25 predicted proteins | sample Fk1155metaG_FD_109644 | JGI IMG/M metagenome (GOLD analysis project Ga0163108, IMG submission 109644) | Marine microbial communities from the Central Pacific Ocean - Fk160115 155m metaG | ecosystem: Environmental > Aquatic > Marine > Oceanic > Photic zone | place: The Central Pacific Ocean...
ACATTTGAGATCTAATTTTATATTATTTGCTAGCAGCTTTTGGAAGTGTTTCTTTATCTTTTTTTGCAGATTCGACTTTTTTAGGCTTGTCAATTTTTCTTGCATTAACATCTCTGTCTACTAATTCAATAACTGCCATTGGAGCATCATCGCCAGTTCTAAAACCAGCCTTTAGTACTCTTGAATAGCCGCCTTTTCTATTTGCATATCTTTTTGAAAAGGTTTCAAAAACTTTTTTTACAGATGTTTTATCTTGCAACTTAGAAAAGAGACTCTTTTTGTTACTTAAATCTGATTTCTTTCCCAAAGTAATAACTTTATCAATTTTTGGTTTTAATTCCTTTGCTTTCGGAAGGGTTGTAATAATCTGCTCATACTTTATTAAAGAGTTAAGCATATTTTGAAATAAAGCCTTCCTGTGTTCGCTGGTTCTGTTTAATTTTCTATAACCAATTTTATGTCTCATATTAATATGTATTTTCCTCCAATTTTTTGGACAATTCTGCAATGTTATCTGGTGGCCAGTTTGGAATTTCCATTCCAAGATATAAAGACATTGAGCTAAGCACTTCTTTAATTTCATTCAAGGATTTTCTTCCAAAATTTGGTGTTCTAAGCATCTCTGGTTCTGTTTTTTGAACAAGGTCCCCTATGTAAATTATGTTATCATTTTTTAAACAATTCATTGATCTAACCGAAAGTTCCAGTTCTTCTACTTTTTTAAGAAGGTTTTTGTTAAATTCAGGCTCAACCGGAGCTTTTTGTTTTGGAACTTCTTTTGGGTCTTCAAAATTAACAAACATTGAAAGCTGATCTTGAAAAATTCTTGCGGCAAAAGCAACTGAGTCTTCTGCTGGAACCGTTCCGTTGGTTTCAACTTCCATCAATAATTTATCATAATCAAGAGCGGCTCCTTCTCTTGTTGTGTCAATTTTATAAGAAACTCTTTTAACTGGACTAAAAAGAGAGTCAATTGCGATCATTCCAAGTGGTGTATCTTCAGATTTATTTTTTTGAGCTAAGACATAACCTCTGCCTGTGTTAACAATTAATTCCATATGAAATTTAGTATTTTCATCTAAGTTACATATTGTTTGTTCTGGATTTATTATTTGAACGTCAGAAACTAAAGTTATATCTTTAGCTTTTACCTCTTTCGGTCCCTTAGCATCAAGAATTAATTTTTTTGGTCCTTCCGATCCCAACTTAATTGCTAAATTTTTTACATTCAAAACTATATCTGTAACATCTTCTCTTACACCTTTTATAGATGAAAATTCATGTAAGACTCCATCGATTTGTATAGCTGTAACAGCTGCGCCCTGAATCGAAGATAATAATATTCTTCTTAAAGAGTTTCCCAATGTTTGAGCAAAACCTTTTTCTAAAGGTTCTGCAACAACCTTTGCTATTGATTTATCATCATTACTTGTAATTTGAAGTTTTGATGGCTTCGTAAGTGCTTTCCAATTTTTATCAAAAATACCAGCTGTTTCCATTTTTATACTCTCCTTTTTTTAGGTGGCCGAGCTCCATTGTGTGGCATTGGAGTCGTATCTTTTATTGAAACTATTTTAAAACCACGAGATTGTAACGCTCTTAAAGCTGTTTCCCTGCCTGAGCCTGGTCCTTTTACTTGAACAGACAAGGTTCTTAAACCCTGTTCGTAAGCTTTCCCACCAGCATCATCTGCTGCTACCTGCGCAGCGTAAGGTGTGGATTTTCTTGAGCCTTTAAATCCCTTAGAACCTGCTGAGCACCATGCAACAACATTTCCGTTCTCATCTGCGATAGATATAATGGTATTGTTAAATGTTGATTTAACAAAAGCAATACCTGAAGTAATATTTCTTTTTACTTTATCTTTTTTTACTTTTGGTTTGACAATTTTTTCTTCTTTTTTCTCTTCTTTATTTTTTTCTGGCTTTTTATTCATTTGTTTTTTTATATTATTTTTTAAGAGGTGTTAATTTTTTACCAGCGATAGCAATTGCCTTTCCTTTTCTCGTGCGTGCATTGCAGTGAGTTCTTTGGCCTCTTACAGGTAATTTCTTTTTATGCCTTGAACCCCTATATGTTGCTAGATCAACCAACCTTTTAATGTTCATTGAAATTTCTCTTCTTAAATCTCCTTCGACTTTATAATTTTGATCAATGTATTCTCTGATTTTTAAAACCTCATCTTCTGATAAACTGTTAACTTTTTTGTTAAAAGGTATATTCAATTTTTTACAGATAACCTTGGAATTAAAATCCCCTATTCCATGTATGTATGTCAATGCTATGTGGACAACTTTGTCTTGTGGTATGTTAACACCTGCTATTCGAGCCATATTATAAGATTATTTAAATTAGGTATTTATATGTTCATATCTTTTAAAGTCAACCCTGAATTCCATTAAAGTCAACCCTGAATTCCATCGATATATTCAGTAATTTCAGCATAAATTTCGCCTATTTTCTTTTCTCCCTCTGTTTCTTTTAGCAAACCCATTTTTTCATAAAATTTTAAAACTGGCTCGGTAGACTCCTGGTAAGTATTAAATCTTTTTTTTGCTACTTCAGCACTATCATCTTCTCTTTTTTTCAAAGTTTTAACGTTGCAGCACTCTAAATCTTTAGGGGGAGGGTTAAAAAATTCATTATAAGTTTTTCCACATTTTACGCAAACCAATCTTCCGGTAATCCTTTTTACTATACTGTCCAAACTTACTTTCAAGCTTATAACTAAATTAATTTTTTGACTATTTTTTTTTAATACTTCTTCTAAATTTTTAGCCTGGTCTAAATTTCTTGGGTAGCCATCAAATATTATATTGTTTTGATATTGTTTATCCGATACTATTTTCTCTACAAGAGTGTTGGTGATATTGTCTGATACTAATTTTCCGGAATTAACAATTTTCTCAATCTTTTTACCAAGTTCTGATTGCCTCTTAATTTCTGCTCTTAATAAATCACCCGTTGACAACTTGAACATCTTGTAATCTTTTACTATTCTCTCGGACTGCGTACCTTTTCCTGCTCCTGGTGGACCAAACATAACTATATTCATAAATATTATTTGCTAAATTTTGCTTTCTTTATTAGCGACTCGTATTGAGCACTCATCAATCTAGTTTGAACCTGCGAAACCGTATCCATAGCAACAACAACAACGATTAAGACAGAGGTTCCTCCCAAATAAAAAGGTATGGGGTACTTTGCTATTAAAAATTCTGGCATTAAACAAACTAAAGTTAGATAGCAAGCGCCGATAGTTGTTAGTCTTGTTAAAATTTTTTCAATAAACTCTGCGGTTTTTTCTCCTGGTCTAATACCTGGCACATAGCCACCGTATTTTCTTAAATTTTCTGCAGTCTCTTTTGGACTGAAAACTATTGAGGTATAAAAAAAAGAAAAGAATACAATTCCAAAAGCATAGAGTGACATATACAGGGGTTTTCCTTGTGAAAATAAGGAAGAAATATTTAAAAACAGCTCAGACTCTGATAGCCCAAAATTTGAAAAAGTTATAGGAAGTAATAGTAGAGCTGAAGCAAATATAGCGGGTATTACGCCGGCTGTGTTTATTTTTAAAGGCAAATATGAAGACTCTCCTCCATAAATTTTATTTCCCATTTGCCTCTTGGGATAATTAATTAAAATTTTTCTCATTGCCCTTTCTATAAAAACTATAAACATAACGGTTGCAATAATTAAAATAAAAATTCCTATGATCATAGCTGGTGATAAAGCTCCGGTTCGTCCTAATTCAAAAGTTGAAGCCAGTGCTCTTGGAATCTCTGCAACTATTCCAGAAAATATTATTAAAGAAATACCATTACCGATACCTCTTGATGTAATCTGTTCACCTAACCACATTAAAAAAGCTGTTCCCGCAACCAATGAAATGGTTGTCATTATTTTAAAATAAATTCCAGGGGATATGACCAAATTTCCAGCATTTTCTAAACCGACCGACACGCCATAACCTTGAAGGGCAGCAATTAAAATAGTTCCGTATCTAGTAATTTGAGTAATTTTTTTTCTTCCAAGTTCGCCTTGTTCTTTAAGATTTTTAAAATAATCGGATACGCCAGTTAGAAGTTGGACTATGATAGATGAAGAAATATAAGGCATTATACCTAAAGCAAGAATAGCCATTCTACTAACTGCTCCACCGGAAAAGACATTAAACATACCTAAGAGTCCTTTTTGTGTTGATGCCATCGTCTCTTTCAAAGCGTATGGATCTATGCCTGCGAGCGGAACAAATGTTCCGAGTCTATAGATGCAAAGAATGAAGATTGTAAAAAGTATTCTATTTCTTAAGTCATTTGACTTTTGTGTAATATTTTGAGAATTGTCTACGTCGGCCATAAAATAAAATTATTTTTCTTTTTTTTTATGTAAAATGTTTACAGAACCTCCTGCTTTCTCGATTTTAGATTTAGCAGATTTTGATACAAAGTTTGTGCTTATTTTTAACTTTTCTTTTATTTCTCCCTTGCCAAGTATTTTTAAAATACTTAAATTTCTCTTTATAATTTTTTTATCTTTTAAATATTTAATATTTAACTCTTCGCTGCCTTTAATTCTTTTTGATTTAATAAAATTTTGCAAATCAGATAGATTTATAATTGCTACACCTTTTTTATTAAATGTTTTAAAACCTCTTTTTGGCAATCTTCTATACAGGGGCATTTGGCCCCCTTCAAAACTTTTAATTGCTACACCTGATCTAGATTTTTGACCTTTTACACCACGTCCAGAAGTTTTACCTTTGCCTGATCCTATTCCTCTTCCAACTCTCATTTTAGAAAAATTTGTTTTTTTAAGACTATTTAATTTCATTTTGATTCTCTTCTTTTAATTATTTCTGAAATTCCTTTTCCTCTGATGGCAGAGATATATTTTGGTGAGCTTTGGTTTTTTAATCCATCCAAAAGAGCTTTTAAAACATTATGTGGATTTGCAGAGCCAAGGGATTTTGCGACCACGTCTTGAATTCCTAAAGCTTCACAAACTGATCTAACGGCACCTCCGGCTATTATACCAGTCCCAGTTGGTGCAGATCTCATCAAAATTTTTCCAGACCCACTTTTTGAATAAATATCGTGATGTAAGGTTCTTCCATCTTTTAAGGGTATTCTAACCATATTTTTTTTAGCCATTTCTGTAGCCTTTTTTATAGCATCAGGAACTTGTTTTGATTTACCTTTGCCAACACCTATTGAACCTTTTTGGTCACCAACAACAACTAAGGCTGCAAAACCAAAACGTCTTCCCCCTTTAACCACTTTGGTAATTCTATTGATTGCAACAAGTTTTTCTATAAGTCCGCTATCTTTCATTAAAAATTCAACCCATTCTTTCTTAAAGCCTCAGCTAAAGATTTGATTCTTCCGTGATATTTGAAAGCACCTCTGTCAAAATAAACTTTGGTTATTTTTTTTTCTACAGCTCTTTTGGCTAATGTCTCGCCTATAATTTTAGACATTTCCATTTTTTTTACTTTGTTTCCTTTAATCTTTTTTTCATTAGATGATGCTGAAACAACTGTTTTACTTACTTTGTCATCTATTATCTGTGCCGATATATTTTTCAATGATTTGGATACTGTTATCCTATATCTATCTGTACTAACTTTTTTCAGCTTTTTCCTATTTCTTAAAGATCGTTTTTTACCTAAATCTATTTTCATTTCTTTACTTTTTCTTTCCTTCTTTTCTTATAACGTATTGATTTTTTTCCTTAATACCTTTTCCTTTATAAGGCTCCACTGGCTTTAGCGATTTTATCTCTGATGCCACCTTTGAAACTAAAGCCTTATCTGTTCCAGAAATGTTAATTTTTGTTTGCTTTTCAATTTTAATATTTATTCCTTTTGGAACTTTATAAACCGCCTCGTGACTGAAGCCTAATTTCAATTTTAGCTGATCTCCCTGTTGAGCAACTTTAAAACCAACCCCGTTTAACTCGAGGTTTTTTTCGTGCCCTTTTGTTACACCTAAAATTGCATTATTAATTAAACTTCTGTAGGTGCCCCACATCATTGAGACATTTTTGTCTTTTTTTAAAGGAGATATAAGAAACTCATTTTTTTCATTAACTTTTGATGAAAAGGTTTTTTCATTAAAAAGAATTTTTTCAGAGCCTTTTGGTCCTGACACGGTTACAGCGTTACCTTGGATCGCTACTTTAGAGTCTTTAGGTAAAGATATTACTTTTTTTCCAAGTTTTGACATTAAAACACCCTACAAATTATTTCCCCGCCCAAATTATTTTTAACTGCTTCGGCGTCGGACATAACACCTTTGCTCGTGGACAGGATCGCAAGTCCTAAGCCATTTTTTATTTTTGGAATACTAACAGCTCTAGAATAAACACGTCTACCGGGTTTAGATACTCTTTTGATCTCTTTTATTACCGGTCGTCCTTCATAATATTTTAACACCACAAGAATAAATTTTATTTTTTCTTTACTGTCTTCTAAATAAAAATCAATTATATACCCTTCTTTTTTTAGGACTTCTAATATTTTAAATCTAAAATTAGAAAATGGTATTTCAATTTTATTTAAGGCCCTCATTTGACCATTTCTTATTCGGGTTAACATATCTCCAATTGGATCAACTAAATTCATAATTTTCCTACCAGCTTGACTTCGTCATACCAGGAATTTTTCCTGAAGACGCCATTTGTCTTAACGCTATTCTTGATATTCTAAGTTTTCTATAAACCCCATGTGGTCTTCCGGTAATTTCACATCTATTCCTTATTCTTGTTTTTGATGAATTTTTTGGAAGTTTGGATAGTTTTAATTGTGCTGCAAACCTCTCGTTAAGCGGAAGTTTTTTATTTTTTATAATTTTCTTTAATTCTTTTCTTCTTTTCTCGAATTTTTTTACCATTCTCACTCTCTTAAGGTTTCTTTCTATTGCGCTTGTTTTAGCCATTATTTTATTTCTCCTCTTTTTTTTCTTCTTCTTTAGTTGCTGTTTTTATTTTTGTTTTCTTTTTTTTCGGCCCCTGAACTATTGGAAAGTTAAATTCCTTTAAAAGAAATATTGTATCTGTTGGAGAGTTGCTATCTGTTACTATAGTAATATTCATACCTCTTATTCTGTCAACTTTATCAAAATTAATCTCTGGAAAAATTATATGTTCTTTTATACCAAAACTATAATTTCCAAATTTATCACAGCCGTTATCAGACAAGCCTCTGAAGTCTTTAATTCTAGGAAGAGCAATATTTACTAATCTGTCCACAAACTCAAACATTCTGTTGCTTCGTAATGTCACTTTGAGACCAGCTTCTGTTCCTTTTCTTGATTTAAAATTTGATATAGATTTTTTAAATTTTGTAACTATTGGATGTTGTCCAGTTATCGCTGATATATCTTGAATACATGATTTCAATATTTTTTTATCAGAACCGTCAGCGCCAAGACCCATGTTTATAACAATTTTTTTTATTCTTGGGACACTGTGCATATTTTTCTGATTCAGTTTTGACATCAGGTTTTTGATAATTTCGTTTTTATATTTCTCTTTTAGTCTGGGTGTCATTATTTTTTAGCTTTCTTAATATCTTCAATTTTTTTTAAATTCGAAAGATGAATGTAGGCTTCTTTTGAAACTATCCCGCCTTTATTTTCTTTTGTAGGTTTTTTATGTTTTTTAACCATATTTAAAGCTTTTACTTTAGCAAAATCTCTTGATCTATCTATCTGAATGATTTCACCGTCTTTGCCTTTATCTTTTCCTGTAAGCACTTTTACTTTTATTCCTTTTTTTAAAAACATTTTACAAGACCTCCGGTGCTAAAGAAATTATCTTTGTCTGTCCTCTGTACCTCAATTCTCTAGTAACAGGACCAAAGATTCTTGTTCCTATAGGTTCACCTTTTTCATCAGTCAGAACTACAGAATTGTTATCAAATTGTACTTTTGATCCATCTTTTCTAAATATTTCTTTTTTTGTTCTTACGATTACAGCTTTATGAACCGAACCTTTTTTTACCTTACCATTTGGCAATGCATCCTTAACACTGACCACTATTAAGTCTCCAACTCCAGCATATCTTCTTTTTGAACCACCTAAAACCTTTATACACTCAACCCTTTTGGCTCCGGTATTATCAGCAACTTGTAATTCTGTTTGTACTTGTATCATTTGTCCATCACTTCCCAGGTTTTTAGTTTTGATATTGGTTTGCTTTCAATAATTTTAACCAGATCTCCTTTTTTAAATTTATTTTTTTCATCATGAGCATGATATTTTTTTGATCTTGATATCACCTTTCCATAAAAAGGATGAACAAATCTTCTTTTTACTTCAACAACAACGGTTTTATCGCTTTTGTCGCTCACTACCTTTCCTTCTAGCACTTTTTTTGTCATTTCTTGCCGCCAATATTGCTGTAAAGCCTCGCTATATTTTTTTTTATCTTTGTAAATTCAGCGGGGCTTTGAATCTGTCCATTAATCTTTTTAAATCTCATATTAAACAAATCTTTTTTAAGCTTCTGTATTTCCCTTATTGACTGCTCAGAACTTAATTTTTTTACTTCTTTTTTTTTCATTTTACCTCTTAACAAATTTTGTTTTTATCGGGAGCTTTGCTGATGCTTTGTACAAAGCTATTCTTGCAACATCTTCTGTGACACCGTCAACTTCGAATAAAATCCTTCCTGGTTTAACTCTACACACCCAAAACTCCGGAGACCCTTTTCCTTTTCCCATTCGAACCTCTGTTGGTTTTTTTGATACTGGAATATTTGGAAAAACTCTTGACCAAACTTTTCCTGTTCTTTGCATATATCTTGTTAGAGCTACTCTGGCTGCTTCTATTTGTTTACCAAGCACTCTTTCTGGCTGTATAGCTTTCAAACCATAAGCGCCATAGTTTAAAGTAGATGCTCTTGTTGCATTACCGTGTATTCTGCCCTTGTGGGCTTTTCTATATTTACTTCTTGTTGGTTGTAGCATTTTTTACTCTTTCCATTTTTTCTTTTTCTATATCTTTTAAAAATATCTCACCTTTGTAAATCCATACCTTAACTCCTATTACTCCGTAAGTTGTTAAAGCTTCTGCTTCTGCATAATCTAAATTGGCTCTTAAAGTATGCAAAGGAATGCTGCCTTCTCTAAGCCATTCAGTTCTAGCTATTTCGTTTCCGGCTAATCTTCCACTCAATGTAACTTTAATACCTTTTGCACCTAATCTCATTGCGGATTGCATAGCTCTTTTCATCGCTCTTCTATAGGCCACTCTTTTAACTAATTGTTGCGCTATATTTTCCGCAACTAAATATGAATTTAATTCTGGTTTTTTTATTTCTTTAATGTTTAAAAAAATTTCACCTGAAGTAAATTTGGAAAGTTTTTTCTTTATTTTTTCAATATCCGAACCTTTTTTTCCAATAACAAATCCCGGTCTTGATGTGTGTATAGAAACAGTACATTTTTTTGACGACCTTTCTATAATTACCTCAGATACTCCAGAGTTTTTAATATTTTCTTTTATAAATTTTCTAATTTTGTAATCTTCAATAAGAAACTTTCCGTATTCATTTTTTTTAGCAAACCATATAGAATCCCACGATCTATTAACTCCTAGTCTAAAACCAATTGGATTTACTTTTTGTCCCATTATTTTTTATCCTTTTTTTTATCTTTTTTTTCTTTTTCCTCTAAAATTATTTTAACCCTGCTGTATGGTTTTTTAATAGCAGCCGCTCTTCCTTTGGCTCTTGGTCTGAATCTCTTCATAACAATAGATTTACCGGCATAAGCTTCTTTTACATACAGGTTGTCTACATCATATTGGTAATTGTTTTCAGCGTTTGCTATTGCGGATTTTATTGTTTTTTTAATATCCTCGGCAACTTTTTTTCTAGTAAAATCCAAATCACGAATTGCAACATCTGCTTTTTTTCCTTTTACAAAATTTAATACAAGGTTGGCTTTTCTAGCGCCACTTCTAACGTTTTTGTTTACTGCTTTTACTAAATTATTTTTTTCCATCGTCTTTTCCTTTTGCTGGCGCTGGTGCTCCTGGTGCTGCTTTTGGTGCTGCTCCTGGTGCTGCTTTTGGTGCTGCTCCTGGTGCTGCTCCTGGTGCTGCTTTTGGTGCTGCTCCCTCTGCTGCTGCCTTCTTGTCAGCTGGAGTATGTCCAGCAAACTTTCTTGTTGGAGAAAATTCACCTAATTTGTGCCCTACCATTTCCTCTGAAATTGTAATTGGAATAAAACTCTTTCCATTGTGAATCAAAAAACTATGACCTACAAATTCTGGTATAATTGTAGAATTTCTTGACCAGGTTTTAATAGGCTTTTTCCTGTCGCCAGATTTTAGCTTGTCGACCTTTTTTAATAAGGCAGGATGTACAAATGGTCCTTTCCAAATTCCTCTGGACATTATCTGTTCCTCTTTTTTCTTCTTGAAATAATAAACATATCGCTCTTTTTTGGTCTTCTAGTTTTCAAACCTTTTGCTGACTGTCCCCAAGGAGAAACTGGGTTTCTACCTCCAGAAGTTTTTCCTTCTCCACCGCCATGTGGGTGGTCAACTGGATTCTTAGCTACACCTCTTGTTAAAGGCCTTTTGCCTTTCCATCTATTTCTTCCTGCTTTTCCAATTTGTATATTTTTTTGATCAGGATTTGATACAGAACCAATTGTTGCTTTACAAAATGCTCTGACTTTTCTTGTCTCTCCAGAAGATAATTTTACTATCGCGTAGTCTCCATCAAAACCTGACAAAGTTACTGATGAACCAGCAGACCTTGCTAACTTTCCGCCATTCCCCTCTATCAATTCAACATTATGAACTAGTGTTCCAGGTGGTATGTCAGATAATGGCATACAATTACCTATTTTAATTTCTTTTTTCTTTCCTGATATTATTTCGTCACCAGCTTTTAAATTCTTAGGACATATAATATAGTTTTTCAAACCATCTTCGTATTTCACAAGAGCAATATATGCAGTTCTGTTTGGATCGTATTCTATTCTTTCTACTTTTGCTTTCATGTCTAATTTATTTCTATAAAAATCAATTAATCTATATCTCTTCTTGTGTCCTGAGCCTTTTGCCCTTGAAGTAATTCTTCCACGGTTATTTCTTCCACCTGTTGATATTTTTCCAGCAGTCAAGGATTTTACAGGTCTACCTTTCCAAATGCCTTTTCGATCAACAAGAATTGTAGTTCGTGTTGATTTTGTATATGGCTTGTAAGTTTTAAGACTCATTTTTTAAACTCCTAACGATAAATCAATACTCTGTCCTTTCTTCAGAGTAACTAAAGCTTTTTTGAAGCCTCTTTTTTTTCCTAACTTTCCTCTCACTACTTTGTTTTTAGTTTTCTTTTTAATAGTGTTGATTTTAATAACATTTACTTTAAAAATTTTCTCAATGCTTTTTTTAATAGATTTTTTTGAAGCATGTTTATGAATTTTAAATGTAACTTTGTTCTGCTCAGATTGAGTTGTAGCCTTTTCTGTTACAATTGGCGATATAATTGAATCTAAATAATTAATTTTTTTCATTTAAAATCCTGTCTTGAATTTTTTTAATAGATGTCGTGGTAAACAAAACATTCTTAAACTTAACAAGATCATATACGTTTGCTCCGTCATCACTTACCAATTTAACATTCGGTATATTTCTGACTGATTTACTAATATTTTTTTGAGTTTCTTTGTCTGAAATAATTAGAACATTATTAATTTTATTTTTTGATAAAAAACTGTAAAAAGTTTTGGTTTTTTTTACTTGTTTCTTCACGTCATCAAAAACATAAAGTTCTTTGTTTGACCTTTTTTTTGAAATGGTTTGAGCTAAAGCAAGTTTTCTCATCTTTTTATTAATTTTTTTTACTTTATAATTATCTCCTTTTGGTCCGTGAGCGACACCACCACCAACAAACAGAGGTGCTTTTCTGCTAGCATGTCTTGCTCCTCCAGTTCCCTTTTGGGCATAAATTTTTTTGGTAGAGCCAATAACTTCGTTTCTTTGTTTTGTTTTTGCTACTCTTTTTTTTGCATGGTTAAGTTGCCAATCAATTACATATTTTAAAAGCTTATAGTTAACCTTCAGGCCTGTTAGGCTATCAGACACGTTAACACTTTTAGATTTTGTCCCTTCGATATTTAAAACTTCTATATTCATAAATTATTTCTTTTTAGCCTCTGTTTTTGGAGCTTCTTTTTTTTCTGGTGCTTTTTTTGGAGCTTCTTTTGGAGAATCTTTTTTCACTTCTCCTTTAGGCGCTGCTTTCTTTGCGGTCCCTTGGACCTGCGGAGCAGTTTTTTCTTTCTCCAATGTAGTTTTTCTACTTAATGATTTAACTGATTTTCTTAAAAACACTGTAGAATTTTTAGACCCAGGTATTGATCCTTTTATATATATTAAATTATTATCCATATCAGATTTTACAATCTCTAAGTTTAACAAGGTTCTAAACTTTGAACCCATGTGACCAGCCATTTTTTTATTTTTAAATACTTTTCCAGGATCTTGTCTTTGGCCTGTAGATCCATGCGATCTATGAGAGACTGACACACCGTGAGTTGCTCTCAAACCTGAGAAGTTCCATCTTTTCATTGGGCCAGCAAAACCTTTTCCTATCGTTTTAGATCTAACGTCTATAAACTTAACGTCTTTAAATAGTTCTAAACCTACCTCGCTACCTATTTTGTAATCATCAGTTTTATCTACCCTATATTCTTTTAAGATTCTTTTTGGCTCTGTATTTTTTTTTGCAAAAAAACCTTTCATTTGGCTTGTTAATTTTGAAGGTTTTATTTTTAAAAAACCTAGCTTAATTGCTGAATAACCATTTTTTTCTTTGTTATAGACATCTATAATTCTTCCCTTCTCTACTCTAACAACTGTTACAGGCACAGAGGTGCCGGAGTCCAAAAACTCTCTGCTCATTCCAATTTTTTTTCCAACTAATCCCAGTGTCATAATTATATTTTTATATCTATATCAACACCTGAAGCTAAATCTAATTTCATTAGAGCTTCTACTGTTTGTGGTGTTGGTTCAATTATATCTATTAATCTTTTGTGTGTTCTTGTTTCAAACTGTTCTCTACTTTTTTTATCAATATGAGGTGATCTCAATACAGTAAATTTTTCAATTCTTGTTGGCAAAGGTATTGGGCCCTTGACTTGAGCACCAGTTCTTTTCGCAGTGTTAACTATCTCCTGGGTAGATATGTCCAATATCTTGTTATCGTATGCTCTTAAATTTATTCTAATATTTTGTTTTTCCATAATTTTATGCCATTTTTTTCGTTACTTCGTCTTGAACATTTTGTGGAACTTTTGCGTAGTGATCAAAAAACATTGAGTACTGAGCTCTCCCCTGAGACATAGATCTTAAATTATTTATATAACCAAACATGTTGGCTAAAGGCACCATTGCACTTATTACTGTTGCGTTTCCTCTTTTGTCAGTTGTAGAAACTTGTCCTC
>Ga0163108_10002442_pt1 | contig 13465 bp, 13 predicted proteins | sample Fk1155metaG_FD_109644 | JGI IMG/M metagenome (GOLD analysis project Ga0163108, IMG submission 109644) | Marine microbial communities from the Central Pacific Ocean - Fk160115 155m metaG | ecosystem: Environmental > Aquatic > Marine > Oceanic > Photic zone | place: The Central Pacific Ocean...
CACCCTTCAGAAACTGTATCGAGGCACTGTTCAAAACAAAATGCACTGAAATCCGTTCACCCTGTGGCGATCACCAGTGGTATTCTGATTGGAAGCAGGGGGTCCCCAACGATGTTCAGCAGTGTCGCTCTATGGTTGATGGCCGGTGCACAAGCCGCCACTTGGACGGTCGCCACGGATGGATCCGGTGACTTCGATACGATCCAAGGTGCGATCGACGCAGCAGCCGATGGGGACGCAATTCACCTCAGTGCCGAGGTGTACTACGAACCATTCGACTTTTTAGGAAAGTCCGTCGACATCGTCGGAAAGGGCTTTGACCAAACGTGGATCGATGGTCTCGGCGATTACGATCAGATGATTACCGCCACCCAAGGCGAGGATATTGGTCTGTTCGGTTTCGGGTTGACCAACGCATTTCACCATGGACTGGTGGTCGATGGCGCTTCGGTCAATCTACACGAGGTGAACTTCTCCGGGCTGGGATCAGGTGAAACTTATGGCGGTGCGATTGCGGCCAACAACGCGGAAATTACCATCGCCGATTCACAGTTAAATATGAACTATGGCTACGATGGCGGCGCCATCTACGCAACAGGTACCACAAGCCTCTACATCGAAAATACCTACTTTGAGGGAAACCGAGGAAATGGCAACACCCCGCGGGTGGTGGAAGAAATTTTCGACGAAGAAACGGAAGAACTCCTATCGTCCAGAACCTTGGTCCATGAACTGCAGGGTCGTGGTGGCGCCATTCATTTCAGTGGCGATGGCAGCCTGACCGTTACCGATTCCCAATTCATCGACAACGATTCACGCTGGGGGGGCGGAGCCATCACCATCCGAACCCTCGATGGCTTGACCACAATCAGCAACTGCCTTTTCGAGGCCAACCGCGTCAACAATGGACCGGGTGGCGCCATCCAAGCGTGGATGGCGGGTGAGGATACCTACGAGATGTCGGAGTTTGCCGAGATCTTTGGAACGCTTGTCATCGAAGATTCCGAGTTCTATGGAAACAAGGCCAACAGTGGTGGCGGCCTTCACATGGAAGGAGACTATTCTGCGCCATTGCGGGCGGAAGTGTCCGGCAGTTCCTTTGATTCACACTACACAAGCGGCAGCGGTGGTGCCGTCTACCTGACCAAACTGTATGATGAGGCCATCATCACCGACACATCCATGTCGCTAAATGAAGCCCAAAATGGTGGAGCCATCGCGGTACAAACGCAGTTGTTATTCAGTGCCAGTGGTCTCGATATGTCCACCAATACAGCGTCTACTTCCGGCGGCGCGATGTACATTTCCTCCACAGCCATGGTGACATTGGTCGACTCCAAAGTCCGCGGGAACCAGGCACGCTCAACCTACGGTGGTGGGATTTACGCGAACAACCTCGATGCGACCTACCCCGTGCGCTTCATTGGGGTCACCGTTGCGGACAACCAAAGTCAGCTCGAGGGCGGTGGAATCCATGTGCGATCCGTCGCCAACACAACCGTCGAGGAGAGCCTCTTCGAAGGAAATGAAGCCGGCCAAAACTCCTTCGGTGGCGGCTTATACGCCCACCAATCTGCGTACGTGAAGATTCGGAACTCTACATTTCGCTCCAATACAGCCCACTACGGTGGCGGCGCCTACATCAATGACAATGAAGAAGGCTCCGACTTCTACAACAACATCTTCCTCGACAACGATGCGCGCACCGGTGGTGGATTCGCACTCTGCAACTCCCCGTACACCTTGTTCTACAACAACACCGTCGTCGGCAATCGAACCTTGTACGAGACACCAGGAGCGGCATTCTACAACTCCCAAGTAGAGTTCCGAAACAACATCTTCGCCCACAATCGCGGGGGTGCAGCGCTCTCAATGTACGACTTGAACTCTGCCTTTTACGCACAACTCGAGTACAACAATTTCTACGACAACGAACCGAGCGACTTGGGTGGAGAATTCGAGCCAGACGCACTCGAAGCGGGTGACAACTTCGCGCTAAACCCTGAGTTTGCCTTCTACGTAGCCGGAATGGCGGGCGATGAAGCAAGCATGGTTCTCTCGCCCTCATCGCCCTTGATCGATGCCGGCGACCCCATCATTCCCGATCTCGACGGAAGCATTTCCGACATCGGCGCCTACGGGGGTGACCTGCTGGTCATTTACGATAACGATGAAGACGGATTCGACAGCGCGGTCGACTGCAACGATGACGATCCAAGCGTCTATCCAGGGGCAGAAGAGATCTGGTACGACGGCATCAATTCTGACTGCGCCTACTCGTCCGACTATGACGCGGATGGCGATGGTGTCGATCACCGATCCGGTGGTGGTACCGACTGCGACGACACAGACCCCAACAAATCCGCACCCGAAGACTGTCCGCCACCCGTATCCGATGAAGACACAGGCACCGTCGACGAAGAGACACCGAAAGCGGTCAAGCGCAACTCCACGTCGGGCGCACTGGGATGTTCAACCATCGCAGCGCGTGCACCCACCGAGGCCGTGGGACTGTTTCTGCTCTGCCTGCTGTACCGGCGGCGACGCGACGAGCGCGCCCTTTAGCGAAGAAGGCCGCGTACGGGAGCGACGCCCGGAAGGTACAACTCAGGATCAATGTCCGCGGAGGCCATCAGGGTGGCACCCAAGGTACCCACGGTGAGGTCTTCCCCATCGCGCCAGAGATCTCCACTGTCCACGTCGATGGTCTTTCCGTAGTAGTACTCGTCCGTCGCACCCACCACACGACCACCCTTCAGTCCAGGGCCCATGACCATGGCGGATGTATAGGGCCAATGGTCCTTTCCATCGTTTCCATTCAAGGCTGGTGTTCGGCCCATTTCACTCATGACAACAAAGGTGGTTTCATCCAACAAGGAGCCACCGTTGCGACCCGGCAAACTCGAGAACCGGTCCGCCATATCCAACAGGCCACTGAAGAGCGATTCCCAACTCTGTGATTGGGTCTGATCGTTGTTCGTGTGGGAGTCCCACCCCGAACCACCATGGTTCATCATGATGGTGCGTGAAATGCCCATACTCAGCAACTGTCCCGCAAGGTTTCCTTGGGCACCAAGATCTCCCGCAGCCGACCAGTTGATGACTTCTCGGAGGTCTTTCAACTCAACACCCCGGACCAAGCTGTCCTCATACGCCTCATACAGAATCTTGGCCTTCGGCATATTCGCCTTTTCAATCGCCGCGGCTGCCCGACGCATCATGTAGGTGTCCATTCGATCTTCCGCTCGAGATGGCGGACGAACGGTGTGAAGGTCGCTCCATTCGAGGACTTCACCAGACAACAAGGCATCCAACTGACCCGACGTGCCGGCCCGGGTCACGGACGTTCCGTGAATACCAGGATAGCTCGGACCACCCAATACCAACTGAGGCAGGGCCAAACTGAAGGTGGATTCCCCCGCGATAATGGCGGCCCAATCGCTTGCACCATCATTCGAGGTGCCGGTCATCATCAGGCGACGACAATTGCCGTGTGAAACCGATGGCACCAACAATCCATTGAAGATGACACTGTTCGACGAAAATCGATCAAAATAAGCGGAAACACTGGGCCGGTCTTGGTGGTCCACCCATTTGAAATCGCCAATTTGCGACACGTCCGCACTGGCCTCCATGGCCACCACACGCTGGTCAAAGCAGTTGGCGAAGACACGCGTGGGATCCCAACCACCTCCATTGAACACAAACACAAAGTTCATGTTGGATTGGGATGCAGCAATGCTCTGAAAAGGCACCAAGCCCGCACCAAGTGCAACGCCGGAGAGGCCGGTGAACTGTAGAAAATCTCGTCGATTCAACATGCTAGCCGCCTAGTAAAAAAGGAAATCCGGATCACGGAGCAGCACGGTCACCAAACCGGCCCACGCGTCCTCAATGGTGAGACTGACCTCATACAGGTCCTGCCAGAGCTCCATATTGGCCTCCACCTCTGGGCCATCCGGCTCAATGTGGTGACCAAAGAAGCGAAGATGAAGCGACTGGATTTGTGCCACCATCTCCGCACGCCCGTTCTCGGGAGTCTCATGAAAATCGATTTGAGAAAACAACCGCGGGCTGTCCGGGTTGTCTCGGTCGTGCGTGACAACGTAGTTCGCCGCTGCCTGCGCATAGCGCTCTTGCACCAACACCAAAGTGGTCATCGGCTCCGTCGCAGGACGGGTCACGTTCTGGCCATCGATTCCACCGGCCAAAGTGCGCAGACCGCCCGCGTCAGTTTCAAGAATCGGTATGTCGCCGTTCGTGAACATGAAGCCCGTCAAGTCTTGGACTTGGCTTCCCAGCATGTCCGTGGTGACCATCTTTCGGTTGGCCTCGTCGCCATCAGCGATTTCGGTCGAGCGGTAGGCGGCGTCTTTCACCACCTCCGCAAAGAGAACTTTCATGTTCAAGTCACTGTCGATGAAGGCTGCCCGCATATCCGCCATCTTGTCCGCATCGTCCAGGGTAGGCTCGCGCTGGGTCATCAACGAAAAGACACGCTCAACTGCACAGTCGATGAAGCGTGGATCAGCAGCGATGAACTGCCCCAAGTCTCCGAGGCCTTGGCCCGGTTGGCCATAATAGGCTGGTTCCACGTCACCGTAGTCTTGCCACATTTCCTCGCGTTCCGGGTGGTAGTACTTCAACTCACTCGGAGAGTCGTAGTCAACGTAGTAGGTGCCCCACAAAAAGCTGGCGAGCGGGTCCAAACTGCTGTGACACGCAGCACAACCTGAGTTGGTTTTCAGCGCATCGTTGAGCGCATCATCATCCAAAAGGTTCACGGAGCGGTCGAAGCTAATGGCCTTGCTCAAATAATCGTTGCACAGCAGAATATTGCTGACCGCATTGGCCTTCCCTCGGTTGGCATTGGAGGCCGTCGATCCGTATCGCCACCACATCGCGTTGGTCGACAAGATTCCAGCATCGGGCCGAGAGTCTGTGTAGTTGACCTTCTTCCAGCCGGTTTCTCCTTCGGGATAGTTGACGGGAAAGGCCTGCGCAGTGAGTTCGTTCGCCATGGTCCAATCGCCCACAACCAATTCTGTGTAGGGCAGTTCATTCTCCACAATGTGGGCCAAAATCCGGAGGGGCTCATCGCCCACCGCCCGAATGAAAGAGAACTGGTCCGACGATGGCAGGCCAAAGTCTTGGGCACCCACAGCATACGAATCTGCACGGGTAAGGAAGACTTCTGCATACAGGTTGACCACACGATCGACGAAGCGTGCGTCATCGAGAAAACCGGTCACCAAGCCACTGTAGGCATCTGGGTCCGCGTGAACACGGTCGATTTCATCCAGCGTTGGACGAACGCCACGCAGGTCCAAACTTGCGCGAAAAAGCTGTGCGACAGGATCGGTTTCCCCCAAATCGACTTCTTCTTCCGTATCGTCCGGAAAATTTGGATCAGGAGGCTGTACCGGCTCTTCCACCGTACAACCCGACAACAACAAAGACAGGACTACAACCATGGTCGCTCCTCCCAATCAGTCAACAATGTGAAGTCTGGGCAGATTTCACCCAACAGTTCTCCACGCCAAAAAACACGACCACACGAGTCGCAATCGGGAGGGAACGCCCCTGCCCCTTGATACTTCGGCCCATCGAATTCCGTTTCGTACCAGTTTCCTTCACTGTCGCGAATCGAAATGCTCCCAGCCGGCTCGATTTCACACATCGAGCCCTCATCTTCCGAATACATGTAGATGTCGGTCAATCGGACCGAATTGATTTCCCCAACAATGCCGGAAATCGATGCATCCCAGTACACATAAAAACCACCGCCGATTCGATCGGCACGGTGGGAATACTTGGTACTGGTGTGTACCAGGGAAACATTCAAGTCTTCCGCAAGCCACGTGCCGTAATAGCGTGGGTGATCCGAACGAAAGTTACCAAACATGTTCTGAGAGAATGTCCGGTCTTCGTACTGGTAATGCTTGCGCTCCCAGTAGGTGGAGTTTCCAGCCGCAATAAAGGTGTTCCCGCGGCCATCGATCACGCGTGCGGAGCCCCGAAAGCTCCCGTGTCCAGCGTAATCATAGGACCCATTGTCCGTGGTGTAGTCCCCCCAATAGTTGGAGTAGACAAAACCCGAAAATGAGCCGCCGGCACCCACAGTACAGGCATCACGCCAGTGGTAGGTATCCCGCTCTTCAAAATATTCTTCGTCGTATCTGGGGCAATAATCATCACCGTACGATTCCGAATCATCGTATGCGTCATGCATCTTTCCAGGATCGATCCATCGAACCAGAAGAATGGCATCCTCAACCGCCCGTTCAATCTCCGCCAATGTGAGTTTTACTGCGGGCTCCTCTGCCTCGTAGACGTACTCTTCGGTATCTTCGGAATCGGATTGCCCATCGGTCGAATCACCGGCTGCACCGGATTCTGCCATTTCTTCATCTTCAGATTGCATGGGGAACAGCGACTCATCAAAAACGCACCAGCGTTCTTGGGCGCGCACGAAGCCTGGCTTGCAGTCCGCCCTTTCTGCCTCCTGTTGGCATCCTCCCATCCACATGGAAAGACCAATGATGGCCACACGATTTCGCATCAAATTCCCCCGAAAGAAGTCGGTAGAGATCACATACTTGTGCACAAACGCACAGGCCCAAACGCGGTCCCAGGATCTGATTATCGCACAAAACACGCCTACACAGGCGCTGTCTACACAGAAATCATGAGCCTGAAGGAGCGCAGGTCAACCAAATTTCCAACATTTCCCGCTCCAATTCGGTTGTTCCACCATTTGGCGGCATGGTGGGTGCATCGCCAAGAGACACCATCAGCACCATGGCTTTCTGTGCCCATACCTCATCCAGATCGTCAAAATTGATGTCTTCGGGTGCCCCATATCGATACGGCGCTTCCGTGTAGTGACACCCCTGACAAGCCTGGACGAAAAAACCCTTTCCAAAGTTGACCCAGTTCACCGTCGGAGCCTCATCACAGTCGATGGGCGCATTCGGGTCGACGTAGCCTGTGTCTTCCGCCATATCGGGTGGATAGTTCGGATCCGGAGCGTACTTGCCCATATCAATCGTCTTGCAGCCCGAAAGCCCAAACCAAATCATCAAGCCAAACTTCACCCCAACGCCTCCGCTATCATCGACAAGCTTACACCATAGCGCCACGCCATCCCACGGTGGCCACCATCAAACTCTTCGTAAACATGCTGGATACCGAGCGTGTCTAGCTTGCGAACAAAACGACGAGCGCCCAGTTGGAGATTGTATTCATCGAAACGGCCCACATCGATGAAGAGAAGATCCAGTTTCCGCAGCGCATCCGCCTGACCCACATCCGCCAACCGATGAACCGGATCCGCCGCGCACAGTTCTTGGTACAGCGGAAAGTTCACTTCACCCGTTTCGAAATCCACCGGAATACGGCAGGGCAAAGGGCTGGCATTTTCATCTGGAAGATACGCGCAACACATACAGAGAAACATCATCGCGGAAAAATCGTCGCCACCGTGTTTGCGGCGCTCCCAGAACCCGTCCACAAAGGCAGACACACCGCCCGCATTCGTGATCGCGCGAACCGCCTTGGGAACATCGGCCATGTAGGCCAAGTCAAAACCAAGATCGCCCGCGTGAGAAGCCACACAAGAGAAGGCACCAGGGTGCTTCATGGCCAAATGAATGGCACCAAACCCACCGGATGAATGCCCAGTGACACCCCAACGGCCGGAGGTTCGAAATTCCGTGTCCACAGCCGAGCGAATCTCATCCACCAAATAGCTGGAATAGGCGCCCAAGCCTGCAGAATCCACATACTGGGACCCGCCGAGTCGGGTCATACAGTCCGGCATCACCGCGACAAAAGGAGGGCACCCATCGGCGATCAACCGATCGATCCGCGTCGCGATCGAAATGTCGGTGAACCCGCGGGCCAGCAGCTTCTCACCTGTCCCTGTGTAGCCAGGCAAGATCATGATGGCTGGGTAGGTTTGATCGGTGTCCGTGTAGCCAGGTGGCACATATACAAACAGATCCCGTCGGGACGGGTCGCCAAGGGGATTGTTCTTCAAAAGGACTGAATGGTGATCCAGAACACGAACGTTCCCACGCTGTTCCGGGGGAAGGTTTGGAAAGGGGGAAGGCATAATCTCTCTTCTATCGCAGAAAGGCTGCGCCAATGCCGAGTGCGCACACCATGACAAGTGCGGGGTGAACCTTCAACAGCAAGGCCACCAAGGCACCGCCAGCGATCAATGCAGCCGGAAGATTGCGAATCCCGTCTGGCGCCAAAGAAATCACCGTCCAAGCCAACAGACCGATGACGGCGGGTTGTACGGCACGCATGGCGCCATTCAGGATCGGGGCCTCCCGATACTGTAAAAGCAGACCCGCCACCAAACTCATCAACGTCACAGCCGGGACGATGACCCCCAACAAGGATGCGATGGCCCCAGGAATACCTGCGGTTTGCACACCCACCATGACGCTCACCTTCACGGCGATTGGACCCGGCAATGCGGAAGCTGCGGCGATGGCATCCAAGAATTGTTCCTCAGAAACCCATGCCTGTGCGTCCACACATTCAGCCTTCATCATGGGGATCATTCCAGGTCCGCCACCAAAACCAAACAATCCCACACGGCCCCAACCCAACGCCAAGTCGAAGATGGTGCTCATTCGCTGAGAACCAAGTTCACTGTACCAACGAGGCGCAAAGACTCTCCGTCGGCTGCATGGGTATGGTCAAAACTCAACACGGTCTCGGGCTCTTGAAGCGGCCCCGAAAAAGGTGTCTCGGCACGACCAGCAGAACTCTCACTGACGAGCAAACCAGACAGAGCAGAGCCATCCTGAGAACCTTCGATCGCAAAACCAAAGGAAATAAAGTCATTTGCACAGGTGCCTTCGCCCTCAATTTGGCCATCGGCATCAATGTTGATGAAGGCATCGCCATCACACGGCTCAGTAAACTCTCCCAAGCTGCCCGCATACGTGTACTCGGCTTGCATTTGGCCTTCCCAACGGGCGGAGTCATCCTCGACTTCATCGGCTGGTTCACCGGTGTCTTCTGTCGTTTCAGACTCAAGGTCTTCGTCGGCGGTGTCCGCTACAGAACCGGTCTGGCCCGTTCCCACAAAACCATCGCGGCCGTCGTCATCGGATTTCCCTTCCTGCACGATGCACGCAGCAAGCCCAACAAACAAAAAAGATAGCTTCAACACTCTGTTCCCTTTCAACAAAAGACTACTCAACCCACGTTGCCGTCAGGGTGCCGGAAATCTCAAAGCGGTTGTCATCATCGCCGTGGACCGAGTCAAAGCTTGCTTCAACCTCATCTCCATCCCGGGTGCCAGCAAAGGGTGTCTCGACCTCTTCGCCACCAAGTTCAAGAACAAGCACGCCCTTCACGGTCGCGTCCGTTTGTGCACCACTGATGGTAAAATTCAAGGTGTACGGCGCCTGATCGGTGGGATCGATCGTCGGGTCTTCCGGTTCAAAGTCAGGGTCGACGTAGCTGGAACAACCTGCCGTCCCTTCAATATCCAAGCTCCCATCCAAAGCGAATGAAACCCCGCCGCTGCAAAGGCCCCAATTCCTGCCGGCATCAAATTCGACGCCTTCGACTTCGCCCGCTTCGTACACCGTCAATGTCTCGGCGTTCAATTGACCAAGGAAACGCCCAGGGGTGGTGTCGATGCCTGAACCACCACCGTCATCGCCGCCGCCATCACCGCCGCCATCGCCGCCGCCATCACCGCCGTCATCCTGACCACCATCGCTGTCACCCGTTCCTTCGTCCCAACCAGAGTCCTCATCGGATTCCTTGGGGGTACTGCACGCGAGAGAGAGGGCCATCAGGACATATATGCGCATATTGTTGTTCTCCGCGGACAACGTAGCACACCCTTCCCCAACCCAAAACATGATAGGTGCGCGCTATGTCTGGAATACTCTTTCTATGTGTTGCGAATTCTGCACGTTCTCAGCTTGCGGAAGCCATCGCCCGTCAAATGGCACCATCCCTCGACGTCTGGTCCGCAGGCACCGAACCCTCACACGTAAGGCCACAAGTTCGTCGCGTTCTGGACGAAGTTGGCTACGATCCACGGGGGTTGCGGTCCAAGTCCATGTTCGAGGTCGAAATGGATGAAATTGACGTCATTGTGACCTTGTGTCGCGAAGAACAGTGCCCCTTGCTCCCAGGCAAGAAGCGACACCTGCACTGGCCACTTCCAGATCCCACTTCTGCGCCCGAAGAAGAAAGAGATGAAGCCTTCCGGGCCACCCGCGACGAATTGATCCGACGGATGCCTCCACTCCTCAAAGAGTTGGAAGATTAGGGCTTTTCGACCACATCCAGCACGGGCTGATTGGCCGCATCCGGCAGCTGCTCCATGCCATCCATGATTTCGTGGGCCTTGCCTATCGTTCGCGCGACATCGAACTGCAAACCCTCCACCGCCAACAGGGTGAGGAGACCACCGCAGTCTTGACCATGGCGGCTAAATTCAGCCGTGTACGTGGCGATGTTCGACACTTGGACTTGCATCGCAACCTCTTGGTACTGGGGCGGTGCCTGTGTTGGGTCATGGTGAAATCCAATGCCTGCGGCCACTTCTGGCCCCAACTTCCACGCATGTGCCACCAACACGCCAATGGAGGGGTACAACTTGGTGGCAACATCTTCGACCAACTGTGCATCGGGCAAGCCCACCGGTCGCGCAGTCGATGCAGCACGGTAGATCATCAATTTTCCAACATTGTGCAGCAAACCAGCCAAGTAGGCGGCACCCAACTTCTTGCCGCTCAACCATGCCGCCACATCCGCCGCGATGATCCCGTGGCGTCGAACCCCATCGGCTGCCTCTTGAAAGCCCCGTACGCGGAACACCTCGGAATACAAACATGCGCTCATACCGATCCGCCAAAGCGCATCGAAACCAATGCGGGCCACCGCATGGTCCAAACTGTTTGGGGGGCGGGCATAAAAGGCCGAACACGCTTGGGTCCATACACGTCGAACCAGCGCCGCCTCCCGTCGAACCAACTTCACCACTCGGACCAAGGGTGGGTCCCCAAGACGAAGCAATGAGTCGAGTTGCCAAGCCACATCCGGAAAGGGAGGCAAATCCAGCTGATCCGTTCCCAACAAACGAAGCAGACGTGTAAAAAATGCCTTGCCCGCATCGGTTTCACATTGTTCCTGCATCTCAAAGAGAGCTTCCATCAAGTGGGGGCGAACCTCATCGGGATCGATGCTCGGCGCAACACCACCATTGTCCCAGGGCGCAGGACCGGCCACACCGGGCTCTTCTATCAACTGTGGCTTTGCCGGCTGGGCAAGGTTCCGGCGGGCGCGGGCCTCCGCAATGACCTGGCCATCAGAGGCGGACGGCACGCTTCGAATCCGTGGCTTGCGCCGCACTTGCGTCTGGCGAGGCGCAAAGTACTTGTCGAACCACGAACGCAGTGCCGCAACAATGCGCGACCATAGGTTCGGGGGTCGGGTTCGGTTGCCGGAAAGGTCCAAAGGAGGGTTCCTCAAGAGAAGATTAATTCAATCGTGTAGGCTAAATCGGACCGATTTGCATCGACCTAAGCCGATTTACACTTCATTTATGACGATGTTTTGCTGGAGAAACCTCTCTAATGATTTCAGTTCTTGCATGGATGTTCGCCCTATTGGCCACAGAAGCCAAGGCGCAAGTGCATGCGCCGAGTGCAGCCGAATTCACCGAGACGTGGCACACCATCGACCTAGCCATGGAAACCACAGCCTTTTTTCCCATTGAACTCACCCAACAGGACTTTGAGACAATCGCAAAAGGACGCGTCGCCAAGCGGCGGATTCGCGAAGCGGGTCCAGACCGAGCCATGGGCGCAATGTGGACACCACTGAACAGGAATCTCGTCTGGGTGGCGATCCTTGATGACGTACACGACAAACTGGTTTCATCGCTATCGGAAAAGCGGCTTGGAAGTTCGGCGAAAGGACACAAACTTCTCTATCAGCACTTCGATCTCCCCTGGCCCATTCAAGACCGACAACTCGTCGTACAAATTCAAAACAATGAGCCCATCGCCAAACAAACGGCAAATGTGCTGTGGGAACGTTCTTGGAGCCTCGCTGACCCCAACGCGATGCCCGATCCCGACCCAGAGGCTGTGTGGGTCCCGGTGGCCAACGGATCTTGGCTACTCTTTCCCGTGAAAAATGGAACGGTGGTGGTGTACCACGGCCGCAGTGCCATCGGCGGCCGCATCCCCGATGAAGTGGTCACAAGATGGGCCCTGGCAACCGTGGACGAGATGATGCTTCACATCACGGAACGTGCAGCACAAATCAGCCAGCATTATCGCGTCGATCACGAGATATTAATGGGTGGTGATGGTAAGAAAATTTACCACTTCTAAAGTACTTAATCTTCAATTGATAGATCCCCCTTCCAATGCACAAACTGAGAGCCTTGACCGATTCCTGACCTGTCTGCTGTGAACAGCGGTACACTACGTACACTTCACATCCATGAGCACGCACCCTGTGCTCGCTGTCAAAGGAGATTCCCCATGTTCCGACCCAATGCTTCTCTGCTAGCACTACTCGCACTCAGCCTCACTTTCGGATGCAAGAATGCAGACGATGAGATGGATATGGGCGCCGACAACGACGGCGATGGCATCGCCAACGGTGACGAGTTGGACATGGGTACGGACCCCAACAATCCGGACTCGGATGAGGATGGTTTCGACGACGCCAGAGAGTGGGCGGACGGCACAAATCCAAACTACGAATACAGCCACGCCTACGAGGGAGACTACCGAATCGGATATTGCGATACCCCTCCGGCAACCACCGGCCCCACAATGGCCCAGAGCTACACCGATGAGGGCGGAAGCACCTACAACTACAGTGTGCTCCAAAATGGTGATGTTCCCAACAACTTCACCATGATCGACCAATACGGTGAAAACCTCGACCTCTACAGTTTCTGCGGACGTCAGGTAATGGTCGTGGTTTCAGCAGGGTGGTGCGGACCGTGCCGCGCAGAAGCCGAACACCTTCAAGCCGTGGCGGATGCATATCCTGACGTTCAAATCATCACGATGCTCACCCAGGACAACAGCCAAAACACACCCGATCTGGCTTTTCTTCAACAGTGGGCCAGTGACTATGGCTTCCAAAGCATCGCCGTCGTCGCACCGACCGCACCGGCACCCGAAAGCATCGAAGAATACTTCGCCCAAGACTCCACAGCATGGGACATCGATGGGTACATCCCCACCATGTACCACCTGGATGATTCGCTCACCGTCATCTCTGCCGATGAAGGTGTGGTCGAACCGCCCGCCATCTAAGGTAGCGACATCATGACGATACGGTTCAGCTTGGTTTTGACCATGGGGGCACTCTCTTGTGGTGCGCCAGAAACAGAAGAAGAGCAATTTGCGGCTGATGATGAGGCCACCGCCGATGATGATGGCGATGGCTACAC
>Ga0163108_10002443_pt1 | contig 13463 bp, 20 predicted proteins | sample Fk1155metaG_FD_109644 | JGI IMG/M metagenome (GOLD analysis project Ga0163108, IMG submission 109644) | Marine microbial communities from the Central Pacific Ocean - Fk160115 155m metaG | ecosystem: Environmental > Aquatic > Marine > Oceanic > Photic zone | place: The Central Pacific Ocean...
CGGGGTGGCTGATGCTGCTCGGTGGTCTTCTGATGCTGGCGGGGGTGCTGCTGCATTTGGCAGAAAGCAACGGTCATGAACATGCGCATGAGCCGATGGAGCATGAGCATGCGCACCGCCACGACGATGGGCACCATACGCACTCGCATGACGTGATGCCCACAGGGAGCCATAGCCATGTGCACTCCCACGAACCAGTCACCCACGCCCATCCCCACGCGCCGGATATCCACCACCAGCACAGACATTGATCCGATCAGATGTCCCAAGACTGTCGAATGGAACTTTGATGATGAAGAAAACGATGCTTTCGCTGGTTGCGGCGTTGGCATTCCTGATGATTTCGGGCTGCAGCACGCCTGTCTACGAGAATCGGTTCGCTTGGAACGAAGGCTGGAGAGTAGGCAAAGTGACCAAGGTGATCCCCGCAGATGAATTCTTTAAGATGGGTGGCTCTCGCTGCAGACAAATGGACCTCGGTCCCACTGACCAAGTTGCGGTCATCCGATGGCGGCAAGTCACCCGAACCCGTGGTCACTTCGCCAAAGTGGACCCGGGCTCCGGCATGTCTGTGGGCGACGAGGTCTACTTCAATGCCTGGGACTGCGAGCAACCGAAGATGGTCCGCAAGATTCCCCATGAGCCTCAGACGGAGCGCACGCCGTAGAGGCTGACGTGACTCTTTACCGAGCCGGGGGAGCCATGTTCTTTCTGACTGTGCCTGCGTACACCACGCTCCCGGCATCCCGGTACTGCAGTTCTCCCCCCACACGAACCACGTCAAAGCAAACAGGGGACTCTTTGCTGACCTCGGGCAGCAGCAGGCACAGTTGGTTGTTCTGCGCGCTCCAGCGTCCGCTGCGCGTGCGGCCGTTCTCTGAACGCTCCAGGCGCCCATCCAGAAAGTAGTCATGCCCCCAATGGCGCCCGTCGGTGACATGGTGTCCGCCCACCGTGGCGCGAATCTGCGCCGTGGTCAGTTTGGTTTCAGGGGGCGCCGCGAAGGCGAAAGGCATCAGCATTCCGCACAGAAAATGCGCCCACAGTCCCCTTGTGAAGCGGCGAGGCCACCGCACAGCAGCCGCCTTCATGCCGCCATGCTCGGGGGCCAGTTATGGGTTTCTGCTTGGCACGACTGGCACCACGCATACAGCGCGTCGTACATCACCATGCCATGTCCGAGCATCTCGTGGTCGTTGCGAAAGGTCTTGGACAGACCGAGCGAGAGCGCGTAAAGCCCCGCAGACTGCGGCGCCAGGTCTAGCCTGGAGGTGTCTGCGCCCCGCACGATCACGGCCAGTTGCTGCAAGGCAGCATCAGTGAGGTCGTACTTCTTGAGAAAAGCGTCAAAGCTGCACAGATCCCCCTCATGGGTCATTTCCACGCCCGGCACGTCGTAGGGTATCGCTCCGGTCTCTTGGGCCACCTGAAGCACGGAGGTTGCAGGCACATAGAGAAATTCTGGCGCCTGGTCGATGAACCGGGCAATCAGCCATGGGCAGGCAATGCGGTCGATCTTGGGACGCTCACGAGTGACCCATTTCATGCAGCACCTCTTTGAGCTTCCAGAGGCAGGCCAGCGGCTCGCCAGGCCTCGATGCCGCCCGCGATGTAGCGTGCATCAAGACCGCGTGCGCGCAGCGCCAGGACAGTGGAGCGGCCAATGTCCTTGCCTCGCAGGCAGTACAGCAGCACCGGCTTCGATGCATCGAGCTCCTGGCTCCACTCGTGTACCCGCGATGGATCGCGCCAGGATGCCCCCGGAATGACCTGGCCGCTCTGCAAATAATCCTCCTCGCGGCGCACATCAAGCGTGCCCGGCGCACCGGCCAGCGCAGCGCCCGTCTCGATGCTAAACGTCAGGGCATCCGCCTCGACGGCCGCCCCGTAGCGCTTGTAGACCTTGTCCCACGGGATGTTGGCCATGAAGGCATCCACATAGGCGCCCGCCTTGGCACCGAAGTCCAGGTGGTAAGCATGCTCGTACATGTCCAGCGCCAGCACGGGCGTGGCGCCGGCCAAGAGGTGCGTGTGGTCGGCAGCCCAGTGGTTGATGAGGCGGCTTTCGCGGGAAGACCAGGAGAGCAGTGCCCATCCCGATCCACCGCCCATGGCCTTGGCCAACCCGGTGAATTGGCTGCGCCAAGCCTCGACGGAGCCAAAGTCCCGGGTGAACGCAATGGATAAGCCACAGGAAGGCAGCACGCCGTTGCCTCCTAGGTTGTCGAAATACAGCTCGTGCAGGAAGGCCGAGTTGGCGGCGATCAACTCCTCGCGCTTGAGACCGTTAATGGTGAAGGTGGCTGCGGCACTCCAGTCCAGCGCTGCGAGTTCGCTCCGTACGGCGTTCAGGCGCTTGACGGCACCCGCGTAGTTGTTTTCGTGGTGGCTGGTGATCAGGCGGCTCGACAGGCCAGAGAGTTGATCGGGGTTCAGCGTCAGCGGGCGGAGTTGGTAATTCATGATGTTCTCCATCAAATGGTCAGTGTCAGACGTGGGCAACCAGCGGATAGACGGCCAGGCCGATCAAGGCTGCGGCAAGCACCACCACAGGCTCGGGCAGCTTCTTGAACCGCCACAGAACCGCTGCGGTGGCGAAAAACAGTGCTGCAGTGGGTAGATCAACGATGGACCGCTGGCCCAATACGACTACGGCCCCTGCAATGGCACCGACGGCGGCGGCGGTGACGCCATCCACGAAAGCGACCACGCCGGGATGCTTGCCGTGCTTCTTAAAGTACGGCGCAGGGATCACTGTGAGCAGATAACAGGGCAGAAAAGTCGCTGCTGCCGCGACAACCGCGCCCCAGAAGCCGCTGGTCAGGAAGCCGATGAACCCGGTGGTGATAACGACCGGGCCTGGGGTGATCATGGCCACGGCCACGGCGTCCACGAACTGGCGGTCCGTGAGCCATGCGTACTCTTTGACCACTCCGCCGTAGAGGAACGGCACGATGGCCAAGCCGCTGCCAAAGACGAAGGCGCCCGCATAGGTGAAGTAGGCCGCGATCTGCCCCAGCTTGTGCCAGTCGAGGTTCTCCAGACTGAGGGCGCCTGCAATAGGTGCCGCCCACGCTATGCTGTGCAGTTGGCCGCCGGTTCGCTTCAACGGGCCGCGCACGGCCCATACCAACAAACCCGCGCCCAGGAATACCCAGATCACCTCGGACTGGGTGATGATGGTTACCCCCGCGCTGACCAGGTAGATGGCCCACAGCAGTCTGTCCTTGCCAACGCTCTTGGTTGTGAGCTTGTAGGCACTCAGGGCAATGATGCCGATGACGGAAGCTCCAACGCCATATAACACGGCTTGCATCCAGGAGATGCCGCCGTAGGCTTTGTAGGCTACACCCAGTGCAACCACCATCACAAAGGATGGCAGCACAAACGCCAGCCCAACCAGCGTGGCGCCCCACAAGCGGAAATGCACGTACCCGAGGTATATGGCCAACTGCGCCGCCAGAGGACCCGGCATGAGCTGTGCCAATGCCATGCCTTCCTTGTAATCGGCATCTGAAATCCAGCCGCGTTGCTCTACCAGATCGCGGTACATGTAGCCGACCAGTGCCACCGGGCCGCCAAAGCCCAGTGTGCCCAGGCGCAGCATGTAGAGCACCAGTTGCCACAGCGTGTAGCTTGGAACAGTTTCCGCGCCGTCATCGGGCGCGGCCGTTATTTTGAGATCGTTCATGTTCATTCCTGAGGTGGTGAGGTACTAAGGCTTACGAAGGGTCGAGAAATGGGCATGGAGCGAATCCAGCACCCCGCCCACGTCAGCCAACAGTGCGTCGTCGTCCGGCCAGCGCTTGCGTGCACCGGCCAGCACAGCCTCGAAGCCGCTGGCTTCGGGTGTGGCAGTGCCTCCCACGTCCAGGGCATGCACCATGGCCCCCAGGCGCTGGAGGCCGCGATCTCCGTCCAGGCCAAAGCTCGCCATCAGCACCTCAAACGTCACCCGGTCGCCAACGTGGGAGAAAGTCGCTCCGTCGAAATCGAAACCCAGCGCATCAGCAGGACAGTCGGCGGGCAAGTCCAGCCACACAAAGCGCGCAGCGGGGTCAATGAAGCGTTGGATGAGCCAAGCACTTGCCACGCGATCTACCCAGAGATGGCGGCGTGTTGCCCACAGGCGCCCCTGGTACTGCATGCGGTCACGCCGGGCAATGCGGCCCGCTGCGGCCTGGGGTTCGCCGGGTGACTGGATGGCTTCGACCGCGTTCGTGAAGTCCCGCCATTGGGCTTCGGCACGGATGGAGGATTCACCCGGAAAGAAGTCGATCTTGCGGATGGCCTCGTAGGTGCGCGCGTGCCGACGCTGAAGGCGCTGAAGCTCGGCGGCAGGCAGCGTGGAAATAAGCTGGCGCGCTTGCGCCAACTCTTCAAGCCATGGCGCGTAGTCGGCCGCTCGATCAAACAGCGCTTGGTAGGCTGCTTGCTCAGCCATGTCCTTCGCTTGAACACGCAGCAGCCAAGCTTGCCCGCCTTCTTGCAGGGCCTCGTCGGCCAGGGTTTGTAGCTGCGCAGCCTGCTCCGCCTGTGCGGGCAGCAGATAGGTGCCGTCGCGCAAGGCGGCACAGCCCTGTGCCTTGACGGCACGCCAGATCCGCATGCGCGCTGTGGCCGCCGCGGATGGGAGGCTGACGACGAAAGCCAGCCAAGTGTCAGAGGTGAGAGACATGACGGCAGCTTAGCGAGCCGTCACGAATGCTGCAACAATGTAGCGATCTCTACATAACCTCGAATGGATTGGCTGCTCGCTTCACTACTTGCGGGGTCAGCAGAATGGCCGCTTCTATGCACAAACTACGCATTCAGAGGCGGAACGGTAACGACCGCAAACGCTGCGGAGCCGACCTTGACGGTGTTTGGTCTGTTGAACAATCAAGGGTCTACAGGAGACTCACAGAATTGCGCTCCAACCACCAGCAAGCAAACTCGTGCAGATCCGCATGGTGTGAATCTGCCAGTGTCAGCACCTCTCCGGTATTTGGGCTTCCATTCGGATCGCGGACAACCAGCGCCTTGTGGATGTTGGGGCCGACACCGGCGAAATACGGCCCAAAGTCATCCACGAATGCCAGCGGTTTCAGTTCTCTCAGTGCCGCAGCCTTTGGACTCTCCAGGGGAGCATGCAGGCTGGTGGTGATGACCCTAGTGATCGGAAAGCCCAGCGAAAGCAGGTTCTGCTTGCGGGCTAGCGCGTGCCGGGCGTCGAGAGCGGTGATACAAACCAGTTCATAGCCGTTGTTCGCAAGGAGTTCGCAGGCTTTCAGAGCGCCGCCAACGGCAGGAATAGAACTCCAGAACACCTCATCGAAATGCGCTCGGAAATCTTCCAGCGCTCGCCCTGTCAACTGGGGCACACCCCATCGTTGCATGGGCCAATATGCGTAGGGATCGTGCTCGACCGGGACGGTCCCTGAATACTTCGCCCAGGCATTGGCATACGCTTTCGCGTAGTCCAACAAGACTCCGTCGGCGTCGAGTGCAATGGTTCTGGTATCGGACACTTTGATGGATCAACGATGGGAAATTTCGATAACTGTTAGGTTGTACCTATGCTGCAGCCCCCGAGCATTCGGCGCAACCCCCAGTCGGACGTTTCGCATCCGAACCGCTAATAGCGCAATGCACAGCGCCGGTTCCAGCGGAATCTGTCCTTCGAGCGTCGGAGCTGAAAAAACGCCATCGGTCGCCTACCCAATGACCTCAATGTGTCGCACGCCGTGCGCTTTCTCGAAGTGGACAGACCGCAATTGCTGTCAAAGGGGGCATCGATGTTGTTGCATGGACGGTCGCGATGAGTCGCAGCCAGTGTGTTCGACTGACCATCGGCATGCCGTCGCGAGATGACTTGTGGTCTGTATGTCAAGTGCTTACACAAGGGACCGTGGATCGCCCATTATTGAGTCGGCATCAACCAACTTGAACTCCTCCATGCTTGACGAAGTGCCTTGCAAGGCCTCGACAGGCTTAGCCTGAACGGTTGGTTTAAGTTCAAAGGTGCCTACTCAGAGCGGCTAACAAAACGGAAGAAGATTGCGAATGCAGATGACGCAGCAAGCCAGGGAAAGCAGGGCCACATGAACGTCGATGCGGCGCTCGAAGCGGGTGCGCAGCTTGCCAAAGGCAGCGAGCCAGGCATGGGTGCGCTCGACAACCCACCGATGGCGCCCGAGCCGGTCATTGCGCTCGATGCCTTTGCGGGCGATGCGATCCTGGATGCCTCGGCGCTTGAGGTGGGCACGGCCCCGAGGGTAGTCATAACCTTTGTCCGCATGCAGCTTCTCGGGCCAGCGGCGGCGCCTGCCGCGTTTGCCGCCCACCGCTGGCAATGCGTCAACCAGCTCATCGAACACCACCGAGTCATGGCGGTTGGCTCCGGTGACGCAAAAGATCAGCGGGATGCCCTGGCGGTCCGTGATGATGTGGCGCTTGCTGCCGAGTTTGCCCCGGTCCGTGGGGTTGGAGCCCGTATACGGGCCCCCCGGGGGCTGGGCACGCTGGCCCCATCCACGCTGGCGCGGCTGAAGTCAAGTTTGTCTGCACTGCGCAGTTCGTCCAGTAACGCCAGATGCAGACGGTGCCACACACCGGCGGCCTGCCAGTCACGCAGTCGTCTCCAGCAGGTCATGCCACTGCCAAAGCCCAGTTCCTGGGGCAGGTGCTCCCAAGGCGTGCCCGTGCGCAGCACGAACAGGAGGCCATTCAAGGCCAGCTCATCACTCAGTCGCGGCCTGCCGCCCTTGGGCGAGGGCTTCGCGGCCGGCAGCAACGGCTCAAGCCTTTTGTACAGCGCCGCGCTGATTTCTTTGTTCCTGTTTTTTCCCATGCCGTATCAAATGCACATCGGGCATTGGGCGATGACAGGCTTTTGTTAGCCGCTCTCAATAGTCAGCGGATTTTTTCTTTGCCGAAATGGCCTTGCCTTCTGTTGTTCGGCGGTCCGCATCAGTTTGCTTCACGGATACCCCGAGGTAACTCTCAAGGGCAAAGCGAACCACGTCAGACCGCGTAGGAATGACCTTCAGCGTCGATGCAAGCTCGATGCGCTTCTTGTCGATGAGCTCTTCCAACTCATCGCTCACCCTTATGTTTAGTTGATTTCGGCTCATGTGCTTCTCGGCTGATTCGGCATTCTAAGGGGTCAACAATCTTTATTGCTAGACGAGTTGACAATGTGTTTGTGCGACATACAATAAAGACGTCTATCAATAAAGCTGAATGACGAAGGAGAAATATGGAAACTGAACTACTAACCACAGAGGAACTTTCTGCCCGGATCAAGTACGACGTGCGGACTATTCGCGAGCGATTGAAGGACAGCGTCCTACTTGAGGGGATTCATTACTTTCGTCCCTTTGGTGGAAGAAAGATCCTCTACCGTTGGGAGGCCATTCAACGAGACATGATGCGGGTCTCAGTTGCGAGACCCACGGGGATGAGCGCCATCCCGATGGCCAATGGAGGTGTACTTCATGGGTAGTATCCGAAACTCAGACACCATGGGCACACTGTTCATGGACTTCAGATTTCAGGGACAGCGGTGTCGTGAATACACGGCATTGACCGACTCTCCAACCAACCGCAAGAAGCTGGAAAAAGTCCTCGCCAAGATCGAGTCCGAGATCAACGCGGGAACCTTCGTCTACGCCAACTACTTTCCCAACAGCAAAGCGCTCAAGCGCTTTGCACGGGCGAAACTTGAGAAGGCGGCTGCCACGGTGGTGACAGAGGCGAGTGCAGAGGCGGCAGAGAAGCCGACCGCGGAGCCGAAGGCGACCGGCCCCTTGTTCTGCGAATTCACGGCCCAGTGGTTCAAAGAACACGAGATCGAATGGCGCCGCAGCCACATCCGATCCTTGCGCTCCACCCTGGACGCCCGCCTGATCCCGCACTTCGGACAAAAGGTGGTCAGCAGCATCACCAAATCCGACATCCTTGCCTACCGCGCCACACTCGCCAAAGTAAAAGGTCGCGGAGACAAGGAAGGACTCTCACCCAAACGCATCAACGAGATCATTGGCACGTTGTGCCAGATCATGGACGAAGCCGCCGACCGCTTCGAGTTTACGACGCCCACGACCAACATCAAACGGCTGCGTGTGCGCAAGGTCGATGTGGATCCGTTCAGTCTGCAGGATGTGCAGAGCATCCTGGCCACCGTCCGCGCAGACTATCGCAACTACTTCACCGTGCGCTTCTTCACCGGCATGCGCACCGGCGAAGTCCATGGTCTCAAATGGCGCTACGTCGATTTCGAGCACCGCCTGATCCGGGTCCGGGAAACCTTCGTCCTTGGAGAGGATGAGTACACCAAGACCGACGGCAGCCAGCGGGACATCCAGATGAGCCAGCCGGTGGTCGAGGCTCTCACCAGGCAGTACGAGGTGACAGGCAAACTGTCCGACTACGTGTTCTGCAACCTGATGGGCGCGCCATTGGATAACAAGAACTTCACGGACCGCATCTGGTATCCCCTGCTGCGCCATCTGGGCATGACTGAACGCAGGCCTTACCAGATGCGCCACACCGCGGCCACCTTGTGGCTGGCTTCCGGTGAAGCGCCCGAATGGATCGCACGCCAGCTCGGCCACACCAGCACGGAGATGCTGTTCAAGGTCTACAGCCGCTACGTACCCAACCTCACACGCCAGGACGGATCGGCCATGGAGCGTCTGCTGGCCAGTCGCATGGCCACAGGGCAGGTCATCCGCATGGAAGAGGGCGGCGCAGACGCAGGGCTGCGCCCGGTGCATACGGACCTCTATGCCCCGGTGCTGCCAGCACCGCAAGCCGTACCCAAGCCACGCGGCGTGCACAAGCCCGCACAGGCCGGTGCATCCCTGCGTGGCAACACCAGCGGCGCCATGACCCGTCGTCCCACGGATATCGTGCTGCCGGCCGTCCATCACAAGGGCGAGCCCCAGGCCCCACCGGGTCCCTGGATGCGCACAGGACGCACGCACTCGCCCCGCGCCAGCGCGTAAGTCCGCTCATTCCTTCTTCCGCTCAACGGCTGCAAAAACCGGCAGTCTGGGCGGAGCCTTGCCCCCACATTCATATTCCCCAGGCACACCATGAACGCAAACACCTCTTCACTGTCTTCGCTGTGCACCGCTTCCCAGCCTGCAGTCCGCGCAGGCTCAGCACCCTCCGCAGTCGCCACCCGCCCGTCGGTGCGGTACACCTTGAGCCAGCTGCATCCGTCAGCAACCGAGATCGATCGCCGCCGCCTCGACATCCAGATGCGTATGCCGCAGGTCGCCATCGGCGCGCTTCACCAGTTCCTGCACGACCTCTTTGCCGATGACGATCTGGTCAAGGCCTACTTTCCGCATGTCGGTGCAACGTCTGCGGCAGGGCATGCGCCGACGATGCCGTTGGACTTGAGTGAGCGTGCCGCTGAGAGGGCAGGGACGCATTGGGGCTTGCTGCACCGCCACGAGCGCGAAGTGGCCGCTGTGGCGGCATTTGTGCAGTCCTGCGGCTATTACTGGTGCGCACGCCAGCAGGCGCTGGGTGGGCATCTGGTGCCGGTGGCTGTCTCGCCTCGCTCCTATCGCAGCCGGATCGCAGTGGCACAGCGTGAACTGTTGCAGGAGCCTCTGCGCCAATTGCGCCGCAGTCACCCGGAGCTCGGCAGCACCCTGGCCCAGGTCTTGGGCATGGACTGCGATGGCGATGTCGATCCCCAGCAGGTCGCCCGCATTCAGGCAGCGCTGGGTACTGCGCAGATGCAGGTGCATTGAGTGTGACCATGCACATGCGGAAACTCGAAGCCAAGGGCCGCCGGGCCCATCCATCCCGGACATACACAGAACGGATCGACCGGCGTCAGAGGGTTGCGCTGCCGGCAGACATGGGGTGGCGGGTTGGCATGCGCGTCTACTTCCACCTGACGAAGGACGGCGCAATCCAGATAGGAAAAGTGCCCACGCAGCTGTGGCAGGGGCGCTTGCTCTCAGCGCGGATTCAGGGGATCCACCGGCCCCTCGGAGGCCGCAAGGATCGCGCTGGGAAGGCCATCAGAGCGTTGCGTCCTTGAGCTTCTTCAGGGCTCGGGTCTTGATCTTGACCGATGCGGGCTTGGCAGGGAACCAGCGCTCTTCACCCGTGAACGGATCCTTGCCAAAACGCTTCTTCTTGGCAGGCACTTGCAGCAGGCCAATCTTGAGGAGACCGGGGAGGGTGAATTCGCCGGAACCCTTCTTGTGCACCGAGCCCAGGATCGCCGACTCCAGTGCAGCGAGCACGGCCTTGGCGGCCTTGGGCTCGACACCGGACTGCTCGACCAAGTGGGCGACCAGGGTGGTCTTGTTGAAAGCCGTCTTGATGGGTTTGACTGCTGCGACAGGCTTGGCTGCTGCCGCAGGCTTGACCGCTGCTGCGGGTTTGGTGGCAGCGGCCTTCTTGGCGGCGGGGGCCGACTTCGTGGACTTCTTGGCAGGAGCGGGGGCTTTCTTTGCGGTGGCCATGGTGGGTCTCGTGATAAATGGGTTGGATGTTTGCTGACGGAAGAATCCAGACAGACGAATCAATTCTAGGAGCAGGGCCTCGCCGATGCATGCGCAGCCGCCACAACGAGGCTCCCATACACTTTCATCTTTCAAATGCACGCTACGCCATTGCAAGCGTGGCGATCGTTATCGGGAGTCTTCATGTCCATAAGCCCAAAGACATTGCTACTACTTCAAAAGGCGGGTGAAAACCTGTACGCAGCGCGCAATGCGCTGGCCCAGGACGTACAGCAACACGCCAGTCGCGTGGTCCATATGGTTGCCAGCGAACCCTTCGGCAATGATGCTGATCGCGCCTACGCACAGCTCGCAGCATTGCACGGATGGCACACGAGCTGCAGGCGATGGAAGAACAGCTCAAGACCCTGTACGGGTCCGCCATGGAGCTCGCAGCAGCCGAACCCCCGGTGCTGGTGGACTTGTCCGATCGCAGTCCACGCGCACGTGTGCAGCCCAGCGCCCTGGGCGTTGAAGAAGCACAGGACGTGCAGATCAAGCCAGTGCAGCCCAAACAACCGCTGCGAAAGAAGGCGACAGCGAGCGTGACGGCGGAACCTGCTCGCCCACGTCAGCGTCTGAGCGCCAATGACCAAAAGGTCCTGGCCTATCTCAAACAAGTCCTGGATCGACGCAGCTGGAAGCCTCTGACGCAAGTGGCCATTGCTGACGGAGCAGGGATACCCAAAGGCTCAGTGGGCCTGGCATTGCGCAGGGTCATTGATGCAGGGATGGTTCGTGAGGGGCAAAAGGGGAACTACCGGCTGGGCTAGCAGCAGTTCAGTGAAGAGCTTCGATCCTTGGCCATCACAGGCGCAGCAAACTGCGCTCAGGAATGTTCTTTCTTGGCCCCGGGCTCGCATGCCTTGAGCCATTTGGAAGAGAAATAGCCGAGCAGCATCACGATGTTGAAAATCATCAGGCCGATGACGATGGGATCGGAGAGGGCTGTCATGGCGGGTTTGTAGCGCTGTATTGGTAGTGGGTCAAGGTGGTCATGAGGTTGCCCCTGAAAAGTGGAGCTCTTATTGATCCGGCCCCTGTGAAATTGCATCAAGCCGCATAGCGCACCGGCCCGTGCTCAAAGTACTTGCGTGCGCTCGGGCCGACGCTGCACGCTGCGCAAGTGCTTTGCGGTGGCCTTCACCAATTGCAGCTTCGTGCGCGCCGGGGCCAGCTTGGTCACCGCTTGCTTGATGTCTGCATTGGCCATCTCATCGGGGTTCAACTCCGGGCTGTAGCTGGGCAGGTAGAGCACCTCGATGGCGTCGGCGTGCTCTGCCAGCCACGCCTTGACCTGCTTAGCGTGATGCATCCGCAGGTTGTCCAGAATCAGAGTTGCCCAAGATGTCATGCAGCGCCTCAATCTCAGCTTTGCGCCGGTGATTTCCAGCCTCGATGCATTGGGTGTCATGAACCAGGTTTTTCCAGTGCTTCAAGCTCCCGCCGCATCACCAGAGGCAAGCGCGCTCGACCACACGGTCAGCCTGGGACTGTGTCACCCCCGGGCCCAGGGTGCCGAACATCGCCCCCCAGTTGTTCGTCCCGCCACCCAGACGGGTTTTCATGAAGATGTCGATGACCTCGGGCGTTGAGTGCCTCAGAAGTTCTGCACCTTGCAGCGCACGGGCAATCCCCTCGGTGGCCGGGCGAGCAAAGAATTCTTCATGCTGCATCTCGTCAAGCAGTGGGCCCAGCGCCGTGACGTAGGCAAACGTTCAATGAGGCTTTGGCGATTCATGATTCAGCGGTGAAGCCAATGGCTTTAACGATGGGGCCCCAGCGGTCATGGTCGCTCTTGAGTCGGGCAGCCAGTTCTGCAGGAGTGGAGGAGGTTGCCTGCAACCCCATTGCGGCCAAGCCCTCCACAACTTCGGTACTGGCCAACGCTGGACGAAGTGCAGCATTGGCACGCTGCACCGTCTCTGCAGAAGCGCCGGCAGGCAGAAACATTCCAAACCATTCGGTGAAGCTCATGTTCTTGAGGCCTTGTTCGGTCAGTGTGGACACACCGGAAACGAACTGGCTGCGCGTAGCCCCGCTCGTTGCCAAAACACGGCACTTGCCGGCAGCAAGGTGCGGCAAAAAGTCACCGATGGGTCCACATACCGCTGGAAGTTGTCCACCCACCATATCGAGGATGGCCGGCTGTGTTCCTCGATAGGGGATATGCGTCATTTCGAGTTCCAGTTGGCGTCCAATAAGAACTCCAATAAAGTGCGGCACAGAACCGGCAGCTGGTGAGCCATACGAACCATTCGCGTTTGCCTTCGCCCAGGCAACGTACTGAGGCACAGTGGTCACGGATGCCGGAACCGCGGGTCCAACAGCGAAGCCAAAGTCGAACACGCATGCTACCGATACAGGAGTGACATCCTTGAGGGGGTCATACGGCAGCTTCTTGTAGATATGAGGATAAATACCCAGCATCGACATTGGTGTTTGCAGGATTGCAGAACCATCTGGTGGGAGAGATTTCATCGCTTGAATGGCGATCTGACCACCGGCGCCAGTGCGGTTCTCAACGATCACCGACTTGGCGTAGCCGCCGGTCATCCGTGCAGCCAAGCGGCGGCACAGTGTGTCAGAGGTGCCCCCGGCTGAGAATCCCGTGATCAGCCTTGCCATTTCGAGCTGACCGCCTTGAGCCCAGAGGTTGGGAGACGCGGCTGCGGCCGCGAGGGCAGTTGCAGTCTTCAGAAAATCCCTACGCTGCGATTGAGGGAATGTATCCCGTGAGATGAGATTCGACATGTGGTCTCCTTGGTTGCTTGGCGTGCCGACTGCAGAGTGCAATGCAGTGGAGCCGCGATTCTGGGAGAGAATTATTGATTAGAAATCAAACCTCTTGAAATTAATTATTTTGTCACCAGATAATCCTCATGGAAATGATCGACATGAGGAAACTCACACCTGAGGCGCGGCAAGAGCGGCGCCGTCAGGTGA
>Ga0163108_10002446_pt1 | contig 13458 bp, 7 predicted proteins | sample Fk1155metaG_FD_109644 | JGI IMG/M metagenome (GOLD analysis project Ga0163108, IMG submission 109644) | Marine microbial communities from the Central Pacific Ocean - Fk160115 155m metaG | ecosystem: Environmental > Aquatic > Marine > Oceanic > Photic zone | place: The Central Pacific Ocean...
ATCGATGCCGGGCTGGAGGCTAAGCTGCCGAAGCTGATCTCGAGCGATCAGTCGGCCGGCATGTTGCAGTCATCGACTGCCAAGCGACTGGGCTTGAACACCGACGTGGTGGTCAGTGCTGGTGGAGGCGACAACATGATGGGCGCCATCGGCACTGGCAACACCCGCCCGGGAGTCGTGACCGCGAGCTTTGGCACTAGCGGTACCATTTACGCCTGTTCTGACAAGCCGGTAGTCGATCCGAAAGGTGAGATTGCAGCGTTCTGTGACTCGACCAACCGCTGGTTGCCGTTGCTGTGCACGATGAACGTCACCGTCGCTACGGAGTTGATCCGTAATGATTTCAAATGGACCCATGCCCAGTACGAGGCAGCCGCTCGCAAGGCTCCGGTCGGAGCCGACGGATTGCTCCTGCTACCATACCTTGAGGGTGAGCGCACGCCGAATGTGCCGGATGGAACCGGTGTCTACTTCGGTGTGCGCGCCCGGACGTTTACCGAAAAACATTTTGCGCGCGCGACGATGGAGGGCGTCACGCTTGGCATGAACTACGGCCTACGCCGGCTCGAAAAACTCGGTGTCAAGCCGACTCAGATTCGAGCCACTGGCGGCGGGGCGAACTCCAAACTTTGGCGGCAGATCATGGCTGATGTTTTCAACGCACAAGTCGTCACACTCAAGGTGGGCGAGGGGGCGGCGTACGGCGCGGCGCTGCAGGCGCTGTGGAACCTCCGCAATAGTCAGGGCGACAGCGTGAGTATTGAGGAGATCACCGACCGATTCGTGAAACTGAATACTCGTGAAACCGCCGAGCCAAACGCCGACAACGTCGCGGTCTACCGCGAAGTCCAAGCCTTGCAGGACGATCTCTCTAAATCCCTCCGGAAATCGTTCGTCCGGCATCGAGCCCTAGTTGCCGCTTAGGCAGCAACGGGTTCGATGCGATTGACTAAAAGCAATCAATCAGTCCTTCCAATCAAAAACATGTAGTCGGTTTAGGCTTCTTACCATCAGTGTCCGATTTTGAATTCCTATATGAGCCCATGACTCGCCTTTAGGTAAGCGTCGTTCAGACAGGATATCGAGTTTTTTTGGGTTAGCCTGAATTAGGTAAAGAATGCCCTTTTGATCCAGGGCAAGAATCTTATCGCCGTTGATGACAAGGCTCATGTATTTTCCAAAACTCTTTGAACTGACCCATTCTTCCTTACCGGTTTCGAGATCAAAACAGCCAAACCGGTTGCTCCGTAGATGAAGATAGGCCTTACCCTTGTATTGCACCGGACTGCACATATATCCTTGGGATTTATTTTTCCACTTGAGCGTTGCCGACCATTCATTTTGTTTGTTGTCTACTTCAATGAATGAGGAACCACCGCCGTATGCACTGGTATAAATGCCATCCTTAAACGGCAAAGGGGTTAGGATATTCATCCCACGGAATGCCTTGATGGGCATCTTCCACAAAGCTTTTCCATCCTCCGGGTTTATGCCATTTAGATCAGAACGCGTCAGTACCAGGATTTGGTTCTGTCCATTGATTCTAGCAAATGTAGGGGAGGAAAAGGCGCTTCCCCACATTCCTCCCTTGTCACCTATTGTTCGCCAAATGATTGTTCCTGTTTCCTGGTCAATCTTATTGAAGCTTGCTCCGGCTTGAACATAAACGTGCTTTTCATCCACAAGCGGTGAACTGGCAAATCCAAAGTCAGGCAAAGGTGCCTTGAATTTTTTTGGAAAATCAATTTCCCATTCTATCTCGCCAGACTTGGTATCAAGGCATAAAAGGTGGTCCCGCATACCGCCAACAAAAATTCGGCCATTTGCCACGGCAGGGGTGGATCGTATCCAGCTACCGTTTCGTGCGGCAAAGAAAGGAACCTTCATTTCCCCAGTCCAGTTTTGTTTCCACTTAAGTTTTCCATCCTTAAGTGTGAATGCCAGAACTGACTCCTTACCTTCGGTGGATTCGGTGGTGAAAAGCAAGTTGCCATCGGTAATCGGACCAGAATAGCTCGCCCCCAATTTTTCGGAAGACCATTTCGTCAGCAAAGTTTTTTCATCAATTGTTGAAGGCCATGGATCACCAGTCTGGCTTCCATCGCGGAGGTTGCCTCGCCATTGGTTCCAATCCGAACCATGAACCTGGTATGCCATCCAACCCGATAGGGTTGCCAATAACCCGAGAAAAACTGCAAAGCGGAATGGCTTGTGTAGGTGAGGTGTGAGTTCATAATTGGCGAGCGGTTTGTCAATGGTGACTGGGCCATGGTTGTTTGGATCAATTTCATTTAACATGATCAAATATTTATCCATTTTTTGGGCAGGCGTTTTAGTTGCGGCTACCGGATTTGCCAAGGAAATACGCCCCAATATATTATTCGCTTTTGCTGATGACTGGGGCAAGTACGCCAGTGCGTACGCCAAGGTAGAGACCTGGCCGGGGCCGAACATGGTCGTCAAGACGCCGACGTTTGATCGAATCGCCGACAAGGGAGTGTTGTTTAAGCACGCTTTCGTGACGGCGCCATCGTGCACGCCGTGCCGGAGTTCGTTGCTCTCCGGCCAATACTTTTTCCGCACCGGCATGGGCGCGATTTTGCAGGGGGCTAAGTGGGATTCTGCGATTCCGTCGTATCCGCTGATGCTGCGCGACTCCGGCTACCATATTGGTGAGACGTACAAGGTCTGGAGTCCCGGCACTCCAAGGGATGCCCCCTATGGCGCGGGCAAATATGGCTACGAGAAAAGTGGCAACCGGTTCAACGGCTTCTCCCAAATAACTACCAAACGCGTGGTTGGCGGCATGTCGGTCAAGGATGCCAAGCAGGTGCTCTACGACGAGGTGGTGGGGAACTTCAACGCGTTCCTCGCCGATCGTGATGGCGACAGACCGTTCTGCTACTGGTTCGGCCCGACGCTCGTACACCGCAAATGGACCAAGGGCTCTGGCATGGATTTGTGGGGTATCGCGCCGGACGATTTGAAGGGCAAACTGCCAAAGTTTTTGCCGGACGTGTACGAGGTGCGGCAGGATTTTGCCGACTACCTTGGCGAGGTCCAGGCGTTTGACACGGCGCTTGGCCTAATCCTTAAGCGGCTTGAGGCAGTGGGGGAACTGGACAAAACGGTGGTCGTCGTCAGCGGTGACCACGGCGCGCCCGGTTTTCCTCGAGGCAAATGTAACCTGTACGATTTCGGTGTGCAGGTCCCCCTGGCGATCTGGTGGCCGGGCCAACCCGGCGGCCGGGTGGTGGATGACTTCGTTAACCTCATGGACTTGGCGCCGACCTTTCTCGAGCTCGGCGGCGTGACCGCCCCGAAAGTGATGACTGGCAAAAGCCTCGTGCCGGTGCTCAAGTCAGAGGTGCAAGGGCTCGTGGACAAGAAACGCAGTTGGGTGATCACCGGCCGTGAGCGCCATGTTGCGAAGGTCCGCGACGGGCAGTTGCCGTATCCGCAGCGCGCTCTGCGAACGGCGGATTATTTGTACATCATCAACTTTGCGCCGGACCGCTGGCCGATGGGCAATCCGTACAACATTACCAAGGACAGCGCACCGGAATATCAGCTGCTCGAGAACAACACGTTTATCACCTACGGCGACCTCGACGCCAGCCCGACCAAGGCGTGGCTTATTGAGCGGCGCAATGACGTAAAATGGAGATGGCACTACGATTTTGCCTTCGCCAAGCGCCCTCGCGAAGAGTTGTACGTGCTTGCTGACGACCCTGATCAACTCAATAATGTAGCTGGTGAAAAGAAGTTTGCCGCGGTCAAAGAGAGCCTGAATAGGCAGTTGATGGGGCAATTGAAGAAAGCACGTGACCCCCGCGTCCTAGGCGATGGCTCGACTTTCGATAAACCGCCTTACGTCATTAGCCAAGCCAATCGCCTGAAATAGCGGCGGCGCTTGGCCAAATTTAAACGGCATTTTTCTGTAACTTTTCGTAGGTCTGGCCGTTTTCAATGACCACCTGTCATGACAAAACGAACTTTGACTCTCCTTGTTGCGCTGGTCGGCGCGATTGCCTGCCCAAGTGCGGCCTCAGCGGCCAAGCGGCCGAACGTGCTGTTTATCTTCACCGACGACCAGCGGCCGGACGCCTTTAGCGGGCTGGGCAACCCGGATATTCGGACGCCGAACATGGATCGTATCATCAACAGTGGCTTCGTGTTCAATCAGGCGTACATTCAGGGCTCGATGACCTTTGCCACTTGCCTGCCGAGCCGGGCAATGATCATGAGCGGCAAGCCGCTGTTCCGTGCACCGCTGCAACTCGACTCCGGAGTACTGATGCCTCAGGTGTTCCAGAAAGCCGGCTACCGGACGTTCTGCAGCGGTAAGTGGCACAACGGCGAGTCGTCGTTCGAGAAATGTTTCGACGAGGCCGAGGCGGTGTTCTTCGGCGGCGCGGCGAGAACGCATGTTAACGTTCCGGTTCACCGGATGATTGCCGGGTTGATGGTGCCGTACGATGCCGGCGAGACGTTTTCCACCGACCTGTTCGCCGATGCGGCGATTGAGTTCATCGAAGGCCAGTCGGAAAAGGAGCAGCCGTTTTTCTGCTATATCCCGTTCACTGCACCGCACTCGCCGGTGACGCCTCCCGGCAAATGGGCGACAATGTATAACCCAAAAAAAATCACGCTTCCGCCCAACCACGCCGCGCTTCGTCCGGATTTGGCCGACAAGAGAGAAGGCAGCGGTCGGCGTAGTGGCGGTCGTGGACGTGGTGAGCGCGGTGGGGGCACGTCGCCGGTTGATCGCGCCAAGCAACAGTACGCGACGTACTACGGCTTGATTTCCCACCTCGACCACCACATTGGCCGCATCCTCGACACACTTGAAAAAACCGGCCAAGCGGACGACACGATCGTCCTGTTCGCCACCGATCACGGCATGGCGATGAACAGCCACGGCCAATCCGGCAAACACAACACCTACGAGCACACGTCGCGCGTGCAGATTTTTGCCAGCGGTGCCGGCGTCCCGAAAGGCTCATCAGATGCGCTCGTTTACCTGTACGACATTTATCCGACGCTCTGCGGATTGACCGGTCTGTCGATCCCAGGCGAGGTTGAGGGCGAAAACCTGGCCGGGGTCATTCATGGCAAACAGGCCAAGGTGCGCGATCATCTCTTCACGGCGTACATGGATGACCAGCGCGCCATTCGCGACGATCGGTGGAAGCTGTTTTACCGGCCGAAAGAGGATCGCGCCGCGCTGTACGACTTAGAAAACGATCCGCACGAGTTGAACGATCTTGCTGCCAAGCCGGAGCACAAGGACCGCATTGTAAAGTTGAAAGTCGAATTGGCCAAGGCGCAACATTTGTACGGTGACACACCTGAAGTCACCGCGCGTCTCATGCGCAGTCGCGGTGGTCGTCCTGGTGGCGCTGGTGGCCGTCGTCCGGCTGGTGCCGGCGGAATTACCCGACCGCCCGTTGACGCGTCTGCTTTGGCCAAGAGTGTCGCGGAGAAGTTTCTCGTCCATGCCAACGCAAAGTCCGGCTTGGCCAAGCGCAGATTCGAATTGGCTTGGGCGGAACTGCACGCCGGGTGGCGCGGCGACGAACCGGCCACCAGTCGAGGCGACCTGACTCAAGGCTTTGCTAAACTGCTCGGCGAACAGCCCCGTGGGCGAGGGGGGCGGCCCGGTGGCCAAGCGGATCGAGGGGGCCAACGACGTTCCGATGATCGTTTCGGTGGATCTATCGGTACAAGCTTTATCATTGCCCGGGCTTTTAGCTACGCAACCGACTCCGACGGCAACCGGGAAATCACGGCTGAGGAAGTTCAGTCCGCTGTCAAAAAATGGTCTGTCGACGGGGATGAAAATGCTGACGGCGAGCTGAGTCAGGCTGAAATTTCCTCGGTTATCGAGGGGTTAATAAAAGCCATGCCCTCTCCCCGAAGCCGCCGCCGGTAAACTGCGAGGAAGCATCTCTTCAATCGTTTGGCCAAGTCGCTGCCGCGACCCTAAATTTCCCATTGTGAGCCACTCTTTTTTTGCAGTGGAAGCAATGAACTCGTAAAAAGCTTGTAAGGGAAGGCTGGGTCGTTGAGAGTTCGTAAGTTATGAAGTCATTGCCCATCCTGTCCATTGCTGCTGTATTGCTGTCAGGCATCGCCGTGCCATGTGCACAAACTGAAACGAAGCCGACGGCTTATGGCGAAATACCTTCAATTGACCTGTCGCAGTTCACCGAGAAGCAACAGGCTACGATCATCAAGCGCGCCAATGCGGAGGAGTGCGACTGTGGTTGCTCAATGACCGTGGCCCAGTGTCGGAACGATGACCAGACCTGCGGTAAAAGCGTCGTGTTGGTCAAGGCGATCATCAAGGACATCACCGGCAAGGACGTCAAACTGGCCGCAGTTGAGCCGAAGGCGGATGATCGCATCGGCAAACCGGTGGACATCAAGTTCACCTCCATCGACGGCGACAAAGTCGACGTGTCAAAGATGAAAGGAAAGGTGGTGTTGATCGATTTCTGGGCGACATGGTGTGGTCCATGTGTGGCCGAGTTGCCCAACGTCAAGCGGGCCTACAAGAAACTGCACCCGAAAGGGTTCGAGATCGTTGGCATTTCGCTCGATAGCAAGGAGAGTGCCCTGCGTCGGTTTGTCAAAAAAGAGGAAATGCCCTGGTCTCAATACTTCGATGGGAAGGGATGGAATAACATCATATCCAAAAAACATGGTATACGGAGCATCCCGGCAATGTGGTTGGTGGATAAGCAAGGCAACCTAGCCGATCTAAACGCCCGTGCTGATCTTGTGGGCAAGGTTGAGAAACTCCTCGCCGCCCCTTCGCCCGAAGCGAAGTAGTCGATTAGACAAAATCCTTTCCTTTACAAAACGCTGTTGGCCAAGGTCTTGGTTAAAGGGCGTTTTTTTTGAACTACTTCACCACCATCACGCCCTTCATGATAATCCAGTGGCCAGGGAAGGTGCAGATGTAGGGGTAATCGCCACGTTTTTCGGGTGCGGTGAAACGGAGAGCTTCGACGGAGAGTGGTGCAACCATGCGGGTGGCGTGCAGCACCTTTTTTGACTTGGGAACGTACTGGCCGCGTTGGGCTTCCTTGGGATCCTTGGCCATTTCGTTGGCGGCGAGGCCGATTTCCTCCTCGGCGCCAGGGGAGACGATCACGATGTTGTGCGCCGTGGCGTCCGGGTTGGTAAAGTCGATTCGGACCGGTTGCCCAGCCTGTACCTCGAACCGTGTGACGTCGTAGAGCATGCGCTCCTTCACCGCCGAAATCTTCACGACTCTCAGGTTTTTTTGAGTGTCAAACTCCGCGTCCTTGGCGGAGTAACGTTTGTTGGGCGACATTTTTTGCCGGAGATCGAAGGCTGCCATGAACTTGGCCCGTTCCGGGTGCGCAGCGACGACGTCTACATTGCCCTTCCACAACGGCTCGATGGTGCGCGAGCCAAGCGCAGTGCGGATGGCGTAGCTCAGGTGGCCGATGTTCGGATGGTTAATTGTGTCGAGCAATGCGTCGAGTGCGGCGGGTGTGCCGATGTAGCTCGCGGCGATGGCAGCTTCCATGCGCACGAGGCCGCTTGGGTCGTTGGCGCGTTGGCGGAGCAGTGCCGGGCCGTTTTCAAAATTATCGTGCCAGTAGCGCAACTGATGCGTCGCTGCGGCGCGTGCGCGGGGGTCGTCGCACTCGAGCAACTCGCCGAGCAGTTGGGTGTTTGTGGCACCAATCCCGCGGTAGAGCCAGACCGCTTCGATCTGGTGGTGCCGATGGCGCGGGTTGGCCGGGTCGAGTGCGGCCACCCATGAGTCGAGTGCGTCCCCGACCCTGGCCGGGTTGCGTTCGCGCAGTTCGCGTTTGGCCCAGTAGCGGTAGCGATATTCGCGGCGCTTGAGGATGTCGAGCAGTTGGCCAAGCGGTGCGCCGGCGATCTGCGGCATTTTTTGCGGCTTCGCACCCTTGGGCATAATGCGGAAAATCCGGCCGCTCACTCGGTCTCGCCGCTTGTCACGCAGCGAGTATTGCGCGTGGCCCTTGACCGGGTTGTACCAGTCGCAGACGTACATCGCACCGTCCGGCCCGTATCGCAGATCGACCGGGATGAAGCTGAGGTTGCGGGAGAAAATGATGTTGCTGACGTACTCCTCGTCGTAACCAAAGTCGGACTCATGCCAGCGGTGGAACTCGACGCGGTTGCTCGGCTTGTAGCGCACCTTCACAAAGCCGCCCTGCATGTCGTCCGGCCAGTTAGGAAAATCCACAAACTCTTGCCCGCACGTGCCGGAGTAGGCGCGCAGCCCATTCGGGCGCGGATGCTGCGCCGGGTAAACTGGATCGAGCGCGTGGAAGGCCTGAGCGTAGATGGGGTAGCTTGCCATGTGCTGTCCCCAGTCGTCGAAGGTTACGCCCCACGGGTTGGTGCTCTGGTGCGTGCCGAATGCCGTGAGCCGATGCCGCTTTGGATCGAAACGGAACCAGCCGCTGTTCTGCTGGCGCACCGGGCCGTATGGGGTTTCGACTTGGCTGTGGTGGAAAATTCCCTCGCGGAAAATCAGATCACCGTCCGGTGTCCATGCGAAGTCGTGCAGCGCGTGGTGCGAGTCTTCACAGCCAAAACCGGTAAGCAGTTTCTCGCGGGTGTCCGCTTTGCCGTCACCATCAGTGTCCTTGATAAATATTAAATGTGGCTCCTCCGAGACGTACACGCCGCCGTTGCCGAATTCGAACGACAACGGGATTTGAAGGTCGTCGGCGAAGACGCTGGATTTGTCAGCGCGTCCGTCGCCGTTGGTGTCCTCGATGATGACGATCTTGTCGTTTGGTTCGTTCCCGGGATAAACGTGCGGGTAGGTCGTCGAGCAGCTGACCCAAAGCCGGCCCCTGGTGTCCCAGCGCATTTGGATTGGGCAGGCCAAGTCGGGAAAATCCTTTTCGGTGGCGAACAGGTTTACCTCGAAGCGCGGATCGATTTCAAATTCGCCGAGTTCGGCCATGGGCGAGAGCAATCGGTTGGCACCGCGGCTCTGCGTGGTTGGAGGCAGCGGTGGAATGTTCGAGTCATCGATTGTCGTCGTTACCTGTTTGCCACTGGCCAAGTCCCGAATGCGCTGGTCGCGGTTGGCGCTCATGAGGTCGAAGTTGCGCATCGCCGGGAGGAAGTCGAGGTAGCCGTAGCTGCGATTACGTCCGCCAGTGTAGTAAAAGGTGTTCACCGGCCGGAAGCGGCGGAAGAACTGTTTATTTTTCTCCAGGACCGCCATGCGGATCTCCTCATCGACCACCGGCGGCTTGATACCGAACACTGCCTTGAACACCGTGTCGGCGAACAGCCGGTAGCCGTTGTCGTTGAGGTGGCAGCCGTTGAACGTCAGGTCGTGTCCCGCCGTCGCCATTGCTTTCTCGGTGAGGGAGAATAGATCGACGAATCCAACCTGCTGCTTCGTCGCGATGTCCTGCATGGCCTCGGTGTAAATCCGGAGGTTCGCGTTGTTGTCGGCGGCCCGGATTCCCTCGATATCTTCGTTGGCGATCGGCGATAGCATCACGAGTCGTGGGCCGTTTTTGCCGTTGAACGCCTTGGCCTTGGTCGCCTTGATGTAGCCGTTGAGATTGTCGCGGAATTTGGCCAAGCCGTCTGGCCCTGCGAATGATTCATTGTACCCGAACGCCGCAAAAATGAGATCGGCCTTCACAAAAACGAGGTGTTGGTCAGTGTCGGCAAAGTTCGCTGGGCGCGGCTGCAGGCCAAGTGCATCGGCCGGCCATGCGAGGTTGCGAACCGTCAGGTTGTGGTTCGGATGCGCCTGGTGCAGCAGTGCCTCTAGATATCCAAAGTCCTGCGAGCGGTCGAGCAGCGTGTTACCGATGAAGGCGATGTTCATGCCACGTTTGATTTTCAGCGGCAACCGCGTATTAGCCGGAGTGGTTACTGGAGGTCGAGTTGCCGTTTTTTCGAACAATGCGTACTGAGCCAACTCCGGACTCTTAGGTTCCGGTTTCTCTCCGGTTTGCTTGTTGCGGGCATCGGCACGAGCCGCCGCTTTTTTGCTCTTGGCCGCACGCGACTTGAGTCTGGCCAAGGGAAGAATTCTAGTTTTTGCTGAGGGTATTTTTTCGCCTGCAGCCCAGCAAATTCCGTTGATGAAGAGCCGCAGCATGTTCCTGTTCTCGAAGCTGTTCTTGTGGCCTAGAGTTGTGCAGAACGCGCGACCACCCCATTTGTTTTTCCATGTCCAGGCGACATCCTGCGTCATGGTTGGCTTGATTTCGAATGTTCCGAAGCGGTTGGTCTTTTTGCCGGGCTTGTTGGATTGGCCTGTGCCGCGTAGCAGAGACTGTGCGCCATGGGCAGGGTCGGAGAGGTATAATGTGCCAGCGGCGGCAATCGGTTCGTCCAGATTGATGCCGGTGAGGATCGGGTGGTCTCCAGCGCCCTTGGCCAAGGTGACGGATGTGTCGCCCTGCACGTGGGCGAAGTATTGGGAACCAAGCGCATCGCGGCCGAAGCCATTATTCCACTTGGCCAAGCTGTTGCCTTTGGGGTAGTCGAAAGCATGGGTGCTGGTCCGAAATCCCACGACCGGCTTGCCTGCCTCAAGGTAAAGCTGGATCAAACGAAACTGATCCGGCGGAAGAGTCAGAAAACGAGTATAGAAAATCGCGACATCCGCCTCCTGCAACAGTTCAAGTCCGTCTATTCCCTTCCTGTTTTTTTCTGGGTCGTAACCGGGGTTTAGCACCGAGGTCTTCCAGCCAAGAGCATCGAGTTGACTGGCCAGCGCAGGCATCGTCTCGTGCGGACTATAATGGTGTGTGCCGACGACAAACAGAGCATGCGGTTTGGCTGCCTGCACTTGGCAAAGTGCGATGAATATTGCTAGAAAAAATGCTAGATTACGCATGATAAGTGGCCGTGGATGAAACACTCAAACCAAGGACTAGTCGAGCGTTTGGTACTACGGTGTGAGCAGGTTGAGACTGAATTAATAGTTACCCAAGGTTTCGTTCGGTCTGTTTTGGCTTTTACAAGCTGGATTTAGTATGGGATAACTCCGGCGGTTGATTGAGAAGATATGACAACGATTAGACATAGCTTGTTGGTGGCGGTAGCCGCGGGAATGCTTTTCAGCGGTTGCGCCACGGAACCGGGAAGAAAAACAGCAGTTGGCGCCGGATTGGGTGCGGCAATTGGCGCAGCAGCTGGGGCCGTTATTGGCAACCAGAGCGGTGAGGCAGGCAAGGGGGCGTTGCTCGGTGCCGGTGTCGGTGGGCTGATCGGTGCCGGCGTAGGCAACGCCAAGGAGGCCAAGGAAAAGGAAGCGGGCAAGCCGAAGCAATAATTTGTAGTTATATTAACTGCGCAGGGGAGCCGTTTTTTTGGCTCTCCTTTTTATATGATCCATGAAGGCTTTATTTGTCCACGCACACTTCGACGACTACGAGTTTTCCAGCGCCGGCACTTTCGAGATGTGGCGCCGACAACTGGGTGGCGATTTTCGCGCGCGCTTGCTCATCTGTACCGACGGGGCGGCAGGGCATCACCGTCTGTCACGGGAGGAGACGGCGCGCGTCCGACTAACCGAGCAGATGGAATCGGCGAAACTGGCGCAGTGCGAGGTGGAGCCGCTGTTGTTGCCCAGCGGCCGGGCGCCGCGTGAGGCTTGCCTGCAGGTGGATAGTGATCTTTTGGCGGCGCTCTGGAAGGCTATACGCGAATTCGAGCCGGATTATCTATTCGCCCCACCGGTGCCGTCAGAGTCCCTCACCGGGCTGCACGTTGACCACGTCGCCGTGGCGGAGGCGGTTCGCAAGGTGGCCTACATGATCAACGTGCCGCACGCTTTCACTCCGGAGTATCCGTCCGACGAAGGCGAGCCGGGGTCGTGCAAGGTGCCGGTCATCCTGACCGCCTACGACGGTTACATGTTTGGGGCGAACTCTTTTGATCTGGCGGTGGATGTGAGCACGGCGTTCGACTTGATGGTGGACATGACCTGGTGTCACCAGTCACAGGTGACCGAGTGGCTGCCGTGGGTGGGACGGCACGACATGGACGTACCCAAGTCGAAGGAGGAGTGGCGATCCACGCTTGAGAACCGCTATGCCAAGCGCAACCGTGAACTGGGCCTCGCCGGCGAGCCAACGGTGGAAGTCTTCGGTGTCACCGCTTGGGGCGAGATCCCGACACTTGAGCAACTCAAAGCCGACCTTCCCAACCTCACCACGCCGGCCGAGACCGAGGTCCGTTTGGCCAAGCGCCTGGCCCAGTGGCGCGGCGAGTGAGGAGTTGAAGCGGGTAAACAACATGAACATAACTTCTGAATATTTGGACAACAATCTCCCTGCCGGTTTGTTGGGCGGGAAGGTTGGTTTGCTTGGCCTGATGTTGACTGTTTTGTTTTGTGTATCTGTTTCATCGTTTGCCCACGATGCCTACCTAATTCAAAACGCTGTGAACATTCAGAAAGCGCTGGATTACTTGGGGCATCCCTTATCACCCAAAGCGAAGGATGAGATTGAGCAGTTGCCTGGAAAGGATCCGTTGAAGGATGCCAGTTCAACGGTGCAGGATATTTTGGATTCGTATTCCGTGGCAGTTGTTCGGATCAAGGATGACTTGAGTGTGGGTGTCATACCGGGTGTGGCGGCACTGCGGTTGCAGCAGGGCGGCTGGAGCAGCTTTTTGGTCAAGATACAGAATGAAGCCAGACATGAGGGCAGATTGAAAGTGAAGAGCCCCAATGCGGAGCCCCTGTTTGTTGAGTCGCGGGGTGAAGAAACGGTTAAGCCAGAGGAAATGTTCACCATGGCCCAGTTGCAGGAAAGATTCCTGTCTCTTTCACTTTACCGCAACGGACCCATGAAGGGTTCCCTTTCAGGAGAACCGGTTGAATATGCTATTCTACAAATTCACTCAAAAAAAAGCGGCCACCTTGAGGCTGATATCGATTTTCACCTAGGCAATTACTACAAAAACATGGCTGTAATAGCGCCAAGTTTTCTGGGCACAGCCAATCAGAAAAATAAAGAGAATGGACTCAAGGGTGAGTATTTCAACAACAACGATTTTTCGGGGACGCCCGTGATGGTTCGCACGGACAGGCTGATAGATTTCAACTGGTCCGATCAGACTGATGAGAGTCAGTTGAACATGGACGAGTTTTGTGCGCACTGGACCGGATGGCTATTTCCACGGAAAACAGGGCGCTGCCGGATTGGAGTTCGGAGCAACGACGGCAGCCGGCTGTATATCGACGGGAAACTGCTTGTTGCCAACTGGGGGCTCCATGGTTCAACCCTTAAAACGGCGGAGATTGATCTCGTTGCAGGGCGACCGGTTGCGTTGTCTGTGGAGTACTATCAGGGCGGCGGATCGGCAAGCGTGCAATTGGAGTGGGACGAGGGGCCGCTGAACACTTCACGCATCCGGTTGGCGTTTGAAGCGGCGCCCGCCATTCCGGTG